>Ga0233431_1000524_pt1 | contig 82219 bp, 85 predicted proteins | sample SI_118_April2016_FD_179867 | JGI IMG/M metagenome (GOLD analysis project Ga0233431, IMG submission 179867) | Seawater microbial communities from Saanich Inlet, British Columbia, Canada - SI_118_April2016_200_MG | ecosystem: Environmental > Aquatic > Marine > Inlet | place: Canada: British... | reverse complement strand
TTGGCGCGCCCAGCAGGATTCGAACCTGCGACCTACGGATTCGTAGTCCGTCACTCTATCCAGCTGAGCTATGGGCGCATTGGCAAAAAAAGCTATATATCAGAGATTGTTCAACCTGGCAACCATTGAGTGGCCAAAAATCAATTTTCAGGTGTAACGTTGGACAATTTTTTTAATGATGTCGGAGGTTGAATAGCCCTTGACAAAGGGGATCCTTTGAACCTCCCCCCCGTTTGCCTTTACCACGTCCGCCCCGATGATCTGTTCCTCCTGCCAGTCTCCGCCCTTCACCAGGATGTGGGGAAGGAGGGTTTTGATGACCCGTAAAGGATCGTTTTCGTCAAAGATCACGACACAGTTCACACATTCAAGGGCAGCCAGCAGTTCGGCGCGCATTTTTTCGGGGAAAATAGGCCTTTTGCTCCCTTTGATGGCTTGGACGGAATGATCGCTGTTAAGGGCCACGATCAAATAATCGCCCAGTTCCCAGGCGGAAGAGAGATAACGGGCGTGTCCGGGATGAAGGATATCGAAACAGCCGTTGGTGAAAACGATCCGCTTCCCCGATTGCTTAAGTGCTTCGCAGTTTTCCCCCGCTTCTTCAAGGGTGCATATTTTCTTGAGATATGCGTTCATCTTTCCTCCTGATTTCAAAAGATCATATCACCGCTTTGGCCAGAGTGACACAAAAAACAGCCTTGGCGCCGCCAAGTGACAGAACTTTTGCACATTCGTTCAGGGTGTTTCCAGTGGTTGCCACGTCGTCCACCAGAAGAATGTTCTTCTTTTTTACAGCATCGGAGGTTCTGAGAAAAAACGTGTTTTGAACATTTTTCAGCCTTTCCTTTTTGGACAGGGTTGTTTGAGGGAGAGTGTATTTTGTCCGTGTCAGGGAGAGAAAATCCAGTTCTCCGTTTATTCCTGTGGCAATGTGCTTTGCCAGCAGAAGGCTCTGGTTGAATCCGCGTTCCCGAAGCCGTTTGAGGTGAAGCGGAACGGGCATGGTTAAAAATGGCCCCAGGGGCATGAAACGCGTTTTCACAAATTCGACCAGAAGGGGGCCCAATGAATTTACCACAAAGGTTTTCTGTTCGTACTTGAGCCTGTGAATGGCTTCCAGAACGGGCCCTTCGTATCGATATGGGGCGTAAGCTGCCTGAAAAAAGGGTTTTGTTCGAAGGCAATCTTCGCAAGGGTGATTTTCGATTCTGTCCGAGTCAAAGGGTATGCCGCAGATGGTGCAGAAAGGGGCATTGATGGGGCTGAAGCCTGAGGTGCATTCCTGGCATATTGAATTCGGAGAATCTCCCGCATCAAAGGGCGCCCGCCACAGAAAGTCTCCACAGATAACGCACCGCGGTGGATAGATGATTTGAGTAAGCTGTTTTATAGGGTTCACTTTTTGGTGGTTCCACCGGTTGGGGATTCTTGTACGAAGTCTTCAAAAGAACAGTCTCGATTGATTCCCCGGCACGCCAGTTTGGCAATGTCCCATGTCTCCCGGTCCGCTACATTTGCGGGGAAGAAGGGCCAGAGTTCGCAACGGGCGGGTTTCACGGAGTGAATGTTACACCCGTTTTCTTTTTTGAAAAAAATGCAGAAATTATTCGCCCCCACTCTGGCATAGATCCGGCCATGGCGTTCTTCGGTGTATCCGGTCAAAAAATCTTCAAGTTTCAGGCCCAGGTATTCAGCAATCCTTTTCTGTTCTTCTACTTCCATGAAGATGCCGCCTTCACCATAGCAGCACTCCCCACACATTTTACAGTCAAAGGCTTTCATTGTCCATCCCTTCCCGGGGTTTCATTAAGCGTTGTAAATGTCATTCGATGTTTTTTTGAGCATCCGCTCCAGGTTCCAGTCCACCAGCAGTCTGAGACGGGCATCCACTCCTTTTTTTCTGTAAATAACATGGCCGTTCTGAAGTCCATATTGAAACAGGTCCCGGGTGGCTTCAACGTCATGACGGCAATATTGGGTCAGCTTGTCCATTTCACCCTGACGGAACCATTCCACCGCCTGAAGGCCGTGGGCGGTTTTTCCCCTGCCGAGGGTTTCCGTGGCCAGGTGATCCAGTCCCAGCCTGAAACCCAGCCGTTCATAAATATCCGCCAGGATGTCGAAAGTGGGAAGCGTTTTGAGATCCTGCTCCGTATAGGCGCCCAGAACCTTGTAATCAAATCCGCTGATATTGAACCCCACGATCAGATCTCCCTTTTTAAGATGATGCAGAAGATCGTCGATGCGGTCTTCTTCAAAATTCAGGAAACGGTTTTCCAAATTGTCAAAGAGAACCGCTACCGAAATTCTCATGAGGTGACTGTTGTGCCATCCCCCCACATCCTGAGCGGTTTTCTGGGTTTCAAGATCAAAATAGAGTATCCGGGGGGCTTCGGATTTTTCTTTGTCTGCTTTTTCCTTACTGAGAACGGGTGCGGGTGCTTCCTCGCCGGTATCGTCGGACATGTCGCTAAACGGAATGTGCCCCAGAAGGCCTTCAAGGATCAATTGGGCCGCCCTTTTGTCAAGAGGTTTGTTGCCGTTGCCGCACTTGGGGGAATGGATGCAGGACGGACACCCGTCCTCGCACTCACAGCTTTTAATAAGCTCCCAGGTTTTCTCGAGTAGTTCCAGGATGGTTTCAAATCCCCGCTGGGCAAGCCCTACTCCGCCGGGATAGGCGTCGTAGATGAAGATGGCGGATTTACCCACCTGGGGGTGGTGAGGGTAGCAGATGCCCCCGATGTCGTTTCGATCACAGAGGGCAAAGAGGGGGAAGATGCCGATGGCGGCGTGTTCGATGGCATGGATGCCACCCATGAAGTGAAGTCCCTTTCTCTCTATAAATCGTTTTAGGATTGGTTCGATTTCCACCCAGAAACCCGAGGTTTCAAAAATCTGCGGCGGTAAATCTTCCAGAGGAAAGACCCCCATGAGTCCCTGTCCGGGCAGGGACCGCTTTTCGTAACCGGTGATGATTTCGGTTACCTTGAGGATCCCCTCCCGTACGATGAATTGTCCCCTCGGCCTGCTTTGATGTACCTTGATGATTTCCGTTTCCTTCTCACTGCGGGCCCTTGTAAAATACTTCAATTTCGATTGGTGAACCACCACATCTTTCTTGTCCAGAAACAGGTGTTCCACCTCATATTGACGGGCCCGGTGCAGGTAGATGGCGCCGGGATGGCATTCCTTGAATGCCTTGAACCCGTCAACGGTTCCGATGGCCTGGCCGGTTTCGCGTTCAAAAATGGTAAAGGTTTCTCCGGAGGACCGGATGTTGACGGACAGCTGGGGATTTCGCCTGGTGGAAAACCACATGGGATCTCCTTCGGCGGTTCGGCTCAAGAGCCCCTCCGTTTCCAGCTGGTCCAGGAGCGTAAACAGATCCTGGGGCCAGAAGCCTTCGTCCTCGCGGGTCAGGGGCAACTCCGCCGCGGCGCACACCAGGTGGCTTTTGACTACGTACGGGTTGTTGGGGTCGAGGATGGCAGCCTCAAAGGAGCGTTCGAACAGTTCATGGGGATGTTTCATGAAATACTGGTCCAGGGCATCCGGTTTTGCCACCAGGAGGATCATGGATTCCCTGCCCGATCGGCCCACACGGCCGCCCCGTTGCCAGGTGTTGATGATAGTGCCCGGATATCCCACCAACAGACAAATATCTAAGTATCCGATGTCGATGCCCAGTTCCAAAGCACTGGTGGATACCACCCCCATAAGATCTCCCCGTGCCAGCCGCCGTTCAATGCGTCGTCTTTCCTCAGGCAGAAACCCCGCTCGATAGGAGCTGATTTTATGGCGAATGGCGGGGTTGAGCTGGCTTACCCAGAGATGAATGAGTTCCGTGACCTTTCTGGCCTGGGCAAAGACAATGGTGCGGAATCCTTTACGGACGCATTCGGTGAAGAGCCTGGCAGAGGAGAAATTGGGGCTCCCCTCGGGATTCAGGAAAACCACGTGCTGCCCGGATTTCGGAGCGCCGGTGGATTGGACCACTACAATTTCCTGTTGGATAAGATCTTTACCAAATGTTTCAGGATTGGCAACGGTGGCGGAGAGAAGCACAAATTGGGGATCGGCGCCATAATAACGGCACAGCCGTCGCAGTCGTCTGATGATCTGGCTCAGGTGGCTTCCGAAGATGCCCCGGTAGGTGTGGACCTCGTCCAGGACAACGAAAGAGAGGTTTTTGAACAGGTTCTCCCAGTTCTGATGGTGCGACAAAATGCCCCGGTGCAACATGTCGGGATTGGTGAAAAGGATGTGGGGTGGCTTCTGGCGGATCTTTTTTCGCTGGTGGGGCGTGGTGTCGCCATCATAGATGGCGGCATTGATAGACAGACTTTCAATTTGCTCAAGCCATTTTGAAAGGTTTTTGAGTTGATCATGCTCCAGAGCTTTTAAGGGGAAGAGAAACAGGGCCCTGGATTCGGGGTTCTGAAGAATTTTTTCCAGAACCGAAAGGGTATAAATAAGGGTTTTTCCGCTGGCGGTTTCTGTGGCCACCAGAACATTTTTCCCTGCCCTCAAATGACCGATGGCCTCAATCTGATGCGTGTAGAGCCTACCCATTTTCAGCCCTTCCATGGCCTTTCGGATATCGTCATGAAAGGGGGGTAGTGTTCCGTAAACAGCGTCGCGGGCGGGAACGAAATGTTCAAATACAAAGGCCTGGCCGAAATCGGCGTGGGTCTTCAGGGTGTGGACGAATCGGGAAAGTTTCACGTTGCTTATTTTTTTTCGGTTGATGGGTCTTCTGAGGTTATTTTCTTTCCGAACTTTTTCTCAAGGGCCTCCCTGATCTCTTTATCGTTCGTCTTGGGGCGATCTCTCATGATCATTTGAATATGTTCATGGGTTTTTTTAAGAATATCGCCCATGAAGGTGTCATTTTCGATACTCCAGGCGCTCCATCCGTCGATGTCGATATATTCGTCATAAGAGGTTTCGTAGTAGGGGTCATAGATCCTGACCCCTTTCTGTTCGTCATATTCGTAGCGAACAAATTCTCCATCAAAACGCTCAAAATCTTCATCCCTGAGCCCCAGAATCTTTAAGAGGGGTTTATGTTCTTCTTTTACATCCATTTTGTGATACTCCTAAATTCCTATTTCTGCTTCGGCGTCTGCCATTTTATCATGACATCCTTCCCATCTTTCAAGCTGAATTTCCAGTTTGCTGCTGACGTCTTTGTGTTCGGTCAGAAGTGGTACGCTTTTTGTGCTGTCTTCAAAAATTTTAGGATCGGCAAGGAGATGTTCCACCTCTTTCTGCCGGGTTTCCAGTTGAGATATAACGGCTTCTGTTTGTTTAAGTTCTTTTCGAATGGGTGCCAGGATATCATGAACCCGCTGCCTTTGCTCAGCTTCTTTCCGTTTATCCCTTTTTCGGTTCTTGCCGGCAGAAGATTCCGAGCCCTTTTTCCGTCCAGTCGAAGGATTTTGCGGTTCCAGGTGAATATTTCCTTCGGTTTCGCCAAGGTGACGGTAATACTCTTTGAGCGTGCCGGGGTATTCGATCAATTCCCGGTCCCTGATGTCCCAGATCTTTGTGGCCAGTCGATTGACGAAGGATTGATTGTGAGAAACAAACAGGAGGGTCCCGCCGTATCCTGATAACGCATCAATCAGGGTTTCCGAACTTTCGATATCAAGGTGGTTTGTGGGCTCATCCATGAGCATGAAATTGCCCGGTTTGACGAGGAGTTTTGCCAGGGACACCCTGGCCCGTTCTCCACCGGAAAGGACGCTGATGGGCTTGTCCACGTCATTGCCCGAGAAAAGAAAAGCGCCGCAAACCGACCTCACAAATCCAATGCTCGCATCCGGTACCGATTGGTAGACCTCTTCCACCACTGTTTTCTGAGGATTGAGCAGATCCGAATGGTGCTGGGCAAAATAGGCAAGATTGACCTTATGTCCCAGGGCAATTTGTCCCCGGTCAGGCTTCAGCTCTTCCGCGATGGCGCGAAGCAGGGTGGTCTTCCCGCAGCCATTGGGGCCGATGATGGCGATCCTTTCCCCGCGCGTCACTCTCACGTTGAGATGCTCATACAAAATGTTGTCCCCGAACCATTTTGACACATCCCGAATGGCAACCACTTCCCCCCCGCTTCGAGGGATGGGGGGAAAGGAAAAGCGGATGGTCCTTTCCCTGCGATGGGTCTGGATAAGCTCCATCTTTTCCAGCAGCTTAATTTTGCTCTGGGCCTGGCGGGCTTTGTTGGCTTTGGATCGGAATCGTTCAATGAACTTCTGAGCGTCTTTGACCTTCTGTTCCTGGTTTCGGGCTTTGTTTTCGAGCGATCTAACCTCTTCGCGGCGGGCTTTCAGGTAGAAATCATAGTTGCCGCTGTAGCTCCGCATGCCTTCGGTCTCAAAGGAAACGATGCGATGGACCTGGCGGTTGAGAAATTCCCTGTCATGGGAGACCAGGATCATGGCACCCTTAAAACCTTGAAGAAATGTCTCAAGCCACCTGACCGAAGGCATGTCCAGATGATTGGTGGGTTCGTCTAAAAGGAGCAGATCAGGTTTCTGGTACAGAAGCCTTGCCAGGGCCGCCCGCATCTTCCAGCCGCCGCTGAGCTCCGATACGGGTTTTTGGAAATCAGGTACGCCAAAGCCAAGACCCAGTAGGATTTTTTCCGCTTCATGATGGGGGAAATCGAGATTCAGGCGGTTGATCTCCTGGTGTATGTTGGCAATCTGTTTGCCAAGGGTGCTCTGGTCCAGTTCGTCGGTTGCCTTTTCTAGAGAGCGTTCGGCTTTTTCTAAGCCCTTTTCCAGCTTCAGTCGCTGTGGTATGGCGCTGAGGATCGCTTGAAGCAGGGATCCGGAAACGGCTTCCTGAACATCCTGAGCCAGGTACCCGGTACGGGAATTTCTGGCAATTTTGACTTCTCCCGCGTCGGGTGTGATTTCGCCCATGATGATTCGAAGCAGGGTGGTTTTTCCGGATCCATTGGGACCCACCAGACCGATTCGATCCCCGGGGTTGATTTGCAGACCTATCTGGTTGAAGATCTGTCGTTCAGCAAAATTAAGGGAGACTTTAATGGCAGTGACAAGACTCATGGCTTTTTAAAATGATCTCTGGTATTTTATGAAGATTCGCAAACCCAGCCGGCCTATGGGGAGGATGGCTTGCCGCTGTGCGGGCGATTCTCCGATTTTGAAAATTAAGGAATTCAGGACCCTGCTGAATTGTTTTGTCCGTTTATATATAATGGTTTATGCTGGATTTGCAAGCGTCATTGATCTTCAGTTTACGGGTCTTTTGTGTTATGACGCTGCTGTCGGGGTAGCATGCCACGGTCGGCATTTGTAATCCCCGGGTGCCTTCGGGTAAGAGGCTCGAAGAAATTTTCATAAAGGAAGTTGAGGGCAAAGGTGAAATCAGAACCTGTCCATCGCAAGCTTGCCGCTATTTTGAGTGCGGATGTGAAGGGATACAGCCGACTTATGGGGCAGGATGAAGCGGCGACGGTGAAGGCTATCAGGGCGTGTCGCGAAATTATAGCTTCAGCCATTGGAGGCGCGAGGGGCAGGGTGGTGGACTCCCCGGGGGATAATGTCCTGGCCGAGTTTGCCAGCGCAGTGGATGCCCTTGAATGTGCCGTGGCCATACAGGAGGCGCTGGAAGAAAAAAACTTCGAATTGCCCGATGAACGTAAGATGATTTTCCGCATCGGGATTAATATCGGGGATGTGATCGTCGAAGGCGGGGAGATCTATGGCGATGGCGTCAATATCGCCGCAAGGATTGAGGGACTGGCCGACCCGGGAGGCATATGTATTTCAGGAACCCTGTACGACCAGGTGAAACGAAAGATCCACTATCGATATGATTTTATGGGCCGGCAGGTAGTGAAGAATATCTCCGAAGCGGTTCGGACGTATCGCGTGGTCTGGAAAGACGCGGATATTTCGAAGGAAGCTGGCAAAAGTAAAAAACCGGGCCAACTGGCCCTGTTGACTGGAAAAGGTTTTGGATTTGTGTCAAAAGTAATCGCGACCTCTCTTTTGATGCTCCTGCTGATGCCTCTTGTAAACCATTTCAAAATCAACCTGCTGACGAAAATGTGGCAGTGTCGGCTGTCCCTGTTGCCCAACACCCAACAGGTGACCGTTGTCACCATCGACAAAGATGAATACCGTAAAATGAATGTGAAGGGCAAAGAAGCGCCGCCCCCGTATGATGTGAGGCCAAGGCTCTGGCGACAATACTATCCGACAGTTATCAAAAATCTTTTCGAAATGGGCGTGGGCGCCGTTGGCTTCGATTTCTGGTACTCACCTGCCAATGATGCGGCCGAGAAAAAGGCCACGAAGCAGTTTGTGGAGAGCCTCAAATGGGCCAGGAAAAAAGGTTTCCCCGTTATTCTGGGTCAGTACCAGAATACACAGGAGAAGGCTGTTTACAGCGAGGCCCATTGGGGGTTCATTTCCGTATACAGGGATTTGACCTGGATCAACGAAGTCATGTATCTGATGGCCTGGGATAAAATGGCGGTGTCTGGGGAGTTGATGGATCGTCCGAGTTTTTTTCTGCAGGTATTGGCGGAAAAGCTGAGATTGAAACCGGTGTTGAGTGTGGATGGGGTGAGGCTCATTGGGCCACCCATTCCGAGGCGGTTGTGGCTGGCCTTTGCCGAGACGCCTTTTACGAGAGTTCCCTATCACGAAGTTTACAATGGATGGGCGGATAAGAAGCAGTTCTCGGGGCGGATTGTCCTGATCGGAATGGGAGGAAGTGAAACGGATTATTTTCATACTCCTTACAGCCCCACCGACTTTACACCCCATGACAAAAAGGATGGTTACGGAATGCCGGGTGTATTTCTGTTCGCTCACGCCATTAATCAGGTGATTCAAGGGTATTATCACAAGGAAATAAATGATGAATGGATGTTGAATTTTTCAGGCGAAGGGATGTCACTTTTTCATCTGGAGAGCATCCTCTATCTCTTGATTGAAATCATCGGTACATGTCTGCTACTCTATGGGGTGTGCGTTTTTGCCCGAAAAAAGGGGGGGCGATTGAGAACCTTTTCTTTTATGGGGTTGTCAACAGCAGCCCTTATGGTGGCACTGGCCTTTGTTCCGGTGCTTTTCGGGTTGGCCAACTTTTTCTTTGCAGGTCTTGTTTTTTCGCTGATGTCTGTCTGGAAAATGAAAAGCGGGAAACTGCCTTGAGATAATTCTAAATGGTGATAAGGCATTGAAAGGGGGTAAAGCATGGATTCTAAAAAATTGAGAGGGGTTTTGCCTTTGTTGTGTGTGGTGGTTTTGTGGGCGTTTCAGGGATTCGCCGCGGAAAAGGCAGGCAAACAGGATCAGGTGAATTCAGGAATGATTGAAATCGAGTGCAACATCTCACGCCTGGAACTACACCTCTGCCCGCAGGCAAAGTACCAGACAAAGGAAAAGAGTGTATTGTTTGGACTGATCAAATCGGAAAAGCGCCTTTGTTCCGGAGGCGAAATTTCTCTGGGCGAGACCCCCGTGAAGCCGGTTTCTGTGCCGCCGGGTAAATACATGTTGCTGGTGCCCACGGGTTATCGCTCGAAACACGACGGCCCCATTGAGATTGATATAGAGAGTGGAAAAAGGAAGTTTTTTTTATTGAAACTTTTCAGCACTAGGGCCGACGGGGGTGGCGACGACCATGGGGCCGGTGGTGCTGGTGGCGGTGCTGGTGGTGGTGCGGGTGGCACTCCCGGTAGGTGATGCAACTTTTTGAAAAGGGTGATTTTACCCGTTAACCTTCATGAAATTCTGGTGCTCCCGCATGATGCATCGGTTCATGACCACCTCAATGCCGGCGGCCCTGGCTTTTGAAGCCGCGTCGTTGTGAACGACACCCAACTGCATCCAGATGGTTTTGACTCCCATGCGGATGCACTGCGCCACCACCGGCGGAACACGGGTGGGGTTGATAAAGAGGTCGGCCATATCAATGGCAAAGGGGATGTCTTCAAGGGTTTTGTAACAGGTCCTTTCGAGAATTTCCTTCTGACCCGGATTGACGGGGATGACGTCATACCCCTGTTCCAACAGGTACCGGGCCACCTTGTTGCTATCCCGGGATGTTTTGGGGGAAAGACCCACAACCGCAATCCGTTTTGAATTCTGCAGGATTTTCTCCATTTCCCTTGAAGAGGGCGTATAATCAGGCATTTCGCATTGGGGGCTTTCCATAAGCATCCTACTTTAAAAGGGTTTTTACGGTTTCTGCCTTTTTCTTCAAATCCATGGCTTTTTTGACCCCCGGGACCTGTTCCATGACCTTGTCGACAACCTTGCTTTCCATGGTCGGCGGTTTCTCAGCCTCCGGGGTTTCAATTTCCTTCGCGGATGCGTCATCGGAAGCTTTTTCCGGTCTCAATTCTTTTTTGACGTTTTTGAATTCCCTGATGGCGCCGCCGAGACCCTTTCCGATATCCGGAATGCGTTTGGCGCCAAAGATCAGGATGACAATGATGGCGATGATGATCAGTTCCGTAGGACCAAGCCCGAACATATGATTTTACTCCTTACAGTTTGATGAAGCTTCTAAGCCACGGCAGAAAGTGTACGCTTCTTCAGGTTATTCCGACATCTAGCATTCGGCTTCTATGGATTGAACTCCCTCAAATTGAACGGGGTCTTCATTTTCTTCCCGTGCTTCTATGCGCCCGACACAGTTTGCCTTCTCTCCCATGGCTTTCAGTCTCAGAAGGACCTCATCGGTTTCTTCCTCATTGACAACAATCAGCATTCCGAGACCGTTGTTAAAGGTCCGCATCATGTCGTGGTCCGATACATGGCCGGCTTTCTTGATATATTGAAATACAGGGTGGGGTATCCAGGCGGATATATCAATAATGGCCTTGCAGCGTGATGGCAATATGCGGGGAGGGTTTTCGATGAGTCCGCCGCCGGTGATGTGACTGATGCCGTAAAGATGAAAATCCCTCCGGAGGTTACTGATGGTTCTGGCGTATATGCGGGTGGGTTCGAGTAATTCCTCCCCGAGGGTTCGACCAAAATCCGGCACATGGTCGGAAACGGACATTTTCAGGTCATCAAAGAAAACCTTCCTCACCAGAGAGTAACCATTACTGTGAAGTCCGCTAGACTCGATGCCAATCAGCCGATGGCCTACCGCAATCTCGCTTCCGTCCAGCAGTTCTTCGTTATCGGCCATTCCGACCACGAATCCGGCCAGGTCGTATTCGTCTTTTGCGTAGAAACCGGGCATCTCAGCGGTTTCCCCTCCGATGAGCGAGCATTTGGCCTCCATACATCCGGCTGCAATCCCTTTCACGATTTCAACGGCCCTGTTCTCATCCAGAACGCCCATGGATATGTAGTCGAGAAAAAAAAGCGGAGAAGCACCCTGTACGACAATATCGTTGACGCACATGGCCACGAGGTCCAATCCGATCGTGTCGTGTTTATCGAGCATGAACGCAATTTTGAGTTTTGTGCCGACCCCGTCGGTAGAGCTGACCAGGACAGGTTTCTTGACGTGTTGAACATGGAGCGAAAAAAGGCCGGCAAATCCGCCGATATTGGTGATGACACCGGGGGTTTGAGTCCTTCTGACAATGGGTTTGATCAGTTCTACAAATCTATTTCCCGCTTCGATATCGACCCCTGCCTGGGCGTAAGAATCCTTTTGATCATCGGGCTTTTTGATGCTCATTGTTCTTGACTCCATCATTCAGATTCTTGTCAAACCCTGAGTCTGAATATAAGGGCGCTAAAGCGGAAATAATTGCTCAACTCTTTGGGCAAGCATGATGTCCCCGGCAGCTTTGAGCCGTCCATCCATAAATGCCTGCATGCCGTTGATCTCTTGATTGATCATGCTAAGCCATGTTTCAGCCGACATGGTGAGTGTTACAGTGGGTTCGTCATGACACCCTTCAATGACTTCACAGGTTCCGTCTTTGACGACAATTTTCCAGTTCCCGCCATCATCCCCGGTTATTTCAAATTGAAACACCACGTCCAAACCCTGGGCCGCATCGGCATCAAACACCTCGGACATTTTGTTGAAGACGTCTTTAACGTTCGTTAGCGCCATTTTTTATTTCCCTCCTTTATTTTTATGTTTTCACATCGGATATAACTAGCAATGGATGTCATTGTCAATCAATATCAACGTGACCCGGAAATTCTCTCCCTGGCATCTGTAAATGATGGGTGGCTGGATTGGTTGCTAATAAGTGTATCTCTTTTAGAAGAATTGATTGGTTTGTGATTTTTCTTGCAATGTGGTCAGGTGTGTGTTAAAACACGCGCATTTCGATCAAGGATACGAGGACTGATGAAGAGGAAAGCGCCTCGAATTACTGCGTTTTTGGGAAAAGACACGGCTTTTGAGGGAACGTTGACGTTTACAGGTGGTCTTCGAATTGACGGTCGCTTTCAAGGGGAAATTTCCACTGAAGGGACCTTGATTATCGGGGAAACCGCTGTGATCCGAGGTAATATTCGTGCGTCGTGTGTGCTTGTCAGCGGTGAAATTCACGGCAATACGGTTGCGGAACAGAGAATCGAGATTTTGACACCTGCCAGGATTTTTGGGGATATCCGGTCCCCGGAGATTATTATGGGCGCGGGGGCTGTTTTTGAAGGGAAATGTCAAACTGAAATCGGTTAAACTGCGGTTTCCATATTAGCCGTGTTTGCTTTGAAAAAAAGCTTTTGACAAGCGCCGTTTTTTTTTGTAGAAAGCGGTACTTTTGTGAAATTGTCCTGTCTGGCGTTAATTGTAAACTTGAAACCTTTGGAAATCGTGATGAAAGGATGCCTTTGATATGCTGAGCATAGACGGTACAATGATTCTTCAAATAGCCAATTTTCTTGTTCTTCTTGTGGTGATGAACATCATCCTCTATAAGCCGATACGTGGGATACTGGCAAAAAGAGATGAAGAGATGGCTTCCCGTCAGAAAATGATTGACGATTATCAGGGCCGCGTAGAGGACAATGAGGAAGCGATAGAAAGCGGTATGGTTTCGGCCAGGAAGGAAGGCTATCAGGAAAAAGAATCTCTGAAAGACCTGGGACAGGAAGAAGAAAAAGGGGTTCTTCAGGAAGCCGGTGCTGCCGTGGAGCGAAAGTTAACGGCTGCAAAACAGGAGATTGAGGCCAAAGTAACAGCCGCCAGGGAGACCCTGGAGAGTGAGATTACCGGCTTTTCCAATGAACTGGCTGAAAAGATACTGGGAAGGAGCGTTCAATGATTCGCTTTACAAGCAAGAAAGGACGAACATTCCTGATTGTCGGCATGACGCTTCTGTTCGCGACTACTTTGTACGGTTTCGCCTTTGCAAGTGGTGGCGGGGGCGCAGCAGAGAGTCACGATCAAATGCTTAACCTCTTCTATCGTATCCTCAATTTCACCCTTCTGGTGATCATCCTCGTGGTGATTGTCAAAAAGACGTCCATGTTGCGTTTTTTTGGGGAGCGCAGGGAAGAAATCAAGGAAAAACTTGAGGCATTGACGAAAGAACGTCAGGCAGCCGAAATTCGCAGCCGAGAGCTTGAGAAAAAACTTGAAGAATTTGAAATTCAGAAAAAAGAGATCCTCGAACAGTTCAGAGCTGAAGGTGCGAAGGAAAAAGCACGAATTATCTCCGAAGCCAGGGAAAGGGCATCGCAACTCATCAGCCAGGCTGATCACACCATTGAGCGTGAGATTCTAGGCGCCACTGAAAGGCTAAAACAGGAAGTGGTTGAAATGGCGGCCCTGCGGGCGGAAGAAATTATTACCCAAGGGATAAAAGACAGCGATCAGGACCACTTGGTGAATGAATTCATTAAAAGCGTGGAGAAACTACATTGACCGGTTCAAAGATTTCCAAAAGATATGCAAAGGCGCTGCTCAGTCTGGGGCAGGAAGACGGAAATTATGCGGAATACGGGGAGAACCTGAAGGAATTCGCCGGACTCTGCGCGGATAACCCGGAATTCAGCAAGGTGATCGGCAATCCGGTTTTTTCCGTGGATGATCGAAAAAAGGTGCTGAATGCGGTGTTGGAGAAGAGCTCCTTTGCCGGTTATGTCAAGAATCTTCTGCGGCTTCTCCTGGATCAAAACAGGATCGGGGGCATCGAAGATGTTTCAGCCAATTACACACGACTCACCGATGAGATTTCAAACATTATCCGTGCTGATATCATTACGGCCAGACCTTTGAAAGATGAGGCAATGGACAAACTGGATGCTGTCCTTGCAAAAATCACTTCTAAGGCGGTCAAAACCAACGTAAAAGAGGATGAGTCTCTCATCGGGGGGCTTGTCGTGAAGATAGGTGATTTGGTATTGGATGGCAGTGTCAGGGCACAGCTTGAAGGCCTAAAAGAATCATTAAAAAGGGGTGAATATAACTAATGGAGATCAGAGCTGCAGAAATAAGTGAGATAATCCGGGGTCAGATTAAAGACTATGAAAAGAAGGTCGAAGTAAGTGAGACCGGAACCGTCTTGTCTGTGGGTGATGGTATCGCTCGCGTATACGGGATTGAGAAGGTCATGGCCATGGAGATGGTGGAATTCTCCGGTGGCATATTCGGCCTTTGTCTTAATCTGGAAGAAGATAACGTGGGTGTCGCCATTATGGGCGATGACTCCAAAATTAAAGAGGGCGATACGGTCAAGAGGACCGGTAAAATTGCTGAAATCCCGGTGGGAGAGGCGGTTCTGGGTCGCGTTATTGACGCTGTGGGGCAGCCCCTTGACGGTAAGGGACCCATTGAAGCCACCCAATTTAATCGACTTGAGATGGTTGCGCCCGGCGTTATTGACCGGCAATCCGTTTCCGAGCCCATGTACACGGGTATCAAAGCCATCGATGCCATGACGCCGGTGGGAAGGGGCCAGCGTGAGTTGATCATCGGTGACCGGCAGATCGGGAAAACGGCCATCTGCGTGGATGCCATCATCAATCAGAAGGATACGGACGTTTACTGCATTTATGTGGCGACGGGACAGAAGAAATCAACCGTAGCACAAGTGGTTGACATTCTGGAACGTCATGGCGCCATGGAATACACCACGGTCGTGGCGGCCTGCGCCAGCGATCCGGCCACTCAGCAGTTTATTTCACCCTACGCCGGATGCGCCATCGGAGAATACTACAGGGACCAGGGAAAACATGCCCTGATTATCTATGACGATCTTTCAAAACAGGCGACCGCTTACCGGCAGGTTTCTCTTTTGCTCAGACGCCCCCCCGGGCGTGAGGCTTTCCCCGGGGATATTTTTTATAACCATTCCAGACTGCTTGAACGCGCAGCCAAAGTGAATGATGAATTGGGCGCCGGGTCTCTCACAGCGCTTCCGATCATTGAAACCCAGGCAGGCGATGTTTCCGCCTATATTCCCACCAATGTGATCTCTATTACGGATGGCCAGGTCTATCTCGAGCCCAATCTATTTTTCTCGGGCGTCCGTCCCGCCATTAATGTGGGCCTTTCCGTCTCCCGTGTGGGGGGCGCCGCTCAGACCAAGGCCATGCGGAAGGTTGCAGGCTCTCTGAAGCTGGATATGGCCCAGTTTAGAGAACTGGAAGCGTTTGCCGCTTTCGGCAGCGATCTTGACAAGACTACGCTGAAACAGCTTGAACGAGGCCGCAGGCTGGTTGAAATATTGAAGCAGCCCCAGTTTCAGCCCATGTCGGCTGAGAAAGAGGTGGCCATTCTTTTTGCCGGTTCAAATGGTTTTCTCGACAAATGGCCGGAAGATGCGATTGCGGATTATGAAAAACAGATGCTGGAGTTTTTTAACAGTAAATACGCCGATATCCTGAGCGACATCAAAGAGAAAGGTGATATTTCAGAGGAAACGGACGGCAAACTGAAAAAGGCTCTGGAAGAATTTGAGGGGATTTTTCAGCCCGCGGCCTGAACCGCCCATATGTCTTAGAAACGATGATAAACGTCACATAAACAAAGAGAGAAAGGCCACATGGCAACCTTAAATGATATTAAAATAAAGATAGGTGCTGTTAAGAAAACGCGGCAAATTACGAAAGCCATGAATATGGTTGCCGCTGCCAAACTCCGTGGCGCCCAGATGAGAATGGAGAACTTTGAGCCCTACGCGGCCAAGTTCGCGGAAGTGCTTGGGAATCTGGCAAGCAGGATCGAACCTGATATCCACCCTCTGCTCGTGCAGAAGGAAAAGGTTTCCCGGGTGGAGTTGCTGCATTTTTCAGGCGACAAAGGTCTTTGCGGCAGTTTCAATTCCAATCTGATCAACCGGGCTGAAAAGTGGATGAACGAAGAGAAGGATAACGGGATTGACATCGGCCTGACCACGGTTGGAAAACGGGGGCGCGATTATTTTAAAAAAAGAGGATTTGACATCATTGGAAGCCATATCAATGCCTATGGGAGTGTCGACATATCCTTTGTCAATCAGATCAGCAGCGGCATGATTGACCGGTTTCTTACAGATGAGGTGGATGGTGTCTATATGATCTACAGCCGTTTCATCAGTATGGGCAAACAGGTGCCGACATTGGTGAAACTGATCCCCGTTGAGCCGCCGGTCGCCGAGGATGAAGAAGCATCCGGGGCCGATGCGGAGTATCTTTGTGAGCCGGATCCCGAAGGGCTGATGATCGAACTTTTACCCAAGCATATTAATGTGCAAATCTATAATGCATTTCTGCAAAACGAAACAAGTGAGCATGCTGCGCGAATGGCGGCCATGGACAATGCTTCCAGGAATTGTGACGATCTTGTGGAAAGTCTTACCCTGGCTTACAATAAAGCACGACAGGCGGCTGTTACCGCCGAATTGATGGATATTGTGGGCGGCGCCGCCGCCTTGAAGGGATAACGGTTTTAACCTTATAAGGAGGTCTTTATTTAACCATGAATGAGGGCAAATTAATACAAATCATTGGTCCGGTCGTTGATGTGGAGTTTGGTGACGGTGAACTCCCTGAAATCCTAACCGCACTCCTGATCAGCAATCCGGCAATCAGCGATGTGGAAGACAATCTGGTTGTGGAAGTTGCCCAGCATCTGGGCGACAATGTGGTGCGTTGCATTGCCATGGATGTGACCGACGGCCTTGTACGGGGCATGCCGGTCAAGAATACGGGAAATCCGATTATGATGCCTGTTGGCGATCCGGGTTTGGGTCGCGTCCTCAACGTGGTCGGAAGACCCGTGGATGGTCTGGGCCCGGTTGAGGCCACTGAATACTATCCCATCCATCGCCCGGCGCCATCCTTTGAAGAACAGGATGTGACGGTCAATGTGCTTGAAACCGGCGTGAAGGTCATTGATCTCCTGGTTCCCTTCCCCAGGGGCGGTAAAATGGGGATGTTCGGCGGTGCCGGCGTTGGAAAGACGGTCGTTATGATGGAGATGATCCATAATATCGCCATGCAGCACGGCGGCATCAGTGTGTTTGCCGGTGTTGGTGAGCGCACGAGAGAGGGCAACGATCTGTACATGGAGATGAAGGAATCGGGTGTTCTCCCCAAAGCTGCTCTGATCTACGGTCAGATGACGGAGCCCCCCGGCGCCCGTGCAAGGGTGGCGCTATCCGCGCTGACCGCAGCGGAATATTACAGAGATGAGCGGGGCCAGGATGTTTTGCTCTTTATCGACAACATCTTTCGGTTTACGCAGGCTGGGGCCGAGGTTTCAGCGCTCTTAGGTCGTACGCCTTCCGCTGTGGGGTATCAGCCTACGCTGGGTACCGACCTGGGTGCTTTGCAGGAACGGATTACGTCCACCACGAAAGGTTCCATTACAGCGGTTCAGTGCGTGTATGTGCCCGCGGATGACCTTACGGATCCCGCGCCGGCGACAACCTTTGCCCACCTCGATGGAACCGTGGTGTTGTCAAGGCCATTGACGGAATTGGGAATTTATCCGGCCGTGGATCCGCTGGATTCGAGTTCCAGGATTCTGGACCCGAACTTTCTCGGGGAAGAACACTATAACACCGCGATGCAGGTTCAGCGTATTCTTCAGAAATATAAGGAACTGCAGGATATCATCGCCATTCTGGGGTTGGATGAGCTGTCCGACGAGGACAAAATGACGGTGGCCCGGGCCCGCCGGATTCAACGGTTTTTGTCCCAGCCATTCCACGTGGCCGAGACATTTACAGGAATGCCGGGAACCTACGTACCGGTTGCCGAGTCGATCAAAGGCTTCAAGGAGATTATCGAAGGCAAACATGATGAGCTGCCCGAAGCCGCGTTTTATATGGTCGGTAATGTCGAACAGGCCCAGGAAAAAGCTGAGAAGATGGCTGCCGGCAACTAAATAATAAGGGGATAATCCATGGGAAAGCTACATTTGGAAGTCGTTACCCCTGAGAAGGTGATGGTGAGTCAAGAGGTGGATATTGTTGTTGCCCCCGGGACCATGGGAGAATTCGGTGTTTTAGAGGGGCACGTGCCGTTCCTTTCAGGAATCGAGCCGGGAGAGTTGCGGTTTTCCAGTGGGGATCAAACGGAACGTTTTTTGGTGACGACGGGGTTTTCCGAAGTTTCCGATAACAAGGTTTCGGTTCTGGTGGATGCCGCTGAAAAAGCCACGGAGATTGATGCGGAACGGGCTCGAAAAGCCATGGAGAGGGCCAAGGAGAGGCTTTCCATGGATCGGGGCAAGGAAGATGTCGATTTTCTGAGAGCCGAATCGGCACTCAAGCGCGCTATAGTTCGCATGAGAATATCGGAAAAGAAAATTTAGTAAAAAGAGCATAACAATCTAAAAAAGGCAAGCGGAAGTCCGCTTGCCTTTTTTTATGTATTGACCTTTCTTGATTTGAACGATAATATGGCGAGCGTTTGGACCAAAAGCATCCTTCTGGTCAGGAAATTGGGGTGCAGATAATTTGCCAGTGTGGTTTTTGATATTTCTGGCTTTTGTAATGTATTAGAAAACGAAGAGGCTTGGGTAGTTATGAATACAGCGGTTGATGACAAGCAATATAATGTTTGGGAATCTACAAACCCGGAAGAAGAGGTTGATCAGTTTCAGTTGCTTGAGGCAAAAGTTGACAGCCTTATTGAAAGAACAATGGTGTTGAAAAGTGAAAAAGAAGCCCTTGAAGAGAAATTGCAGATTGAGGAGGAAAAAGTCTCGGATTTAAGTGGCAAAATAGAGGCTCTACGTTCTGGCAGAAATGACGCCAAACAAAAGATCATGTCCCTTCTTGAGAAAATGGAGCAGGTTTCCAGCTAGGGCGGTTTTGTGAGGCGCTTGGTAATCTCGGAGATATGGAAAATCCAATTAGAATCAGGATACTGGACAATGAATACCTGCTGAGGAGTGATGAAGATCCTGAGCAGGTGAATGAAATTGCGAAACTGGTCAATGATAAATTGGATGCGGTTAGAAAAAGCTCGGATAAGCTCTCCGAGGGAAAAACGGCTATTCTGGCTGCGTTTGATATCGCCAGTGATTACCTTCGGTTGCTCAAGGAGAAGGACATTTTGCTTCATGATGTGCAAGATCGCTGTCGGTTGATGAATCGGCAGATTGAATCATCGGAATGAAAAGGTTTTACATTTCTTACCTTGTGGTGTCATTTTTTATTGAGGGAATATGATTCCCGCTAGGTAATTACAACGCTCGATCAAGGTGGTCGGGATTTATATATATGAGGGTTTGGGAATACTCGGGAAAACACGCGAAACGTGATGATATATGTTAAATCAAAAGAGATTATCGTGAACTTTTGCTTGATGGTGAGGCGGATTTGACAGTGATCTCGTAGTAGGGATCTTATATGCTTTTCTGCTTTTGTAGGAATGCGGCAGATATCCGTGTCTATTTCCCCGTTTTTTTAGTTCTGGTTTTTAATTCTGGCTGTTTTTCCGGAAGTTCCTCCCCCTTTACCTCAGATCATCGCATGCTGTAAGCGAATCCAATTGCTGAAGGCAATGTGTGTGTGAACCCATTTGGGTGATGGTGTCTGATCACCTTGCCTCGTTGGATCTATTTATTCAGCGTTAACAAATGGTTTCAATGTTCTGAGCGTACAAAAACCCTCGACACAAGCTGATTTTGGGAGCAGGAAAAATATTATGAGCTCATTATATATGATTATGATTGTGATAGGCGGGGCGGGGCTGATCGTTGGAATTCTTTGTGGTTTTCTGATTCGAAAGAAACTGGTGGAGAGCCGGATTCAAGCCATCGAAGAGTATTCCAGAAAGGTGTTGGCTGAAGCTCAGAAAGAGGCCAAGACAACGAAACGCGAGGCCGAACTTCAAGCCAAAGACACCTTGTATCAGATGAAGGTGGAATTTGAAAAGGAGAGCAAAGAAAAAAGAGATGAAGTTCTGGCCCAGGAGAAACGGCTGCATCACAAAGTGAGCAATATTGATCGAAAAGTCGAGCAGCTCGATAAACGGGAAGATCGGATCGCTGAAAAAGAAAAGGCCGTCAACAGAGATGAGCTTCATCTTCAGAAAAAGGAAACGGAATATAACCAGCTTATCGCAGAGCAGCGAAGAGAGCTGGAGACCATGGCTGGCATGAGCGGAGAAGAGGCAAAGCAACTTCTGATGAAGTCCATGGAGATGGAGGCCAAGCACGATGCGGCCAAAATGATCCGACGTATTGAAAATGAAACAAAGGCCGAGGCGGACAGAAAAGCCCAGGAAATTATTGCGCTGGCCGTCAAGCGATACTCTGGAGATTATGCAGCTGAAAAAATTGTGTCTGTTGTGAATCTTCCCAGCGAAGAGATGAAAGGGCGGATTATTGGAAGGGAAGGGCGAAACATTCGGGCGATCGAGGCTGCAACAGGAATTGATTTGATTATAGATGATACGCCTGAGGCGGTTATTCTCTCAGGATTTAATCCCGTCAGAAGGCAGATTGCAAAGATATCTCTGGAGCGGTTGATTGAGGATGGCAGGATTCATCCGGCGCGGATCGAAGAAATTGTGGCGAAAGCCAGCAAGGAAATTGAAAACAGTATGAAAGAGGCCGGTGAGCAGGCCACCTTTGATGTTGGTGTACATGGGATTAACCATGAACTGGTTAAACTCATCGGGCGATTGAAATACCGATCGAGTTATGCTCAGAATGTGCTGCAGCACTCCATGGAAGTGAGTTTCCTGTGCGGCGTTATGGCCGCTGAATTGGGCGTTAATGTGAAACAGGCGAAACGGGCCGGACTGCTTCACGATATTGGAAAAGCGGTTGATCATGAAGTTGAAGGACCCCATGCCATGATTGGCGCGGATCTGGCGAGGCGCTACGGTGAATCGAACCTGGTGGTCCAGGCGATCGCAGCGCACCATGAAGATGTGGAGATGACGTCTGTTCTGGATGTGCTGGTCCAGGCATCTGATACCCTTTCCGGCGCCAGGCCGGGCGCACGTCAGGAAATGCTTGAAAGTTATGTGAAAAGGCTTGAAAAACTGGAAAAAATTGCCACATCCTTTCGTGGCGTAAGTAAATCCTTTGCCATTCAAGCCGGCCGCGAGATTCGAATCATGGTGGAAGGTAAAATCGTCAGTGATGAACAATCCAATGTTCTCTGCAGGGATATCGCAAAGAAGATTGAAAAAGAACTAACCTACCCCGGACAGATCAGGGTCATTGTGATTCGTGAGACCCGCGCTGTCAGCTACGCCAAATAGTGCTTCTTGGCCTTTGCCCTTCTCCACCAGCTCCAGCGTGTGGTTGTAGATTTGGGCACAGCCTGGTTTTTCCCCCAAAAAGAGTAAACAAAAAAATCGTTTACGGCCGATATTCAATAAGAAATTCCTTGCACTCTTATAACAATACAGCTATAATATAGCGCTATTGCAGCCATATGAAAGAAATTTCTATCGTCTTGTCCCGGCTTTTCTGAGAGGCGGTTTTTTATTTGGGGATCTGACGCCAGAACCTTTTCAGGTCCATTTGTGCTGTAATGCCATTTGCCGAGGTCCCAAGTTGATTTTGCCTTGACAGGCACCTAATACTTCCCTAGTCTCCGGGATGAGGTCGGCCCCTGTTTTTGAGTCAGTGGCCGTTTGCGCCTCGTTTGTTGATCGAGCAAAGGAATAAGTTGCTGTTTCTGAAAGGAGGAGTCGTAATGTCGAGAACGAAGTCCTATTTGGAAGGGATGCGAATCCTGGCTGTGGATGATGAAGAAGACGTTCTTGATACGATTGAGGAGGATCTGGAATTTTCGCACGTGGACAAGGCCTCCGATTACCATACGGCCAAAGAGAAGATTGAGAAAGGAAAATACGATCTGGCAATTTTGGACATTATGGGGGTTGACGGGCTGAATCTTCTCCAGGAGACTGTTTCGAAAGGCATTCCCACAGTCATGCTGACCGCGCATGCCATGAATTCGGATACGCTGATGACATCGATTCAGCGAGGTGCTATTTCTTTTTTGCCCAAGGAAAAGCTGGCAGAACTGGAAGAGTTGCTGGCGAATATTCTTGGAGCCCATCATTCTGGAAAACCTACCTGGAAAATCCTCTTTGAAGAACTGGGTGAGCATTTTGATGAAAAATTCGGACCGGACTGGCAGGAAAAGCACAGCGATTTCTGGTCCAAATTCAATCAAACCTACAGTGTTAGCAAAGGTATTCAAACCCGTTTAATACATGACCGAAAGATTTTGTCGAAGGGTGTTTGAGCGATTATTCTGGTGTTAGACAACCACCGGGATTATTTTCTTGGTTTTTTGAAAGGAGGTGAATTCTTCAAGGATTTTTGTAAACTGGATTGAGGTGCGTTGTGGCGTCTTGATCGGCTTGATGAAAAAGCGGTTCTAACAGAAAGGAGCAAGTGGGCGATGAAAAAGCTATTTTTTTCTGTAATATTGTGTCTGGTTGGCGTTGTTATGGTCTGTGGTATGGGATGGGCGAAAAAGGCACCTTCCCTGGATAAATGGAAAGCATCTTTTGATCCTTCAGGCGCAAAGTATAAATGTATCGTTTCAAATGTCTCTCATCCCGTTATCAAGGGCGTCTTTGCCGGTTTCGCAATCAGAGATGAATTGTGGAAACGTACCAACGGTCAGATCTATCTGGATTACAAACCCTTTTCCATGTTGGGTGGAGAGGTGGAAGTTTTAAATCAACTTCAGATGGGTGCCATTCAGGGTATGAGCTGTAGTTCGGTTGCGGCAACCAATCTTGGCCCCCGCTTTGGGCTGATCAACCTTCCTTTTCTTGTGGATTCCTTTGTAAAGCTGGACAAATTCGTCAACAGCGGTAAATTTTTCGACCATTATATGAATGCCATGGATCACGTGGGGATCATGGGTCTGGATATTACGGGATACGGTAATTACGGATGGGCAACGACCATTCCCGTGAGAAATATTGCGGAAGCCAAGAAAGTGAAATTCAGAATTGCGGAAGCCGCTGTCAATAAGCTTCTTTACAAGGCCTGGGGTTTCAATCCGGTGGTCATGCCCTGGCCGGATGTGCCGGTTGCCCTGAAACAAGGGGTTATCACGGGCCTGGATCATACGCCCATGGTTTGCTACATTACGAAAAAATTTGAAGTGGCAAAATATTTTACCCGGGTCAATTATGCCCAAGGGCTTTTTATCTGGATTTTTAACAAAGCGTGGTTCAACAAATTGCCCGGCGACCTTCAAAAGACCTTTAAGGAAGTGGTTCATGAAGTCTGCGCCAAGATTCGTCAGGAAACCATCGCTCAGGAGACCTGGGCCATCAAGGAAGCCAAGGCCAAGGCCGGCGTGACCTTCATTGACCTGTCCGAAGCGGATATGGCGACCCTGAAAAAAGAAGGCAATTGGGTCTACAAAGATTTTGAACCCCAAATTAACAGGCTTTATTCCGGTGACAAATATCGTCCCGAGAATTTTATGAAAGAAGTTCAGGTCTATCTGGATTATAAGCCGTAAACCTAATCATCGGCGGCGGGAAGGATCCTCTTCCCGCCGTTCATTATTTCGGGAGTTGACATGTTTCCAAAGGTATTGGGCTTTCTTGATAAGGTACTCGTTTTTATTGAAGAGTGGACGCTCTTTATTGCCACCTTCGCCGCTCTGCTTGCCCTTTTTGTGAATGTGGTTTTGAGGTACGGGTTCAATTATTCCCTGGCCTGGTCGGAAGAGTTGGTACGGGAGGTGATCATTTTAACGACCTTTATCGGGTGCAGTGCCGCCATAAAGGCCCGCTCCATGATTAAGATTGACGCCCTGGTGCAATTGGTTCCAAGCCTGAAAACGCCTCTCGCCATTGTTAGCCACCTGGTTACGCTCGTGTTTTCCGGCATGATGGTCTATTATGGCTGGAAAATGGCAGCCCTTCAGGTTATGACGGAACAGAAAACCATCATACTTGAAATTCCTCTCGTGTATCTCTATGCGATTCTGCCGATCATGGGGGTCATGATGTTCATTCGAACCATTCAAGTGATGTATCAGGATTTTCTGGATAAGCGGACTGAAGCGGAAGCGACCTGATTACAGACGTCGTTTTAGATATCCATCCCTATCGATTTCGGAGACGAGCTTTCATATGGAACTAAGCTATTTTGTTATTCTGCTTATCCTCCTCGGGTGCATGGCCGCAACGGTGCCGGTCTTCATGTGCCTCTTTTTTACCGCGGTCATGGGCTTTGTTTTATTCACTGACCTGCCTGTCCTTGTTTTAGCTCAGAGTCTGTTTCGGAGTATGGATAAATTTGCCCTTGTGGTGGTTTTGTACTTCATACTTTGCGGCAATATTATGACGGCCGGGACTACTGTGGACAAACTCATTAAGGTAGCCAACGTTCTGGTCAGTTGGCTACCCGGTGGACTGGGAATGGCGGGTGTTATCGCGTGCGGTCTTTTCGGCGCCATATCAGGATCAACCGTGGCCACGGTGGTGGCGCTGGGTGGTTTCATGATTCCCGCGCTCATAGAGAACGGATACCAGGAAAAATACACCCTGGGGCTTATGACCACCTCCCCCAATCTGGGGGTGATCATTCCGCCCAGTATCGGAATGATACTCTATTGCATGATCAGTAATGTTTCCCTGGAAGGGCTGTTTCTGACCGGATTCGTGCCCGGGCTTCTGATTATCATCGCAACATGTGTTTATTCTTATTTTTACTACCGAAAAAGGACCGATTTTGTGCGCATGCCCGTTCCCGATGTCAAGAAGGTTTTTTCTACCCTCAAAGAAGGATTCTGGGCCCTCATGTTGCCCGTCATCATTTTTGGCGGGATTTTTTCAGGCGCTTTCACAGCCAACGAAGCGGCTGTTGTGGCATGTGTATTCGCTTTTGTGGTTGAGCTCTTCATTCATAAGTCCATTAAATTCAGTGATGTGAAAAGAATAACCGTCAGCTCCGCAGTCACCTCCGCGACCCTTTTGATCATTGTCGCGGGAGCCACCTGCTTCGGCCGTTATCTGACGCTGGAAGACATCCCCGGCAAGATTACGGAGGTTGTCCTGTCCAATATTCAATCGCCCATATTGTTTCTGGCGGTTTTGAATATTCTGTTGCTGATTGTCGGCATGTTCATGGACATCATTTCGGCCACCCTTATCCTGGGGCCGGTTTTTCTGCCCATGCTGGGCGCGTTCGATATTAATCCCATGCATTTTGGTTTGATACTGGTGGTTAACCTTGCCATCGGCTATTGCACGCCGCCCATGGGGGTCAGTTTGTACATTACGGGGTCCATTGCCAATCGAGATCTGGTCTATGTTTCAAAAGCGGTGATGCCGTTCTTGGCCATACAGATCGGTGTGTTGATTCTGATGACCTACTGGCCGGAGCTCGTGCTGTGGTTGCCTGCTAAATTTGGTTATTTGAACTGACGGTTTGCGGGATAAACAGTAATGGTTATTTTCATTTAGCAAAGATTTTACCAAGGAGAGATAACGGATGAATTACGCCAAATACGCCGCGCTTCACGCTCGTCACCTGCCTGACAAGGAATGTCTCATTGAGCGGACCCCCTCTTTGAATCAGAGAAGGACCCTCACCTGGAAACAGTTCAATGATGAGATCAATCGAACGGCCAACTATCTCTCAAAGGAACTGGGTATCAAGTTTGGCGACTATGTTATGCATCTCCAGAACAATTCTCTGGAATGGCTCATAACTTATTATGGCATTATCAAACTTGGCGCTGTGGTGGTTCCGTTGAATTTCAGGTTTGTAGGGGCTGATATCCTTTATGCTGCGGAGGTGTGCGATCCCAAAGTCTTTATCATCGGTTCGGAATTTCTTCCCGTTGTGCAGCCCGTTCAGAAAGAGTTGCCCACCGTTAAAAATTATATTTGTGTGGGCGCTGAAGTGCCCGATGATATGATTGATTATAAAACCATTGCAGCTTATGAGGATATTTCCGAGGCCATGGTGGATGTGGATAGTCAGCATGATCTGGCCATGATGTTCACTTCCGGAACCACTGGTCAGCCGAAACCCGTACTTCACACCCACCATTCCCTGAACAACACGGCCATTGGAAACGGGATGAGCTATTTTGTGGAGAAAAATGACAATTATGTTTTTTTCCTTCCCCTTTATCATAGCGGCACCATGTTTTTGTGGGCGCCTTTCTATGCCACGGGGGCAACGGGAACCATTCTCCGGGAGTTCACGGATCCCAAATGGATCATGGAGACCCTGGCTGAAGAGAAGGGGACGGATATTCTTTTTGTGGTGCCCATTGCCGTCGCCATCCTGAACGCCCTCAGAGATGGGAAATTGAAACTCGAGGACTATGATCTTTCAGCTTGGCGTTATCTGGAAATCGGTGCTCAGCCCGTGCCTTTTGATGTGATGAAAAAGCTGGTGGAAACGTTCCCCGTGGGCGTATCCAATATTTACGGCATTACCGAAGGTGGCGGCGGCGGATTGTTTAACCTGTATCCGGAAGATGTGTTGCGGAAACCGGGGTCCATCGGAAAACCCACTTTTGGCGTTGAGGGGAAGATTGTTGATATTAAAGGAGATGAACTGCCCCCAGGAGAGGTGGGTGAACTGGTTTTCTCCACCCCTCGAATGATGAAGGGGTATTTCAAAAATGAGGAAATGACCCGGGAGGGGCTCAAGGACGGGTGGCTCTATACGGGGGATCTGCTGCAGACCGATGAAGAAGGCTTCTTTTACATAGTTGATCGGAAAAAAGACATGATTACCAGCGGGGGTGAAAACATTTTTCCCGTTGAAATCGAAGATGCCCTTATGGAACACCCGAAAATTGATGATGTTGCCTGCATCGGCCATCCCGATGAACGCCTCGTCGAGGTTGTGATGGCCATTGTTCAATTGAAAGAAGGGGAAACCATGACGGAAGAGGAAATGCTGGAGTTTGGCAAAACCAAGCTGGCCAAATACAAGCTTCCCAGGAAAGTGCTTTTTGACAACGTCATGCGGAATCCCACCGGAAAACTGATGAAACCCCAGATGCGCGAAAAGTATACGGGAAGAAAAGAGGCGTTTCAGAAGTTAAATTGAGCCTACTGGAAAACCGGAAAAAAAGAGGCGGCATTTTGCCGCCTCTTTTTTTGTGGGAATTAATTGAGCGGTTGTTTAAAGGTTTCTACAAAACGGCTGAGCGCCCTATCGGGGAGTGACACTGAAGACAGTTAGAATTAGCTTGTTGGACCCGCTTTATTGTTCTAAAATAAACGCCAAAGATAATTTGAAAAGCGCATCATATTTTTCTGCCCGCATAAATGACATCACATAAAGGTGAATGGGAAGGGAGATAAACATTGATGGAATATAAAACCATCGGCAAGAGAGATTTTCGAGATTTTGTTAACCGCCTGATTAAGGGAGATCATGAAATCAACGGTGTGGTCAGGAAGGGAACCGCTTTTGTCTATGACACCCTTGAGGCTGCGTCGGACCTTTGCCTGGACTATGATGAAACCCTGCTTCCGCCCAAAAAATATTTTCTTCCCGTCAAAGAAACCCTCCTGACTTTCAAGACCGGAGATCCCTCTTCTTATCACGAAAGCGTTGAAGCCGAACCGAGGGTCATTATCGGCATACACCCCTGGGACCTGGCGGCCATTGCGCTTTTGGACAAGGCCTTTTCCACGGGACAGTCGGATGTCAACTACCTTTCACGGCGAAATCAAAGCCTGCTGATCGGGATATCCCCTACCCGGGCCTTTAAACATCGGTTCAGTGGTTCCATGATTACCGATGAGTATTATCAGGTGGCGGATCTCATGCTGGTGGACCTTGGGAATGACACCTATGGCATTGAGGTGGTGTCGGACGAGGGTAAGGCGTTGATTCAGGAAAGCGCTGCCGTACCGGCCGATGAACACGCCATTGAAAATATGGAAAGGCGAAAGCATGTGATTCGGGACGAAGCCCACCTCTCCATGCCGAAGGAGGATCTGCCGGCATTTCTGAAAAAACAGCAGCAGTCCAAAGTGATTGACCGCCGCGCGGAACGATGCTTTTCCTGCGGTTCATGCGTTCTGGTCTGTCCCACATGTTACTGCTTTCATGTGGAGGAAGAGGTGGACCTTTCCCTTCAGGCGGGTCGGCGTACGCGCACCTGGGACGGGTGCATGATGGAGGGGTTTGCATCGGCTGCCGGTGGGCACAATTTCAGGGAAACGCCGGCGAATCGGCTTCGCCACCGCATTTTGAGAAAGGGGAAATACCTTCCCGAGCATTTCCATCTGCCCGGCTGCGTCGGCTGCGGTCGGTGTGCACGGGCCTGTGTGGCGGACATCGCATCTCCCCTTGAAATCATCAACGAAATGAACCGGTCCATTTATCTCCCCGAGGTGGCCACCCTGCAGAAAGTCCATGTCATGACGGATAAGGACCGCTTCTTTGAGTTTACCCTGGAAGGGCGGGATCTGGGCCACCAGCCTGGGCAATTTGTGGAGTTGTCCATTCCCGGTATCGGGGAAGCACCTTTTTCCATCTCTTCCTCTCCCACAAAACAGGGAGGTTTTGAAATGCTGATTCGAAATGTGGGAAAAGTTACCGAAGCCGTTCACCGCCTGGCACCGGGTGACCAGGTGGGTATCCGGGGCCCGTTCGGCTCCCATTTTGCGGTGGAAAGGTACCTGGGAAAAGACCTTCTTTTTATTGCGGGAGGCTTGGGGCTTGCCCCGCTCAGATCCGCCATCAATTATGTCATGGACAACCGGGAAAATTACGGGCAGGTGACCATTCTTTCAGGGGCCAGGGACCGATCCCAGCGGCTTTTTTCCGAAGAAATAAATGAATGGTCCCGGGCGCCCGACACCCTTGTGCTGGAGACCCTGGACCAGGGGGACGAAGAGTGGTCCGGGCAGACCGGCGTGATTACCACCTTGTTACCCATGGTTGCGGACCGCATTACCCCTTCCAACACCAAGGCGTTCATTGTGGGTCCGCCGATTATGTACCGCTTCGTAATCCGTGAACTGGAAGCTTTGGGTTTTGATCATAAAGACATCCTGGTATCGCTGGAAAGGCGCATGGAATGCGGCGTTGGTAAATGTGGCCACTGCCAGATCGACGACATCTATGTATGCCAGGAGGGACCGGTCTTTACCTATGAATCAATCCGAGAATCCATGGAGGCGTTATGAGCACGAAACCGAAAGTGGCGTTTTTCGATTTTGCATCCTGCGAGGGGTGTCAGCTGCAGATCGCCAATCTGGAAGAGGAAATCATCGGCCTGGTAGACCTGGTGGATGTGGTGGAGTTCAGGGAGGTGATGACGGAAAAGGCCCTCCGTTACGACATCGCTTTTATCGAGGGCTCCATTACCCGGGAAAAAGATGAAGCGCGCCTGCTGGATATCCGTAAACGGTCCGGTCTCCTGGTGGCCCTGGGCGCTTGTGCCGCCACCGGTGGCCTGAACAAACTCAAAAATGTCCGCGGCAATCTCCAACAGGTGAGGCGGGATGTGTACGGGAGCGATTGGGACCGTCCTCATCTGGAAACCTATGCCACCCGGGCTGTGGGTGAAATCGTTCCCGTGGATTTTCAAATTCATGGATGTCCCATCAGCCGGGACGAGTTTCTTCATGTTGTGGAAGCCTTTGCGTTGGGTACAAATCCTGAAATACCCGATTATCCCGTCTGTGCCGAATGCAAAACCAAGGAGAACGTCTGTCTTTTTCATATGGGACAAACCTGTCTGGGCCCCGTCGTTCGTGCCGGCTGCGGGGCCATATGCCCCAGTAACGGTGTCGGGTGCGAGGGATGCCGCGGCATCATTCCCCATGCCAACCAGAATGCCATGAAAGACGTTTTAGCTGAGCACAATCTGACAGTGGAACAGATCACTGAAAAATTCAATCTGTTTCCCCTTTACCTGGAGGTGACCCCGTGACAGGAAAAACCATACGCATTGACAACACCCATATCTCAAGGGTGGAAGGCCATGGCAATATCGTAGTGCACATGGAGGGGGATCGCCTTGACCGAGTGGAATGGCAGATTCCCGAAGCCCCCCGCTTTTTCGAGTCCATGGTGGTCGGCAGGGACTGGAGCGAGGTCTCCCGAATTACCTCGCGCATCTGCGGCATCTGTTCCATCGGTCATACCTTCGCGTCCCAGAAGGCCACGGAAGCGGCCATGGGTATTACCATAACGGAACAGACCCGGCGTTTGAGGGAGATTCTCAACCATGCGGAAAACCTGCAGAGCCATATCCTGCACGTGTGCTATCTGGTGCTGCCGGATCTTCTGGGGGTGGGGAGCGTTCTGCCCCTCATCGAAACGCACCGGGATGTGGTCCTTCTGGCCATCCGGCTCCATCGACTGGCCAATGAGACCTGCGACAGAATCGGAGGCAGGACCACCCATCCCATACGGGCGTGCGTCAACGGCTGGAGCATGCTCCCCCGTAAGAAGACCCTTGAGGAAATCCGGGACGGTCACGTAGAAGCCCTGGAGGACCTCAAAACCCTGGCGGAATTTGTTCAATCCCTTGCCCATAAATTACCTGATTTTGAGCGGGAAACAGAGTACGTGAGCTTGACCCATCCCAGGGAATACGCCCTTTATGACGGCGTCATCAAATCGAGCGATGTGGCGGATTTCATACAACCCCGGGATTATGAGCGGGTGACCAACGAATATGTGGATGATCGCTCCACGGCCAAATGGACCCGTTTTAATCGGGATGCCTATGCCGTGGGGGCCCTGGCCCGATTTAACAACAACCGGGATCGATTGAGTGACGGGGCAAAGGCCGTTGCCGGCCAACTGGGGCTGTCGGCGCCCTGTCACAACCCCTTCATGAACAGCGTGGCCCAGGTGGTGGAGTGCGCGTTTTCCGCAGAAAAAACCATTGAACATTCACAATGGTTACTGGATAACGGGATCAAGGAAGAGGATAGGGGGTTTGCTGTCCGCGAGGGCCGCGGGGTGGGTGCAGTGGATGTGCCACGGGGAACCCTGTTTCATGACTACACCTATGACGGAAAAGGGAAATGCGTGGAGGCCAACCTGGTGATTCCCACCAACCAGAACCATGCCAATATACAGGCGGACATGGAAGACCTGGTGCCTCTCATAAAGGACATGCCCGGCGAAAAAATGAACCTGACGCTGGAAATGCTGGTGCGCGCCTATGACCCCTGTATTTCATGCTCCACCCATTGTGTTGATTTGAGAAGCGCTTGAGTCCCCTGCGGTTTTATGGAAGTCATCAGCCCCGGAGCGCTCCCCAACGGCATGACCATCGAAAAAATGAAAGCGGGACGCAGGACCCCGCGAAATGCGATTATTTTAGAGGTCATGCGCGATTATGGGTACGTGGATGCGCGTGGAATGGGTGTCCGAACGAAGGTCATTCCACTGACCCGGCAGTTTGCCGGTATGGATCCGGTCTTCGAAGCATCTGAAGATTATTTAAAGACAGTGATCAGAAAAGGAACTGCACCGAAAGATGCCCCTGAAAATGTCCCTGAAAAACACGAATTGTCCCTAAAAACTCCCAAAACCAAGGGGGATGCCCCTGAAAATGTCCCTAAAAACATGTTTCAGGGTCAGCTTCTCAAACTTATCAAAACAAACCCCAGGGTTACTTACAATGCACTGACGAGTCAAACCCGCAGGGACGCCATCTGAAAGCCCTCAAGGACCAAGGCCTGTTGCGTCGAATAGGACCTGCAAAGGGGGGATTTTGGGAGGTTGTGGAATCATGAGGAGCAGAGGTGGTATTGTAATTTTCTGCCGGGATAGTACTAAAGGGAATTGCCTATGGTTCCATACCGAATATGAGAACATCTCACGTGTTCGGCGATCCGGACAGAGATCTTTTGGGGTATCATGAAGAGATCCCCTTGCATGTCGTATGCGCCATGAATCAGGCCCACTCAGAAAATGGAGGCAGAGCATGGATGAATTTGATGAGCTCCTGAAGAAGTTTGATGATACCCCGGCGCCCGAGCCCGAACCAACCCTCGGCAAGGTCCTGGTCGTCGATGATGACCCCAACATCCAGCAGGGGCTCAAGAAAACCCTCACCGATAGAAATTACGAGGTCGTCATTGCAATAACCGGCCAGGAGGCCCTTGAAAGCCTCGGCAGTGATGTGTGCGTGATAATTCTGGATGTTAAATTGCGCGGAACCGACGGCATCACGCTTTACCGCCAGCTCAAAGAAAAACTTCCGGATATCCCTATTATTTTCTATTCAGCGTATCCGGGCGATGAAAAGGTTGCCCGGCAGTGTCTTGAATTGAAACCTTACGCTTTCATCGAAAAGGGTGTTGACGAAGATATCGATCGCTTTTATGGTTTGATCAAAAAAGCGGCTGAAACATTTCAGCCACACTCGCACAGGGACTGACCCTGATCTTTTGGATGATAACCTGGGCCTCAACGAACTGACTTACATCATCAAAGGGAGAGACCCATGATACTAACGGAAAAACAAAAGGATGAACTGAAAAAGGAATTGCTCCTATGTCTTAAGTCAGATGTGGACATCAAGAAAATCGTCGTATTCGGATCATTTATTGATTCGCAAGATCCTCTGGATTTGGATGTGGCCGTTTTTCAGGAAAGCGATGAAGCCTATTTACCGCTGGCAATGAAATACCGAAAGAAAACCAGAGCGCTTGCCAGAAAGATACCGATTGATATTTTCCCTGTCAGGTCAGATGTAAAAGACCACACTTTTTTTGTCGGAGATCGATCGCGGGGAAGTGCTGTATGAAAGATGAAACAACAATCTGGCTGAAATTAGCAAATGAAAATCTGCGGTCCGCCGAGTTGTTGCTGGACGGCAGTCTTTTCAATCCATTCATGAGCGGCTATCTGTCCGTGTGTGTCCGTGGCTAATCAATGGAGCAATAAATAATGGATGAATTTGAAGCGTTATTGAGTACGTTTGAGGAACCCGCAGATGAATCCGCTTCCAAGGAGGAAACCCTTAAACCTGTCATACTGGTGGTAGATGACGACCCATCCATCCGTCGCGCCCTGAGCCGGGCATTCGCCGACCGATATGACGTCCTGACGGCGGAGAGCGGCAGTCAGGGTGTCGAAGTCCTGTCGGAAGCGGTCCACTGCGTCATACTGGGCGTGAAGATGAAGGAAGAAAACGGTTTCACCGCCTACCCCAAACTCAAAGCCAAATCCCCGGATGTTCCCATCATCTTCTATACCGCCTTTCAGTCGGAGCACGATCTTCAGGGAGTGATCAACAAATGCAAACCGGAAGGGTATGTGGACAAGGGCCAGGACATTGCCTTTCTCACCAACCTCATTGGAAATGCCGTCTCAAAATATCGACTGGTTCTTGAGAACAAGGAGTATAAAGAGGGCCTGGAGGAAAAAGTCGTAGAGATCAATGAAGCCAACCGACTTCTGAAAGAACAGCGAGAACATGAAAAAAGGCTTGAGCGGGCCATGACCGGGGGATTTGCCCATGAAATGAGAAATGCCCTGACGGGCGCAACACTGGAAATCAGTTCATTCTTTCAGAACGGCGGCGACGCTTCCGCCGAACAGGAATTGCGGGAAAAGGTTACGAACATCCTGGAGTTCATTTTAAGCATGGAAAACCAATTTGGCATACCCGAGGATACAATCGATCAACGTGTGATCCCTCATATATCAAAAATGAATGAAACAATGCTTTTGGCATGTTCTGATTGACAAAGAGCGTTATTGTACAATAATTTATTCGTATATACAATGAGGGTAGAACCATAAGCCTCTGTGAGCTATCCGGTTTCAGGAAAAGTCGAAGGCTTTACCAGTTGATCGAAAAAACTGCAAAAGAATGGAGGGAAAAATGGCTGAATTGAAATTAATTTCCGATCGCAATCGACAGCTAAAACCGTTGGTGGAAGCTGCGCTGAAAAATGAATTGCGTTTGCTGGAGGCCGGCATAAAGAGGACGGAACAGAACATGCGTGTATTCGAGAAAAAATTTCGCCTGAACACTCAGGAATTCATTGCTCGCTATGAAAAAGATGAAATGGAAGAGACTCTGGATTATGCCGATTGGGTCGGGGAACACCGGATGCTGGGGCGCCTTCAGGAAAAAGCTGACACACTGAGGACGATTCGTTTTGCGAATTGAAAACTTTTTCAGGCACATTCAGAAGATCATTGATTCATGTTCTGTTGTCCAAGCGTCGACGATTATGTTTGACAAACGGAGCACGTATGAAGGGTACATTCGTGGAGATATCTTTTTCGTTGATGATTCGGCGCTCCATTTTCGCGAGTTTGTAGATGTCGAAATTGACGATGAAAGGTTGATGTATGTGTATCAATACCTTTCCTCTTCGAATAACCTGATTTTCCGCTATGATAATACCGGCCATCACAGGAAGTTGAGACTTCCCTCTTATCCTCATCACAAACACGATGGCCGCGAATCAAATGTAACCCCGGCAGCAGCAATGGATTTGACCAGTGTTATCCAAAAAATCGAATTAATGATTCAGTTGCCGTAAAACTACTCATGTCATATGCCAAGAAAGACGTGTCTTCCGGCAGGACTCGCTTCTTGAAGAATGCGCACATCGATCAATTCTTGGAGGCGCCCGAAGATACTTACAGTGCTCTTATCCGTGTCGGACCGTGGCTAATCAATGGAGCAATAAATAATGGATGAATTTGAAGCGTTATTGAGTACGTTTGAGGAACCCGCGGATGAATCCGCTTCCAAGGAGGAAGCCCTTACGCCATACTGGTGGTGGATGACGACCCGTCCATCCGTCGCGCCCTGAGCCGGGTATCCGCCGACCGATATGACGTCCTGACGGCGGAGAGCGGCAGTCAGGGTGTCGAGATTCTCACGGAAGCGGTCCACTGCGTCATACTGGACGTGAAGATGAAGCAAAAGGAGAGGATTCCGCCGCTCATGAAGGAACTCCAGGCCCCCACAGGGGTAGGGCTTTTTGTGGCCCATGAGGGCTTTGATTATGTCTGGAAGACAGCCGATCTTGCAAAGGCGGCCTATGATAACGCCCATGGCGGGAACTGTTATATTTTCTCCTGAAAGAAGACCTATTTGACCGGCATACATCCCTCCGTTGCAAGGGAATATATCCCGCTCCAGATTGAGGCCACCGAAAAACTACTGGAAAAGGGGATGATTCTGAGGCCCAACAAGGAATATCTTGACGCAGTTGAAACCCCTTACCTTGACAAACTCAACATACGGGATGAAAACGGGAAAGTTCTCGGGGTTTTAGGAAAAATCATTTACGGAGAAAACGATCCCAAAAAGCCCAAACTGATCCTGCTCAACCCGAAAGCCAAAGACACCAAACAGATGATCGATTTCATCGGAACCGAATGCCATTCAAATGTCACGGCAGTTATGCCCATCGAACCCGCAGACTATTTGGACATGCTGGAGCGCTCCGCCAGGGAGACCCAGATGAGTCTCAAGAAAGGGGATGTGCCGAGATTCCTGGAATCGAACGTTCATTTTGACCCGAACGATGTTGAAGGGCTGAAATTCTATGCCGAAATGGCACGAAGGGGCATTGCCTTCGGCTCCATGCCGAACATGAGGACCTCACATGGATTCGGCGATCCGGACAAGGGACTTCTGGGGTATCACGAAGGGACCACTTTTGCGCGGGTCTTGACCTGGGGACCTAACGCCATACTTCCCAACTTCAAAGAACTGTGGAAATCGGTTCCCGCCATCGGGAAGCTTTATAAGGAACATCAGGAGGGGTGATGGTTGTAAAGGGTTGTTTCTGTTTTAGTATGGTTGCCGGAGGTTGGCTATTGTGCCAGATAAAAGATATAAGCCCCTGACTAAATGTCTTTGTACCAATACTTGGATAAATTATATAAAGGGGCGAGGATGGTCTACTGAGGGCCTTTATGAAGGGATTGATTTCGATGAAGAATTCATGTGTGATGTCGAGAATTGGATGCCAACCGATCAAGTCTACAAACTTTGCGCCAACATAACTCGTAAGTATCCAGAAAATCCCCAGCTATTTTACGACATGGGTTTGTGGGCTGCAAGGAACAAAACCGTAGGAACAATATTCACGATTGTCAGGTCATTTATAAGTCCTGCTCTCATATACGAAAGGATGCCGAAATACATTGGAAATTTCAATAGGCACAGGAAAATTGAGATTGCTGGGAAGACAAAAAACGGCATAATACTAAACACCTACCACATGACGGAAGTCAAGGCTATAAAAGAGGTTTGTGAATGGACAAGGGGCGTCTTCGCTGCCGCGCCATCAGTGCTTAAAATGCCGCCTGCAATTGTTAAGGAAACTTTATGTGAATGTAAGGGCGATCCATGTTGTCAATACGAAATCGATTGGATCCATAGAAAGAATCACCTTGTGTCTGTGTGGGAGAAGGCTTTTGGTCAAAAAGGCATTATCGAGGAACAAAGGCTTGCACTTGAAAAAAGCCAAAACAAATTATTGGAACGTTTTGAAGAACTGCAAAAGGCAAAAGAGGCCATAGGAGGCCATGCCACAAACCTTGAAACAAGGGTTGAAGAACGCACTCAGGAACTCAAAGAAGCCCAAGCCCAACTGCTCGAGGCGGAAAAACGTACCTTCGAACACCGGATCACCGGCGGTTTTGCCCATGAGATGAGAAACGCCCTTGCAGGCGCTCAACTGGAATTCAAGACCACTCTCAATTACAAAGACCAGGGTAAGCCGTCGGCCGAGATCCTTAAAGGATCCGCTACAACACTCCTGAAAAATATCGCGGATCTTCACTAAGAATTCAAAATCCCAAGAGAAAAAATTGCCACCCTTCTCCTCCCGGAGCTCAAAACCATCGCTGAAATCGCTGACCATCTGGCGGGTGTCCACGCAGGTGTATCAAGCGATCTCGATCGGGGGCTTTCCATCACTACCCAGATCCGGGATTATGCCAAGATGTCGGAAATAAAACCGGGCGACGAGGCCGTTGACATGGCCCTCCTGTTCAGGAGCTATCACGACAGGTACAAACTGGATTTTGAACGGATCGGAATTGCATACACGGTCAAGGGCCCGGAAACCGCTGTCGTCCAAGCCGACGACACCCACATCAATTCCATCTTCAGCAACCTGATCCTGAATGCCAAGGATGCCCTTGAAGAAGTTGAAACGGGTCAGGCCAAGGAGATAAAGGTCACGGTGGAAAGACGGGACGATAAAACCGGAAATATATTTGTCATAACCGTTGCGGACAACGGACCGGGAATACCGGAGGAAAACCTCCACGAGATCTTCGAGCCTTTTTATTCCACGAAACCGACAACCGGTACCGGGCTGGGGTTAGGGGTTGTGAAGCGGTTAGTGCAGTTGTACGGAGGGGCGATTGAGGTGGAGTCGAAAATGGGTGAGGGGACGGTGTTTTCGGTGGCGTTGCCTTGTCATAATTGAGCCACGGACGTACACAGACGGGGAAAATCGGTTTTTGTCCGTGTCCGTCTGTGCCTGTCCTGTAGCTCCGGCAGATGGTCCCGGGGTGCCTCTGTTGAGGATTGACGGAATAAGTAGATTCGTTCTTCCGTATCATCACTTATTAAGTTTTTGACAGTGTTCCCCATTTGTGCTACATCGTGGGCAATGGAGGTGCATCATGAATAAGACTACGTCAGTAAGGGCCAGGATCGAACCTGATCTGAAAAATAAGGCAGAACAGGTATTCCGTGATCTCGGATTGACCGCTACTCAAGCGATTATCCTTTTTTACAAGCAGGTTGAACTGCGAAAAGGACTTCCTTTCGATGTTGCCATACCAAACGAAACCACACGTCGCACTCTTACCGATACGGACGCTGGACGAAATCTGATCGTCTGCGATGATGCTGACGATATGCTCAGGAAATTGGGTATCTAATGCTCATTCCGGTATACACGCGGCAGTTTGATCGAGACGTTAAACGGGTGAGGAGACGTGGAAAGAACCTGAAGAAACTCGAGATATTAATACGAACTCTGCTTGCTGAAGAACAATTGGATCCCATCCATCGAGATCATAAATTGATTGGTAACTGGCATGGGCGCCGGGAATGCCACATCGAATCTGACTGGCTTCTGATTTACATAGCCGAAGTGGACCGTATTGTTTTTGAGCGAACAGGAACTCACTCAGATTTGTTTAAAAAATAATCAGCCACGGACCCACGCAGACGTTTTTGAAAAGAAATGTACAGCCACTTGGTGATTTTTTATGCATCAAAAGCTGAAATAAACCGGTTTGTTCTTTACTCATTCAGTTTTGTCCGTGTCAATCCGCGTGCGTCTGCCGGCCCCATGAAATGTTCATCCCGTTGACCCGGCAGTTTACCGGTATGGATCCGGTCTTTGAAACATCTGAAGATTATTTAAAGACAGTGATCAGAAAAGGAACTGCACCGAAAGATGCCCCTGAAAATGTCCCTAAAAACATGTTTCAGGGTACATAGTCGAGATCGCTTGAGACATCAGAGAGTAAATCGGCCAGATGGTCGGCGATTTCAGCGGAGGGTTTGCCTTGTTCTTTGGCAATTCAATAAATCCTCCCGTCAAAATCACTTCTTTGGGAGCGTAAAGAAAAAAGTACTTCCTTTATCTTGAATACTTTCTGCCCAAATGTCTCCCCCATGAGCAGAGATAATCCCTTTGCTGATGGCCAGTCCCAGGCCGGTGCCTTCCCTTCTTCCTTTTTCTTCCGAAGATGGCAGGGTATGAAATTTTTCGAAAATGGCTTCCAGGCTTTCCCCGGATATGCCGATGCCATGGTCTTTCACCGTCACCAGGACCTTCTCCCTTTTTTTCCGAACCCCCATCTGAATCCTCCCACCCTCATCGGAAAATTTTATGGCGTTTTCAAGGAGGTTCACCAGGACCTGTTCAATCCGCTCCAGATCGATCTTTGAAAAAACATCCATTTCCCCTTCATAGGTAACGGATATGTTCTTTTTTTCAGCCAGAGGCGCCAGGATTTCCATGACTTCCCGAACCAGATCCGACACATTTTCTCGTTCAAAACTCCAATCTATTTTTTTGGCTTCGATCCGGGTGAAATCAAAAAGATCCGAAACCAGATGGATGAGCCTTGAAAGGTTTTTGTCGATAATACCCAGGTAGTTGAGATTGTTTTCTCCTTTGATGGTACGCTTGAGATAGTCGACGCCTCCCCGGATTACCGTGAGGGGAGAACGGAGTTCATGGCTCATATTGGCAATAAAATCAGATTTTAATTGATCCAGGGTTTTGAGCTCACGGTTGGCCTGGGAAAGATCCCGGGTGGCGGTTTTAATTGTATCTTGAAGCAGATTCCGGCCCCTGGACAGGCTCCAGGCCATGGTGTTAAATGCAACGCCTACTTTTTCGAATTCGTCTCCCGTACTGATCTTCACCCTGGCATCCAGATTCCCGTTCCCGATTTCCCCGGCCATCCCCTCCAATTGATTCAAGGGTTTGATCACGATTCGGCGAAGCAGTATAAAAAGGGTCAGAATGGTCACCAGGATCAGCCCGACACCTGACGCCGCCAGCTTCAGATGATCATTTTTCAAGGTCGCCATCATGGTATTGATGGGTAAAAGAACGCTTAGCCCGCCTATGACGGACCCTTCGGGAAAGTCCTGTTGGCTGTGGCACTCCCTGCAGGAAGCGTCCATATGAAGCGGCACCATGTATCGAATGTATTTTTCCCGTCCCTGTGTGTGAAATTCCGTCAGTTCCGTTAGAGGTTCCGCCCTGAACCGGGTCAAAGCTTTTTTTTCAAATGCGTCTGCCCGGTTGTCCGGGTTCAGCGGGTTAATGCTGGAAATCTGAAACTGGTAGAGGTTCTGGCGAAGGGAATACTCCGAAAGTTTTTTGGTCACCATGGACGGCGTAAATCGCTGGTAAATCCCATGTGCTGTTTCCAGCATGTCCGAAGAAAAACCGACGGCGCCTTTTGCGCCCGCACTTTCCTTAAGCGCCATCACGCCGCCGCAATCCGCAACCCATTGTCTCGTTAAAATGAGCTGCCTGGAGAGGATCCTGGCCTGGTTCAGCACCTGTTCCATGGCTTGATTGTGGTTTTGAAGGACTGCTGCGCCAAAGATTATCCCCAGGATGGGACAGATGATCAGGGCGATGGAAAAAAGAAATTTCCATTGAAGGGACAGATGACGCTGTTTCATTATTCCGCCTCATGTTAGGGGTGACGACGTATATGCGACGCTCCAACTTCTTCAACCTGAATACCCCATGAATTCCGGAGAGTCAAATGTTGACCCGTTTATAGCGCGCGAAACATCCTTTCACGTTTAAAATTTTTCTTGCAGAAGACAGCAAATGGTGGCAATTTAAGCATATCCCATTTCTGAAAAAGGCAAACCCATGATCCATAGGAATGAAACAGACCATTCCGTTATCCTGGTGGTTGACGATGATGAGGACATTGTTCAGACTCTCAAGGGCAACCTGGAGCTTGACGGCCACGAGGTCCTCTGCGCCTACAACGGCCGTTCCGGTGTTGAAATGACCGAAAAGCACCGGCCCGCTTTGATCATCCTGGATTTAAATCTGCCGGACATCGACGGTGTTAAAGCCTGCAAAACCATTCGGAATTCATTCGATTTTCCCATCATCATGTTGACCGCCCGGGATGGCGTTTCGGACAAAGTCCTGGGGCTGGAATGCGGGGCTGACGATTATATGATCAAGCCCTTCCACTACCTGGAGCTTTCTGCCAGGATCAAAGCCATTTTGAGACGGGTTGACAAGAAGCCGGCGAGCCCATCCCTTGTAAATGGAGGGCTTTGTATCGACTTGAAATCCAGGACCGTTACCCTGGAAGGACGCATCATCAAATTGACCCGGACCGAGTTTAAACTCCTGGAACTTTTTTCGTCCCATCCCAACGAAGTGCTTTCCCGGGATTTTATTACGCAGCAAATCTGGCGTGATTCTCAGCTTTATCATAACAGCCGCGCCGTGGACGTGCACGTCCAACGGCTTAGAAAAAAGCTGGAACCGGACATTGAACACCCATCGGTTATCGTCACGGTGGCAGGGGTGGGGTATAAATTGGAAATGCCCTGATTGACCCGGTTTCAATTTTCTGTTACATCTTTTACAGGGTCGTTGCTTGACCATTCCACCCGATCCTGAGAGAATGACGACTGTTCACGTCTCCAGGATCCCATGAATCACAACCTGGCTTTCGGGTAACGTCTTTGTAAGGGGGGCCCAAAGTGAAATCAAGTTATAATTCCCACATCAAACGTATCGTTCTGGGCCTTGTGGTTTTTGCAGTCCTCGGATTTGTCGGCAAAATTGTTATGATGCCCAAATCATTCGGCAAATACGGTCCCTATCGCGCCGATGCCATTGACGAAGAGGCCAACCGGGAGATCCGCCATGGAACAAACGCCTCCTGCCTCTCCTGTCACCCCCATGAAGCGAATATTCATCTGGCCGGCCTTCACAAAACCATCTCATGCGAATTCTGCCACGGTCCCTATGCCGATCACATCAAAGACGGCAAGGTGTATGGGAAGCTTCCCGTCAAAACGAAGGAAGAGATCAAGGTTCTGTGCCTTCGGTGCCATAACAAAGCGATCCAGGCCAGACCGGGTGAGGTTATCAAGACGATTGTCATGCCGGAGCATTTGGAGAGCCAGAAGGTCAAGGTTTCCCATACCTGTGATCAGTGCCATCAAGTGCATGCCCCCCTCAAATATATTAACCGGGCAAAAGAAATCACTGGCATAAAGGAGAAAAGTTAATGGGCAAGCCGGATGCCGAACTGGATAAGGAGCGCCGGGCCTTTATTAAGAAGGTGCTTAACGGCGCCATTGCGGGTTCCCTTCTTTTAGTGATCCCCATGCCCATAGGGGCCGCGACCGAGGAAATCCCGGAGCAGATCCCCGGAATCCGAGGCGAAAAATGGGACATGTTCAATCAGCGTTTTGCCTTCATCGTGGATATTACCCGCTGCATAGGGTGCGGTTCCTGCTGCGTGGCAGACAGACGGGAATACAATGTCCCGGAAGGGTATTACAGGACCTGGGTTGAGCGGTATCTCAAAGATTTTGAGAGTGAGGTCTATGTGGATTCCCCCCACGGCGGGCTTGATGGCTACCAGTCTCCGCGAACAGACATAGAAGTGGAAGTTCGAGACACCTTTTTTGTGCCCAAGCTGTGTAATATGTGCAAAGAACCCCCATGTGTACAAGTCTGCCCTGTGGGAGCCACCTTCAAAACACCTGACGGTTTCGTTCTGATGGATCCCAAGCGTTGCGTAGGCTGTGCATACTGCATTCAGGCCTGCCCTTATTCATCCCGGTTTCTCAATCCGAACACAAGAACGGCTGAGAAGTGTACATGGTGTTACCACCGGGTGCGTAAGGGATTATTGCCTATCTGCGTGAATGTTTGCCCTACCGGAGCGCGTAAATTCGGTGATCTGAACGACAAAAATTCTGAAGTTTACAAACTCCTGCACGAACACGAAGTCCTCACGGTCCTGAAAAAAGACATGGGAACCTATCCCGCGCTTTACTACAAGGGTCTCAGACGGGAGGTGGTCTAATGGATGCGCTCAACTTTGTTTTTCCCAACGACCTTCACGTCCACTGGAGTATGATGATCGTATTGTACCCCTATCTTACCGGATTGGTGGACGGATCTTTCATTGTCGCTGCCCTTTACTATGTATTCGGGGTCAAGAGCCTGAAACCGATTTCCCGCTTTTCCCTTGTCTTTGCCCTTGCATTTCTATCCTGCGCCATGTTTCCGTTGTTGATGCATCTTGGCCGGCCTGAACGGAATCAAAATATGATGATCACCCCGAGCCCCACCTCGGCCATGTCAGGAGCAGGATTTATATTCACGGTGGCCATCGTTTTGATAGGGCTGATCGTTCTCCTTGTTTACAGACCGACTCTTGTAAAACTCAGGTTAAAAACAAAAGGGATCATGAACATCCTTTACCGCGTGCTCACCATGGACAGCACAAATCTTTCGCCCGAGTCCCTTGAACTGGATCGAAAGATTATCAAATTTCTGGTGGCCATCGGTATCCCTGTGGCCACAGTGCTTCACGGATATGTGGGGTTTCTCTTTGGCGGTGTAAAGGCGAATCCAAGCTGGTCTACGCCGCTTATGCCGGTTATTTTCCTGTTCTCCGCGTGCGTATCGGGGATCTCGGCGCTCGTTCTGGCCTATATCGTGATTAAGAAATTGAGGAATCAGCCCGTAGATTTAGCCTGTGTGCGGACCTGTATCAATATCCTTGCCGGATTTTTCATTCTTGCTTTCTCCTTTGAGATGTTGGAGGTGTTTTCCCACTCCTATCTGAGGACATGGTACCATCATGCCGTGGAGGGGTTGCTGAACGGGCCGCTTTTTTACTCATTCTGGGTATGGCAGGTCGGTATCTGTTCCGTGTTGCCGCTGCTGCTGTTAGGCTGGTTGTGTTTGTTTAAGCTGAAGGCATCAGTGTTTAAATTTTTTGCGGCGACTGTTTCCATTATTCTCCTTTTACAGGTCCTGTTAATGAGGTGGAATGTGGTTATCGGGGGGCAGTTGATGAGCAAAAGCACCCGCGGCTACACCCAGTTTCACCCGGAATGGTTCGACAAAGAGGGCATTATAACGGTTATCGTCCTGATGACGTTGCCCTTCATTGTCCTTTTTATCATGAGTAAGATTTTCCCTCTCTGGTTAGAGGAGGAAAAAGCGTCTTCTTAGCAAAATGGTTGAATGGTTAACCCCCGCCTGGTGCGGGATTAAACTGGAAAAATGGTCTTTTTAAAAATTCATTATGAAGGGGGGTGGCAAAAAGAGATAGTCTGACCGGATGCGTATGTGGGGGCCTTTTTCATGGGAGATGGGCGCAAGGCCTGAAAGATTTCACCGCGTCGTAATGTAAACAAGGAGGTAAAGGGATGTGTAAAATTAAATGGGCACTTATTGTGCTTGTCATTGGGGTTTTCACAACGGGGACCGCATTTGGATTGACCCAGGAGTCCTTTGATGTGAAGAATCCAAAGATGCAGGAAATCAATAAGAAGTGTATTACCTGCCATCTGAAAGAAAACAAATCTTTAGTGCTGCAATGGGAAACTTCCCCCCATGCCGCGGCCAAGGAAGGCCAGGTGGGTTGTTTCACCTGCCATGCGGCAGACAAGGGCGACGAGATGGGCTACATGCATGAGGGTGCATTCATTAAGGCCATCTTAACACCCACCGACTGCGCTAAATGCCACGAACCCCAGGCCAAACAGATGGCGCCATCTCATCATGCTACGGCCGGTGAGATCATGGCATCACTGGACAACATGCTTGCCGAGATCGTGGGGGGTATGCCGGACAACAAAGCCAACATGGCCAGTGGGTGCTGGCAGTGTCACGGCTCTGTGGTGGCGCTCAAACGGGATAAAACCGGGAAACCGCTTCGTTCCAAGACGGACGCGCCGCAGATGGACCATAACACCTGGCCCAACACCGGTATCGGCAGGATCAATCCGGACGGCACCAAGGGGGTTTGTGTTGCGTGCCATTCCAAGCACTCTTTCAAGGCCAGCGTGGCCAGACAGCCTGAAAACTGTGGCAAGTGCCATCTAGGGCCTGATCATCCGCAAAAGGAAATCTATGAGGAAAGCAAACATGGCATCGCCTTTTACTCAGCCATGAAAATGGGTGGTCCCACCAGTATGAATATCATGAAAGACGGAAAGTGGGTGCTGGGAGATGACTACTTTACTGCTCCCACATGTTCCACCTGCCACATGGGCGCTTTTGTAAAACTGAACGGTTCGATCGCTCCGAATTCACATAATGTGGGAGATCGGCTATCCTGGAATCTGCGGGCGCCTATCTCGAACAAACTGAACCGGGTAACATTTACAGACGGTACCATAGCCGATATCACGGGTGATATTGCTCCCCGGCCCGGACAGAAGGAAAAGGCCAAGTCATACGTGAGAGAAGGAGACAAGCTGAAAAAGGTCATCGCCGAAAAGACCATAAAGTCAGTGGTTTCCTGGCAGGAGAGACGTGCCGTAATGCAGGGGATGTGCAAGTCCTGCCACGGTGTCAACCAGATACGCGGTTTCTATAGCCAATTGGACGATCTGGTCAATCTTTATAACGATAAGTTTGCTAAACCGGGCAAGAAACTGGTCGGAATGTTGAAGAAGGATGGCATTTGGAAAGGGAGCGGTTTCCAGACCAAGCTGGGCTATACATGGTTTGAAATCTGGCATCACGAAGGCCGAAGGGCTCGGATGGCGGCGGCCATGAATGCACCGGACTATGTCCACTGGCACGGCATGTATGAGATTGCCAGGAATTTCTACCATGATTTCCTGCCTGAGGTTCAGGAACTGGCAGAACACGCCGGTCAGGGAGAGAAATACCGCAAAGTCATTGCTGAGCTCCTGGCCAGACCCGAACACCTCTGGACCAAAACAGGCGGCAGCGCCGAAACCATTAAACTCATTGAAGAAGAACAGAAGCTGCGTTACAAGCAATAGTCTGTGACGTGTTTTTTATGAACCATTACCCCGCCCCAATCATCCCGGAAAAGCCCGGGAGATTGGGGCGGCTTTTTGGAACTCCAGGTTAATCGTGAATCTCACGTCCATAAAAATTGCAATTTTGATATGGCTCCTCTTGCCATTTTCATCCGCATGTTCCTCCGATAAACTTTCAGATCTTATGGGCCAGGTGGAGCGCCTGAACATATCTCGGGGGGAATACACCCTTGGAAAGGTGTTGACGGACAGTCAAAAGGCAACTGCCTTGAAGCATCCCGAGGAAGCGGCTAACCCATTGACCTTCAAATTTAAAGACGGTGATCTCTACGTGGTTGCGGAGAAGACAGCGGACAGGGTTCTTATTCTTTACGAGAGATACGAGGCGGCCACCCTAAAGAAAGTTCAAGCCTTGGTGGGCTCCTTAACCCTTGATTTTGGCGATCCCACAGTCATGGCCCACGACAAGATCATCTACTGGGCTTTTGGGCCTGAAGGGAAACTGTCGGAAAAACAATACCGAAATGACAAAGACGTCCATAAAAAACTGAATATTCTCGCAACCGTAAAGCTCAACAGCGACATGAAAATTGTAGGGAAAAGCGACCTGTCGAAAGTGGGCAACATCTATTACATCATTTCATCCGACCCTGTACTGAAATTGATGTCTCCCTAGACCGGTTCGTTCCCCCGGCCCTCCTGATCACAAAACGTCCGTGATTCTGCCGGGTCATGCCCCCCGGATTTGTCCAAGGACTGAAAAGCGCTTGACATCTATCGGCATTGAAACTATATAAACGACAAGTCAGGCAAGAAACCGGACGTTGGTGTTTAATCAAACTACAGCATTTTTCAGGCCACGAAGGCCAAAGGGTTTCGAAAAACCTTTGATCTTCTGTGGCCTTTCTTGTTTCTACGAGGCCTTCCTTAAGGAGAAAAGAGTGATGAAAAAACTTTTTATGGCCTCTGTTTTGGGGTTATTTTTCCTATGCGTCTCTCAAACAGCCTTTGCCCATTTTGGGATGGTCATTCCCTCTGACAGTATGGTTATGCAGGAGGATCGCAGGGACGTCGTGGTGACGCTCTCCTTTTCTCACCCCTTTGAGGGAGTGGGAATGGAATTGGAAAAGCCCAAGTTTTTCGGGGTCGTGGCAAACGGGAAAAAGCAGGATTTGTCAGGGGAGCTTAAAAAAACCATGGTCATGGGGCACAAAGCCTGGGTAACCGGCTATCAGGTTAAAAGGCCGGGTGTTTATGTTTTTTACATGGTGCCAAATCCTTACTGGGAGCCTGTGGAGGACTGCCATATTGTCCATTACACGAAAACAATCGTGACGGCCTTTGGTGATGATGAAGGCTGGGATGAGGAAATCGGCCTCAAGACCGAGATTGTTCCCCTGTCAAAACCCTTCGGGCTTTATGCCGGGAACGTCTTTCAGGGAATCGTGAAAATGGATGGCAAGCCGATCCCTTTTGCCGGGGTTGAAGTGGAATACTACAATGAGGATAAAAAAGCGGAGGCACCCACGGATTACATGGTTACTCAGATGGTCAAGGCGGATAAAAACGGCGTTTTTACCTATGCGGTTCCCAGGGCGGGATGGTGGGGATTTGCCGCTCTGAATACCTCTGATAAAAAAATGAAAATCAAAGGTGAAGAAAAAGAGGTGGAGCTGGGTGCCGTTATCTGGGTTAAGTTTCATGATTGGAAAGAATAGATAATGTTTTAATGGAGAAAAGATATCATGAACTCGTGGACAAGGTTCAGGCTGGGTTGTCTGTTAACCGTCTTGGGTATTTTTGTATTGCCAGGCAATGGGTTTGGATATGAAATCAACGACAAATTATCAATCGGGGGGGTCATGGCTGGGATAGGTCAATATCAGAGTATCAGTGATGCCCCAGGCTTTGAGAATGAGGGGAGAGGTCCTCTCCTTTTTGAGCCTGAGATCAATTACACCCCTACTGACAACGACCAGCTTTTTGCCAAGTTCGGATTTGGGGCGGGAAATGGTTTAGATGCAAAAGGCCAGTCCCCCTTTGTGATTTCGCCCTGGGGCGGCAATGTGCAGGATGACTATAAAGATATCAACGGCCGGAATCGCGACTACCTCCTCACGGCCTGGTATAAGCACACGTTCAACTTCAGCGAGGATCACACCTTGGGAATCACGGGTGGTATCATTGATGCAACGGATTACATGGATGAAAACGCCTTTGCCAATGACGAATACACCCAGTTTATGAATCAAGCGCTGATAAACGGACCCAACGCATTCCTGCCGTCCTATGACTTCGGCGCTGCCATAGAGTGGGGGCTTGGCGGATTTTCCGTGAAAGGCGTTGCCATGGCCATGGGGAGCAATGGTGAAGAGGGAGCGTTTGACGAACCCTACAACTTTTATGGCATGCAGTTCGCTTATGCCGTGGATTTTGGCCTGGGGGAAGGGAACTACCGGCTGATTGTGGAGACTACGAGCAGTGATTTCAGTAATGTGGCCGGCACGAAAAAGGAAGGGCTGAGTTGCGCCATGATCTCCTTTGACCAGCAACTCGGGGAGGCCCTCGGGGCCTGGATCCGGTTCGGATGGCAGGATGACAAAGCGGCTGTTCATTATGAGAGCGTTTATTCGGGCGGCTTAAACATCAGTGGGAATCTCTGGGGCCGTGAGCACGACAACATTGGGATCGGGTATGCCTACCTGATTGGGGGCAATCGGGACGTGGACCACACGGACGTGTTCGAGGTCTATGGACGGTTCGCCCTGAACGGCATCTTTGCCGTCACAGGAGACGTGCAGTACATGAAAGATTCAATAGCAGCGGGAGACAGCCCGAAAGGTTGGATCTTTGGTCTGCGGATAACCGCGGAATTTTAGGGTATCATCATGCACATATCTGAAGGAATTTTGTCCGGACCTGTCCTGATTTCAGGAATTGCGTTAGCTGCGGCCGGTACAGCCATTGGACTTAAAAAATTGGATTACGAGCGTATTCCCCGCGCCGCGATCCTTTCCGCGTCTTTTTTTGTGGCCTCCCTGATCCATGTTCCCATCGGTCCTTCGAGTGTTCATCTTATCCTCAACGGAATTGTGGGGCTTATCCTCGGATGGGGTGCTTTCCCGGTCATATTGGTGGCCCTGATGCTCCAGGCCATGTTATTCCAGTTCGGAGGCATCACAACCCTTGGCGTCAACACCGTGATTATGGCATTGCCGGCCGTTTTTTGCTATTATCTTTTCGGTCGCCTGGTCAGCAAACGACCCCGCATCGCTCTGCCTGCCGCGTTTGCCTGCGGCGCCTTTTCCGTCTTCTTTGGCGCCGTTATGGTTGGGCTGGCGTTGATGTTCACGGAGGAGAACTTTCTCAAGGCCGCCTATTTGGTGGTGATCACGTACCTTCCCGTGATGATCATAGAGGGGATTATCACCGCGTTTTGCGTGGCATTTCTGAAAAAGGTGCAGCCTGATATGCTCCCCGAATAAGAGGCCTTTTTTCACTGGTTTGGAGGCAAAGATGAGCGCAACCCGTTTGACCAGATATGGTATGTGTTGCAGCAAAGGCTTTGGATTTATGCTTTTCATGATGGCTTGTGTTGTCTGGACAGACCCTGCTATGGCCCATAGATCCACTATATTCGCCTGGGTGGAAGGGGACAGGGTATTCACCGAAAGCAAATTCAGTGGTGGAAAACGGGTCAGGGAAGGCGACGTCATCGTCTACGATTCGGAAGGTCATCAGCTTCTGAAGGGGAAAACCGATGATAAGGGAGAATTCTCTTTTGAGGTGCCGGCGAAGACTTCCCTGAAAATTGTCCTCATGGCGGGCATGGGACATGGGGGAGAATGGACCATCCCCGTTAGCGAACTCGAAGGTGTGGCCGGGGCACAGGTCGAAATAACCCCATCTCAGAACACCGCCCGGAAAATGACTGAGAAGCAGAGAGACGTATCTCATCTCAGTTCGAACGAAATTCGACTGACTGTAGAAGAAGCCGTTGACAAAAAGCTCAAGCCGGTAATGAAAATCCTCGTTGAGCTGCGGGAAAACCGTCCTACCTTCAGAGATATCTTTGGCGGTATTGGCTATATCCTGGGTTTGATGGGTGTTGCAGCCTACGTTAACTATCGTCACAAATCGGCTGAAATAGACGGGAAGGAAACGGACTGATCTTACCATGTTGCAAGAACCATTTTCCACGGGAACTTCACAGATACACCGCCTCGACCCGCGATTCAAGGTGGTTTTCGCAACGGTCTATGCCTTTGTTGTTGCCCTTGCAAACAGTTTTCCGGCCCTGATTGCGGCGCTCATCTTCTCTTTTGTTCTGGTGGGTTTGTGCCGGCTGGATTTTTGGGAAGTTGCCAAGCGGATTGCTTTAGTGAACGGTTTTATTATTTTTTTGTGGCTTGTCGTTCCCCTGACCTATGAGGGTCAATCCATTTTCTTTTTGGGGCCCTTTGGGGTGAGTCGTGAAGGTGTCCTGGTCTCAGCCCGGATTACACTCAAATCCAATGCCATTCTCCTGGCTTTTATCGCCTTGATCGCTTCGAACACTGTTGCCACATTGGGAAACGCACTCGATCGCCTGAGAATCCCCGAGAAGATCATTTATCTCCTTTTGTTGAACTACCGATATATATTTGTGATGGAAGAAGAGTATCGTCGCCTGCTGAGATCAGCAAGTATCCGCGGCTTTCGGCCGGGTTCGAACTTGCATACCTACAAGACATACGCGTATCTCATCGGCATATTATTTGTGAGGGCCTCGGATCGCGCGGAGCGAGTGTATAAGGCCATGCTTTGCCGCGGATTTTCAGGGAGATTTTATTCCCTTCATGAGTTCTCGTTCTCACAACTCGATTTGATCTGGTTGATGGTTATGACGATTGCCATTATTGGACTGGGGATATTAGAATGGGTGCAAATAACGTGCTAATTCAGCTTGAAAACATTACTTTTTCGTACGCAGGGGATAAACTTGTGCTGGATGATCTCTGTTTCACCCTCGAAGAAGGGGCAAAATTGGGGCTTATCGGCCATAATGGAAGTGGCAAGACCACCATGTTGCATATCATCATGGGGCTCCTCAGGCCCTCATCCGGCACGATTCGGGCCTTCGGAAAGCCGGTTGAAACTAAAGAAGATTTCCTTGATGTAAGGCGCAAGATAGGATTCCTTTTCCAGGATGCCGACGACCAGCTCTTCTGTCCGACTGTTCTGGAGGATATTGCCTTCGGTCCGCTAAATTTAGGAAAAAGCCCGACAGAGGCCCGCAAAATGGCCATGGAAACCTTGGAAAGGCTAAATTTAAAAGGCTTCGAAGAGCGTGTGACCCACAAGCTTTCCGGGGGGGAGAAAAAGCTTGTCGCACTGGCAACGGTCCTGGTAATGGCGCCGAAGGCGCTTATCTTGGATGAACCCACCACCGGCCTGGACGAGGACACAAATATTCGAATTATCACCCTGCTGAATCAGCTCGACATCAGCTACGTCATTGTTTCCCACGAGTATGATTTCTTAGCCCAAACCACCCGGGAAATCTATGGTGTTCATGACGGTCGAATATCATATCACGGCGAATCAAACACACTTCACAGTCACTACCACAGACACGCAACAGCAAGGACGCCACACCATCATGGAACGCTTCACACATAGTAAGATGTAAGACGTCTCCGGCTTGACTATTTTTCTGTATAAAATTACAAAGGTAATCATATTCAGAACTGTATGTTAAAATGAAAACAAGGAGAGCATTACATGGCGTATAAGGCTGTCATTTTTGACTTGGACGGGACATTGCTTGATACCCTGGAGGATCTTGCAGACTCATTGAATCGTGTCTTGCATGATAGAGGGCTTCCAACACACCCAACAGAGGCATTTCGCTATTTCGTCGGCAGCGGAGCAGCCAAGCTTGTGTTACGCGCATTGCCACCGGAGAAGCGGAATGATGAGCTGGCAGCAGATTGTTTGGAGGCGTTTCGCAGAGTGTACAACAGTAACTGGAACAAGAAAACCAAGCCGTACAAAGGGGTATCGGAATTGCTGGATGCTCTCACGGCAAAACACACCAAGATGGCTGTTCTTACAAACAAACCTCAGCATTTCGCTGAGCTCTGCGTCCAGGAGTTTCTCCCCGGCTGGGAGTTTGCAATGATACTTGGTCAGAGGGATGGGGTCCCCATGAAGCCTGATCCCGCAGGTCCACGAGAGATAACCCGGTGTTTTGATATTCCATCACAGGAGTTTCTCTATCTTGGCGACAGTGATATCGATATGAAAACTGCTGTTGACGCCAACATGTTCCCGGTTGGCGCGAAGTGGGGCTTTCGTTCGGAGAAGGAGTTGCGAGAAGCGGGCGCCATTAAAATAATCGGTCGGCCAACGGAACTTCTGGAATTGTTTTGAACTGATTGTTTAGCCACAGAGTCAAGGGATAACGTCCATGCAAGTAAGCGCTTCAAGGATTTTATTCAACATAAATATTCACAGTCACGTCCCCCTTACCCCAACACAACCAGGGCGTCTACCGCCACGGGTTTGTTCCCGGAGATGATGATCGGGTTGATGTCGATCTCTTTAACGGCTTTGTTTTCAAGACCGATTCGTCCCACGTTGATGAGGATTTTCGCCAGCCGATCCACATCCGCTGCCGGCATGCCACGGATAGCCCCCAGAATTTTGTGGCTTTTGAGCTCCCGCATCATCTCTAGAGCATCCCTTTTTTCCAATGGGGCGACACGGAAAGATATGTCTTTCAGAATCTCCGTAAATATCCCGCCCAGACCGAACATAACACATGGCCCGAACTGGGGATCACGGGTCAGGCCCACTACGAGTTCCCGCTGACCTTTGACCATCTCCTGCACCAGGATCCCGGCGTCACTCCCAATACGGGCTTTGATCTCCTCAAAGGTCGATGTGGCCGCCTCTTCATTCCGGATGTCTATTTTTATCAAACCTTTTTCCGTCTTGTGGGCGATTTCAGAAGAGCATCCCTTCAAAACAAGCGGGTAACCGATTTCCCGGGTTGCACTCATGAGTTCCTTCAAATCATTTACCAAGAACTCCTTTGTAACCGGTATCCCATAAGAAGATAAGATTTGTTTGGATTCGTATTCTGAAAGTGTGCTTTGTCCTTCCTCTAAAGCCCTTTCTATGATTTTCATGGGTTCCTCCCGTGATTGATTTCAAAGATTCGCCGGATTTTTAACTGTTTGAAATCCTTTGTGAATATCCATATATGGCTGAAAAGGACTTGATAGCCCTTTCAGCTGATTGAAATACCGGCAGGGAACGGGCTTCGAGCATCTCTACCAATTCCATTTCCTGCGAGTCCATTGTGGAACACCACATGGCGAAAGGCTTCCCATATTCCTTTACACTTACCAGCCATTGGACAAACTGCTCTCTCATGGTTTCCATCATATTGTCAGGCAGATTCGGGTTTTCCGAAAAAGCGGAAAAGAGGTTTGGCGGCATCTGCATAATTGTACAATCCACGTTTTCATCCTGCGGTATAGCAGTGAGGGCCTGGAAAAACGGTATAAGATCAGAAAGGTGAAATTCTATGCAAACGCCGGCATCAAAGGGGTTTAACGGTATTTCCCATGGGGGATAGATCTCTTTGAGCCTGTGATGGGTGTCACGGCTTAGAGATGCCAGACCGAGGCCATTCATTCCGCACGAATCGGTGGCCATGACGCCCTCTCCCCCGGAAAGGGTAATAATGGCGAGCTGTTTTCCCTTTGGCAACGTAAGAAACTCGAATGATTTTGCCAGATCAAAAAACTCATCCAAATTCTGAGCCCTGACAGCACACGTCTGTTTGATCATCCCGTCAAAGATCAGATCGTTTTCGAGGGCTATGGACCCGGTGTGAGACGCCGCCGCCTTTGAGCCTGCCGGAGTCCTGCCCGATTTGAGGATGATGGTAGGTTTTTTTTGGGAGACGGATTTGAGGAGAGCAAAAAAATCGTTGATGTTTCCCTTCAGGCTCTCAATATGCATGGCAATGACCTTTGTATCGTCATCCCCGGAAAAATACGTCAGGGCGTCCACCTCATTGATATCCATCTTGTTTCCCATGTCGAGCATCTTATTGATCCCCATGCGAGATAGTATCCAGTTTATTTTGGGCTCGTAAAAACCGGACTGAAAGGCAAAAGAGAGCCCCCCGGGCCTCATCTCCTTGATGGGATTGAAGCTGATTGCCAGTCGGTTTGCCGTGTTAACCGGGCTCAAAGTGTTGGGGCCCAGCACTCGAATGCCCTTTTCTTTTGTAAACGCGGACATCTGGTCGTGAAGCTTTTGGCCTTCAGCGCCACCCTCTGAAAAACCGCCCGCAATAATAACAAGATGCCTGACGCCAATGGCATGGCAGTCTTTGACAATATCTATGGTCTTGGGGGCCGGAACAGCAGATACGACCAGGTCGATTTTGTCCGGGATATCCCGCAGGCTGGCAAATGCCTTAATCCCCAATATTTCGTTTGCATTGGGGTTAACCGGATAGACTTTTCCCTGAAAGTTCAACAAATTCTTCATGATGCGAAAATTCATCTTGAATTGATTATTGGTTGCCCCCACGATAGCAACTGATTCGGGGCTAAAGAAATGTTCTAAGAAATGGTCTTGTTTTTCCATAATTTTGCCCTATGCCTTATTTCTCAACGGTGTCTTTTTTTTGCCAGTAATTCATCAGCAGGTGCAAACCCCTGACGCTCTCCACGGGGTCATTGAAAACAGGGAATGTGTTTAACCGTTTAAATTCCTCAATGTGTTGCCTCTCCGCAAAAAAACTGAGCGCTATGGGTTTGTTTTTTTCTTTGCACATCTTCCCTATGAAGTTGAGCATCTGCTCGGGCCGCCCGATTCCCTCTCCAAACATCTTTACCATTTCAGGCTCATACATGAATGACAAAATGACCCCGTCAATATTATCCAATGCCAGACAGCGCTCCAACGTGAATGCAAGCGCCTTGATATCGTGAACATCGCCAAAATCCATTGGGTTGGACATGCGGATGACCCCCGCACGCCGAAAACCCTCAATTTGATCCATGAGTTTACGTGGCAGCGGGGGGCATTTAAAGCCATATCGTTCACACGCATCTCCCAATATCACGGAAAAACCGCCGGACAGGGATATGACGGCCAATCGATTCCCTCTCAAGGGGGGGAGCTGAAGCGCCTTGGCAGCTACAGTCATGTGATGAATGTCTTCCACGCGCACAATCCCCGCTTGCTTCATGGCACAGTCTACGATGCGGTCATCATTTGAAAGGGCCGCTGTGTGGGAGTAGGCGACTTTTTTTGCCGTTTTGCTCACGTTGGACTTAAAAATGACAATCGGCTTTTTTGATGTTCCGGCCAGCCTTGTCAGTGCCCTCCCGTCTTCAATGCTTTCCAGGTACATGTGGATCTGTTCCGTATCCTCGTCATGAATGAGATATTTTAGGAAATCTATCTCATTTAAGTTTAACTTGTTGCCCATGCTGATAATTTTTGAAAAACCCACATGTTCTTCAGAAAAATGGTAGGCGCACTGGGTGGTCACCCCCCCGCTCTGAACAATCATGCCCACGGGTCCATTTTTGAACTTCCCGGCCCGCATGGGGTTAAACGGCGTGCAAAGTCCCGATCCGGTACATATGACGCCGATGCAGTTGGGGCCGATAAATCGAATGCCATATCGCCTGGCGATGTCGACCATACCCTTTTCCACCGGATTGTCTTGATCGTCCAGTTCCCTGAATCCCCCTGTGGAAATGATGGCGTGGTGAATTCCCTTTTTTCCGCAGACGTCCAATGTCTCTGCAACAAATCTGGCAGGGACCAGGATCACTGCCAAATCGATCCCTTCGGGCAAAGACCGGGGGTCGGTTATGATCTTCCGGCCGTACACGTTGCCCGGTTCTCTCCCTACCGGATGAATGTCGCCTTTAAACCCCATTTCCAGGCTGTTGGAAATAATATTTTTGGCCAGATTTCTCGAATTGGCCGCCACACCGAAAACAGCCATATGGGAAGGATGGAAAAATTTTCTCATTTTGGTTTACCCATGCCGTACGAAATCCGGTCGGCCGTTTCAATAACCAGCCGGCCCAGATTCTCTTTGTCGTTAGTTTCAAGACTGAAAATGGTGGCGGCAACCCCAACGCAGCCCGCCAGATGATTCCTGTTATTATAGATCGGCGCCACGATCCTTCGAACCCCCTTCCTCAACTCCTGGTCTTCAAACGCATAGCCTTTTTCCTTGATTTGCCCAATTTCCTCTTCAAGTACATCCAGGTCGGTTATGGTGTTTTCCGTCATGGGCGGAAGGCCGATGGTTGTCATCACTTTATGTCTTTTTTCAGGGGCCATATCGGCCAAATATATCTTGCCGACGGCAACGGCGTGGAAATAGGGGTATGCGCTTCCGACCCGGTTATAAAGCCGGATGCCCTCGGTTCCCTCAACCTGTTCTATCAAAACGAGTTGATCCCGGTCCAGGGTAGAGAGTTCAACGGTCTTGCGGGTTTTTTCGGCCAATTCCTGCATCAGGGGTCGTCCGATGGAACGGAGCTTTATTTTATCCTGAAGCCTGTCCCCGAAATAGAGCAGTTTCATTCCCAGACGATAAAAGCCCCTTTGGCCTGTTCTGTCCACAACACCCCTGTCGCACAATGTGTTGAGTATCCTGATCAGGGATTGTCTCGGAATGGAGAGTTTTGCCAGTATCTCTGAAAGGGGCATCGCATTATCGCTGCCCGCCAGAAGTGCGATGATGTCAAGGGCCCGGTCCACGGCGGGCGTGTGGTTGGATTTATGGAGCGACATGGCCCAGTACCATATATGACTCTAATAGAAACATATTCGGTATTGTATAGTGATGAGCCTGGATGTCAAGGAGAAATTCCAATGATGGTTCAAAAGCCGTTTGATGCGTGATACGGTACTGACAGACTAATGCCCCAATCACAGAGCTTATTTCCCCTTCGGGGCTGTCCAAACAATGGGGTCCACCTTACCCATCTGATCTTCCTTATAATTTCATTGACATTCATGCTACATTGTGTAGTCTTGTCCGAAATAGTTAAACTATTTCGGAGGAGATGCCGATAATGAAAATTATTGATAGGATTTTGAATATTGAGTTGCCCCCAAGGCAGTCTGCATTTTTGTGGGGGGCAAGGAAAACCGGGAAATCAACCTACCTGAAAAAAAACTTCCCCGACAGCCTGGTTTTTGATTTCCTCAAGTCCGATTTATTTATTGAATTTTCAAAAAACCCCTCATTGCTGCGGGAACAACTGCTTGCACAGAATGAAGCCATGATAGGGCATCCTGTCATACTGGATGAAGTGCAAAAGGTTCCTCAGATCCTGGATGAAGTGCACTGGCTGATTGAAAACAAAGGGTTTCAATTTATCCTGTGTGGATCGAGCGCAAGGAAATTAAAACGGGGTCAGGCTAATTTGTTAGGTGGAAGGGCTTGGCGGTATGAAATGCTTCCTCTAACGACAGTTGAAATAGGGGGTGTGGATCTTCTCAGAGCGCTGAATCATGGGTTGATTCCAACTCATTATCTGCAGAATAATTACAAGAAGTCGTTAAGCGCATATGTAAGAGATTATCTCAAAGAGGAGGTTTTCAACGAAGGATTGACACGCAATATTCCCGCATTCTCCAGATTTTTTGATGCCATTGGATATTCACACGGTGAGCTGACCAATTATTCAAATATAGCCCGTGAATGCGGGGTGAGCTCCAAGACTGTGAAAGAATATTACCAGATACTTGTGGACACGTTGCTGGGAACAATGGTGGAACCCTTCAAAAAAAGGAAAAACAGGCAAACAATAAGCAAGGCGTCAAAATTCTACCTCTTTGATGTGGGCGTTGCCGGAGCCATTACCCATCGGGAAATTTATGAAGAAAAGGGGGAATTGTTTGGAAAAGCCTTTGAACATTTTATCTTGATGCAAATGGTAGCACACCGTTCCTACAGCGAATTGGAGTACGAGATCAATTTCTGGAGAACAAAATCAGGTATGGAAGTCGATTTTATTCTGGGAAAAGGTGAAATTGCAATAGAAATAAAAGGATCAAGCAGTGTGGATAACAGAGATTTAAAGCCCCTCTCCGCTTTTATCGAAGAATATTCACCTCGAAAGGGATTCGTTGTCTGCAATGAGAAAGCAAAACGGGTTCATGGTAATGTTATGGTTATTCCCTGGAGGATGTTCTTAGATGATCTGTGGGAAGGAAGGGTCATTTAGATGACTGGCCAACGGTTACCCCTTCCCGCATAATCCGTCTCCTTTCTGTTTTGGTTTCAGGGGTTGACGGATTATGCGACCGGGGGCCGGGGGCCGACCAAAAAATAGTTGACAGCAACAGCTAAAATATATAGCATGATGTGTAAGTCCCTACACAATGCCATCATGGAGGTATTATTATGGTACGGACACAGATTCAATTGGAGGATGACCAGATTAGCTGGCTGAGGATGGAAGCGAGCGCGAGAGGTGTGTCTGTTTCTCAACTGATTCGTGAAGGTGTCGCCTTTTTCCGTTCCCGCGAAGAACGCATTCCGGAAGAAAAAAAGAGGCGCGCCCTTGCGGCAGTTGGTCGATTTTCGTCAAGTCTCTCTGATGTTTCTGAGCGGCATGACGACTATCTGGCAGAGGCTCTTGTAAATGGGGTTCCACGTGGAAAATGAACGGGTATTTATCGACACTTCGGCCTTTTACGCCTTGATGGACCGTTCGGACAGTAATCATGAGAAAGCGGCAGATCAATGGGGATCCCTTCTGGAAAAAGACCTTTATCTCTGTACCGGAAATTATGTTATTGTTGAGTCGCTGGCGCTATTACAAAGTCGTTTGGGTTTTGAGGCTGGGAACCTCTGGTACCGGGATGTGTTAGGCCTTGTCGACATCCTGTGGATTGACGGTTCAGTGCACAATCTGGCGTATGAACTCTGGCTCAGCTTAGGCCGGAGGAGATTGAGTTTTGTTGATTGTGTCAGTTTTGTGGTGATGAGGCATTACAAGATCGGGAAGGTCTTTGGTTTTGACAGGCATTTTTCAGAACAGGGATTTGAAAATATATGGATGGGGGAGTCTTAATAGCGTGCATTTACAGAAATGAAAAGCGCCTACCCCAAGGTGAGACCTATCAGGGTCCACCTTTGACCTCTATCCCTCTTTTTCTCAATCGCTTGGAGACAACTTCCGCAAAACCCACCTCATCATCAACGAAAAGAAGCCTGATATCATCTGAATGAACGTCTTCCATATCCGGCATAATCCTGCCCTGTTTATGCACGGCGGGTGGTAATCGCTTTCACCCTCGCCTCGATTATCTTTTCTTCATGTTTTCTTTTCTTGGCCACGGCCTCTTTCAGCTTATCCATGAGCACGTCCATATCGCACGGCTTCATGAGATAATCAAAAGCGCCAAGCTTCATCCCTTCTATGCCGGTTTCAACCGTGGCATGACCGGTAAGCATGACCACTTCCACCAGGGGGAACCTTTTCCGGATTTCACCGAGAGTCTCGATGCCATCCATGCCGGGCATCTTCACATCAAGGATAACCACTTCAACGTTCCGGTCTTTCTCAAGTACATCCAGGGCTTCAAGTCCGCTGAAAGAAGTCACGATACTGATATCTCTCTTTTTCAACCGTCTGGACATGGCTTCCACGAAAGGAACCTCGTCGTCCACAAAAAGTACGTTCGCCACAGACATGAGTTTCTCTCCTTATATGATAAAAATTTTCATTATTTACGTCAAAACCCTGCAGCCTTATCCCAAACACCGAATTTCAGGTATTTTCATTTTTTGATTTCGGCAGGGGCACTTTCACTGTAAAGGTGGTTCCCCCGTCGATAACGCTTCGCGCTTCAATACTTCCACCCATTTTCTTAATAATCCCATAGCAGATGGAGAGTCCCAGGCCGGTACCTTTTCCCACAGGTTTTGTGGTAAAGAACGGATCAAAAATCTTTGCAAGATTCGCCGCAGGAATCCCTGGCCCGTCGTCGGCTACCTCGATCTGGAGATGATCCCCCATAATGATACTGTTCTCCTCTATCCGAGTCGATATGCGCAGGTTCCCACCGATCTTTTCCATGGCGTCGAGTGCATTATTGATCAGGTTGAGTAGGACCTGCTGGAGTTCGCTCTGGGAAACCCTCACGGTTGGGAGATTTTCCTGAAGGTTTGAATGGATCTCCACATTGCTGCATTTTGCCCTCTGTGCCGAGAGTGCGATCAATTCTTCGATCACATCATTCAGCTGAACATCCTGGATTCGGGAATCGGTTTTTTTTGCAAAACTGAGCAGTTTGTGGGTGATTTCCTTGCAGCGTTTCCCCTGGGTTCGGATCTGATGTAAAGCGCGATGGAATTCACCCAGGTTTTCGCCATCTTTGAATTCCTCTTCTACCAGGAGATCTTCTATCCAGCCCGCCTCTTCAACCATAATGGCCACCGGATTATTGATTTCATGGGCAATACCGGCCGCCAATTCGCCGACCGAAGCCAATTTCCCCGTCTCGACCACCTGCTCGGTAATCATCTCCTTTTCCTTGTCAGATTTCGCAATGCGATTGACCATTCTTCTTGACAGAAAATAGCCTGTGGCCACAATCCCTAAAACACCCAACAGCATAAAGGCAATGGCGATTCTGACAGTCCTGTAAAGCTCTCTAAAAGCATCTGACGCCCTTTGCCGGAAGATCAGGCGCCAATTTCCGTCCTTGAGACAGGCTGTCACGTAAAGCGCGTCTTCCCCGAGTTCATCGACCCCCTCTATAATCTCTGTTTTTCGTTCAATCCCCCCCCCACTCTCCACGAAATCCGCACAAGGGCTTCCAGGTGGGATCTCCTTGATGAGCGTGTTCGTTTGCAACTCTCCTTTACGGTTCAGGATGTAGGCAAATCCCGTCTCTCCGATGCGGATATTCTCCACAAGGTTGTTAAATGCCATGAAATCGATGGTTGCCCTCAATACCCATGATTCCCCATTAAAGTTTTCTCTAACCGCCACAATAAAATGCGGGAGCCCGCGGAGGCCTAAAAAAACATCACTGATAAAGTTCTTGCTGTTGATGGTCTCTTGGAACCAGTCCGCTGTAGAATAAAGGGCCTTTCCCAATTTGAACGGGCCTGCATAGGCCACTTGGATGCCCCGGGCATTCACTACGCCTAAATCCACAAACACAGGACCGAATATCTGCTGCAGCGATTCCAGCCTATCCCTCAAAAAGTCCTCGTTTCTCAGTTCTTCAAAGCTGAACGTCGTTGCCAATAAGCGGATGTCCCCTAATTTCTCCTTCAGGAAATTGTCAATATTTTGTTTATGTTTGAGGACCAATTCCTCTAAGTGGGCGTAGACTTTTTCGTGGTAGGAACTGTCGAACTGGTAAAGGATGATACTGCTGACCACGAGCATGGGCAGGATCGCAGCAATGATAATGGTCAGGAGCATGTTCCGGGTTAGAAGGTGGTAGTATCTATCTTTTTTCTGTTTGTTTTGTTTCATTGTCAAAATACAAAGTCTTATCAAGCCTGAACATCATTTTTGATACGCAACCCTACCAGATAGTGCCCCCTGTAGCGGCCGTCAGCAACAAGGGTGATATGCCTGATTTCCGTTTCCATCTGTTCAGGCGAACCGCCAGGGTTTTCCGGATTGTATTTCATGAGCAGAACCTGCCCGACCTTCAGGTATTTCAACGCCTTTGACCCTTCGTTGACAAGAATCCCCATTCCTGAGGGGGATATATCCCGAACCCGAAATTGAAAGATAGGGTCTTTTTTACTCAAGGAAAACTCCACGCTGCGATATTGATCCAGAATCGTCCGTGCTTCAGATCGATCTTCAGCCGTCTTTTTTTCAGATTTTTTCACGATGAGTTTCCGTTTGTTCTATTTTTTTTAAATGCAAGCGATCCGCCGCGCATAAAGTGAGAGAGGCCGGGCAGAGGTTGAAAGACTTGCATCCCACGGGATTGTATTATATTGTTTCGAAAATTTAAAGGATTCCTTTCAGAAGAGGTTTAATGTGCGGATAACCCTTAAACAGAACATCCTTTTCATGGTGGCTATCATTACTTTTTCCTCCATTCTGGGATGCATACTGCTGATTCAGAACGCGCGGGTGATCGGAAAAAACCTGCGGGTTGAAATGGAACAACACATTCGCGCCATGTTGGGCCAAAACGCCGAACGGATCGGAACCGCCATGCGGGTCATGGAAAAGAATGCGGCTGACCTGGCAACGGCAGGTGAGGCATTCTTTGCCATTGTTCACCAAACAGGTCAGGATATTACCCAACAGATTGAGGGTTATCTGGTGAACAATTTCAAGAAATTTCCAGAGGCCATTGGCGGCGGTCTCTGGTATGAGCCGAATGTTCTCTTTCGTGACAGGGAACGTTTTGGCCCTTACGCCTTTAGAAAAAACAATCAGGTATTGTTTACCTGGGATCTCAACACGCCGGAGTACGATTACCATAATCAGGACTGGTACCGCCTGGCTATCCCGGAAAATTGGGATCGGGATCAGCAAAGGGAGCTCAATATTTACTGGACGGATCCCTATTTTGATCAGGCCGCCACCACGGCACTCATGATTACCGTTGATGCATTAATGGTTGATTCCAAAGACCGCATTATCGGCGTTTCCACTGTAGACTTCAGCCTGGAAAAACTCCAGGAAATGGTGTCAAAAATGACGGCTACGCCCAAATCGCTTCCCTTTGCGGCGGATATTTCCAGTCGCCTGTTGATTTCATTTCCGGGGAATCCCATGAAAGTTCTGCAGAAACTTAGAACCCTGGAATGGGGTGATGCCATTTCTAATGCAGGGCAAATAAAACCCGGGGAAATCCTGGTGAAAACATTGAACCTGAAAGGTGAAGGCTATTCATTGTTCTACACCCTTACAAAGGCTGGAATGGTTCTGGGTATTCTCGCCCCACAAAAGGAACTCTATGCCAGGATCAACGAACTCAACAATGCCAACATGATCACGTCCATCGCGGTGATTGCTTTTCAGATTTTGCTGTTCATGGTGATTGCCTTTTTTACGGTAAGACGCATCTGCAATCCCATCAGCAATTTGACCCATGTGGCAGGGGAAATTGCCGAAGGGAAGCTGATTGATGCCAAAAAAACGCTGGACAAACTTCATGGCAGGTTTACGTCCAGCAGGGATGAAACCGGCCTTCTCTTTTCTGCGGTTCAAAGCATGGCCGAAAAACTCAATGCATTGATTGGCCAGATTCAGCAGTCCGGCAGCCAGGTGACATCTTCTTCTACTGAGATCGCCGCATCTTCCAGAGGATTGGAAGCGACCATGAACCAGCAGGCCGCATCTACAGCCCAGGTCAGTGCATCGTCAAAAATGATTTCCCAAACAGCGGAAACCCTTGCCGGTACCGTGGATGAGGTGTCGTTGGCCACGACTGAGACCGCGGCGCTGGCTGAGGCCGGCCAGGCGGGCCTGTTGGGCATGGAAGCATCCATGCAGGAGGTTTTGAAAGGGACGGCATCGGTTTCAGCCAAGCTGGAAGCCATGAAAAAAAACGCCCATGTCATCAGTTCCATCGTGATCACCATCACCAAAGTGGCGGATCAGACCAATCTGTTGAGTTTGAATGCCGCCATTGAAGCGGAGAAAGCGGGGGAATATGGGCTTGGGTTTTCGGTGGTGGCCAATGAGATCAGGCGATTGGCGGACCAGACCGCAGTGGCGGCACTGGATATCGAAGACATGGTGGGCGAGATGGAAAAATCCGTATCCACAGGGGCCTCTGAAATGGATGCGTTCAGCGGGGTTGTTCAATCCACGGCTCACAAAATGAAAGAAACCGGCAGCCAATTGGGCGGGATCATGGAAAAGGTGCGGACGCTTCCGCCGGGTTTTGAAGCCGTGAGTGGGGGAATGGCGGATCAGTCCAGAAGTGCGGGGCAGATCAGCGAGACCATGGAACATTTGAATTCAGCAACTCAGAATACGTTGGAATCCCTCAGAGAATTCAAATTGGCGGCGGAAGATCTCAACGAAGCAGCCCTCGGGCTTCAGGAACAGGTTTCCCGTTTTGAGGTGGTTTAACTGAGGCGGGCCGAAAAGACGGTGAAGGACGGATCAACCATGAAATTAATGTTGAAACACAAGCTGATCGGACTTCCGGTGATCGCAGCGGTGCTGCCGGTTCTGGTAATACTGGTGCTGACATTCGTTGAGAAAAAAAGCGTCACTGAAAAGATTGAAAGGGAACTGGATGTTCTGGCTCGCGAAAACATCGAACATCTTGCCCTTGCGGTCTACAATACCTGTGAGGCCGCCAGCAAGATGGTACAGAAGGTCCTGGACCGTCGCCTGCAGGATTCGGACGCTTTTTTTCAAGATATGGGCGGGTTTTCCCTGTCATCTGAAACTGTTTCCATAAAGGCGATAAACTCATCAAATCATAAAGAAAAAACAATCCCTATTCCCAGAATGACGCTTGCAGGGGTGTTCGAACCCAGTACCTATATTGATGTGATCCGGGAGAAATTCGGTGGAAACTACGGCCTCTTCCAGAGGGTCAATGAGGCGGGCGACATGGTGCTGATCGCCACAACCATTTCTTCTGAAAAAGGCGAGAAGCTAAAGAATCTCTACCTTCCGTCAATTCAGAACAGCGTTGCCAACCCGGTCATTCAGCATATCCTTAAAAAACAGGTGTTCCATGGCATTGCCAATCTTGCAAATGGATGGCATTTCACCGCCTGCAAGGGAATCACCGACAAGGAAGGTCGTATTATCGGGATGCTCTTCACCGAGGCCCCCTTCCAGACACCCGCATCATTGCGCCAGGCCATTATGGATATGAAAGTGGGCAAGAGTGGGTATGTTTATGTCCTGGGCGGCAAGCACGCCTTTCATCGCGGGCATTACATCATTTCAAAAGGGGGACAGCGGGATGGCGAAGATCTATGGGATTCCAAGTCCACGAACGGCCGCTATTACGTCCGATCCATAGTGGAAAAAGCCGTTAAACTGAAAAAAAATGAGGTGGCTCATGATCGGTATGTCTGGAAAAATACGGGTGATAAGGCGGCCCGATGGAAAGTGGTGGCATTGACCTATTTTGAACCCTGGGACTGGGTGATCGGGGCCGGAACTTACGAAGATGATTATCACGATGTGAAGAACAACGTGGAAACCGCCATGACGCAGATGCTTTGGGTCATAGTCATCAGCGGTGTTCTGGTGTTGATCCCCATTGTGGGTATGGCGCTTTTTTTCGGCAAGAAAATCACCAAACGGATCACGCTCATCACAAATATTTCAGGAGAAATTGCCAAAGGCAACCTTTCCGCGGCAGTGGACGCTGTGAAATCCATGGTGAAGGGAGATAAGGCCGATGAAACTGGTTCTCCGGGTGATGAAACCGGCAAATTACTGATATCTACCCAGCGAATGACCGAAAGCCTCAACGCGCTGGTCGGGCAGGTTCAGCGATCCGGCATTCAATTAACCGCTTCTTCAACGGAACTGGCAGCCACGGCCAAACAGCAGCAGGCGGCCATGGACCAGCAGGGGGAAGCCACCAGTCGCGTGAGTCGGGCGGCGGCGGAAATCTCAAGCGTGGCGACCCAACTGGAGGCAACCATGCAGCAGGTGGCCGAAAGATCACAGGAAACCGCCGGTTTTGCCAGTAAAGGACAGACGGACCTGGCCCGCATGGAAGATGCCATGCATCATATGGAAGCCGCATCCAGATCCATATCGGGCCGACTGGAGGCCATCAATGAAAAGGCGGAAAATATCACCAGTGTGGTGATCACCATCACCAAGGTGGCGGATCAAACCAACCTTCTGTCACTCAATGCCGCCATTGAGGCGGAAAAAGCAGGGGAATATGGCAGGGGTTTCAATGTTGTGGCACGAGAAATTCGAAGATTGGCGGATCAGACAGCCGTAGCGACCCTCGATATTGAGCAGATGGTGGAAGGTATGCAGTCCGCGGTATCCGCGGGCGTGATGGAGATGGATAAGTTTATCGCCGAGGTGAAACAGAGCGTCGAAGATGTGGGGAAAATCAGCGGGCAGTTGGCGCGCATTATCGAACAGGTTCAGGCGCTCTCCCCCAGTTTTGATGATGTTAACGTGGCCATGGGTCACCAGTCTGAAAATGCGAACAAAGCCAATCAAGCTGTTGCCAGACTCAGTGATGAAATTCGATCCACCGCAGAATCCTTGCAAGAGACCTTTTCAGCCATCGAGCAGCTGAATGAGGCGGCGAGAGGCTTGCAGCAGGAAGTGTCACATTTCAGGGTAAGCGATGGGTCGGATGAGCAGGGATAGCTGAGTGTAAACAGGGGGAACAGTCAATGAAAATTCCGGAATGGGCTTTCAGTGTGTTTCTGTTAGCAATGATGATGGGCGCATTGCTATGTCCCAATTCCCACGCTGAACCAAAGGAATTGACCTTTGCCGTGGGTCTGGCCCTTGCGCCTTACAATATTCCGGAGAAAAATTGCGGCATTGAAATGGATATTGTGCGGGAAGCTCTGGAAATGAAAGGGTATCGGATCAAGACCAAATATGTACCTTTTGCCCGTAGAATCCGGGAAATCGCTGAAAGAGAAGTGGACGGGGTGTTAACCGTCAACGAAAATTCAGAGCTCGATGTCTTTTTGTCCGATCAGCACATTGCCTGCGAAAATGTGGCTGTGAGCCTGAAGAAAAACAATTTCAAGATAGACCAAATAGGGGATCTCAAGGACAAAAGTATCCTGACCTTTCAGAATGCCAGAAAGTATCTGGGCAAGGAATTCGTGGCGGCGGCGGATGCGTCTCCCGATTATCGCGAAATCAGCAAGCAGGAACTCCAGATCAATCTGCTGTACGGTGATCGCGTCGACGTGATTGTTCTGGATAAAAACATTTTTTACCACCACCGAAAGGAAAATGAAATGGTGGATACAACGCAGCCCATCGATATGTGGCATATCTTTTCAAAATTGCCTTTTCGTGTGGGATTTGTTGACAAAAAGGTTCGGGATGATTTTAATGATGGCTTGAAGCTATTGCGCGATAGTGGGCGTTATGATGAAATTATCAACAAATACATTTTAAAATAATCAAATGAGGCGGCAATGAAAAACTGGAGCATCGTCACAAAAATCGTGGCAGCAACATCCGGTATCGTGTGTCTTCTGGTGTTGCTGGGCGGATATATCCTGATCCGGTTTGAGATTAGAATGGTGGATAACTTTACGGATGAGATCCTGAGAGGTTACCATGAACTTATCAACGACCGGGAGATGGAGGAAAAGCGTATCCTGAAACATGGCATCAATTTCAGTACCCAGATTCTAAATGGCATCGGTGCCGCCTATTTGTACAATCTGGACCAGGAAGGGCTCAAGCAATCCCTCAAGCCCTTCATGAACTATGAGCAGATTGTGGCCATCAAAGTGCTGGATGAGCGGGGAAAGCCTTTCGCCGCCGCATGGCGAAATCCCGATGTGGAAATCGGAAACGCACTTCCAAAAGACCTGAATTTCAACAAAAACCTGTCTTCACAGGCGGAATGCTTTCGGAGCCAGAAGAAAATCGGTGTTTTTCAGGTTTTTTACTCGGACAAGATCCTGAAACAAAAAATTCAAGCCCTCAAGAAAGAGGCCTCCCTGGATGCGGAAACGTTTGAGGCCCATTCGCGGTCCCAGCTGGAAAATGCTATTTTGAGCCAGAGCATCGGTGTGTTTCTCATCCTGGTCGTACTGGTGGTTTCCCTGATTTTATCCTTGCGCGCACTGGTCTTAAAGCCCCTGCAAAACGTTTCAAAGATTGCGCACCAGTTATCCAAATTTGATCTCACCGTGAGCATCGATACCCGCAGGAAGGATGAAGTTGGTGCGCTGCCCAAAGCCATAGACGAAATGGCGTCTTCGTTTCGAAATGTTCTGGGGCAGGTTCAGCGGTCCGGCATACAGGTGACCTCATCGTCCACTGAACTGGCCGCCACCGCCAGGGAGCAGGAGGCGACCATGAGCAATCAACTGACGTCCACCAACAAGGTGGTGGCGTCTGTTGAGGAAATATCCGAGGTGTCCAACGAGCTGGTGAAAACCATGGCCCAGGTGGCCGCCATGAGCCAGGAAACCGCTGGTTTCGCTGCAAAGGGGCAGTCGGATCTGGGCCGGATGGAAGCGGCCATGCTGACAATGGAATCCGCCTCCAAATCCATTTCGGGGCGCCTCGAAACCATCAACGAAAAAGCTGAAAATATCACCACTGTTGTGGTTACCATCACCAAAGTGGCCGACCAGACCAACCTGCTCTCCCTCAACGCGGCCATTGAAGCGGAGAAGGCGGGTGAATATGGTCGGGGGTTCAATGTGGTGGCCCGGGAAATTCGAAGACTTGCGGACCAGACGGCTGTTGCCACATTGGATATTGAACAGATGGTTCAGGAAATGCAGTCGGCGGTTTCCGCAGGCGTCATGGAGATGGATAAATTTATTGGAGAGGTCAAGCGAAGTGCGGAAGATGTGGGTCGGATCAGTACACAACTGGCCAGGATTATCGAGCAGGTCCAGGCACTCTCCCCCAGTTTTGAGAATGTGAATGTGTCCATGGCGCAGCAGTCCAAAAACGCTACGGAAATCAATACGGCCATCGTTAATCTGAGCGAGGAAATGCAGCAGACCATGGAGTCACTGCATGAATCCTATACCGCCATTGAACAACTCAATGAGGCGGCAAGGGGGCTGCAGGATGAGGTGAGCCGTTTTAAGGTTAGTTAAAGATGAATAGGAGGGGTATAGGGGTATGCTTGTATTGCTGTTCTACCTGGGCGACACCATGTACACCATGAAATGCGATCGGGTTCGCGAGGTGGCCCCCATCGTAAAGTTGAAGGCGGTGCCTCACGCGCCGGATTACGTTGCCGGTCTGTTCAATTATCGCGGGGTCATCGTTCCCGTGATCGATCTTCGCAGGCTTATTCAGGGAGAGCCCTGTGAGATGCGTATGAGTACGCGTGTTATTCTGGTGGACTATGTCAAAGAGGACAATACACCCTATATTCTGGGGCTTATGGCCGAACGGGTTACGGAAACCGCGAGAAGAGATGAAAGTGATTTTGTGGCCCCCGGTCTGCGTATGAAGGAGGCACCCTATCTGGGCGGCCTCTTGATGGAAGAAAAAGAGATGATTCAATATGTGGATCTGGATCTTCTTCCTGAAAGTTTCCATTTTTTGCCGGCGCTTGAAAACGCTTATGATGAAAATGAACATCATTGAATCGCTACTCGAGGAAAAGATCGGGCTGGACACTGCCGCTATCGGCAGAAAGGTGATCGAGAAAGCCATCCGGCGGCGAATGGATCAATGTAGTATAGCCCGCCTGGAGGTGTATGCGAAAACCCTCGTGGATTCAAATGATGAGTGGAAGAATCTGATTGAAATGGTGGTTGTTCCGGAAACCTGGTTTTTCAGGAACCGGAAGGTATTTAATTATCTGGCCCGTTTTGTAAAAAATACCTGGCTGCCTGGAAATTCAGGCCGAATGCTTAAAGTTCTGAGTATTCCCTGTTCCACGGGCGAGGAACCGTACTCAGTTGCCATGGCGTTCATGGATGCGGGCATCAAAAAAGACCGCTTCCAAATTGCCGGTATGGATATCAGTGAAGAAGCACTTAAAAAAGCAAGACTCGGGGTTTATGGGCAGGGGTCTTTTCGAGGCAAGGACCTGGCGTTTAGAGATCGCTATTTCCAGCCAAAAAACGATGGGTATCAGCTGTTAGGCCATGTGCGTGACAAGGTGAAATTCAAGTCCGGCAACGTCATGGAAAACCGCTTTGCGGCCGGTGCACCATATGACGTTATTTTTTGTAGAAATTTAATGATTTACATGAGCCCGGAGGCAAGGAGTCAAACCCTTGAAACCATGAGTCGGCTGCTGGCTGAAACCGGCATCTTTTTTTGTGGCCACGCAGAGCGGCAGACGGCCATCGACTGGGGTTTTGAGGCAGTTAATGAAACCGGTGTTTTCGCCTGCCGCAAACGGTGCCGTGAATCCAGGCGAAAAAATCCATCGGTTGATGTAACAAGGACACCGTCCAAACGGCCGGTTCATAAAAAGGAAATAAAACCCATCCGGAAAGCTTTGATGCCGGTTGATGTCCTATCCGGAAAATCGACTGAACAACAAAATCGGTCCAAGCCCGACCTCAGCACGCCGAAGCCTGATACGGGGGTCAATTTGTTTCTGGAGGCGCGCGAAATGGCGGATCAGGGGCAGCTTCCAAAAGCCCTTGAACTTTGCGCGGTCTTTCTGGGGGAAAATCCTGTGCATGTGGAGGCGCATTTTCTCATGGGGCTGATTCATGAAGCCCTGCAAAATGAGAACAAAGCCGAAGCGTTTTATAATAGAGCCATCTATTTGAACCCGGAGCATGTGGAAGCATTGAACCATATGGCTTTCATTGAATTACAGCGGGGAAACAATAACAGCGCTGAGCGATTGCGGCAACGGGCCCGGGATATCAGCAGGGGCACGATGCATCGTGCCCCTACGGATGAGAGGGTGAAAATATGAAATACAGCCCCGACATCCATCGCCGCCGTTCCATTCGATTAAAAGGATATGATTATTCACAGGCGGGATTGTATTTCATCACCATCTGTGCACAAAACGGCCTTTGTTTGTTCGGGTACATCCAAAACGAGGAAATGATTTTGAACGATGCGGGAAAAATGGTTGAGCATCAGTGGCAGGAATTGATTTCTCGTTTTGATAACATCAAATTGCATGAATTTGTCGTCATGCCCAATCATTTTCACGGAATCGTTGAATTGGTAAGGGTACCCCTTGTGGGTACCCAAAACCTAGTGGGTACGCAAAATGTGTTGCAACCGCCCATAAAGGGGCAACCACAAGGGATTGCCCCTACGGTTGGGGATGTTGTGGGGTCATTTAAGTCGTTGTCCACCAACGATTACATCCGGAATATTAAACAGAATAATTGGCAACCGTTTGAGAAAAAATTGTGGCAACGCAATTATTATGAGCATATCATCCGTAACGATGGATACTATTATAGAATATCGGAATATGTGCAAACAAATCCTCTGAAATGGCAAAATGATGGATATTATGAACAAGACCAACAGATCCGTCATTGATTATTGTAGGGGTACCCCTTGTGGGTACCCAAAAGATATTGTCATCATGTAAAAGGGGCAATCACAAAGGATTGCCCCTACATTAAGAGAATGAAACATGGAAAATAAGGATCGGTGCTGGAAACGGATAGGGGTTTGGGGGAATGAAGAGCCCCGTTGTCCAAAGCTTGAAGAAGTGATCCATTGCCGCAATTGCGAGGTTTTTACTCAGGCCGGCCGGAATCTCCTGGAACGGGTTCTTCCCGAAGAATATAAGGATGAGTGGGGAAGCATCCTTGTGAAAAAAAAGGGCAAAGAGACGGCTGGCGCCATTGCTGTGGTTGTTTTTCGTATTGAATCAGAATGGATGGCGCTGGCAGCCGGTTTGTTTGCAGAGATCATTGACGACGTCAGTATTCACAGCCTTCCCCACCGAAAAACCCCTATTTTATTGGGTCTTGTCAATGTGCATGGTGAAATTCAGCTGTGTGTCTCATTAAAACACCTCATGAATCTGGAGGAAGTGCCCCTTGAAAAATATGATAACGAAAAGGCCAAGAAACGGTTGATGGTGGTGTCGAAGGATAGTGAACAGTGGGTGTTTCCGGTCAACGAAATCCATGGCATCCATCACTTTAACCCTAATCTTCTCCAGAACGTCCCCGTGACCATCGCCAAGTGCAAATCCACCTTCACGGAAGGTATTTTCAAATGGGACGAGAAACATGTGGCCCTGCTCGATGATGAACTGCTGTTTTATAACCTTAAAAGGAGTCTTCAGTGAACGAAGGGCGTAAACAAGAAGAGAGTGATGTTTCCGCCATGATGGATCTCTTTCGTACTGAGGTCAAACGGCATGCACTGACCATTAATGACGGTCTTCAGGCGCTGGGAGCCGATCCGGGCAGCCTGGACAGACTTCATGCCATGATTTCTGCAATCCAGGCCATCAAAGGTGGGGCGCAGATTATTGATCTGGATCGGGCGGTGGCGGTTGCCCAGGCCATGAAAAGTGTTTTTGTGGCTGCCGAAAAAGGCGAATTCTCGCTGGATGAAGCGGGACTCGGATACTTGTTTGAAGGGGTTGAAATTCTTAATCACATGGCTGAAGCGCCCCGGGAAGAAGAAACGCCATGGATTGATCTGAACACGGAAGAGATCAATGCCTGGGTGAATAAGGCCACATTTTCCCCGGCCGGTGAATCACCGGAATTGTCCCTCCCGTCAAATATCCCCTCGCCCCCTGTTGAAGACGCACCGCAGGAAGATGCGGAAGGTTTTCTGGATCCTGCCATGTGCGACCTTTTTCGAACGGAAACCCAGAACCATGTGGCCATCTTAAATGATGGACTGCTGACGCTGGAGCAGAATCCGGCATCGGCAGATCAGTTGGACGCGATGATGCGGGCGGCCCATTCCCTCAAAGGGGCTGCCAGGATTATGGGTCTGGACGGTGCAGCCCATATCGCCCATGCCATGGAAGATTTTTTTGTGGCCGCTCAGAAGGGGCCTATTCGTTTGGATCCCGATAAGGTCGACATCCTCTTTCAGGGCATTGACATGTTGAACCGTATCTCTGAACATGTGGGTGAAGGCGGTTCTGCATGGCTCAGCGGGCACAGGAAGGAGATTGAGACGGTAAAAGACGTTATCATAGCAATGGTTGATCAGGCGCCCGATGCGACTGACCACCATGCGCAAGAACCGGAAAAACCGTCCCATCCGGAAAGCGATAAAACGTTCGAAACCGGTCATGATGAACCCCATATGGAAGATCAGGATAAGCCGCACCAGCAGACCGGGGGAAACTTTGCGGCGGACCCCGCCATGCTTGATCTTTTCCAGGCGGAAGTTGAAACTCATGTGGCGGTTTTAAGTGACGGCCTTCTGGCCCTGGAAAACAATCCCGGGGCCACGGATCAGCTTGAAGCTCTCATGCGGGCCGCCCACTCCATCAAAGGAGGTGCCAGGATTGTGGGCCTTGATGCGGCGGTCAAAGTGGCCCATGCCATGGAAGATTGTTTTGTTGCGGCACAGAAAGGTGCGGTGTCGCTGGGATCAGAGCAGATCGATATTCTGCTTCGGATTGTGGATATTCTCATTAATATTGCAGAATCCATCCACGATGGCGAAACGGACTGGGTGAGCCGCCATGGCGAAGAAATCGATCATCTCATGGTCGCCATGACCGCCATTCTTCATGGTGAGGCACCTATCCCCGTCTCTCCGGTGGAGGAACCGTTCGTCCAAGATCCTGTACCCATTGTGCCGATCGACAGTGAAAGCGAATTTTCCCTTGCAAAAACCACGGATATCAAGCCGGTTCCAAAAGAAACCACCGAAACATCACCGGCACTGCGAAAATCAGGGGAGCTGGATCGGACGGTGCGGGTGACCGCCGCCAAAATTGAACGGCTCATGGGGCAGGCCGGGGAAGTGGTGGTGGGCGCCGGGTGGCTGCCCACTTTTTCGGAATCCCTTCTGGAACTCAAACGCAATCATCTGGAGTTATTGACCCTTTTGGATGGGCTCCAGGACACCATTGTGCGGAAAGAGAAGCACGCCCAGGCCCAGGAGCTGGTTGTGCGAGCCCGGGAGAAGACCAAAGCCTGTACCCTTCAGCTGGCGGATCGTTTGAATCAGTTCGATATTTTTACCGGCGCCACCGCGGCGCTTTCCGACCGCATTTACCACGAAGTCATCTCGGTTCGTATGAGGCCCTTCTCAGATGGGGTTCAGGGATTTCCAAGACTGGTACGGGATCTTGCGCGAGATCTGGGAAAAAAGGTGCGTCTGGAGATCATGGGGAAAGGCACCGAGGTGGATCGGGATATCCTTGAGAAACTGGATGCGCCTTTAAATCATCTGATTCGAAATGCGGTGGACCATGGCATTGAATCCCCCGAAGAGAGAACCGCCGCCGGAAAACCGGAAACCGGTCTTTTGCGGCTTGAGGCTTCCCATCGATCGGGGATGCTCATGATTACGGTTAAAGATGACGGCCGTGGCATTGATCTGGAAAAGCTGAGACAGAAAATTGTTCAAAAAAAGATGACCACCCAGGAAATGGCCACCCAGATGACCGAGGCTGAATTGATGGAGTTTTTGTTCTTGCCGGGGTTTTCCACGGCAAAAAACGTCACGGAAATATCGGGTCGTGGTGTGGGCCTGGATGTGGTTCATAACATGGTTCATGAAGTGGGCGGCGTGGTGCGGGCGGTTTCAAACCCCGGAGAAGGGTTGACGTTCCATATCGAACTGCCCTTGACCCTTTCCGTGGTACGCACTTTTCTGGTGGAGATTGCCGGCGAACCCTACGCCTTTCCCCTGGCGCGGATTGACCGGTGCCTGGAATTGCTACCCTCGGACATTGACATCGTTGAGGACCGCCAGTATTTCAGGTTTGACAACAATAACATCGCCCTGTTGGATATTCACAATGTTCTGGAACTGGAAACGCCGCTTGAAAACCGGGAGAAACTGTTTGTGGTGGTGCTGAGCGACAGGTTGAATGCCTACGGGCTGGCGGTCGACAAATTCCTGGGGGAATGTGATCTGGTGGTGCGGCCTTTGGACGCCAGGCTGGGCAAAGTGCCCGATATCAGCTCAGTGGCGGTGATGCTGGATGGCGCGCCCGTTTTGATTTTTGATGTTGAGGATCTGGTCCGCTCCATCGATAATCTTCTCGCAGGGAGAAGACTTCGCAAATTAAACCAGGGCCCCGAGGCCATTGAGGCTCAAAAACAGAAGCGAATACTGGTGGTGGATGATTCATTTACGGTTCGGGAGATGGAACGGAAACTGCTTGAAAGCAAAGGTTACCAGGTGGATACGGCTGTTGATGGAGTGGATGGCTGGAATGCGGTTCGCACGGGGAGCTATGATATGGTCATAAGCGATGTGGACATGCCCCGAATGAACGGCATTGAGTTTGTGAACCAGATCAAGCGCCATGCCGAGCTCAAAAGCATCCCCGTGATTATCGTTTCCTATAAGGACAAGGAAGAGGACCGCTTGGCGGGCCTGCAGGCCGGGGCTAACTACTACCTGACCAAGAGCAGTTTTCAAGACGACTCATTCATACGCGCTGCCGTCAATCTCATTGGAGAGGCCTGAAACCATGCGGATCGCCATCGTTAATGATTTGTCTCTGGCCGTCGAAATCCTCAGGAGGATTGTTCTGGACAGCGCCGTCCATAAAGTGGCCTGGGTCGCTCAAACCGGTGAAGAGGCGATTCGAAAATGTGAAGTCGATACGCCTGATTTGATTCTCATGGATCTGTTCATGCCGGACATGGACGGTGTGGAAGCAACGCGAAGGATCATGTATGCTTCCCCATGCCCCATTTTAGTGGTCACCGCCACCATGGAAGACCATGCGGGAAAAGTTTTTGAAGCCATGGGCCATGGGGCGCTCGATGCCATCAATACACCCATGATGGGGAGCGGGGAGGGCGCCCGGAAAAGCCGGGATGCACTGCTGAAAAAGATTACCATCATTGAAAAGCTGAGTCTGAATTCTCAGGCGAGCCCTACAAAACGCCAAACAAGGGGGACACCGTCTGCGAAAGTCTCATCACTTATTGTCATCGGTGCTTCCACCGGGGGCCCGAAAGCCCTGGCGGATATTCTGAGCCGTATGCCGGCCGATCTGGCCGCGGGCATCGTCATCGCGCAGCACGTGGACGGGGAGTTTTCCGGCGGCATGGCCAGGTGGCTCGATGAACAGAGTCCCCTTTCGATTCGCCTGGCGGAAGAGGGGGCGTATCCGTCCCGTGGAACCGCTCTTCTGGCCGGAAAAAATGACCACCTTGTCCTGACGCCAAACCTTAACCTGGCTTACACCCGAGAGCCTGTTGCCACGCCTTTTCGTCCTTCGGTGGATGAATTGTTCAAAAGTGTTGCAGCCCATTGGCCCTCGATGGGTATTGCCGTACTTTTGACGGGAATGGGGAGAGACGGCGCCGAAGGCATGAAAATGCTGCATCGCGTCGGGTGGCACACCATAGCCCAGGATGAAGCGACCAGCGTTGTTTACGGCATGCCCAAGGCGGCCCGGGATCTGGGCGCAGCGTCGGAAATCCTGCCCGTTGACCGGATCGCGCCGGCGATTTTACGACGATTATCGGCGTTTTAGGTAGGGGCAGGTCTTGTGCCTGCCCTTTCAACAGGACGGACCCAAACGGAAGGGCGGGTACAAGCCCGCCCCTACAAAACGACAACCCAATAAACAGGGAGTTCCATGTCCGATACTGCCGCGTTGACCCAACACCGCATCACCGTTTTGCTTGTGGACGATCAGCACATGATCGGTGAAGCCCTTCGTCGAATGCTGGCGCCCGAACATGATATTGATTTTCACTACTGCCAGGATCCCACAAAGGCCATCAAAACCGCAAACCGGATCCAACCCACGGTCATACTGCAGGATCTGGTGATGCCCGAAATCGATGGTTTGACGCTGGTGCGCTACTATCGTGCCAATCCCGCAACCCGGCAAGTGCCGTTGATTGTGCTTTCCAGCAAGGAAGATGCTCTGACCAAGGCCGAAGCATTTGCTCTTGGCGCCAACGACTATATGGTCAAACTGCCGGACCGGTTGGAAATTCTGGCACGAATCCGCTACCACTCCAGGGGCTACATTAATCTGCTGGAAAGAAATGAGGCCCAGGCGCAACTGGAGAAGGCCAACCGGCTCATTCGGAAAACATTCGGCCAGTACCTCTCCGATGATATCGTTGATGCCATTCTCGAAAGCCCTGAAGGCGCAGCACTGGGCGGGGAAAAGCGCTTCGTCACCATCATGATGACCGATCTCAGAGGATTCACCGCAATCGGCGAACGTCTGCCCGCTGAAGATGTTGTGGGCATTATCAATATCTACCTTGAAACCATGACAGAAATTGTTTTGAAATATCAGGGAACCATCGACGAATTCATTGGCGATGCCATTTTTGTGATTTTCGGAGCGCCGATTCTGCGGGAGAATGATGCCAAAAGAGCGGTGGCATGCGCAGTGGAGATGCAGCTTGCCATGGTCCAGGTGAATGCAAAATGCAGGGAGAAAGGATATCCTGAAGTTCACCAGGGTATCGGTATCAATTCGGGCCAGCTGGTGGTGGGCAATATCGGAAGCAAAAAACGGATGAAGTACGGTGTCGTGGGCCGCAATGTGAACCTGACCGCGCGTATCGAAAGCTACACCGTTGGAGGCCAGATTTTCATCTCGGAAAACACCATGGAAGAATGCGGCCAGCACTTGTTAAGAATTGACGATCAGATTGATGTGATGCCCAAAGGGGTTAAAAAGCCCATCACGATCTACGAGGTGGGGGGTATCAAGGGCGAATTCGACCTGTTTCTGCCGGAAAAGGTGGAAGCGGCCCTGGTGGATTTGCCGCACCCCATCGCTATTGAATTTACGGTGCTTGAAGGGAAGCACGCGGGGGATACCCGTTATCAGGGGACTGTGGAGAAATTGTTTGAAAAAACCGCCCAGATATCAGCTGAGGTTTCGGCGGACAAACTGGTCAATCTGAAAATTTCACTTTTTGATCATGACAATAATGAGATCACATCGGATCTCTATGCCAAGGTGATCAAGAGCGTTTCGAAAGATCCCGCGATTTTTCATGTGAGCATGACTTCCGTGCCTCCCTCGGCGGCCACTTTCCTTGAGCATATGACGACTGAATCTTCAGCGTCTTGATAGAAACAGGAGATATTGATATATGCTAACCCAAAACCTGCAGCATGGTCATGAAAATCTTCCCGTTTTTTCCAAACAGACCATCATTGTACTTCTCGTGGACGACCAGGAGATTGTGGCCGAAGCCGTTCGGCGGATGTTATCGGGAGAACCGGATATCCAATTGGAATATTGCCAGGATCCCACAAAGGCCCTTGATCTGGCCAGGAAAATCCATCCCACCCTCATTTTGCAGGATTTGATTATGCCCGGGATCGACGGGTTGACCCTGGTTCGTTTTTTCAGGGCCTCAGAGGACACGCGCCAGATCCCGTTGATCGTGCTTTCCACCAAGGAAGAACCTGCTACAAAAGCGGAGGCCTTTGCCAGGGGCGCCAACGATTACTTGGTGAAGCTGCCCGACAGGGTAGAGCTCATTGCCCGGATTCGGTACCACTCAAAAGCCTATATTACGCTTCTTGAGCGCAACGAAACCTATGATGCCCTACTGGCCAGCCAGGCAGTCCTCAACAGCGAGCTTATGCAGGCGGCGGCCTATGTTCGGGCCCTGCTGCCCTCCAGACTGGCGGGACGTATCCGTACGGATTGGGAATTTATCCCATCCACATCCCTGGGAGGAGATTCATTCGGCTACCACTGGATTGACGAAGATCATTTTGCCATGTACCTGCTGGATGTATGCGGACATGGCATCGGGGCAGCCCTTTTGTCCATATCCGTCATTAATGCCTTGCGGTCCGAGTCCCTGAACCATGTGGATTTCAGAAATCCGGGCCAGGTTCTGGCTGAACTCAACCAGGTTTTCAAAATGGAAAATCATAACGATATGTATTTCACCATCTGGTACGGGGTGCATCAAAAACAGAAAGGTGAGATTACTTATGCCGGCGGCGGCCACCCGCCGGCCATTGCCATCACCGGTGATTCCCCGGAAACGGCCAAGCTGGTCAAACTGCCGGGAAAAGGGTTCATCATCGGCGCCATACCGGACAGAAAATATCCTGTTTCTTCATTTTCCCTGAAGCCTTTTACGCGGCTTTTTATCTACAGCGATGGGATTTACGAGATTGATGGTTGTGGCGACAAAGTCTGCATGGTAGAGGATTTTGTTCAGGCGGTGAGCGATCTTTATAGGGAAAACAACGCCCACGTGAAGGGTATAATCGATACCATGAAATCACGGCAGGGGAAGGGCATTTTTAATGACGATGTCTCCATACTTGAAATTGAGTTTGCATTGTCCGGCCATGATACTGAAAGTTCTCAGGAGGCTTGATCCAGAAGTGCTGCTATGCCACCTGAACGCCGAGGAAGATCAGCTGGATCTATATTCTCTGGGATAATCCGTTTTGGAATGACCCACTCCATTATTTCCAAATTCCTGGGAATGGTCCACATGGGAACATGAACCCGGTATTCCAATTAGGATTCTTCTTCTATGGGGCTGCAGACAAATACATTCCTTTCGTCATGCTCAAAATTGCAGTCCCTGTCCAAAATCTCCTTCAGGGCTTTCCGGGCCCTATGGAGCCTGACCTTGACCGCCCCGGTCCGGATTCCCAGGATGCCAGACACCTCCTGATGACTCAAATCCATGGTGTCGAAAAGGATAATCACCTCGCGCTTGGAGTCTGGCAGCAGATCGATCTTATTTTGCACGCACCTGCTCATTTCTCTCCTCTCCAGCTGAAGCTGAACCAAGGGCGGCTGAATGCCATCGATTTCTTGGTCTTCCCGGGTTGGGTTCTCTTTTGATGCCGAGGCCTTCCGGAAATGGTCAAAGCACTGATTTCTGGCGATGCGATAGATCCAGGGCTTGAATTTAGCCCCGTCATCCAAAGTCTCGAACTTTCTCTGAACCTTCAGGAAAACCTCCTGGACAATATCATCTGCGGCCCAATCGTCCCGGGTCATGGCCGCTACGTATTTTTTTACGGGAGCGTAATACTGATCGTAGATTTCCCAAAAGTCCATATTTCCCCCTTCACCTTAACCGCAACAGGAGGGTTTGGCCGAATCGGGACCGAAACCGGACTGATCACACACCGCAGCCCCACCCATGGTTTCCTTGATTCTATTGATCATGGCCAGATTGCCGCCAGTTTTCATCTGTCCCCCGATTCCCACCGCCGCCTTGATGTCTCCAACGGATATTTTGAGTTCGAGAGCTTTCGCATAGTAGTGATCAAAACAAGGTGCGCAATTTGCCGCCACCGCCGCCCCTAATCCTATCAACACCTTGATATTTCCGTCCATCATACGATCTCCTTTATTGGGTTTCAATACGAAAGACGAATTGAACTCCGAGTGGGTTACATTCCGCGGAACACTTCTCCACAAGTCTCCGCCTTCAGGTGGAGGATTTAGCTGGAAGGAATTATGGAACCGGTAACTTTTCGAGGGGACAAAACGTCTTGCGGTGTAAAACCACAATTTTGAGGAGAGCTGAAAATGGAAAAGGCAAATCAGAAATGCAGCGGTTCGGCGGAAGCTGAGAATCAGTGTAAGGGATCCAGGGGAGCAGCTTTGAAAACCATTATTGCCCACGAGCGAGTTCCGGGCTGTAAAACCGATCGGGAGTCAGACTGTCCTTGTTCCGGCCTCGATCGGCTGGAAGCCGATTTGGGCATCATGGGAAGCGCCACAAATCAGATGTTTGCCTCACAGGTTGCCGAAGACATAACCCCGGCGGAAGCCGTGGGCATGATTGAGGTTGACGCGAGGGATGGGTCACTGGTTTTCCTAGACGTTTCAACCGAAAAGGAATACCGCAACTGGCATTTAGAAAAGGCGATCAACATGGATATTTTCTCCCTGAAGTTCAGTGACAAGCTGAACAAGTTGGATAAGGAGAAGACCTATCTGGTCTACTGCAAAATGGGAGCACGGAGTGCAGCGGCACAGAAAGTCATGATAAAGAAGGGCTTCCGGAAAGTGTTCAATATCGTCGGCGGTCGGGACAGGTGGCGGTTGGAAGGCTTCCCCTATGGCGCCGGGCCGGCCGGGAAGGCCAAGGTGCGAAACTGCCCTGTCTTGATAATCCTAAATGCGGTTGCACGGCTAAAGACCAAACTCAGGGGGTTGCTGGGTTCTTTGCGGCCGACCGATGAAGTCGGGAACCATTGACGGGCCTGCTCATTTGTGGGTCATTACTGATTCGTTCTAAATCATAGGCTGACCCAAGCCTCAAAATTCATGTAACCTTTTTTCGAGCTGCAACGTCATATGCGACAAACAACAATTTGCACAGCTTAACAACGGAACAACATTATTCGATATCCTCGATAAACGATATGCTCTCGGAGATATAACCAAGGAAGAATACGAAGAGAAAAATGAATTTCTAAAACAAAAAAGATACGATTAACAATTTCTTGGGAAAAATGGACATAATCATGTTGCTGAAATCCTATACCAAAGAAATCTTCAATAACGAGTGCATGCCAAGTGCAATGAGCGTGCAGTGTTTTGCACATCTGAACGAGGATGTGGGAGAGGTGCTTCCTTTTCTGAACGCTTCCCTCGGTGGGCATATCTACATTAAAGATCCCCCGTCCGTAACCTTTAAAGCTCAGGGCAAGCTGATCACGGTTCATCCCAAAAAAATTGCCATTAACGCTCTCAAGGATGAAGAAGAGGCTACAAAGATTGTAGAATGGCTCAAGACTGAAATTAATGTGGCCTGGGAGAACAGAGGAAAGATCGAACCGAGCTATGTGTCAGCACCGGCTCCAAAGGTTTTCGAGATACTCAAATTATTGCCCAAAACCAACTGTAAAATTTGCGGGCAGTCCACGTGTATGGTTTTCGCTTCTATGGTGGCAGACGGCGGAAAGCAGGTTGAAGATTGTCCACCGCTGGACGCTAATAACAGTATGAAACTGTCCGAATATATGAGCCACTTTCGTTTCGATTGGTAGTGTTCATTTGCAAAAAGAGGGGCCTGATTTGAAACCTTGATAAAAAAATGTGGCCGTATATCTCCTCACTTAAATCTTGCTTACAAATCTGACAGGTTCAAAGCATTTTGCGGCAGCAGAACTGTGACATATCATATTGATATTACATTGATATGAATTATTAAAATGGCTGCGAGAGATGGCAGTTACAGCCACCGCTATAGGACTTTTCAAAGGCGGCAAGAAGCTGGAGCCTATTGGTGCTTGACATCGCTTAATACGGCTGGCGTCTTGTTGCAATAGAAGGCTTCATTTGCACATGGCTGAAGTTTTACCCTTCCATGTTTTTCGGCACAAGCCACCAAGGCTTGCTATACGAATTCCGTTCCTGCCTTTGCCGGCCACTGGAATTCATTGGGTAAAGCCTTGTAGGTCTTAAGTTCGGCGGTCAGCATGTCGTGCAGTTTCTGCATCCGGGCACGGTTCGCCCGTCCCCGCGATCCCCACGCCAGGTTGGTCATCTCCCCCGGATCATCGGTCAGGTTGTACATCTCATACTGGAGCTTGGTGC
>Ga0233431_1000520_pt1 | contig 82472 bp, 72 predicted proteins | sample SI_118_April2016_FD_179867 | JGI IMG/M metagenome (GOLD analysis project Ga0233431, IMG submission 179867) | Seawater microbial communities from Saanich Inlet, British Columbia, Canada - SI_118_April2016_200_MG | ecosystem: Environmental > Aquatic > Marine > Inlet | place: Canada: British... | reverse complement strand
AAAGGTTTTTTTCCAAAATCCAAACTCAAACTATACGATAAAGATGGTGGTTTACTACCAGAACACGTCTCGAGGGTAGTGCCCGGAGTAGAACTAGCAACTGGTTCACTCGGTCATGGATTACCTGTGGGATTGGGCATGGCCATAGCTGCCAAGAATGATGGACTAGATAAAAAAGTTGTAGTGCTGATGGGAGACGGAGAACTGAACGAAGGTTCTAACTGGGAAGCAATTATGTTTGCTGGACATCATAAGCTAAATAATCTGATTGCAATTATCGATGCCAATGGCTTTCAAGGATACAAGGATACCAAGAAAGTCATCACTCTTCATCCGCTAAAGGAGAAAGTTAAGCAGTTTGGCTGGAGGGTGAAAGAAATTGATGGCCATAGTTTTGCTCAAATGAAAAAATCAATAGGTAGTATTAAAGATAAACAAACTAAGCCCACCATGATTGTGGCCAAAACTATCAAAGGAAAAGGTGTTAAATATTTTGAAGGGCAGTTCATCTCTCACTATAAATCTTTAAAACGTGAGCAACTAGATGAAATATTACAAGAATTGAAGGAAGATATCTCATGAGAACCGGAGTTTTTAATGAAGTCTATCGTCAGATGAAGAACAGCAGTGATGTATATTTCTTGACCGGAGATCTTGGATTTAATAATTTAGAACACATTGAGCGAGATTTTAAAGATAGATTCATAAATGTCGGCATTGCAGAGCAGAATATGATTGGTATTGCGGCTGGTTTGGCATTGAGTGGAAAAAAAGTCTACTGTTATTCAATTATTCCTTTTCTTGTGATGCGACCATTCGAACAAATACGCAATGACCTCTGTTATCACAATCTAGATGTAACTCTACTTGGGGCAGGAGCAGGTATGTCATACGGCATCCTTTCCAGCACCCACTTTGCACTGATTGATCTAGCCATACTTAGAACATTACCCAATATGTCAATCTTCTCCCCTGCCGATGAGCTAGAAGCTGTTTTGGGGACAAAATACCTAGGTAATCATAAAGGACCAGCATATGTCAGAATTGGCCAAAGAATTGAGCCAACGGTTTATAAGAAAACATATGAATTTAAGTTTGGAAAAGGCAAGGTGTTAGCTCGTGGTGATAAAAATGGCATAGTTATTTTTTCAACAGGTCCAGTTACTAGTCAGGTAGTTGAGGCATGTGAATTGCTTAAAATAAAAAATGGTATTAAAGCTACACACATTAATATACACAGTATCAAACCGTTGGATAAACAACTAATCACTAAGAGCTGTAAGGGGGCAAAATCGGTCTTTACAGTAGAAGAACACAGTAAGATAGGAGGGCTGGGTGGTGCTGTAGTAGAAGTACTAGCCGGCACAGATCATTTACCAAAAATTACCATAATTGGCACAGAAGACAAGTTTATCAAAGATGTGGGATCTCAAGCCTATTTAAGAAAGATTATGAAACTAGATGCTCTGGGTATTTATAGTAGGATAAAGAAACAGTTATGAAAATTACCAAGTTTATTCCAGGAAAAACATACGTACCAGTATCGGGAAAAGTTTTTAATAACGAAGAGATTAATAACGCCACCCAAGCTGCCAAAGATTGCTGGTGGACAGAAGGTAGATGGGCAAAAAGATTTGAAAAAGAGTTTGGAGAGTATCTAGGACAGAAACATGTCTCTTTAGTTAATTCTGGATCAAGTGCCAACTTGGTGGCTGTAGCAGCTCTTACCAATAGGATACTAGGCAAAAAACGACTGCAACCTGGTGACGAATATATTACCTGTGCTGTAGGTTTTCCCACTACTTTAAATCCTGGTATTCAGCATGGGTTGGTACCCGTATTTGTAGATGCAGAACTAGATAGTTTAAATATAGATGTTGAAAAGATAGAAAAAGCAATTTCTAAAAAAACCAAACTCATCATGGTGGCCCATACTTTAGGCAAACCTTTTAATCTAGATAAAATCATGCAGATAGCCAAGAAGCATGATCTCTGGGTAATTGAAGATTGTTGCGATGCTCTAGGTTCCAGATACGATGGTAAATTGTTGGGTACTTTTGGTCATATTGCTACCTTTAGTTTCTATCCAGCTCATCAGATAACTATGGGTGAAGGTGGGGCTATTGTGACCAATAAACCCTTGCTTCATAAATCCATACGCCAGTTTAGAGATTGGGGTAGAGATTGTTGGTGTGATCCCGGCATGGATAATACTTGCGGTAGAAGATTTACCCAACAGCATGGTGAATTACCCATGGGTTATGATCACAAGTATGTCTACTCACAGATTGGATATAATCTTAAATTGACAGATTTCCAAGCTGCCATTGGTGTAGCTCAACTCAAGAAACTACCGTCATTTATCAAGAAACGTAGATCAAACTATGCCAAGCTTTACGCATTTTTTAGTAAATATCCAGAGTATTTTAGGTTATTGAAGACAAGTAGTAAGGAAGATGCCTGTTGGTTTGGATTTCCAGTGATTGTTGAAGAAAATGCTCCATTCACCCGAACAGAGCTAACATCATATCTAGAGGGCAAAAAAATAGGTACTCGCAATGTATTTTCTGGTAACTTACTACGTCATCCAGCTTATCTGGACTTAAAAAAGAAGCGATTAGTAGGTAAAATGAACAATGCAGACATAGTAATGAACAGGGCATTTTGGCTAGGAGTGTTCCCTGGCATCAAACAACCTCAACTCAAATATGTTCTAAAAACTTTGGAAATATTTATCAGACAGTACCAAAAATGAATGAACTTACAAAACAGCTAACATTGCGAGAGATCAAGAGTAGATACAAGCAATCTTTTTTGGGTTACGCCTGGGTCATTTTCAATCCACTTGCCCAGATGCTGATCATGTCATTTGTTTTTTCTGTAATTCTACGCATCTCTTCTCTAGGAGTACCCTATCCTCTCTTCCTCTTCTCTGCCCTTTTACCCTGGAATCTATTTTCCAACTCACTGGCTCATTCTGTCAATGCTTTGGTTGAAAATGCCCCCCTGATCAAAAAAATCTACTTCCCGAGAGAAATATTTATCCAAGCCACCATCATGGCAAAAATAATTGACTTTTTGCTCGCCTCTCTCATCTTTATTGTCTTTGCTATTTTTTACAAAACTATAATTACTTGGCATATACTTTGGATCATTCCTATCTTTTTCATCCAACAATTATTTACTTACGGACTCGCTTTGGGTCTAGCAGCTATAAATCTATTTTATCGAGATATACAGTACTTGCTCGGGCTAATACTCGTCCTATGGATGTATGTCACACCCGTTATTTACCCCATGGAGATGGTGCCAGATACATACAAATTTGTATTTATGCTTAACCCCATGGCAGTCATCGTTAATGCTTATCGGCAGGTGATCTTGGGAGGTAGTTCACCAAACATTACTAGCCTAGGAATAGCTTTACTAGTAAGTATCTTGGTGTATATTGCGGGCAGAAGTATATTTAAAAAACTAGAAGGATTATTTGCTGATGTCGTCTAGTAGTATCCCCATCATCCAGTTTGATAATGTAAGTAAGAAGTATTTCAAGCAAGGACAAAAAACCTTCAAAGAACTTCTTCATGGCATATTCTTTCGTAACGAGTCTGTGGGTCAATTTATCTGGGCTTTAAAAAATATTACATTATCGATAAACAAAGGAGATATCATTGGCATCATTGGACCAAATGGTTCTGGCAAATCAACTTTTCTTAAAGTCATAGCTGGTGTCACACAACCCACAGTAGGAAAATATGTCGTTAATGGCTCTATTGCTCCACTTATAGAACTAGGAGCGGGTTTTCATCCAGAGCTAACTGGTAGAGAGAACATCTATCTCAACTCTGCCATTATGGGCATAGCTAAAAATAAAATAGAAAATAAAGTCGAAGATATCATTAAGTACTCTGAATTAAGAAAGTTTATAGATTCACCAATTAAATACTATTCGTCTGGTATGTACTTAAGATTGGCGTTTTCTGTAGCTATCAATGTCGATGCAGACATAATACTTATAGACGAAATATTGGCTGTAGGAGATGAAAGATTTCAAGAAAAATGTTTTAAAAAACTAAATAATCTTAAAAAAGAAGGCAAAACAATTATTTTTGTGAGTCACAATATTCATCAGGTTAAAGATTTTTGTGAAAGAGTAATTTATCTTAAAAATGGCAAAATAGCTCTAGATGACATAACCACCAAAGTGGTGCGAAAGTATAGTAGAGACATGGAAGCCAAACTGTGATCATAGGCATCGATGCATCGATGTTGGTCTACCAAGGTAGCGGAGTCGCCAACTACACATATAATTTAATCATCAACTTATTGAAGTATGCCCCAGAAAACGAGTATCGAGTGTTTTACAGCTCTCTTCGCAGACCAAAAAGCGTCCTGACTCAATTACAGGAACTTCGCAATCTAGGGGGAAAAGTATATTGCTACAGATTGCCTCCTAGAGTACTCAAGTATCTCTGGAATACACATCATTTGCTACCTATTGAGTGGCTAATGGGTAAACTGGACGCTTTTTGGTCTTCCGACTACTTAAGACCACCATTGGACAAAGAAACGTTAGGTATAACTACGGTTCATGATATAACTTGGAAAATCTTTCCCCGTTTTCATACAAAAAAGATAGTTGAAGCACACTTGAAGAAAATGGGAAGAACCATATTATTTGGAGATCTAGTTATCTTTGATAGCAATAGCACCCAAGATGATGTCTTTAGGCAGTTCCCACACATACAAAACAGAAATGTGACGAAAGTAATATATCCAGGTATTGGAGGGCAGTATCAGAAGAAACTGCGCAAGAAAGATGTAAATATAACACTAAAAAAGTATGGTATTGATCTCAGTACCAACTACTTAATATATGTAGGAGCTATAGAACCTAGAAAAAATCTAGATAAAGCAGTTAAGGTGTTTGCGCAGTTAATTAAGAAGAGAAAATATCAGGACTTTAAGTTCTATCTAGTAGGCAGAGCTGGTTGGAAAAATGAAAAACTATTTAGATTGATCAAAAGGTTGAAGCTTAAGGAAAAGGTAAAATTCTTGGGATTTATACCAGATAGAGATTTGCCAGTATTGTATAAAGCTGCCAGAGCTAATATCTACTTAAGTAAGTACGAAGGTTTTGGATTACCTCCTATAGAGGCGGCAAGTTGTGGTACTCCTACTCTACTTTATGCCAACTCTTCTTTAAAAGAGCTATTCCATTCCTCTTACCCTTATGCTACAAATAATACAGAGCTTAATACTCTTATAAATATAATTAACAATAAACAACCAGAATTATATAAGACATACAGTCGCAAATACTCATGGAAATTGGCTGTTAAACAAATAAAGAAAATACTTGATCGTGAAAACAAAAAATTGGAATATCGCCTTTGAAATCTCACCTATTCTAGCCGCCTCTGGATCATACGGTGATAAGTCTGGAGTATACAGGATTAACTTTAACCTTATTAAGTACTTAAGCTTGTACTTAAAGAAGCATCATCCTAAAAAAAAGATATATCTATATTCTCTTGCTCCACATTTGGCATACAACAAGAATATGGATTTAATTGAACTACTAAAAGAAAATAACGTGGAGTTTTTAGTATTAGACTACTATATAGTCCCTTCGCTCAAAGATTATCCAATATTTAATCTTCCATTCATAAGATATTTTACTAAAATTGTTGACATATTTTACGTCAAGCTTCTGCAAAACATTATGTATTCCAGATATGTTAATGAGCTCAATATATTATTACAACGCAAAAATGTACTAATCACTCATCATTCAGAGAGCGGATTTGTAGGACTTAAGAACTGTCTCAATGTAATTCACATAAATGATCTTTGTCCCATTTTCTTTCCTTTCTGGACCACTTCAGAAACTATCAGTATTCATAAAAGAAAACTCCAGTTCGCTGGCCAACACTGTGATGGGGTTATCTGTATTAGCAATAGTACCAAGAAAGATCTTAATTCTTACTTAAATAAATTAAGATTTAATGTTACCAATAAGTCAAAAGTCATATACCTTGGTGCTTTTAATCAAGTATCAAAAATAAAAACAAGCTTGGTTAAGATAAATGAAATATTACAACAAGATCATGCTGCTAGAATAACCAAAAAGAAGTACTTGTTGTATTTTGGAACAATAGAGCCAAGAAAAAATTTGGTCAACCTAACCACAACTTTTACTAGATTGGAAAAAGAAGGTATCTTAAAAGGATACAAATTAGTTTTGGTGGGTGGTAAAGGTTGGGGAAAAACTTACAAACAAATAACAGAATATATTCAAGAACAATATCCTATCAAATCACAAAGTAGTATTATAATGATGGACTTTATAAAAGATGAATATCTCATTTCATTAATTAAAAACTCTTTTGCTGTGGTTTACACTCCATTTTATGAAGGATTTGGATTGCCAGTGCTTGAAGCCATGCAGATAGGTGTGCCAGTCATCACTTCAAACACATCGTCACTGCCAGAAGTTGGTGGTGATGCGGTTTTATATGTGGAACCTACTAATCCAGAATCACTGTCAAATATTATTAAGAAACTGGTTAAAAATATGAATCTATATAACAATTTAGTTAAACTGGGAAAAGTCCAAGCAAAGAAATTTAGTTGGGAAAAGAATGCCAAAGAAACCTTCGCGTTTTATAACTCTCTAGTTAAGAGTCACTATTCAAAATAAATCTCTTGGAATCTAACTGCCAGTCTCCTATTGTCAGTGTTCCCAAAGACTTGAGATGGTCTATAAACGTGTGAATATTCAACTTTGATATCATGTACTCCAATTGAGAAGTCTTCTGGTAATGGAAGCTTGACTGTCTGCCAATCTTTATCAAGACTAATGGTTCCAACATTTGTGTCGTCAATCCAAACAGTAATGTCTAGAGGCGTTCTAATTGGTTGAACAGTAATGCTCAGGTTATGGAGATTATTATGATATGTAACCAATCTTAAATGAGATTCTTTGCCCTTTGACCATCTACCATCATTTTCATAGCCATACCATCCTTTTGTTAAAAGCGTATCTTCAAAAGCAGTATTACCTATAGTAACTTTTGATAAATCACTTTCATAATTAATTAGGCAAACATCACTACTACATATCCTTCCTAGCAAGAACCAATCGTTCTCCCAGGCAATTTCTGTGATGATAACTTGTGGTCCTTTTATCCATGGATCAGATTTAAATATGAGGGCTAAACTGTTATCTGGAATGCGCAATTTGTATGGATCATTAATGAATTTAATAGGGAAAGTTTTATCTTTTATATGCGGATAAATAAAGTAACCTGTCCAGATTTGTCTCCATATAGGAACGCCATTTACAAATGAACCTGCCGTGTAAATTGGTTCTTGTATATTCATCGAGTGGATTTCTTTCAAAGTAGTGTATTTTAGATCTACGGCTACTCTTTCTGTAATAAATCTTTTATTTAGTTTGTAGGCAGAAAATAGCACAAGTGCTAGAACAAAACCAAAGCCAAGTAGTTGAAACTTATTACTTATCTTGGCAAGGCTATTAATACCCAGAGAAAAAACCACGATTATTACAGGAAGTGAGTAAACAACAATACGGTTGTAATCAAAAAAGTTACCATTATATAAACCTACAAATAATAGAAACAATGTAAAAGAAATTAGATAACTCCCTATAAATGATCTTTGTTTTTTGTTACTTATACTCGACACACCTTTTATCACTAATAATACTACGGCAATACTTAAAATAATTGCTAATACTATTGGTAGAGGCTTGAATGAATGAATGCTCCAAAGACCTAGCATCTCGAAGGGATTGGCGTATGAAAGTTTTGCTCTAAACAGTTGCCAGCCTACTGGTTGAGCCGGATTTCCTTCAAATGCTTGTTTAAAATCAAATGCTATAGCATTTACAACAGAAACGCCCGCCAGTATAAATAGTCCGGTCATTATTTTTATCATTTTTTGCATATATCGGGAGAAGCCCCCTTTCGAAAGAAGCAACATCACTCCATATAATATTAAAGGAAGAATTATGAATAAAGCAGTTTCGTGATAGCTAAAGTAAAGCAAGGCCAGTCCTGCAGATATTAGATATTCATATTTAATGTCACTTTTACTTCTTTCTTTCAAGTATGAAGTTAACAGAATCATTAAAAACATTAATATACCCCAAAAATATACCAGTCCGGCAAAATTGTGATAGAGCATATATAGAATGTTTACGTTAAATGCCAACATTAAGGATAGAAATATTGATAGTTTGTAATCAACCTTTGATTTGGATATGACAGACACCAGCACATAACCCAGTGGTATCATTAAGGCAAACTGCATAGCCTGAATGAGGTAAGCTAATTGATACCCCTCAAATCCGGATAAGTATATAAAGTAGCCAGATATAATTGGGGGTCCCCAACGTGAACCATCATGAAGGAGATTTGAGATAGTTAGAATAACATTGGTTCTAAGACTTTCTGCCAAGGTGTGATCTACTAAATAATCTGCATTTGTGGCATAAGTGATAATGTCGTTATTACCCATAGAGATGGTTGTTAAGAATTTATCTCTTCTTACAAGTGGTGAGATACTAAATAATATTGAAGCACCCACAACTAGACATATGCCCAGATCTGTTTTCCAGTTGATCCTGGGTAGTCCTTCTTTGTACAAATAGTAGGTAGAAAGCAAAGCTAATGCGACAGTAATTACTCCACCAACTTGAGCAATAGAAACACCAAAGATTGTACATATGACCAGTATTACGGTTACAAATAAGAAAAACATCCAAGGTGATAACCAAATAGAGTATTGTTTAAGATCTTCTGGCAACAGTAGACGGCACAAGCCGTATCCAAAAAAATATGAGATAGTGCCAATTAATACTATGGCTATTAATACATCACTCATAAAGCTATTCCCCAAATATATGGATTTAGCAGGAATGCAATACCTGCACCTTTTAACAATTCAAGAGCAGGATTTCTATTCTTTTGTAATATGTAAAAGAATACTATGAACAGAAATGATAGGACAATGAAATGCGACCAGGCTGGATAAAACAATATCATGCTCAGTAAAATACACCCCAAAGCTATATTTGCTTGGTTTAAATGATGAGTATGATATGTATTTATTAAGTTTAATCCTAACGAAAAGAGAGTTGCTAGTGCTAGAACTTCTACAAATATCATCTCTGTGTTAAATACATACAGCACTAACAAAGGGATTATGACTGTAAATATTTTGTTAATGGGCTTGGAGCCCAAAAATAAAGAAAGAAAATAAGACATTGAAGTTACGAGAATAGACCAATTAATGCCTTCTCTAGATATGTAGGGCGAAATAGATCTAGAAAATTCTGTTATAAAACTTAAGCCAAGTCTAATTGAATTTATAGGAGCACTCATTGTTTTTTTAACCATATGAAAAATACTTTGAGAACTGATACTTACTTCACCCAAATTCAATATGTAAACATAGACCATAAAGATAGTTGCTATAGTAAATATTTCTAGTAGTCCCCATCTATGTTTGTTTAATATCTTGTCAAATATATGATAGGCAACTGGAATTAATCCAAACAAATACAGAAATTTAAATCCATAGAATGTAGTGTTTGAAAATAGAGGCACACTTAAAGTAATCTTGGCTACTCCCATAATAGAGCTTATGGCAACTAGAAGAATTAGTCCAAATAATGGTGCCTGGAGTATATTTCTAATCAAGGAGTTTTGTTTTTGGTTTGTCAAAGCAGAAAATCCATAACCCAAGGCAAACAAGGACAATAGTACTGTAAATATATTATTTAGCATCATATCTCATTTAAGGTAACATGGTAAAACATGGCTGACAACTCTCTATTGTCTTGACTGTTTTCTATATGGTCACTTGGAGAAAAACTTTCTTCAAAAATAAAGTGTACAGTGTTTAATCCTTCTGTTAGTTTTGGAAGTGACATCTTGTGAGTAGATTTTTCTGTGGTTACTAAAGTTTCGCCAACTTTTTGCTTATTTAAATATATCTCTACTTTTTGATCTTTGATAAAACTACCGGCTTCAAACTCTAGAGTCATTCTCCGTTCCGTTTTTAAGTTAAGCAGAACACTACTCCTACTGTTCGCCCACCTGTAACCATCTTCTCTGTCATGCCATCCTAGAGCCAACATCAACTCATCTCCCAACTGCCCAATATCTATATCAAGAAATTCAGTATCAGACAATGGTCTGATAAATAGTATTTCTCCCTCATCTTCAAGAACTGCAGAAAAGCCCAGTTTTTCAAGCAACTGACTTGTAAAATACAATTTATTACAAAAGAGTTGATCTGGTTTTTCAAGAATCACATACTTAATATTTAAAAAATCTACAGCCCTTTGACTTTCTTCAAAATTTAGCACTGGGAAATAATTGGCACTTTTCATTATTAAGTAACCGTTTGTTTTGTAACTTGGATCAAACAAGACTGATAGATATCCCAAATAAGCGTTGTTTCTGTAGTAATCAAAGGCATACGTGGGTAATCTGCCTGCATAACCGCCAATAACAGGTTTGTTATGTACGTTTTGCCCCTCATTACTTAAAATATGACCCATAGATCCCAAATACATTAATCCGTCTCTAACAGTAAACGGTATTTTCATAACTACCGCTGTTTCGTTTGGGTCTTGAGCTATATAGTCATATATCTTGTTTGGGACAGGATTGGGTGTGCCAAAACTTCTATCTACATACCTGTGATCCAGTATGAAAACACCCATCAGTAATATAAAAACGTAGAAAATTATTCTTTTTGACTTATTTTTAAGAAATTCATTTAACAAAATAGCAATTACTAGATAACCAAAGAAAATTACACCTACTGCAAATCTGCCAGGAACTCTAATATTGTTTAAAAACGGCAAGTAATGAAGCATGGCAAAAGGCAATGGCATAACTACTCTGATATTATTTTCCAGTTGCAGATACCAATTGCCCATGACGTGTAAAAATGGCCCCATGGTGATAAGCCAGAAAAATGCACAAGAAACCAAATATGGAAGAAGTTGACTCTTAACTTTTCCTAGCTTCTTTCTATACAAAGCTATTGCTGTATATAATAAGCCAAGTATGATCACTATCCCTGGATAGGAAAAGTTCTCGAATATGTTTCTAGCAAAAGACAAATCTTTGACTAATAAAGATATAAAAGTGCCGTAGTAGTAGTTGTAAAAACTGGGAATGAAAAATCCAAACAAATCAGAAGAAAACTCTATGGCACCAGCCCAGCCCATTGGTTGAGGTGGTAGTGAAAATAACATGGCATCGGCAATTCCTTTGATGAAGGGATATAGAGTAATTAAAAAAGATATTATCGCAATACAAAGATAGTATTTGGCTTTCCAAATTGAAACTAAGGTTAGTTTTAGGTTTGTTAGTGAATAATATAGGAATAATACCATCCAAGAGAGAGATATAATTAAAAAGTAGTAAATATTGAGATATAAACAGGCAGCATAAAGAATGCCTGTTAGTAATGCAAATATTATTTTCCAATTCCTAGTCTTTTCTTTAAAATATTTCAATATTGACCAATAAACAATTGGAACAATGTAGTAGGTAGTAAAATCGGGGTGACCTCCTATTCTAGGCTGAATGAAGGTCATATAGCCATACATTAAAGCTACAATAAACGAGATGGCTTTTGATATTTTCATTGTCCTTAACAGTAAGAACATGGCGATGTTAGATAATAAAAAGTTTAATATCACCACTATAGAGAATGATTGGTGGATGGATAAATAGGGTCTAAACAAGCCAACCCAAAAAGCAAACCCAATACTACCACCTGCAATATCTATCCCGATTGGATATAGATATTGGTCAAAAGGCGTATACAGATTTTGAAAACTTTTCAATCTCTGATATATAATCTCCGTTCCCCACTCGCTAGCTTGAATTTCACCTACAACATTACCCTCTAAAGACCTATCATGCCACAACTCACTTAAATGACCATTAAAATTAAAAATAATGTTGATTAAAACAAAACCAATTAATACGAACATGGTAGAACGAGCATTAATATGATCGTATATTCTATCAATCATCTCCTATGCCTTTATACAGTTCTGGTTTTAGCATGCCCAATACATAATATTCATTCTCCCATTCAATGCTCTGATAACTAATCTCATTTTGAAATCTTTCAAGTAGCCGTTTTTCTGTCAAGACTGGTAGTTGTCTATCTATTAATTCTTTATCTCTAGCTAGGTTTTGAATTGATACAATCTTCTTTCCAGAAAGAAAATACTCTTGCCATAATCTTCTCCATAGATGATATTCTCCAGTAAACACATCCGCTGTATAAAACGGTTGAGAGACTTTTACGTTATTTAATTCTTGCAGGGAATATAATGACTTATCTACCACCTCTGGATGACTATATAATTGAATGATTGTTCTCTGGGCAGATCGCAGTGACATGGCAGAAATTACCAATATAATTAATATCTTAAATACTTTTGAACCAATAATTTGAGTGAATTCATCTATGAATAATCCAAAATACACCAAATATATAAATAATGTATAGGTTAAAGCTCTGTGATAAGTAAAGAAATTTTTACCAATCACCCAGGTCAAAAAGTAAGATAAGAAGAAAACGCTTAAATATGAAAATATGACTTTTCTATGTTTAGATTGCATAAAACCCATCAGCCATGTTGCAAGTAATCCTATTGTAGAAATAACAAACAACATTTTTGGAAGTGGATTGGAATAATATAGATTAAAAAAGCCCATCAGCTCCATGGGATTAGCTTGCCTAATAATAATCCAACCTATTTTGCCTGGATTAATGCTTGATAAGACCACTTTAATTAGCTGGTTAACTGCTGTGAACATGCTATATGGTGAAATTATAGTAGCTACAATAAATACTTTTAATATTTTTATATATTCAAATGACTTATTACTAATTATTTGGAAAGCAGTGTGAAATATGATTGGTAATGTGATGAGGAATAAACCTTCTGGATATAAAGTAGTTGTTGCCGAAACCAAAATTGCCAGAGCAATATCTAGCTTGGTTATACTCCAAGTTCTAGAAGTATTTTGTTTATTAAGTAGCAAATATATAACAACACTTAACATAAATACTCCAGAAAAAATAAACTGAGCAAAGAATACGTTATAGAGCATATATAACAATGTGGAGTTAAATAAATATGTCATGCCCAAGACAAAAACAATCAAAAGAGAAGTTTTCTTATTAAGCAGTTTAGCCAGTAGCACAATAATGGGAAAACCCAGGACAAATAGCAAGTTTAACAATATAGAGTAGACTTTTACAGCTGGAAGCATCAGTAATGAAGAAAAAAAGCTTAATAATATTGGACTACCCCATCTATAGCTGTAATGAACTAAGTCGCCTACAGACCAAGTGTGAGGAGAGTAAGGCGTGTAATTCACTCCATCATGAACAGTGTGATTGGTTAGATAATCTGCCACAGTCGAGTAAGACACAGGATCGAGGTTACTTTGCGATATAGTGGTGGCATACCCTATGTTAAACAGTAATGGAACTAGGTTGAATAGTAATCCTACCAACATAAATCCAGCTGTCAGATATTGAAGAAGGCCTAGTGGTTGATGAGGAAGCTTTATATATGTATACAAACTATATATGCCAGTCACAATTAAAATAATTCCAGATGCCCTCCCCATATTTACACCCAGAAGGCTTAACCATACTCCAAAAATAGCAATTACGCACACACCTAACCAAGGTGAAATAAGCAGGCTAAATGACTTCACTTCTTTGTTTCGAAATAAACTTTCAAACACTCCATAACCAACAATTAACAACAAAGCATATATCTTTATAGTTAATAAAATGATTTCTAACATTTAATCCTTTATGCCAATATACATATACTTTGCTGATAGTTCTCTTTCATCATAGTTACCGGGAATAATATCTTTGGGTACGTAACTGGCATCAAAGATAAAGTGAATCATATTAATACCTTTTTTTAGACTATCAAGCTCTACAAAATATGTTTGATTAGTTGGAGATACATTTAAAGTATCTACAATTTGCTTATTTAAATATACTTCAACTTCATTTTCTTTATCAAAACTTTCAATATTAAACTCTAACGTCATTTTCCTTGGATTATTGATTTTAAGCAGCACACTGCTTTTTTTTCCAGACCAGATAAATCCATCTTCGGGATTAGACCAACCCATGCCCAACATACTTCTATATCCGGGCTTATCTAGTTGTATAGTTAGTTTTTCTTGATAATCTAAATTATTATTGATCCATAAATCATAACTACCTTCTGATATATTTTTCTCATAACCTAGTTCTGTCAACTGGACAACAGCATTTTCTGCATAAAACCTATTATTGTTTAGAACCACATACTTAATGCCAAGAAAATCAATAGATTGTTTAGCACCTATTAGATCTAGTTGAGTGAAATCTAGGGGGTCGTTTGGGTCAATTCTAGGATTTTTGTCTAAACTCTTGTCCATCAGTCTGCCAAAATGGCCTAAAAACGGGTCGTTTAGATAGTAACTGGTCTTGTATCCAGGAAATCTACCAGCGTAACCAGCCAAAGTTGGCTTACCATGCCTGGGTTGAGTTAAAAAGAAATCAAGGCTAGAAAGATCACCAAAGTAAACAAAGCCATCTCTCATTACGGACGGCATTTCATAAACACTCACATCAGCAGCATCTTGCCTAATTATTTCATATATTTGAGTGGGTAGTTCTCTAGGAAGAGGTGGTGAAGAATTAAACTGGTGGTCTATAAATAATATTAAACATAGTAATGATATAACTGCATAGCGAAATGTTTTTCCCCTATGCTTGAGTAGTTGTTTAATCATTAACCCGGAAAGAATGTAGGCAAAGAACAATAATCCGGCCATTAACCTACCAGGACTTCTTATGTTATTCATAAATGGTATGTAGTGAAATATGACATATGGCAAGGGAATGCTGATGCAGACTCCGGGTAAAGGCTTGGCACACCATCTGCCAGCTACATGAAGAAATGGACCTAATGTGAGTATCCAAAATGATAACACCACAAATAGCAGAGCTTGATATTTCTTTCTGAATATTTTTTCTTTCTTTCTGATAATCCAAAATAGATAAGTAAAAGCAGAAAGAATAATGGTTATGCCCACATACGTAAAGTTTTCAAATACACCCCGGATAAACTGCAGTTCCATGGCAACTTTTTGTTTTAAAACTCCTAGATACTTGCTGTAACCACTAGGAAATATATAGCCAAATAAATCCGAAGAAAACTCGATTGCTCCACTCCAACCTTCTACTTTGGGCAAATCTTCAAACTTTTGCGTTTCAAGATAAACCACCAACCATGGGCTCATCATAATAAGAACAAAACCAAGTAATATTAATAAATATATTAGGTTGTCTTTGATAGTTTTAAATAATATTGTTCTATCTCTTAACAAATAGTAGAAGAAAAACAAACCAACAGATAGAACTAGCATCACAAAATAGTACATGTTGTTATATAGAGCCATGGTGAAGAAAAAAGCCGTTAAAAGAGCAAAAGTTGTCTTTATTAGCTTATTCTGGACAAACAACATCTTCAATCCTGATAAGTAGAACCATGGAAATACATAGACAGTGAGATATGTTAGGTGACCCATTCTGGGTTGAATAAATGTCATGTAACCAAACATTAGCCCAGTTAATAATGAGACCGCTCTTGAGACTTTCAAGTGTCTTAACAACAAGTACATCCCCATATTGGCTGCCACAATACTTAAAGCCGCCAAAACATATAATGACTGATGAGTGGATAGAAATGGCCTGGTAAAGATAAAGAAGAATCCAAATCCCGCCTCTGCAGACACAAAGTTTGTGCCAAATGGATAAAACAGGCTGTTTGTCTCTGCAAATGGATTTTTGCCAGCGATTATGTTTTGATAAACTCCCTCTGTGTACCACTCGATGGCCATAACTTCTCCATGAACCGCATTAACACTTGATCTGTCAAAAGATAGCTCCTGCCAAAATTGATTATATATATACAAGTTGATAAGAATACAAATTGTAAAAACTATAATGGAGGAATATTTTGAAACATTATATTCAATGTATTTAATCTTAGACAACAATAATTTCATATAACCTTATCTCTGGATCTAAGTTTGGTTTCAAACTTCTTCGAGTGCCACTTCATAGAGTTCAATTCTAGGATCAGGATCAACCTGATCTACTATTTGAAAAAATACCTGCAAAATTTCCTTAGGATTGACTTTGGGTAATTGTATATAGTGTTTGGCAGGTGTTTGATTAATACTCAATATAGATACAAGTTTTTTATCTACATATATATTTACTTTTGAATCTGTTTTGGCAGCAGCCTTAACAATTAGCATAGTTTGAGTATTTGTACTGGGCTTCAAATATACTATTGATTTACTATCGCTCATCAGATATGAATCTTCCGATTTAACTAAACCTCTACCAATGTGGTAGGAAGGTACAGTGCTGGAAAAATTGACTTGGCTAAATTGATCCAAGTTTTCTACCTCGTACGAATAATACTTTTGCCTGTCATCCTCATACTCTAGTTTAGCCCCAACATTACTTAATAAGTCTTTTAATACATCTGAATATTCTTCATTTTTTTCTAAAATAACATGCTCTATTCCAAAGAAATTAAGTTCATCGATCACTTTTGTTGTATCTTGAGAGAATTCTGTAACTATTGGTTCTTCTGGTAACTCATAAAGTGGATTGTAATTACCCTTATCTGTAATCTGTGCCACGTAACCCAAAAATGGTAAGTTTTTATAGTATGCAAACACTTCTGGTGACACTCTGGCCAAATAACCACCCATTACCGGATGGTGATGAATTAATGAACCTTGTAGTGCAGTTAACGAATGGACAAATCCAATATATTCAAAGCCGTCTCGAACAGAGTATGGAATTTCCAGCACTCTTGATTTTGTTTTGTCTTCTGCGACAAGATTATATATATTTTGATTAATAGGTTGAATAAAATATTTGGGAAGAGTGTATTGCTGATCTACTGCTAGCACCACGAATAATATTGAAAGTATAGTTGTTTTATATTTTGGTTTTATAGTTATGATGTATTGAAGAACCTGGGCAGATACTATAATTGAAAAGAATATAAACATGGGCAACATTCTAGTAGGCACTCGTAGAGACTCTAAGCCAGGTACATAGTGAAGAATTAAGAATGGAAGTGGAAACACTACTGCTACACCATCTAAATTAAGACTCCACTTTCCCATCAATTTTAAAAATGGACCTAAAACTAACAAAGCAGAGAAATAACTTGCCCACAAATATGGTGAAATTTTCTTCCATATATCGATTTGTTTCAATCTCCTGTAATTGAATACAACAAAAGCATGAACAAGCAGGATGATAAGTCCTGGATAGGCAAATCGCTCCCAGTTGTGGGTATAGTGATAAAACAGTTTATTAGCAAGAGAAGAATATTGAGAAATCTTTGAAAATATTGAATGATAAATGACGTTGTACGAGCTAGGGATAATCCAGTCAACCAAATCGGCAGAAAAATGAATAGCACTTCCCAAAGAGTTTAGTTTCGATCTTCCATCAAAGATATAGTGTTCATATATGCCATCAAACCAGGGTAAGAGAACTATAATACATAAAATACTTGCTGTTAGAAAATAGGCAGAGTTGTTTATTAGATATTGAGTTGTTTTTTTAAAGTTTGTTATCAAATACCAGAAAGTGATGAACATAACGCCTAGTAATACCTCAACAAAGTAATAAAAGTTTGCCAACACAGTAAACGCCAAAAACATTCCAAATACCAGCGAAAGTGTTACTTTTGTACTTACTTTACTTGAATCTATAAATGACTTGATCATCAACATTAGCGCTGGAAATATATATATGCATGTATAGGTATAATGGCCAATTAGTCTGTGTGAAATAAATGGCGTCAATGAAAATGACAAAGCAAGCAAGAACGATACTTGATCGCCAATCTTCATTTTCTTTAATAATAAATACATTAATACACTGGCCAAGACTATATGAACCATCTGTACAATTAGCGTAGATGTTTGAATCGAAAATAATGATCTTAAGGGATAGTAATAAACCAGACTGGAGATGCCGGGATCATTCATGGAGTAATTTGCTCCAAAAGGATAAATTAGCAGGTCAGATCTTTGAAATGGACTCTTTCCCTCTCTAATTTTTTGGTAGCTTTCTTCGTAGATAAACTCCGTGATGTTTCCATCAGAGCTTTCAATATATGCTGGATTAACAGAAAGTATTTTGGAGAATAAATTATGATTTAACAATAAAGTAGTAAATATTAACAAACCTATAACAAAGTACGAGTTGGAAAACAACTGTTTTTTCCAATTTCTGATACTCATATACTTTATTCTTTATTAATAGTTACTAATGCATCATTAGCTATTGTATACTACAAAAATATGAATAAAACTTCAAAAATAGCTGTAGTTAATATATCAAGCAATGAGTATCTACCCAATCAATCCTTATTTACACAACAACTTAAACAATCAAATCCAGACCTTGATGTATTCTGCATCACACTTGAAAATAGCCAAATAAAGAACAAACTAATTAAGACGATAAGATTAAAAGATGTGACAACTATTGACTGGAAGCAGTTTGTATTTAAATACCAACCTCTGGAATTAGCAACCGCTGTAAAACCATTTGTTATTAGATGGCTGATGGATGAATACGGTTATGAAAAAGTCTTGTATTTTGATAGCGATATTTTAGTCTACAAATCATTGGCACATATTTGTAACAAACTAGATAAACACGATGTTGTATTAACTCCCCATATACGAGAAATGATTAGTGACGACAAACTTCCTCATGAAATTGATTTTACAAAATCTGGATACTTCAACTTAGGATTTATTGGATTTTCAAGCAGTGATGCAACACGTCAATTCTTGAAGTGGTGGGAACATAAATTGAAACAATTTTGCATAGTTGATTTTGATAAGTTCTATTTTGTAGATCAGCGTTGGATTGATTATGCCCCAATATTTCTAAATTCGTACATTATTAAACGACCTGGATACAACGTGTCCTACTTCAACTTACAAGAATATGTAGGAATCCACAAACCAAGCATAGTAATATTTATGCATTTCAGTGGATTTGATATTAAGCTCATATCCAAGCACCAGAATAGATTTACACCTGATAATTTAGGTGAATACTATCCATTATTTTTAGATTACCAAGCCAGACTATCTAGCTTGAAAAAGAGTAAAACAAAAGACTATATATATTCTCACTTTTCAAATGGAGTAAGAATAAATAATGAATTTAGGAGAGTTATACTCGATGACAATTCTATTGAAGAGCTAAATATAAATCATATCAATACAAAAAACCCCTTCAATATAAAAAGTAAACGATCAATATTCAATCATCTATGTTCACAAAGATCTTCTTCTGCTTTCATAAATGCTTTTTACTACATCTACACCAACTCAGATTTTCTCAAACAGAAGTTTCCAGAAGTACCAATTACTTCATTAAACCCCAATCTTCTAGATCTAATCCAATATATGAGTAACTCTGAAGTAAGTGATCTAAAAATTGATCCCATTTTTATCAAAAAACAGAAGCAATTGCTAAACACATTGAAACCTGCAGTGAGAGTAATGAAAGCAAGAATTTTGGGAAAAAGTGCATTACTAAAACTACCATTTCTGTATATATCAATCATCAAACTATCTAACTCGATAAGCTTTTTAAACAACCTTTATTACTTCCTTTTAAATCGTTTTCCTGAATCTAGCATCACTGCCACTTACTCGAGTTCGTCCAGATTCAATTCCAAAAAGAAACAAGAGGTAATTAATGGAATAATATCTAGTGATGAATATAATCTAACGAAACATTTTTTAACTTCAAAACTTGTATATCGCTTATTGAGCTCACTATATTTAAAGTAATTTGCCTTGATAAAAACAACAGTACAAATTTCTTCCATCCATTGAACTGATTTCCACATCTTTAGGCCTGTGACATTTTTCGGCCTGAAGTGTTACCAGATTAGTTCCATTCTTAAGTTTACCTTTGATCTTTACCTTATATCTTGCTTTTTGATTTGATACTTTAATTCTTCCAACTACTTTATTGTTTAGATATACCCCTACTACCTGAGTTCTATTGTATGAATACATCTCTACCATTAGTTTGGTATGTATATTCTTGTCTCTAACTACTAATGCAATTGTTGCCTTGTTATTCATCATCCATCGATAATCATTCTCTTTAACTCCCCATCCTTCATAAAAATAATTAGAAGATGTATGAAATTTCGAAACTACTTCCAACACTTCTTGACCAGAGTATTCTTTGAGGCCTTTCAAGACGCTAGATGTAACACTTTCCTGAAAAAGGTAACTGTTTTTATTGATATGCTTCTCATTCCATGCCCACCAGCCTATTTTTGACAAAGCAGAACATATGCTTTTTGAGAATCTTTGTTTAATTGTTTTGGCTGGCACTCCTACTACCACCGAGAAGTCTTCGATATCTTTTGTGACTATACTGCCTGCTCCAATGGCTACGCCATTTCCGATGATAACCCCAGGCAATATGGTGACATTGTCTCCCATCCAAACATTGTTTCCTATCCAAACAGGTTTTTCATTAGTATCTATATTTCTTGAAAACCTGCCGGCTATATCTAATTTCTTTTGATAATGACTAGAACTAATAATTCTTAAGTTTTCTGCAATACCACAGTACCTACCAATCCTTACACTAGCACTGCCCTTAATAACAAATGGACCATTAATTACTGTTCCGTCATTTATTTCTAAAGGAGTACCTAGAACCTTACTACCTATGGGAAAATACACATCACTACCCAAACTAACCTGCGAATTTTTCTTAAGCCACCTATTAAGTAGATACTTATAGTTCCATGGTTTGGGAAACGGTGTATTTTCTCCCAAAGAGGTAGGACTATTCATTTTGTTGACTTATGCCAGTTATATTCAATTAACTCATTGTTCTCTGGATCTATTCTAATAATTTCCAGTGGATCGTGGGGAATAGTTGCACAGTTGGCTACAATAGACATACTATCGCCCAGTCCAATGAACCCATTCCATATTTTGGGAGGAACAGTAACCAAGGAGTAACTATTTACCGCATCCAGCTCAATTTCCATAGTCTCACCTCTTGTCTTTGATTTCTTTCTGTCATCAAATAACACTAATCTAATATTTCCATGAACAACAACGTAGTTTAGTGTCATTTCCTTATGAAGATGCCAGCCTTTGACTATTTTAGGTTTAACATACGAAAAATATATCTCTCCAAATTGTAAGTACTCTTTATCATCGCACCTAAGCATGTGTGCCACCATGCCCCTATCATCTTTTATCTGCTGCTTGGGTGTAATCTTAACTCCCTCAATCATGTTTGTTCCTTTTTTAGCCAATAATCATATGTTGTTTGCAGTCCATCCCTAATAGGTATTTGAGCCTGCCAGTTTAGGAACTTACTTGCTTTTCTATTGTCACACAATGCTTGTTGTATTTCATGGTTAGCTTGAGAAATACGATCATACTTTAATAATTTTGGATTTGATCCAGATATCTTGACCAATTTATTGCCAATTTCTTTAATAGATATCATGCTCGAGCTTCCTATGTTAAATACATCGTAGGCTTGATATTTGCTAGACTCCAAGTGCTCGATTGCTTTGATATATGCAGTTACTACATCGCCCACATACGTGTAACTTAATTTTTGCAGACCAGAACCAAGTTTTAGTGGTTTATTATCTATTAGGGCTTTTGTCATCAAAAATATGACAGATCTATCATCCTTTTCTCCATATGGAGAAAATAGCCTTAAAGTGATTCCTTGTATTGAATTCTGATCTGTCTTTGACTTAAAATATTCCTCAAACTCCATTTTTGTTTGAGTATAATAATTAAAAGGCTTTTTAGCCGATCTTTCGTTTAAAGGCAACTCTGTTGGTTGATACTCAAAAAATGTCCCTGTATTAATAAACCCTTTGACATTATTTTTAATACAAATATCCAATAAATGTTTTGCAAATACTATGTTTGATTCATACAAGCGTTTTCTCTCTGTTTTTGTTTTTTCATATTTGATATATTTTGATGCCAAATGAATAACTACATCTATAGAATATTTCTTTAACACTTGCTCAAGATCTTCCTGGTTGTGTACTTGAATTTTAGATAAATGTTCCTTAATTTTCCATGTATTGGAGCTTTTTTTCTTTAAAATGTGGACTTTATAACCTTGATTCAATGCACTGTCCACCAAATTACTACCAATAAAACCAGCTCCACCTGTAATTAGAATTCTCATATATCTATCAGATTGTATGGATTTATTGTCGCTAAGACTACCCCTATATATGCTTTGTTAAGATCATGAGTTATGAGATAGAATAGAGTGTGATGAATATATTAACTAGTATCACTATCCCCAATCTTTACCTTACTCAGCTTGAATCATTCTTAGAAAATAATTGGCAGTATCTTAAACCAGATATCGTAAACAAATATATTGAACTAATCATTGTTACCAGTGCAGTACCTAAATCAGATCAATCTAGTTGGCAAAGCAAGTTTCCAATAGTTAAGTTCGTGTTTGCTGAGCATAATCGTGGCTTTGCTTCTACAGTTAATAGGGGGTTTGAAGTATCCTCTGGAAAATGGATAGGAACTGTCAATGATGATGTCATACTGACTCCCAACTGGATATCTAAGTTGCTATCATATACAAATAAAGATACCGGCTCTATAAACCCAGTAATAAGAGACCTGGATGGCAATATCGAGTCTGCTGGTATTAAGGTGTTAAATATTGGCAAAGCCTTGCCCATAACTCAACTCTCGAACAAGAAACTGTCTCAGGTAGACGCTACCAACGCTGCCTGCGTCTTGTATTCTGCCCAGGCACTTGAAGACGTGGGATACTTTGATGAGAGATTTGGCTCGTATCTAGAGGATATAGATCTTTCCCTGCGTTTGACTAAAGCTGGTTGGAAAAACATAGTCTGTCGTGACGTAGCAGTTGTTCACCAGAAGCACGCCACATCTAATAGCTTGGGTTGGCGTAAAAACTGGTTAGATGCCAAGAACTGGTGGTTGGTGATTATAAAAAACTGGACTCGAGATCAATTGCAAAATCATTTCCTGGGCATAATCATCGAAAGATTGAGAAATATAGCAGGTATTTTCAAATCATTATGAAACACTACAATAAACACACCAAGCAATATTGGCTGTTGTTTATCATTGCTCTAGTATTCATCTTCTCAAGATTTTTTAACTTATCAAACACACTTCATATCTTTGGTGACACAGCTCGGGATCTGCTTGTTATTGAAGACTGGTTTCAGACAATTAAGCCACCCTTGCTGGGCCCACACACCAGCGCTTTAAGCTTTAACCAATCAGCCTGGTATTTCTATCTTTTAATGCCCTTTTATGTATTCTCCGGTCAATCAATTTTCTCTCCCAATATCGCCATCATCACTCTCTATTGTTTACTATTTTTCTTAACTGTAAAACTATGGCGAGACAAACAGCTTGAGTACTCTGGATTACTCACTCTTATTCTTTTAACTACTCTTCATCCTCAAGTGCTCCAGCAAACCAGAGATATCTGGAACCCATCTATCATCTTGCCTTTTTTTCTTGTCGGTACTTTTGCCTGGTTTAAGCTCCTCAAAACTTACTCTAAAAAATTAATCTGGATCTTTGCTTTAGCCATGATGTTCTGTATAGGGGCTAACTACTCTATTATCCCAACTATCTTTGTCATGTGCATATTACTAATCTGGCAGTTAGTTAAACAAAAACCTTTCAAAAATAGGCTAAAACATGTCTCAGCTTTGCTGATGGCTCTATTTGTTTCCACGATTTTAGTTAATATTGGCACTATTGGTTATGAACTACGTTACAATTTCCAGCTGACCAAAAACCTACCCAATCAGCAAGTGCTCCAAGTTAGCCAAAATATTCCAGATAAACTATCCAAGATTATCCAGTATAGCTGGGGCACATCTAGCACAACTATGGGCACTCTTTTATCTTTGGGCTTAATCTTATTGGTTGTTTATGGATATAAGCGTCTTAATAAAGAACACAGATTATTTCTTACTTCCGCATCTGTCCTGTTGCTTTCCAGCATCTTATTAACTCTATTACTACCTTTTCAAGTATATGAGCATTATGTATTTGGATTTATTGGCTTGATTTTAGTAATTATTGCTTTACTTCCCAATAAATCAAAAGTTGTCATAGTCACAGCTTTAGTTTGTGTTTATTTTTGGCAGTTTTCAAAAACAGATGTTTTCGCCCCCAGTTCTCCTACTCTTTCACAAAAACAAATTTGTATAGATCTAGTCTGTGATAAATACTCTAGCTATCTCTATGTAGTAGGCAACACTTCTTCGCACGATCATCAGGCCCTGGGTTATGAATACCTGGGTCAAAGGAGAGGTTGTAAGACTGTTTCTATTCTCAAGTATCCTAAATATATGCCCAGCACGATGGTAGTTTTTAGTGAAAATACCTTGTTTGACCAAGAGAATACAGACTTTTATGAACTTAATCAATTTGGCCCTCGAGAACATCTAAAACAAATAGACTGTCATAACAACATCACTGCAGATGTATTTACCAGACTTGTAGTCAAATAACTCTCATGCTCTGTTCTTCAATTTTATTAACAAAACTTGAAGAATTGTCATCCCCGTGCTGGTTACCCCCTCCGTCATCCTCCACCGTCAGGTGGGGGATCCAGGATTAACATTGGCAAGTCTGACTGGATCCCCGCGATAGCCTTTCGGCAATCGCGAGGATGACGAAAAGGAGTGATAATCGATCAAGGATGACAGATGAGAAAAAAGATTAAATCAGAAATAATAATTTTACCTACTCTTAAAATACTCAACAGTCTTTTTCAAACCTTCTTCTAGAGTAGTATTAGATTGCCAGCCCAAACCATCAACTGCTTTACTGGCATCTGCCGTTAAAACTCTAGGATCACCCGGTCTATCTGGGTGATGTTTGATATTTGCTTTTTTGCCCAAGTTGTTTTCAATAATTCTCACAAGATCTAAAACTTCTGCTGGTTTGCCAGTAGAGAGGTTAAAGTAGTGATACTCTTCTGGTTTACTCTGAGCTAGTTGTAGCGCCAAGAGATGAGCTTCGACGATATCATCTATATACACATAATCTCTTTGGTGTTTTCCATCTCCCCAAACTGTGACTTCTTGATCCTTTGATATCTGCTTAATAAATCTAGGGATAGCATGAGTTTCGGGCAGATGGTGTTCTTCTGGCCCAAACAGATTAAAGTATCTCAGTGCCACTCCAGTAAAACCATGCGATTCTACATAGGAAGCTAACAATCCCTCCATAGCCAGTTTGGTCATTCCATAAGGATTAATAGGTATGGTTCTGTCGTCTTCTTTAATAGGGGAACGTATAGGCTCACCGTAGATAGCTGCTGAAGACGAAAATAGAAAGGTCTTAATACCATTAACTCTCATGGCTTCAAGTACATTTATAGTACCAGTAACGTTGTTATCTAGATATTTCTGGGGCTGTTTAACAGATTCACCGGCTTCAATTAACGATGCTAGATGAAAAACTGCATCAGCATCTTTCATTTCTGTCTTCATTAATTCTAGATCGCACACATCTGCTTTAACAGTCTGGTATTCTGGATTTTCATTGAGATCGATGTTTTTGATCTCATGTCCGGCCTTATCCAAAGCTCTCAATAAATGCCTACCCAAGAAACCAGATCCACCTGTAACAATAATTTTCATATTCAGCCTTTATGCTACCCAATATCCCTGAATAAATAGCAGAGTGTTAAGTATGAGTAGTATTGTAGAGACTGCCAGGCTAAAATACAATCTTTTGTCCGATGAATTAATCCAGTAACTTAAGGCTAGTAAAACGCCTGGAGCAGCAAGTATATATCTAGGCATGGAAGACAGTGTTCCGGTCAGAGTTGGTAATAAAAGAGCCAGAATAGAAAATACTAGAATGTTTTTATCAATCTTTGTTCTCCAACCATATAATATAAGCAATCCAGATATAGCACTTAAAACTAGATCTTGAACATAGCTGAAATATTTTAGATCAAACGGCCTGGCAGTAATTAAAATCTTGATGTATCTCCAGACAACCTGTGGCAACATGACTAGGCTTTCTTGCCTACCCGCTCCAAACTCCGACTGAACATGTAAAAAGTATAAAGGATCTTTAAACTCACCATACAAGAAAAGCATAAATCCAAGTAATCCAATACTACTTATCATTAACATTCCGAGTAGTTGCACTAAATATTTTTTATTACTGATAATCTTCTTTTTATAATTGGCAATATATGACCAACCAAGACTAATTACTAGTATGATACCTACTACTTTTGTTACAGCAGCTAAACAAACCAATACTGCAGCTAACCACCACCTCTTCTGCTTTAGAAATACAAAAAACCAAATAACTAAAGCTAGAAATATGCTCTCTGTATACATGGCTCCAAGATAGAAGCTAGTTGGAAAAAGCAATAATCCAAATATCGACGCCAGTATTTTTTTGTTACCCCAGGAAGCAAACTGAAGTCTTAATAATGAGTACCAGCCCCATAACAACAAACCAAGCGATATATGACTAACTAGAAATCCAGCAATTACTTGGTTTGGAACAAAGTAAGACAGAAATTTAACTACGCCTGGAAATAAAGGAAAAAAGGCCTGAATGAGTCCAGTGCCAATATATCCCTTTTGAACAATGGTTAAATAATGAACTCCATCAAAGTTAGCCCATGAATATAACCACCTAGGAAGATTATAGTTTGCCAAAAGTGAGTCGTAGTAAGGAAATGAGGGCAAATAATCTAGAAAGACATCGGCAAACCCACCCAGTAATAATAATCCAATCCTCCAGATAAATACAATTAGCAGTATTTTGTAGAACAAATTCTTATTCTTCATGTGTTTTCTTTTGGCGAAGAAAGTATGCCATTACCACTAGCCCAGTTAAAAGACTTATCCAGTTCCCCAGTATTCTAGGCCAAGTATTTTGTGTGAACTTGGTCTCAACTTCATATTTTCCTAATGGTAATTTAAATGCCAACCTGCCTTGAATATCATCGGAATCATAATACTCAATTATTTTGCCATTAACTTTTGTTTGCCAGCCAGCAAACTGCATGACCGGCTCAATAATAATAGCTGGAGAACTTAATTCAAGACTGTATATGTGCTTACTTCCATTCCAAAATGCCACATCACTCGTTCCTTCTCCATCTACGATAAATGGAGCTGGTTGCCAGTCTCCAATAAGTAAATATTTAAAGCTCTCTGGCTTATTTTCATTACTTGTCGTGGTAGACTCTGGAAAAGCATCATAATATGAGTTTGGGAAATGATCATAACCAATAGGCATAATCTTTGAATAACTAAGTATTTGAAGTATCAATACACCAAGTAAGATGATCTTAAGTCTTTTTTGTTTTATGTTCTGCCAAACACATACCGCCAACAAGGATAGAAAGGGTGTTATAAAGAAGCTCAATCTCCAAGGAAACTGCATCAGTTGAAGTGGTTTAAGATGAACCCACAAGTATTGAGCCCCATCCAGTTGGAGTAAGATCAATACTGTAACAAGAGCTAGAATAACAACCACATTTTTATTAACAGAACCTATTTTTTCCCAGCTTCTTCTTTTCGCTATCAATAAACCCGCAAGTATTATCAACATTACTAGTTGAACAGTGCCCAGCCCAAATGACATATCATCAGCATTTCCTAACCTAGAGTATCCAAATTGTGGGGAACCAAATAATAGTTGTTTTAAACTTAAAAGGTGATTTGCAGACTCACTGACAATACTTGAATGACCGGCAGCAACTAACTTTAACTCTGCCAAGGCTGGTAACCAGAACCAAAGTGATAGGCAGAGTGAAATAACACCCAACGCTAGATATTTTTTCCATATCTTGAAATTAAAACCATGATGTAACAAACCAAACAGTAATAAAATGGGCCAAACAAAAATACTAAATATGTTGTGAGTTAACCACCAACATGTCCAGAGCAACAGTTGTTTAAAACCAAACTTGGGCTGGGTAATAATTGAGTCCAACATCCATGGAAATAATCCATAAGCCATCAGCTCTCCAATGTTTCCTCTAACTACAACTAAATTAAACAAATATATGGTGGAGTAATATATTCCTAGCCCAAAAAGTAAAGATATCCTACTAGGCTTATTGCTAATGCTACCTTTTTTTGCATTTTGAATTAAATAGTTAGTATTTAGCCTATACATACCCACACCACCAATTGCCAAGAAAACCATGGTGATTAACTTAAATGTAGTCTCATAAGGTGTTTTTAAAGCCGAAAATGGCAGGCTAAGAAGGTTCGCCAGAGGGTAGTTATAGTTAAAAACTGGATAAGTGTACCTATTCATCAAATTTGGAGCCAAACGTGGAGGTAGTTGTCCCTCTTTGACAGCTAGTTTATAGTTGGCAAAACGAGCAAGATGATTTGTGCCATCGTGAGTTTGAGGAATACCTGGTTTTAAATATATTTTACAAACAAGCAGTGTTAAGAGTATGCAAAACAAAATGGCACGTTTGGGTATTATTATCTTATTCATATCTACAGGGATTGGTAAACTCTTGCGGTTTGCTCTGCTACTTTCTTCCAGTTAAAACCAGCGGCGTGTTTCTTGGCATTTTTTATTACCTCTATTCTCTTTGTTTTAGAAAAATTAAGCACTTCTTCTACTCCTTTGGCCAATGTTTCTGCTTCTGGTGAAACCAAGATGCCAGCTTCTCCCATAACTTCTGGTAATGAACTAGTTTTACTAGCAATAACAGGCGTTCCCACCTGCATAGCTTCCAACACCGTTAATCCAAAGCCTTCATAGAACGATGGTTGGACATAACAAGTAGCCAACTGATAAATTCCAGCTAAATCGCCTAAGTTGTTGTTATCTAAATTTGTAATAAACTTCACTCTAGACTCTACATCGCTAAGTGCTAATTGAGTTTCTAGCCAATGCCACTCTGGGATGGGTTGAGGTTTAAAGTTTTTTCCCAAGCAAATTAGCTTTACCGTTTTAGGCAAATACTTCATCATCTTGATAAGATTGGGTAGGTTTTTATTGAAGTTAATATCTCCTACATAGAGAATATAGGTTTTTGGTAGGTTGTACTGCCTAATAATTTTTCTAAGTTTAATTTGGCTTTGAGAGTATAAATTGGGGTTGGCAGCTAAAGGAATAATATTAATCTTTGAACTAGGAATTCCAAGGTAAGTCTTGACGTCAAAAGCAGACGAGTTGCTATCAGTGATAACAGCTTTGACAGTTTTTAAGGCCTGTTTTTGTCTAATAAATCTTAAACCCCCTTTGATACCAGGTTTATACTTATCTGGATATATAAGAGGTATGGTGTCATGAATAGTTATTACAGATTTTTTCATCCAGTTGAAAGGTAGAGTAGAAAAAAAGAAGTCAAAATAAGGGTAATGGATGATGTCTGCTTTTTTAGAAGTATCCACCAACTCAACCGTCTCTACTCTGGAAAGTGATTGTTGAAGCAAGCTGGTGTACACACCGATACCTCTACTGGCATGGCCTGTTCTAAGCGGTGATGTGTCTATCCAGACTTTTAACTTATTTTCGCTCATATAGCTCCCATAGTTTAAGATAGGTAACTGGAAGCTGAACTGCACTCATTAATGCAAACACAAAGCCCACCCAACCATCTAGTATGCCTTTATGTCTTATATATAGAGATAAAAATATTACAACTGGCTTGACTACAAAGTAATTTAACATTGTCATCAAACCCAATGAAAGATTTTCATTTTTAAGAGCGTTGGCTGCAAATGTTGTATAGGTGTTAAATTTCTGCATGTAGGTAGCAAAGTCTGGGTTGGAATAATGCAAGATGTGACCCTCTGCCCAAGCTACTGTTCCATCAACCTCCATCTGTTCGTGAACATTTTTTTGAGGCAGTCTTGCCTTTCCTTTCACAAACAGCCTAATAACAGGGTCTGGGTACTGGCCACCTTTTCTCATCCAAGTTCCCATGAAGTAGTTTTTTCTTTTAATATTCCAAGCTTGAGCAGGTAGTCTTTCCACCATTTTCATGCTATCAATAAATTGTTTAAGCTCCTCATCTAGTGCTTCATCGGCGTCAAGTTGCAGAACCAGTTCGTGCTTGGCCTTATCATTGCCCATTTGTTTATTGATATGAAAATTAAGCTTGTTGGTCGTTTCTATAATCTTTGCCCCATATGTCTTGGCTATCTGCAAGGTATTATCTGTAGATTCACCATCAACAATAATCAGCTCGTCCAGTATATCTTTGACAGAATCTAGACACTGAGCTAGGTTTTTTTCTTCGTTATGGACTGCTAAAACCACAGATAAACCACGTATATTTTTGGAGCCTTTATTCATAGATTATCCATTTTTTCTTTTTCTCGTTCCATTCAACTAGGACTTTTTCATCATTTATTCTATCCGCCTTATCACCAATAAAGTGATATCTGCCAACTTGCTCTCCATATCTCATACCAATTGTATCAGGCAGTTGTCTGATGTTTGACTCCAGATACAGACTGGGATCCATTTTTAAATACCAAGCTAACAAAATATACTGATATCCAGAGGGGTCAACAATAGCCACTGCTGTGTTGGGGTGGTCATTTTCGACTTTTGCTACAACTTCTTCAAATCCATCTTGGAAGGTAGCTTTTTGTTCCAGTTTAAAATTCGTCCAGTAACTGGAAAGATAACTAGAGAAGTAATTTACCTGCAACAACATAATTAATACTAAAAGTATTCTAGATATTTTATTAAACGATAAAACCCGCTCAATGCCAATTCCGGCCATCACTACCCAACTAAAGATAAAGACTAGGCTTCTAGTTGTATGGGGGGCATCTACTGTCACTACAGCTGGGGCAAGACTTAGTAACATGAGTAGTAAAAAGGCAACTCTATTTTTATTTTCTTTCTTTTTTATCTTAACTCCTAGACTTACCATACCTATTAATCCCAAAATATATGTCGTCCAAGAAAGATGCCCCCATCCAGGTATAGAGTGCCATGGATGATTGCCTCCTTCTGTAACCAGAAACTTATACGAGAAACTATCTATAAAACTTCCCCCCATCAGCTTAATCCAGTTGACGTACTTACTGCCCATAATAACTTTTTCCAGTCCTTGCATGCCTTCTCTTTGAGTTATCCAGTTTGCCCAGATGGTTTCATCTGTGAAGATAGTTATGCCAGATTTCTGAGTTAAAACCGGCCAAAGAGCTATGACCATAAATACCATGACCAATATGACTCCTAGCCATCTAGTCATAGTTTTTTTATCTACCTTTTTTGAAAGCACAAAGAAAACAGGGAACAAGGAAGGGAGTATTAAAAGAGGAGTGTTGTAGATTAAACAAGCTACCATCAGAAGAATAAATCCTAGGACTGTTTCTTTATCTAGCCACTTTTTTGCTGATAAGTCTTTTACCACCAGATAAAAACCAGATAAAAAGAAGGCTAGAGCTAGATGAGCTTCATAGGCAACTCTGGAGTAAAAATAAAAAACGGGTGTGGTCGATAACAAAAAGACGACCATTAAACTAAGTATCGGCTTGAGCTTGAGCATCTCTGATATTTTGTAGGCTATGACCAATAACCAGACACTAGCTAATAGAGATGGCAATCTAACTACCCAGTCGTGTTCACCTAACAAGTTAAACGCAAGAACCAGAGTGGCTGGATAACCAGTTAATTTGTAATCACCAAATGATTCTAGAGAAAAGCTCCATGGTCTGCCCCATTCGTCTAGTCCAACTTCTTTAAGTAAGAATGCGTTATAGCCTAAAGCGGCTTCATCTCTATTTAATGAACTTGGTAAAGTCCCTGGTTTATAGAATCTAGCTAGTATTGCCAGAGCAATTAGTATTATGACGATACCTGCTAGAAAATATTTTTTGAACTTATTTTTCATCTTGAACTATCCGCTTAGTAATAGAGACTACTGGTGTTTGGGTCGTGGCAGTCACAATTTTATACTGGAGGTTGCTAAGATCGCAGATATCTACTATTTTATCAATTACTGCTTGCTCTCCCACTACCAATTGATTATCTAGATGTAGCTCATCACAATCTGGAGTTTGAAGCTGGACGTTCTTGACCCTTGAAACAGCATAATCGTCTCTAACCAGTTCTAGAAGCTGGGTAGGTGGTTTGTCTTGGGCAGAAAGTAACCACAAAAACCATCTCCCATCAAAGGGAGCTACCCAGATTTGAGAAAAGTTCGGTTGGTTGCTTTTAACATAACTGGCTACTTCTTTGTATCCAGCTTGAAAACTGATGGCAGAATCCAACTTATACTGGATTTGATACTCCCAAACAAAAATCATTGTAGCCAGAATTAATACAGCTACTGCCGTATTGAAAACCCACTTTTTACTTACTTGCCAAAGCATAAATAAGCCAAAACCATGAATTAAAACTAGTGGCAAAAATGCATTTAAAGATCTCAAGGCATGTGGAACTGTGCTGGGTATCGATGCCGGTAATACACCTAATCCCCACCAACCTAGTAATAAAACCAGAAGTTTCCAGTTGTTCTTTGCAAGGTACCAAATACCCATCAGACCAATAGGTAGTAAGAAAAGACTAAATAATCCGTGTTCACCAGTTCCATGTCTCAAATTTGTATCACCAGATAAATACAGGTAGTCTAACGAACTGTGGGCAAATACATTTTCCAGTAAATATGTAACTATAAACGATTCCCGATGATACAAAATTCTGGAAACCAAACTCCTGTCAAATTCTGCTTGTACCCCATTGGCTTTTAGTATGTGAGTATTGGTTGAAAGCAAAGAGTCCGTACTTAATCTCATCTGATCGTTGGCACCTGCCAGAGGTGATTTATTAAACACTAGAATTGAAATTACGATTGCAATTAATACTAGAACTGGCTTAATTAAAAATGTTTTGACATTTTTCTTGTAACTCCAGAATGTGGTAAATGTTAGAAGAATTATTAAAGGTGGTAGTACAAACCGGACGCTGTAATAGGAAAATATAGACAGAGATCCAAGTATGCAAGCCAATATTAAGTACTGCACCGACCTTCTTTTATAATGAGTGGTGTTAAGAGCCAACCATGATTTTATGAGCAACCAAATAGCACATCCCATTATCAACTGTCCTAAGTGTCCTTCAAAGCCTACATGAGAGAAATGAATTCCCCAATATGATGTGGCAGATATTATCAAGGTAGAAAGGATGAGAACTTTAAGCTGTAGATTATCTAGTTTAATCTTAAATTGCTTGACTATATCCTTTACTAAAAGACCAGATAGAAGAATACTTAATACTCCCGCTATAGTACTTGGAAGCCTTACTGCCCATGCCCCGGATCCAAATAGTTTTACAACCAAGCTAGACGCCCAGATATAGACGGGTAGTTTAAAATCTCCATATGAGGCAAATATGGCTTGCCACCAACTTTGACCATGCCAATCTGTGCCTGTTTGGGCTACCGACCAACTGTCAAGTAAGATGGCCTGCTCGTCCCAATATAAAGCTTGAGGAACTTGTCCCAAGTCAACAAATCTAACCAAAACTCCAAAAAGGAGAATAATTATTGCTAAGCACCAAAATTTTTTATCTGTCATTTTAACTTTAAGACGTACCAAATAGGCTGATTTTCTAAATTATTAACCTGCATTACTTCGCTAGCATTATTTGAGAACAAGGTGTTTGACTGATATTCCTCATGAGTTAGAGCAACAATAGCTTTTTCGGTTGGCAAGACATCGGTTTTATCAAAAAATACTTTATTCTCAAACTCCAAAAATTCTCCCTGATCTTTCTTAACCTTTTCTTCCAGCTTTTGAACTGTTGTTGGATCTGTCTGTGTGAAAAACCAGTAATAGATAGCTGGCCGGCCCTGTTTTCTGGAAATGTATACTGGGTAACTTGGATTGTCTTTTTCTAGCTGACTGACTATTTGTATCACTTGTTCGTAACCATACTGCCAGTTTTGACTAGAAAGCTTTGGATAGACTTCAATATAAAATAAGTAGTATCTAGCAAACAAAATAACATAGCTGCCCACTGCCACAAACAGCACAGTTTTTTTAATAAAACCTGAGGTTGGTAATTGCTGGAGCTTACTTAACGCATACCACCAGCCAACAGAGATAATACCCAGCCAAATAGGAGCAGAAGCTAGGGTTCTAAGGGCATGAGGCACTGCATTGGAGGTAGCAGCGGGCAAGATACAGAGGCAGATCCAAGCAAACAAGAATAATGCCAGCTTCTTATTTTTTGAAATTATAATAAAGATCCCCCAGATCAAGAATAGAGCGTTGATAGGTAGGATAACTCCACCAATGCCCGGGTTGTGCCTAGGATTTATGTCTCCGGATAGAAACAAATAATCTGGAGAAAAGTGAGTCAGGAAGTTGGTTGCCAACTGCTTACCTATATATCTATAGCGGTGAAAGACTACTCTAGATAACAAGGTATGACCAGCTCTCTCTTGACGCAGATTGCTCTCAATAATTGGCTCTAGATTGCCAAAGATACTAGTTTCTGCAAATCTGTGCCCTACCTTGTCACTAGCACCTGGTAAAAAGAAGGGGAGACTCAAACAAAAAAGTAGTCCTACTAAAAAGAATGATTTCTTTAACTTACCTACTCGCTCAATAATATTTTTAACCACCATTAATATATTTTGGCTAGTATTTATCTGCCAAATGTACTTGAATCCCAGAATTAACAACAATAATCCTGGAGCAATGACTCGAGCTGCATGATATGTATACATGGAAAATACTAGCAAAAGCACTCCTAGTATCTGCCACTTATATTTGCCAGGTTTAAGTAAAAACAAAGCTCCCCATAACAGGAAAGCTGTAGCCAGATTACTCTCCCACCCTCCCCTAGCAAAATTAATCAACCAGGGGGAAAAGGTGGCCACACCAGATCCCAACACCACCATCCAGTCAATCTTGAAATTGAAATGTTTGTCTTTTGCCTCATTTAACTTGAGTAAAACCCATTTTGTTAAAAAACCCACTCCAAGCACCGTAAATATTCCTGCCAAGAGTGAGGGCATTCTCACAGCCCAGACGTTAAGTCCCAACAATCTGATAAATGGCACGATAGTATAGAAATACAAGGCAGGTTTCCAGTCTCCAAACGACTCAAAGGCCACGACGGGCAACTTATTGCCATGATGGTCTAGTCCGGTCTGTGAAATAGAATATGCGTCGTATCCCAAAGCAACTTCCTCCCAGTACATAGAGGGAGGCAAAAGATCCAGTCTCCAAAACCTTAAAAACACAGTCATCACTAAAACACACAGAAGTGCAAACTTTGGAGATTTTATCCAGTTTGGCATACAGCCTCATCATATCAAGATATGCTCCTTCCTGTCATCCCCCACCCTCTGGTGGGGGATCCAGGATTTACATCGACAAGCCTAACTGGATCCTCACGATAGCCTATCGGCAATCGTGAGGATGACAAAATGGAGTAACTGTCTCAAACTAAGATGAGATATTGAGCGTAAAGTCTAGCTCTTATATTTTAGAAACTGTGTATTAATAATCTACTTCTTTTTCTGTTACAAAGAGCCAGAACTGCTCTCTGCCATAGTCATCATAAATAACTTGGGTTGCCCTAGCCGCTTGAAGCCCGAATGTACCGGGTTTGGCGATGATTAATGCGTTATCTCTGCTCAAATCTCCAGTTGTAACTTCATCTAGGAACAGGAATTGAACTAAAGCCCCAGCATGATAACTAATGGGGTTGATCTCCCCTGCCAAGAGAACATAGATATACGGTTGACCATACTGGCTAGTCATCACAACTTGATCAACTGGAGGATAATCGTCCTTGCCTTCTAGATACTGCCAGGCTAGCTCTGCAGTCTCCAAGTAACCAGCAATAAACTCCTGAGATGTCTTCTGCCCATAACTATTTAGATAATATCCAGCAAAGGCCACAAAGCTTGTGCCGTACAAGAGTATTAATAATGAATAAATCAGTAGCTTAATTTTCTTCTGATAATTTCCCAGTATTACTTCAACATGCTCAATACCCAGTAGAATAAACAGGATAAAACCCGGCAAAGCCAACAGGGCTCTATTGGGATGAGGTACTTCTTGACCAATAATAGCTGGTAGTAATCCAAATATGGTAAAGCTTAAGGCCAAATACACACTCAGTTTTGTTTTGTCTTTATTTTCTTTTGTTTCAAAGATATATGACTGAATAACCTGCCAGACGCCTAAGACCCAAAGTATAAATGAGGTAGGTAACAAGACGCCCCATCTCCCCGTACTATGTCTTAAAGAATCGGCAACACCTTTAATTAAAAATCCAGGAGAAAGGTGACTGGATGTGTTGCTAATAAACGTTTTGAAAGTTTGCAGAGTATATCCAGTTTGAGCAAAGATAGTCACTCCAGCTCTAGTCAAACCCTCCCCAGCAAACGAATCATATAAAACAGGATAAGATAGAATAAGCATGGACAAGAAAAAAACCAAAGTATATCTATTTTTTAGTATTTGCTTTTTATAAAACCACCACATCACACTCATTACCAATAGTGGCATAGCCACCTTTGCAGAATGATAGGCGTACAACGTACTAGTCAATAACGAGGCAGATAGTAGTAACCAAAGAATTTTGTATTTGCTTGATTGTTGCCATTTAAGTAAAAAGAAAACTCCCCAGATGAGCAGAGCTAGTGCCAAGCCACTCTCAAAGCCAACTCTAGAAAACAAGATGTGCCAGGGTGATAAAGCCAGTAAGACTCCAGATATAATGCCTGCAGTTTTAAAGTTTAGTCTAGTTTTCTGCCGTTTTTTATCTAACAAATATATCTGTTCTACCATCAGCATCATGCCTAAAACTGCCATAACTCCGAGTAAAGCAAAAGGTAGTCGAATGCTCCATGTTGTTATTCCCAGCAGATAAGTCACTGCTCCATTAATATAGATAGCCAAAGGAGCTTTGAAGTCTCCAAAAGATTTAAATGATATAGGCATTAACTGCAACCACTCATCTCTGTGAACTTTGACAATTGAGTAACCGTTGTAGGCAATGGCGGCCTCATCCCAGGTTAATCCAGATGGTAACTCACCCAGTTTATAAAATCTCAATAAACCAGCCAGTAATAATATAGCTATCCAAATGAAATATTTCTTAACATTGCTCATAATAGGTTTAGCTGTTTGCGTCTTTGATACCACCAGTATGGCCGCCAGATATAGTAAGCTAGACTTTGCCAAAAATTGGCATGTTTGACTGTAAAATAATCTGAGTTTTGCCAACTTATTTTTGTCAGCGTTTTTTGTGAAAATACCTTGGCGTTAGTTGTTTCATGAGCATGGTAAACAAAAGCTTTGGGCTCAAATAAGACTTGCCAATCTCTTTTTCTGGCTTTCATAGATAAATCGATGTCTTCCCAATAAGCTGGATAGTAATGAATATCAAATCCAGCTAGTTCAAGCCATTTTAATCTGTCAAACATGCCACTACCACCACTTACCCAAGCGGCACTACCAGCTTTAAAATCTTTTGCTCTCTCATGTCTAAAGATGCCACGATCAAACCATAGGATATTTTTTCCTCCCTTTTTCCCTTTTTTATTGCTTCCTTCGTATTCCAAACAACCCACACCAAATACATCTTCTTCTTCAAACTTATCAACCAGATTTTCCAAACAATTACTATCTGGAGTTACATCATTGTTAAGCAGAAAGATTAATCTGTTCTGGGCTTGTTCAACTCCTCGATTACTGCTTAAAGCAAACCTGCTATTATCTTTGTTTACAACCAGCTTGCACACAACTCCATTTTTCTTTTCATCATCACTCAAATACAGATCATATTCTTTATGTTCTGTAGTTTTAATCAAACCATATCTAGATATCAACCAACTGGCAGACTCGTCTTGGCTAGCATCATCCACAACAATCAGCTCGTCTCCAGGAATCATTAATGATTCTACTGTTGGCAAGTTTTTCTTAAGTAATTTGAGACCATTAAATGTGGGAATAATGATTGAGACTGGAGTATTTCTTTTTTTCATAGTCTTTGCATTTTTTATCTACAGCATTTTATTAACAGATTTCTCAAAGTTAATTAGATCAAACTTTTTAACTTGCTTTAATCCTAAAGCTTGCCATTTTGTATATTGAGTAGGATTAGTTATTAATTGTTTTGTCTTAGTCACAAGCTCCGCCTTTGTGTGCCAACCCAGGTCTTTCATTTTTTGTCCTAAAACTTCTTTCTGTCCTCCAGCGTAACAAACCAGAGGGACAGCACCAGCAGCCATAGCTTCTGCAGTTACAATTCCAAAGTGCTCCACCTGTTCTGGTTCCAAAGTTTCATTGATACCAAAACCAGCAGCATGCCAAAATATCTTTGATTTGTTCATTAGACCCACTAACTCTTGTCTGGAAACAATGGTTTTGAAAACAATGGGTAAACCTCTAGATTTTTGCTTGAGATGCTTAACATACTCTTCATCCTCTGGTGCTCCCATCAGAACTAACTGCCAGCCTTTAAATTCTGTGGGGAATTTTTTGATTAAAGACTTAAAGGCGTCGATTAACACATCTTGACGTTTGGCATGAAGATGTCGAAAAAATCTACCCACACTCAAAATAATTTTCTGTTTTCTTACCAGAGGTTCAAAATTATCCAGCTCTATTAATGGATAGACTAAGTGTTGGATGGTTATGCCCCATGATTTCTCGATGGCTTTTTTTGTAAACAAAGAGTTAGCATTTCTTACCTGCCAGTTAGAGAGCTTGAGTTTATCTATAAACGTAAGTTTTCTATGAATAAATGGAACTTGAAAGTGCAAGTTATTTGTTTTGGCCAAACTAAAAAACAAGCTACCATCTGTGACTGCTAACAAATAATCAAACTGTCTAGTCCACCATAACTTACACAGACTAGATTTGGTTGTCATGAGAGGTGTGAAGATAAAGGTAAGACTGGACAAGTCTTTGCGTAAAAAGTTTTGATAAAGTTGTCTGTATTCTTTAAGTAAGTTTTCTTCTTTATCTTTCAACACATGACAGGGTCTGGAAACAGCTATGAATACCTGATGCTTCCCAGCCATAACCAAAGCCATCTCCAATAAATGTTTCTCACCTCCACCGGTGATTCTGTCTTTAAAGTAGGGAGAAAATACACAAACTTTCATATTCAAACCGTTGTACTCTCGTTCTAATTACTATGATTCTTCCATTCTTGACGAATTTCGTCTTCCTTAGCATCGTATTTTTCTTTAATACTGGGAATTTGTTGTTTTTCCCAAACTTGCATATAGACCAAAGCTCTATTTATACCTTGAATAAGTGATTCTATTAAACCAGCCTGACCATCTCTAAAACCACCTTTAAAAATAGCTCTTTTTACAAATTCTGCCACGAGTTTTCTCACAATTAATCTAAAACTTATTTTGGGAGTCTGTTCGGACTTAGCCAACAACTGGGCTTCCTTTGGTGTCCACAAAGCTGTCTTGTACAGACCATCTATAGTATTGCGATGAGATAGATGAACTAGAGGTGAAGCCAACTCTCTTTCTTCGCCCTCAAATACTGGGGATTCATGAATACTACCCTGCCATTTTTTAAGCTTATCCGTTTGAAAGACTCGAGTTACTTTATCGTTTTGCCAGCCTCCACCCTTCATCACTTGTCCAAAAAAGAAGTTTTGTCTGTTCAAAGTTAAAGCAGAAGCGGTTTGAGTCTCTACATTGACTAGTATTTCTTGTGCCAAACGAGGAGTCACTCTCTCATCTGCATCCACATACATTACCCAAGGGGTTTTGACTTGCTTCAATACCTCTGTTCTTTTATAGGCAAAAGATGGGCTCTTGATAGACACCACCCTAGCTCCCCATGACTCTGCCAACTTGACCGTATCATCTGTGGAGCCTGTATCCACTACAATTACTTCCCCAACAAATCCTAAAGTATTAAGGCAGGCCTCTATCATTTCCTGCTCGTTAAAAGCCAACACTACAGCCGTTATCAAAGTTCGAGGTTTTGTCATAGTTAATCGTTTTAATTAATTAAATCTACTAATGGTTGCTTTCCAAACTGTCCAGATAGAAAATGCCAAACAGCTTTTATTTTAAATTCGTTGCCAGAAAGTAAGTCTCTAATCATCAGTCTTAGAGCTGTAATCCAAACTCCAACCGAACCGTGCTTCATGACTAGTATATACCTATTTCTTGTCTGGTAGTAATCTGCAGTCGATGATCCAGCCCCACCAGAAGAGCCTGCATTCTTGTGCCAAACTTTAGAACTGGCACAAAAACCAATTTTGTATCCATTTTCTCTAGCCCGTAAGCTAAAATCTAGATCTTCGTTATATAAAAAATAGCTTTTATCTAGAGTACCAATTTTTTCTAGAACTTCACGTCTTATCAATAAGGAACAGCCAGTAGCAAAATCACTCGTCACCAAGTGATCGAACTGACCTCGATCTAGTTCATCCACTCCTTTGTGATGAAAAGCCAAGTGTTGCCAGTCTGTGGCGCCTCCAGCATACCAAAGCACTCTGCTTCGTTCACTAGGTTTGTAGCTAGCTTTGTGAAACTCTGAACCTGGATAAAAATATATCTTAGAAGAAATTAAGCCATGAGTGGGGTATCGATTAGCGTGATCCAACAGCTCCAACAGAAAGTTCTTATCTACTACAGTGTCATTATTGAGCAACAGAGCATATTCTGGATTATAATTTTCTATCGCATAGTGAAGTCCTAGATTGTTACCTCCTGTAAAACCTAAGTTTGATTGACTTCTGATGACTTCAAACCAAGTTGTGGGTAACGATTTAGGTAGTTTGTAAAGCTTGGTGGAAGCGTTGTCCACTACAACCACTCTCACCTTATTGCCTTGTTTATTAATCTTGGCCAATGAATCTAAAGCCTGGTCTGTTAGGTTTGGTTGATTAAAATGGATGAGAATAATACAGATCTGGGTCACAGCTAAATTATACCAGTCATAAGGCCTCTATTAAACAGGATGACAGCCATTTGCGTCATTCTCCCCGCCTTGGCGGGGGGAATCCAGGATAAATGTCATTATTAAATTGAAAACGACAATCATCGGAGGCACTCGCTCCACCGCGTCATCCCCAACCATGTAAGGTTGAGGATCAAGGATATAGACTTGTAGGAAATTATTTGATCACTGTCATTTGATTAATACAATTTGAGGAGCGTACGAAATAAACAAACCTATCTATACATCAATCCTTGATTTGGAGTTTAGTTCGTCGAATGAGCTCTTAAACTTAACTGGTTTATCCGATCGGAGCGAATGCCTCCGATGGTTGTCATTAATCAAATGACCGCCAACTTAAACTACAACCTATACTTGCGTCTAATTCTCCACCACAGCTTAACCAAACCTTTTGAGTTCTTGATCTGTATATCTGCTCTCCAATACTGGAGTTCTTTAATAAGTTCTGTCGTTTGTTCTGCCAACTCAACCTGTGAAACTTGGGCATCGAGTAAGTTGTGTTTTTCCATAATCTTGGCGGACTTGACTGCTTCGCTCAAACTCTGCAACACAGACATAGTTACACCCCGAACTCCATCTTTATAACCATCAAATAAAAACAATCTTCTAAATAATTCATGAAAAAGACTAGTTAAAGCTGTAGATGTACCAGGTTGGGTAGATTTTTCTTTGGACTGGATAGTGGTGTATCTATTTGCTCTCTCTACAAACTGCTCTACAGATTGATAGTTGTGGTGAGTAATGGCCCACTCTGGTTTAGGTGGCAAACTAGCTACCTGTCCAGCCACTTGTGGTTGAGCATGAATCTGGCTAGGCCAGTCCACCTTACCTGTTTTGAAAAGTCTTAATACATAATCTGGCCACCATCCGGTGTGTTCTAGCCACTTGCCCAACATGATGTTTTTTCTAGGTAGTTTAAGTGCCACCACGTTTTCATCTAGTCCAGCTTGACCAGATACCACAGCCTTGATGTAGTCTCTCAAGCTAGTTGGGATTTCTTCGTCTGCATCTACTACTAGTGTCCAGTCTGCAGTAACTTTGGAAAGAGCAAAGACTCTGGCTGGCTCTACATAACCCACATCTGGGGTAGAAAAGATATTATCTGTGTATTTTTTGGCAATCTTGATGGTGTCGTCTTTGCTCTCCATGTCCACCACCACAATCTCATCTGCAAACTTGACAGACTTAAGAGTTCTCTCCAGCGTTTGAGCAGAGTTTTTGGTATTGATGACTACACCGAGATTGGGCATATATATACTATACCTCACTTAACTTAATATTATAAAACTGATGAGACTCTGAATATATCCTGCTTGTTATTAACCAAGTCCCCAAGATATTACTAACAATTAATATTATTAATAATGCAACTGCCACAATTTTTGCCCAAGCTTCTTGCCGTATGCCAGACAGCAATAATGGTAGACCTCCCAAGAGAATTATCAGGCGAAGCATGTTGGTATTTAAATCTACGTACACACCTAGACCTAGTAAAGCTAACCTTAAACTACTCAACAACATCAACCAAACCAGACCTAGCATCAGCCATCTTTTTTCTTCCCATATTTCTTTAATCACCCAAGCAATAGCTAGAGCTAAAATGGGATAGGTTGGGTAGTCATACCAGGCATGGAGAGTTTGGCTTCCTACAGTTAAAGCTATAAATAACCAATTAGCCATCACCAAACAAGCCATGAACATCCAGGCGGTTCTTTTTTCTGCTTTAATCATTAACCAAACACTACCCAGTAATCCTAGAGTTAGCCAGCCATCCACAAATAACTTCTCCACTATCGTAGGATGCAAGAGCAACCTGTTCTGCAGTGTGGTCAGCCCTATCATTCGTCCAGATTGACTTAAGACAACTTGTGAAAATAACTGCCAGTTAATTAAAGCTCCATATGTAGCAAAAGCTACAAACCCTAATATTAAACCAAACAAACCTGTCATAAAAACGCACCTATCTTTTCTCGCCAGTGCCCACAACATAATCCCCATGGGCAGAACTACTCCTCCCACTTTGGTTAAGATAGCCAGGATAGACAAAACTATTAACCAGTTCTTTTTAGTGGTTTTCTTCTGGAAGTTAAGCGTCACCCAGATAGACAACAAAATCCAAGTTATCAATAAATTTTCTGCCAAGATCATTCGACTGGTTATGACAAAACTAGGGACTGTGGCATAAATTAATAAAGCTATCTCTGCCCAATAATTTTTTTTGTCACCTTTAAATAAACGTCTGGCTACAAAATAAAATAGAACTAAGTTAATACCTCCCAATAAAATCATGGGGGCTCTGACTAGCTTTATTGATGGCATTTCGTGCCAGGTATTTTTTAATGTATGTGCCAATCCTGGTAGAAAACTAAACAAAGGCGGATGATCAAAAACTGGTTTAACTATGGGAGAGTTGCCAAATATATAACCAGTTTCATAGTTTTGATATGCCTCAAAATATGACCATGAAGCTGGTTCTCCAGTCTGGATTAAACTAGCTCCTAAAAATGTCCAAGCAAACTCATCAGCTGTTTCTCCTGCCACAGGAAATAAAGCGTAGTTGTGAAATCGTAAAACTACGCCAAGTAAAATAATCACTATGGCCACCTTGTGAGTGGTAAAAACTTTAATGATCTTTTTTAGAAATTTTGGCATGTTTGATTATTCCTACCACTTCCTTCTTTACTTTACTAAATCCAGTTGCCAGTAAAACCAATCCATATGTACCCGCCAGACCCAGTCCACCTAGGACTAGATTGAACCATGATCCAGCCAACCAAGGTTGCAACCACCAGCCTACTCCAGCCATAACTACACTAGCCAGCAACTGCCTCCAGACTTGATCCCAGACCTTAATCTCTACAAACTTCTTCACCATTACAATTGCCAGATACGAAGAGAAGCTAATAATTAAAGCCGAGATAGCCACTCCTTGGTATCCCCAGAACATGACTGCCAGAGGTGTTATAACCCAAGTTAGACCCGTCCACATAATCATTAACTTAAGGGTTTTATTAATCTTGCCTATAGCATTCAAGGTGTTGGTCAGCGGTGTAGAAATGGCACTCCAACCAATACTCAGGCTAAAGAATACCAAACTTAAGATAGCTGGTTGCCACTTGGCATAGACTGGTGCCAGTACTGTCACTGGAGTGATCAAAAGTGACATACCTACAATAATGGGGAAAATGAGTAGGGTGATAAAGAACATAGAGATCTCGATGGCTCTAGATAGTGCTTTAGGATGGCCTTGAAGTCTAGAAAAGGCTGGGAAAGTAATGGCCATCACGTTCTGGACTGTGAGGTTGTATGGATACATGGACCAGTTCTTTGCCCATTGGATATAACCAAACTCGCGAAGAGGCAAGAACCAACCCAGAGCTAAATAGAATAACTGATCTTTAACTCTGGCTAGTAGATCGTTAATCTGGAACTTAACCCCAAAACCTAGTAACTGCTTCAAGGCTTTTCGTGATATTTCAATTCCAAATGGCCAAGTCTGGAGGAAGTTCATGACAATTACTCCCGCTATAGATCTAAAGATGATGGCATAAGCATAAGCCACCACTCCAAATCCTTTCCAAGCCAAAACTATCAAAAGAGAGTGAAAGACAACTTGTTCCGCAATAGCTGGCACAATCAGGCGAGAAAATTGCAGCTTTCTTTCCAAGATAATGGAAGGTATGGTTTTGAGAGTTGCCAACGGAAATGACAAGGCCAGGGCTATCAAGATCCATTCACCAGCAGCTCCAGTTTTGTTATAGATAACATTAGTCCAGACCAAAACTAAGGCGATCAAGACAATGAACCAAGAAAGTAGTTGTTGAACAGTAAAAGCTGTCCTGTACTCACTAGAGCTAGGATCTTTTTTCTGCTGAACCAACGCTGCTGCTAATCCAATATCGGAGAAAAATACCAACAGTCCCATGGTCATCACCACTACGCCATAGATAGCAAAATCTTCTGGACTAAAAAACGCACTAAGTACTCCAATGGAGACAAAGCCCAAACCTTGGAGTAACAAGGTTCTTACAAAGTATGAGAAGGCGCCAGTCACAGACTGGCGCTTAACCTGTTTTAAGTAATTCTCGTCCGATTGGATAGCTGGATTTAGTTTTGACATACTACTCTTTAACCCGACTATATTTATCTGGCTTTTTCCAGATATCTAACAAACTAATAAAGATGATTAATGAGATGGCGGAGATACTATTACTTATCTGTCTTAATATCGTTTCTGTCCAGATTACACCCAGTTGAACTTTTCCTTTGGGCAAGTTTATGGCAATCAAACCATCTTCTGTGGTGTCATGGGAGGTAACTACTCCATCCAACTCCAGTTCCCATCCAGGATAATCGGCAATGGCAAATACCATGTTTGAAGGTTGTTCCAGATCTATCATAAACAGATAGGCATCTGCTTTATCTACCAGCCTGTCTATAGACTTGATGCCTCCAGGTAAACTCTGAATAATGTCTTGAGCAGGTTCTAGATTTTCATAGTTTAAGGTTTGCGGAATGTAGTCTGGCAAGATACCGCTCATCTCCTCTCTAATTCTAGTTGGATCTGAATAATAATAAGTATCTGTGTAATCTTTATTGTCACTTGGTCTAAAAAAGCCAGCATTCATAAACATCAGAATGAAAAACAAACAAAAAGTTGGATACCGCAACTTAATAGGCACAAAACCCAAGACTGAGGCACCCGCCAAAGCAATAAGTGGTAAAGCCATACCCAAAAATCTCCATGGAAACTGGATATACTCCATGCCTGGTGTGACTTGCCACAAGGTTTGTGACTTGAATGTGGTTAAAAGTAGTATCAATCCAGAAAAAATAATCAACAAACTAGATAAAACAATTTTCTTTTTATCTCTACTTGATAATTTTTTCTTGGCTCGCCAAGCTGCAAACTTCTTAAACAACAACAGGGTTATTAATAATAGTCCGGCTAACTGAGCATAGCCCAAGAAGAAAGATATGCCGTCGTCTGCCCCCCAACCAGATCCTTCATAACCCCAAAAGTTATTAAAGAATTGCCTGATATATAAAAAGTGAAGATTGAAATCAAAATAGCCACCCAAGATAAGCGAGTCAACCTGGGTTAAGCTTTTTTCCAACAAAGCTGGCCATACATAAAAGCTAGCTAAACCCAGTCCTAAAACCCCAGCTTTGACTAAATCAAGTCCTGATAACCACCAGTTTTTAAAGTAACTGGTTAAGTCTTTAGTTTTTAAGTAGTATCTAGTGCTAACCAAAACTAGCCAGGACAAAAACAAGGGAACTAGAAGTAGGGCGGTAATGTTATGACTAGTAAGTAAAACTGTTAACCAAAAAGCTAAACTCACCCAAGCTGGAGTAGTGCTTGCCAACAACTGTTTACTTTTTCCAAGATACTTGCCATAAATATTACTCACAGACAACATTATCCAAGGTACGGCCATCAAGCCCCAAAGCTCACTTAAAGCTCCTCTGGCATATACATTTAATGCCCTATATGGAGCCAAAACCATCAAACCAGCGGCCAAAATACCCCCCACAGTTCCAAACCAACGTTTACCCAGTCGATACATGCCTAAAGCAGTTACTAGGTGAGTAATAAAATAAAGTAGTTTGACGCTAGTAGTTAGAGAAAAGTTTAGATTATATAGACCAGCTCCAACTAGATATGGCAGGGGAGCATAAAATGAAAATAGAGGCATGCCGTAACCAAAACCAAAGTTTTGGCTCCATCTGGGTGGAACTTGTCCAGCCTCAAGGATTCTGCTCATCTCTACTATTCTGGCCCCATGCACATAATCATGTGTTCTAAACATGCCGGGCTTGAGTAATGCCCAGCTTGCCATCAGAAGAATTAATCCCAACATTAAGCCAGCAAATAGACGCTTCATATTAGACTTCCTGCGAAATAAGTAAACGACTACTTCCGTTTTCTTTTAATAATTTTACTTACTTCTTCTTTCTCAAGTAGCTCTGGCTACTATCGGCATCAGAAGTAACCAAAATTAAATAAAATTTAAACATAATTAACTCGTTTATTATCTCACAGTAAGTCTATTCAATTGTAACCTAGATCGGGAGTTAATGGTAAGATAGTTGTAAGATGAGTCATATGAACTTTGCAGTCCGATTATGGGTCAAAGCTACCATCATAGCTCTAGCGTTAGCTATGGGGTTGCTTCTGATTACTGCCTTAATCTTGGCAGGCATTGGTTGGTATAAATTTTCCAAAGTTGCTAAAGCTGGAGAACTCTCCCCCTCTGCCCTCCTCTCCCAGATAAAAACTGGCTGGCAAACCATTCCCAAAAGTCATCAAGGCTCCACCACTTTCCTTATACTGGGCACCGATCAACTAGAAACTAGGGGAGATATACCTCCACTCACAGACACTATGTTGCTGGTAAATCTTAACTACAAAACAGGTAGAGTTAATCTACTACCTCTCCCTCGCGACCTCTGGAGTGATGCCTATCAAACCAGAATCAATGCTCTATACAGCTACGGACCAGAACACAATCCAGATCATCCAGAACAGTTTGTAGTAACTGCTTTACATGAACTAGCAGGTCTTAATATTGACTACCCTGTGGTAATTACCATGCTTCAGCTGGAGGCTATCATAGACGTTATAGATGGGATACAGGTTGATGTGCCAGTGGGATTTATTGACAACGAATTTCCAAGGGCAGATGTAGATGTCACAAAAGTTTTTGATCCAAAATTGCTATATGAAACAGTTGAGTTTTCTGCAGGACAACAAACCATGAACGGTGCCACTGCCTTAAAATATGTTCGCAGTCGCCATAGTGAATCCGATCAAGGCACAGATAACGACAGAAGTGCTCGTCAACAGCTTATCTTTTCGGCTATTATCACTAAACTGTCTAACGTCGATACTCTTTCCAATACCCAGGCAATATCAGGATTATTTAAGGTATATAAAAATAACTTTGAACAGTATCTACCACTTCCAGACCTGGTTGCTATGGGTAAAAAAATCTTACCAGTTCGAAAACAAATCGAGATTAAACATCACTCACTTTCTATTTATCCAGAGAGCAGTTCTGGAGTCATCTATCACCCGCCAGAATATCTTTTCCAAAACCAATGGGTGTACACTGTCAAAGATGCAGACGCATTCACGCTAGAAATAAATAAATTATTAACCAAGTAGTAATTGGAGTCATTAAATATGATCAAGCATTTCATTACAGAACTGCTCTCTCGTTCCAGCTCCTCACAACCAATATCTTGGAAAGTTGTGGTGGGCCTGCTGTGCCTATTGGTAATAATTTTGGCGATGACTGCTGGCTATTATCACGATCTATACCTGAGTGAAAATAAAAAATACTCAAGTTTAGAAGACAAGTACGTTAGAGTCAGAAACATGATGGGTAGAGAAGCCATGCAAGACTTAATAGATGAATCTTATCTAACTACATCTATTTTTGATGCCGATGAGGTAGAATAAACTTGTAGTGAAATTTAACTATGTCAAACTCAATTATTGAACACTCTCCCCTCAAACTACTTGTCACAGGTGGTGCTGGATTTATTGGTTCAAACTTCATCCATTACTGGCTTAAACGCTACCCTCAAGACAGTATTGTCAATCTAGATGCCTTAACTTATGCCGGCAATCCTGCCAATCTTAGAGAACTTGAAGGTCAACCTAACTACAAATTTATTCAGGGAGACATCTGCAACAAAGAGATAGTAGAAAAAACCATGAATGGCATAGGCACCGTGGTTCATTTTGCAGCCGAGTCTCATGTTGATAGATCTATCCTTAATCCAGACACTTTTCTCCAGACCAACATCATAGGCACCCATAACTTACTCATGGCTGCCCTTAAGAATAATGTGACTCGCTTCCATCACATCTCTACAGATGAGGTTTTTGGCTCTTTAGAACTGGGCAGTAAAACTAAATTTAATGAAGCTACCGCCTATGATCCCAGAAGCCCTTACTCTGCCAGCAAAGCTGGATCGGACCATCTTGTCCGTGCCTATGGAGAAACCTACGGTTTACCCTACAGCATTACCAACTGCTCCAACAACTACGGGGCCTATCAGTTTCCAGAGAAATTGTTTGGCCTGACTATCACCAACTTAATTGAAGGTAAAAAAGTTCCGGTATACGGAGATGGTCTGCAAGTTAGAGATTGGCTGTATGTAGAAGATCACTGCAGAGCTATAGAACTAGTGCTACTTAAAGGCCAAGTCATGTCTACCTACTTGGTAGGAGGTTTAACTCAAGACGTCTCTAATCTAGAAGTGATTAAACAAATTATTAAACTGATGGGGGCAGATGAAACAAGCATCGAGTTTGTTCAAGACAGACCAGGTCATGATGAAAGATACAGCGTTGACTGGAGCAAAATCAAACAAGAGTTAGGTTGGCAGCCTAGCGTTTCTCTGGAAGATGGATTGAAAAAGACTATTGAGTGGTATCAGGCTTATCCAGAATGGTGGCAACCTCTTAAACTAGCCAATCAAGCCTACTTCGATAAACAGTATCAAGGAGTTTAAATTGAGCAGGAAGTCTAATAATGCAAACATTTGAAGCTACACCTCAATCAGACCTTGGTAACGGCATTCATCCAACTGCTTTGCCCGGAGTATTCTTTATCTCTCAATTACCCCTGACAGACGAACGTGGTTTTTATAGTGAAATTGCTCGTATTCCAGAGCTAAATCCCCATCTTGAAAAACCATTTATTGTAGCTCAAACCAATCTTTCTGCATCAAAAACCAATGTCATCAGAGGATTCCACGCCGAAAACTGGAACAAGCTTATTACTCCTTTAACCGGTAAATGTTTAAGTGTCTTGGCAGACATCCGTCCAGAGTCACCCGCCTTTGGCCAAGTACTAGCTTTTAATTTTTCACCCCTGCAAATGGGCTCTATCTACGTACCTGCTGGAGTGGCCAACTCGTTTCTAGTGTTGGAAGGAGATGTAAATTACCATTATTTAACAGACGCACTTTATAAAGATCGAGACAAATCTGGCGATGTTTCTCTCAACTTGTTTGACCCAGATCTAGGAGTTGAGTGGCCCATACCCAGAGATCAGATGGTTATTTCAACCAGAGACACCCAAACCAAGAGCTTAAAAGAACTATTTCCCCCAAAACATGCCAACTAAATCTCCCATTCTAGGTACTGGTCTGTCTGGATTAGTAGGATCCAAGCTAACCAGTCTCTTTACAGATAGCTATTCTTTTGACAACCTAGATATCTCGGATCCAAACCGCCCAGTAGATATCACTAATGTGGCTCAAGTCGAAGAAGTTGTAGCCAACTCACCAGCCAAGTTCTTAATCCATATGGCCGCTTTTACCGATGTCACCAAAGCCTGGGAACAAACTGGGAATAAAAATGGCCTGTGCTACAAAGTAAATGTGCTAGGTACAGAAAATATTGCCAGGGCTTGTGAGAAGTTTAACAAACACCTTATCCATATCTCCACTGCTTATGTTTTTGATGGCAACAAACCAACTCCCTATACAGAAGAAGATCTCACAAGCCCCATAGAATGGTATGGTCAAACCAAAGCAGAGGCAGAAAAAATAGTCCAAAAATTAACTACACCCTGGACAATCTTAAGAATAGACCAACCATTTAGATCCGATGAGTTATCTAGACCAGATGTAGTAGGTCGTATTTTAGCCAAACTTAAAGACAACTCCTTGCCTCCCCAGTTTACAGATCACAGTTATGGACCTACCTACATCGATGACCTGGCCAAAATCATAGACTGGGTCATCCGCACAAATACTACAGGCCTGTTCAATGCCACCAGTAACGAATCCTGGACAGACTACGAGTTTGCTAGAACTATTGCCAAACTATCCAAACTAGATGAACAATTAGTCAAACCTGGCTCTCTGGCAGAGTATCTCAAAACCACCACCAGACCCTACCAAAAAAACACAGTCCTAAATTCAAGCAAACTATTAAATAAACTAGATTTTGAACTAAATTCGGTTGAAAGTGCCCTAACTACAAGAGTTACTTCCTAAGTTTTCTTTCCAACTTTCTATCTTCTTTGGATCACCAGAGAGTAATACTTCCGGCACCTGCTGCCCTTTGTAATCTGCGGGTCTAGTGTAGCTGGGTGGAGATATTTCTCCGGGTTGGTCATGCGACTCATTCTGTAAACTGCCCGCATTTCCCAACACACCAGGAAGTAATCTAGTCACTGCATCTGTAATCACCAATGCTGCCGGCTCCCCTCCAGTTAAGATGTAATCTCCTATCGAAACTTCCTCATCGACTAAATGATCCACAACTCGCTGATCTACGTCTTGGTAGTGTCCACAAATAATTACTAGGTGCTTTATTCCAGAGAACTCTCTGGCTTTTTCTTGTACAAATTTTTCTCCTTTGGCAGAAGTGAGCACAATTTTAGAATCAGGCTGTCCTTTTTTAACTCCCAAGCTTTCTAAAGCTAATTCTATAGGTTCAACCTTCATAACCATACCCGCTCCACCGCCAAAAGGTCTGTCATCTGTAGTTTTGTGTTTATCTTGGGCAAAGTCTCTAATATTTAGAACGTTAAATTTCACTAGTTCTTTTTCCTGGGCTCGTTTTATGATCGATGCCTTTAGCGGTGATTCAAAACATTCGGGAAAAAGTGTTAAGATAGATATGATCATATGCCAACCAAGAATGATACTGGTCTCAATCTTACCATGTTTACTCATTACAGTAGACAGTTCGTAAAGTATGGTTTGGTTGTAGTAGTGGCCTACATTCTAGGGCGTGGCTTACTTATCTCCTTTTCCGCCTACTGGAAAGCTACTCATCCACCACCTCCAGCTCCTCCCACAGTTGGTTTTGGAAAACTACCAATGATCAATCTTCCAGCATCTCCCGCAACTCCCACCTCTTATAAATTAGAAACAGCCAACGGCAATCTACCCAAAGTCACAGATAGACTTAAGGTTTTCTTCATGCCTAAAAAACCCGCTAGTTTGTTTAATACAGACAACGCTAAATCTGTAGCAAGCAAGCTAGGTTTTGTGTTTGAGCCAGAAGTGATAGACGCCAGATCATTTAGGTTTAGTAAAACAACCCCATTGGTGAGCACACTAGACCTAGATATTAGAGATAGAGTTTTTAACTTTCAAACAGATTATCTTAATCGCCCAGATCTAATACTACAGAACAAACTGCCCAGTAACTACGATGTAGCCAGCAGGGTTAAGTCATTTGCCAAGAATGCTGGTAATTTTGAACCAGATATTGCTACTGCTTCGGCTCAAGTCACCTACCTAGTCAGTTCTGGCAAAGAACTAAAGCCCGCAGTCTCTGTCTCCAACGCAGAGTTTATCCAAGTAGATATTAATCGCCGCCCTATTGACGGCAGGTATCTAGTATTCACTCAAAATGGATATGATGGAGTAGTTCATGCTATCGTATCTGGATTTTTCGGGGGCAACGATAGTATCGTCAAAGCCCACAACTACTACTATCCTATTGACTACTCTCAAGTTCACACCTACCCTTTACGTTCTATCCGAACTGCCTGGAAGATGCTGCAAGCAGGTGAAGGATATATAGTTAATCCCGGCCTCAATCCAGAAGCGGTCATTAGACTAGTTAGTCTAGGCTACTACGATGATATTAACGGCCAAGATTACTTCCAACCCATCTATGTCTTTGAAGGAGATGATGATTTCCTAGGCTTCGTGCCCGCCATCGATCCTCAATATATTCAGATTCGGTAGGAATATAGACAAACCCTATTCTGATATTTTCTTCTGATTTACTTCTGATTGTCATTCTCGCCTTCAACAATCCGCTAGCTGGCGGAGGCGGGTCGCACGAGGATGACATTACCCCCTGCTAGATCATCTCCCACTGACTAATGGGGGATCCACAATTAAATCTTTTCAAACAAAATTAAGGGAGCGTACGAATTAAACACATGTGACTAGACTTAGCAATTTGTATAAAGTTTAATTCGTCGAATGAGCTCTCTTGCTTAATATTGATCTTGTTTGGAGCGAATGACTCCAGTAATTATAGTTTAAAAGATTTAATGAGTGATTCTTCACTTGATGAATTTGCTGTATAATCTTGGATATGTCCAAATCCGTCGTGAGAACACGAATGGCTCCTAGTCCTACTGGCGAAATGCACGTAGGTAGTTTGTCTATTTTACTCAAGAACTACGCCTATGCCAAAAAACATCACGGCCAGTTCATCTTAAGAATAGAAGACACCGATCAAGCTAGAGAAGTTGAGGGTTCTGTAGAGCAAATTTTGGATGTATTGAAAATATTTGGCTTATTACCAGATGAGGGACCAACTAAAGGTGGCGAGTATGGTCCTTATACACAGTCCCAAAGATTGGATATTTATAGGAAACACGCCGGGGAACTAGTTGCTAACGATAAAGCCTACCACTGCTTCTGTTCTAGAGAGAGACTAGAAGAAGTTAGGGCCCAAAAGAGAGCAGATCACCTACCACCCAAGTACGACAGGCACTGCAGATCGCTTACTCCAGAAGAAGTTAAAACTAAACTAGAAGCTGGAAAAGAAAATGTCATTAGACTTAAAGTTCCAGATGACAAAAAAGTTAAGTTCAATGATCTGATTAGAGGTGAAATAGAGTTTGATTCAAACCAAGTAGATGATCAGGTTTTGCTTAAATCAGATGGCTTTCCCACCTATCACCTGGCAGTGGTCATAGACGATCATTTAATGAAAATAAGTCATGTTATGCGAGGAGAAGAATGGATTAGCTCCACTCCCAAACACGTTCTTCTTTACCAAGCCTTTGATTGGCCCCTGCCTGTTTACGCTCACATTCCCATCTACCTAAACCCAGACGGTAAGGGCAAGATGAGTAAAAGAAAAGGAACTGTTTCTGTCCAGTCTTTTCTAGATAAAGGCTACTTACCCCAAACCCTGCTCAATTTTTTCATGATCTTGGGCTGGGCAACAGAAGATGAGCGAGAAATTATGACTTTGGATGAATATATAGCAGAGTTTGATCCCAAAGATATCAGCCATAAATCTGTGGTTTTTGATCTTAAAAAACTGCAGTGGCTAAATGGTATGTACATTAGACAACTTGAAGATGGAGAGCTAACTAAACTCTTACAACCTTTCCTGCCAGAGGATTATCCTGCAGATCTGTTACCAAAAGTTTTGCCATTAATTAAAGAGAGATTAGTGTTGCTTTCGGATATCACTCATCTAACAACTTTCTTTTATCAACCCATCAGTCAAGATCAAGCAGGTTTAACGAAAAAAAGTTCTGCAGAAGAGGTGATCTCACAGCTTGAAAAAACTATCTTGGCTCTTGCACCACTAGAAAATGACTGGAGCACAACTAAGATTGAAATAGCTATCCGCAAGCTTCAAGAAGAAAATGACTGGCACAAACGCCAGTACTTCATGATGGTAAGAGTGGCCTCGACTGGTGATAGCCAAACCCCACCCCTATTTGAGACTATGGAGTTAATTGGATATTACGCAATAAATAAACGCCTTAAACAAGCTCAAGAAATCTTACAAACAACATAATGAAATAAACGATGCCTGCCCAAAGCTTCAACCACCAACAGCTCAAAGATGTCTTGATAGATGTAATTGCCAAACAACAACATCGCCTTAAAACGGATTTTCCTCAAACTTGGCAATACCTTAAACAACACAGGTCAGAGCTAACACAAAATAAATATGTTCAACCCAGTGCAGAGACAAGTGTTCTACAAAGTGTCGAACAATCTTTAAAACCCAAACAGGCTCAAGTCTCTATTGAAGTTACCAAAGAAGAGCATGATCAAATATTAGGTAAATTATCAGCTCTAACAAATGTTCCGGCTGGCAAGATAGATCTACCAGACCAACTATACTTCGAACAACAACTAGGAGACATGCTGGGGATGACCATCTCTGCACAACTAGACAGCTATTCATTGCCAGATACAATTGCTCACTCCCTGTCTCTTCCCCACTTCAAAACTCACCCCACAGACAAACTATCTCAACACTCACTACAAGAGGCTGGTCTTAGTCCAACCAGGCCTAGTTTTGGCTGGCTGACAGATAAATCTTCCCACCTTGAGACGTTTGGTATTGCTATACCTCTCCACAAACTTGACGAGTGGTCTAGTCGCAGACAAGAGTATCTAGAATGGTTTAAACACCGCAAAGTGTTGGTGATTAACCCTAGTCGCCAACTAGCGGCAGTAGGAGCTATTATTAACTCCGCACCAGCTCATGTCCAGAGATTTCAAGTAGGATTATCTCCAGAGTTAGTTAGAGCTACTCAAGCTTGGCATCCAGAAACTAAAGGTAAGTTGGCTTTGTTTTTGGTAGATGAAGCTGCTGGCAACGTACCTCTTGGGCCAGCTAGCTTGAAACTGGAGATAAAGGAAGATAAATGACCTACAACTCATTTTTTTCTGCCAGCATAATTGATCCAGAACTACACCGGGCAATCGTAGATCATCCAGACTCAATATTAATCCAAAAAATGCTCTGTCAAGCATTTTCACTAACTATTCTGTCCGAGATTGGACATCACCCAGATATGGAACAAAAGAAGTCTCTCATCAAGCTGGCCACAGAGACAGACAGTTGGACAGATCTGTATAACCAAACAAAAAAACTAAACAAAGAACTATCCCAAACCTTAATAGAAGCAGTCAAAAAACTTCAATTTATCGTTCTAAATCAAGCCGAGTGATTGTTATTTTAAGATAAGTCTTGTATTCTAATCACTAGACTTATTGTGCAATAAGAAATGAGATAATTATGATTCAGGTTAACCTATTTGTAGGGTCTAGATATCCAGTAGACCGCAAACTCATCCGGCAAAAAGTTAAACAAGTTCTACAAAAAAATAATGTAGATAATGCTCAAGTTGATATATCTATTGTGGGAGCTAGGAAAATTGAAGAACTCAATAAAAAAAGCCTCAATCATGAGGGGAAAACTGACGTGCTTTCCTTTCCTCAACACGAGAAAAAAGAGCTGGATGATTTTCCCTTACCACAAGGAGTTCCACCACATTTGGGAGATATTGTGGTCAGCTTTCCAGAAGCTGTTGCCACTGCCAAGAGATTTGGCAAGTTGGTTGATGGTCAGATCTGCTTCTATGTCGAACACGGCTTGATGCATCTACTGGGATTTCATCATGAATAATATACTTACTGTCAAATAAGAAACGAGTTTAAATATGTCCTGGATTCGCCAATACCGCCCTCGCCAAATTAAACAACTTCACCTAACGTCTGTTCGAGAACAGCTTCAAAGCCTACTTAAAAAAGGTAAACTACCACAAGTCATGCTGTTTGCTGGACCCAAAGGCACAGGCAAAACATCTACTGCCAGAATTATTGGTGCTCTACTCAACGACAAAAAAAATAAGGACGTAGTTACAAAAAGTTATCTAAAACCTAGCTCTGGCAAACTGGATCCGCTTAAAGAACCCAGCTCCAACGAAGAAAATACAAAAATAACCGATGGACAGTCATACATAGTCCAAGAACTGGATGCTGCCAGCAACAGGGGTATAGATGAAGTCCGAAATTTAAAAGAAAGAGCTGCTCTTAGTCCTCAAGATGGCTTAATAAGTGTTTTCATTTTAGATGAAGCTCACATGTTAACTGCTCCAGCTTTCAATGCTCTACTCAAACTTCTGGAAGAGCCACCGCCTCATGCTGTTTTCATCCTGGCCACCACAGAAGCTCATAAAATACCCGCCACCATCACCTCCAGATGCCAAGTTATCCAGTTTCATAAGGCTTCTCAATCAGAGATGCTGGATGCACTCAAAACTGTCGTTAAAGCAGAAGATCTCAAAGTAGCAGACAAGGCTCTTGAGGAAATCTGTCTGTTAGCTGATGGTAGCTTTAGAGATGCCGTCAAACTACTCGAACTGGTGGCAGATGAAACTGGCCAAGTTACAAGTAAAAAAATTGCCCAATTTCTTGGAGGATCACTTCAAGAACAAGCCTGGCAACTGGTGGAGTCAATAATAGATAAAGATGCCAAAGAAGTGGTCATTATTCTAGAAGCTTTAAGAAAAGCTGGCATATCCCAGTCGGTATTTTTAACTCAGGTTTTAACAGAACTTCATCAAGACTTATTATCTGCCCTAGAAGTCACTAGCTCAAAAGCTCGCCTGTCCGCCAGTATCTCTAAGTTTTTGCTTCAAGAACTTAGCTCTATTTCAATCTCACAAACCTCTCCTATTCCTCTCCTCTCTCTGGAACTTAAAGCGCTAGACATAGTCTTTAGAGCCATACAAAAGAATGGCAGTTCTGGATCTGGCTCAAATTCGGGCTCTAGTTCTGTGAAAACAAAAAGTCCAAACACAACTCCTGTTGATAGCTCAAATCATGTCTTAACAACTCCAGTAAAAACAATTGACAACGACCCCAAGCCAGTTGCAGAAACTTTAACTAAAAGCCGACCCGTAACAGGAGATTGCCAACAATTATTTGAGAACTGGGATAAGTTTTTAAATTTGGTTACCAAACACAACAGCACAATAGCTGCCTTGTTACGCTCTGCCAAACCAATTGAAGCCAGTGACAATCAAGTTTTAATTCATGTTTACTATCGCTTTCATCTAGAACAGATTAACAATCCTAAAACCCACAAACTATTATCTGTTGCTATGAAAGAAATTGCGGGTGGACCCGTCCATATTGAATGCCAACTAGAAACTCTTCCCACCCAAGCAGATCTAATAGAACCAGAAGTAGTCGGCTCACTGACTCAAATCGCCACTCAAGCCCTAATGTAGTACAATAGTTAAATAAGTTAGAAAGGTAAACAATTATGGCAAATCCACTCAAAGCACTAGGTGATTTAAACTCACTACGTAAACAAGCTCAACAGATGCAAAAAGATCTGTCTGCAGAAGAAATTAGACTAGAAGAGGGCGATGTAGTAGTCGTCATCTCTGGTGATCAAAAAATTAAGCAGTTCTCTGTTCAAGGCGTCACCAGTCAAGAAGCTATCGATGTGCTCAATAAAGCCATCAAAAAATCTCAAGAGGTAGCTGCCAAAAAACTTCAATCCATGACCGGTGGTCTGGGCGGTATGTTGGGTGGCAAGAGTTGAAGACCAATATTCTCCTGGCTTCTCACAATCTAGGCAAGATTAAGGAACTTCATCAACTACTATCTAGCTCCAAGCTAAACTCTAAATTTGAAATAATTTCTCTTAGCAATCTGGAAAAGAAAATACCAGATGTTGAAGAAACGGGTAAAACATTTTCTAGTAACGCACTCCTTAAAGCTAAATCTGCAGGTAAATTATCTGGATATGTTACTTTGGCAGACGATTCTGGTCTGGAAGTTGAATCGTTAGATAATTTTCCAGGAGTAAGAAGTGCCAGATGGTCACCTGGAAGCGATGAAGATCGCAACACCGCCTTACTTGAAAAACTAAGAGGCAATAAAAATAGGAATTCAAAATTTGTGTCTGTTATCTGCCTGTATGTTTCAAACATAGATCGTTCTTGGGAGTTTAGAGGTGAGATCAAAGGCCAGATTGCAGATAAACCTCAAGGCGAAGACGGTTTTGGCTATGATCCTATCTTTATTCCCCAAGGTTTCAGTCAAACATTTGCTCAACTTGGTGATAAAATCAAGAACCAGATATCTCATAGGTCCCTAGCCTTAAATAAATTAATAAAGTTTTTATCAGATGAAACAAACCAACAACTCCTATCTACCTCCCAGTAAGATCTTGGATAAGTATGCCCAAGTTCTGGTCAAGTATGCTCTAGGAGCAACAGAGGGTATCCAAGCTGGAGAAGTTGTTCAATGTGCCATTCCAGACATAGCCAAACCTCTCTACCTACCCCTGCAAAGAGAGATTTTAAAAGCTGGAGGCCATCCATTAATGAGGTTGCTACCAACTGGCACAGATAAAGAGTTTTTTGAACTAGCCAACGACGACCAACTCACTTTCATGCCCAAGCAATATTTTAAAGCCAAGGCAAAATTAATCGATCACTCCATTGCAATTATTGCCGACCCATTCCCTCAAGAACTAGAATCCATAGATCCTAGAAAAATTATCAAGTCTAGGGATGCCAAAAAACTGTACAGAGAGTTGCTGACAGATAAAGAAACTCAAGGCAAATTCACTTGGACAGTTGGCCTTTGGGGAGTTGAAGCAAAAGCCAAAATTGCAGGATTAACCCTCAAAGAATACTGGCAAGAAATTATCAACGCTTGTTTTCTAGATCACTCAGATCCTATAGAAAAATGGAGACAAGTAAACACCTTGCAAAACTCTATACGTCAAAAGTTAAATCGATTACCCATAAAAAGCCTCCATGTGTCGGGGAAAGGTATAGATCTAAAAGTAGGTCTGGGCAGTGATCGTATCTGGAAAGGTGGAGCAAATCGCAATATTCCTAGTTTCGAACTATTTACTTCTCCCAATTGGAGAGAAACTGAAGGATTTGTAGAATTTGATCAACCAGTTTACAGATATGGCAACTTAATTGAGGGCATACGACTGGAGTTTAAATCGGGAATAGTAACCAGTGCTACTGCCAAAAAAGGTCAAAAGGTTTTAAATTCAATGCTCCAGAGCAAAAACGCCAACAAACTAGGTGAGTTTTCTCTGACAGATAACCGTTTATCAAATATAAATCATTTTATGGCAGAAACACTCTATGACGAAAATATGGGTGGACCAGAGGGAAATATGCATGTAGCCATAGGTATGGCCTACAAAGATTGTTATAAAGGAGACGCCACTCTACTTAAGAAAAAGGACTGGCAAAGACTGGGATTTAATGACTCCCCAGAGCATACAGATATCATTAACACTGTATCCAAAACAGTAGTTGCAACCCTTAATTCAGGTCAAGAAATACTACTATATAAAGATGGACGGTTCCAAATTTAGATCTTTGACGCTTATATCAACATAATTTTGTCATCTCGTCTTTACAAAGATGATGTTGTTGGTTATAATCCATATGTCTTATAGTTTATTTATTAAGACAGAAATGGCTCCAAGTGGCTTTGGCTACTTCGAAACCTGGGTTTAGGCAACCTACCTTTCATAAGGCTGGGTATGCTAATTTTCTCAACCTCACATCTTCGCGTGTTTTAAATCACGCCCTCAACACTCCTCTTTCAACTCTTAATTTGGCTGTAGATTTGCTTGATGAATCTTTAGAAAAAAATAGAAACAAACGATATTTACACCAGCTAAAATTAGCTTTGAAACAATTGAGGGGATTACTTGACTACGTCAAGGGTAAAGAAATAATTAAGATTCAACAATTTGACATACTTCACGCCACCCAAGAGGTGGCTATTTTGTATAGGCAACAAGGCGTATACATCACCATCACCCCTGCTCATTCGAAAAATAAATATAGGATTACAGGGCCCAAGATACTTTATCAAGAAGCTATCAGCTGTCTCATTTCCAACGCCATCCAAGCCTATCCTGTCTGTGCAACTGGCATTCCTATAATCTTGGCTTGTAGACAAAATAAGTGGTCTGTACGAGTTGATGTGATAGATCTAGGTAAAGGCATGACCAAGTGGCAACAGTTTTATGCTCTTGCCCATGGATTAAAGTTAAATAATCAAGAAAAAGGCTTGGGCCTACCATTTGCCAAAAACATAATTGAGGATAACTTTAGGGGTCGTTTTTGGTTGAGAAGCACTATTGATAGTGGTACTCGTGTTTCTATTGTTATCCCCAAAGAAATTAAGCGTTCTACAAAGCAAACCTGATTATTCATCATTCACAGTAAAGCTATTAAAACGAAATCCGTTTAGTTTTTAACACGTATCCAAAGCCACGGACTGTTTCTAACATCTTGGCATTAGATCCCAACCGAATCCTAATCCTTCTCACATACACATCCAATGTGGAGTATAGAGGCAACTCTCCCAAACTGCCCCAAACATGATTGATAAGTTGGTCCCGTGACATAACTTGATTGGGATGAGACATAAAACACTGCAGGAGGTCTACTTCTCGCCTCCTAAGTTGAGTGTAACTTGAACCTATTGTCAACACCCCTGAGTTAAGATCCAGTTCTAACCCATTTATTCTAATTTTTTGTTCTGGTTTTTTATATTTTAACTTAGATAGTTTGGCCACTTTCAATCGCAATTCATCCATTTGAAGAGGTTTGGGTAAGTAATCTATTGCCCCTGCTCTGATACCTTTCAATCTCTCCAGTTGTTCTGATTTTTTTGAGATAACCAAGATGTTTATTTCTGGAGCAAATTGAGCTATGTACTCGACTAACTCTATGCCATCACCGTCATCTAGAATCCTGTCAATAACTGCCACATGAAAGTTAATTTTTTCTAGTAAAGTATAGGAGCTTTCTAAAGATGAAGCTGTTTGAATTGAAATGTTTTGAGAGGACAGAGATTGAATAATTCCTCGTGAGAGGTTAAGGTCATTTTCGACTAAGAGCAGATTCTTCATTACAAGACCGGCAGTATAGATGCTTTTGTGAATCGGTCAATTGTAGCTTCTTTTGATATAATTTGATATACTATAGATTCACCAGTGAATAATATGAGTTAGAAAGGTACGTATGACTGAAGACGATAACGGCCAGCACGATATTACGTCCTTACAAACACTTGGTTTAGAACTATCCCCTGCAGAAAGAGCTAGACTTGTAGAAACTGTAAATTTACTTGAAAAAGACCAACCGGCTGCCGAGATTGCTTTAGCAGAACGAAATTCTTTAAGACTAATACTCAATCCAGATATTATACCTGAAATAAATAGAGTGGTTGCTATTGCCACTAAGGTAATTATCATACAAGAAGTAGCCAGCTCATTAAATGAACAAATCTCAGATGAAGAAAAAGCTGGCTTAGCTAAAAATTACTCTGGTTCATATCTGGACTTAATTGACCATGTAGTCAATTATTTAGCAACAAGAGAGCTCTCTGCTTAATCAAACAATACTCAACTAATTACCTCATCATGCTGGTGATAATTAATCAGACTTGATCTATAATACCTACTTACTATCCCGGATAGTGAAGTGGCATCACAACAGGTTCTGATCCTGTTATCCTAGGTTCGAATCCTAGTCCGGGATCAGTAAATTAAGATCCCGCGAAAGCGGGGTTTTTATTTACTGATATTTGGCTTGAGGATGATGAAAGCGACGAACATAAGTGAGGAGCAATTTGCGACGGCGAGTGCAAAGCACCCGCCTAGTGCATGTGAGCGAGCAAAGTGAGTGAATCGCAATCCTAGTCCGGGATCAAAATGATATAATTCGATTACTTAAATCCACTTATTAGAAAGTTACTATGCCATTTAAAGATATTTATAGCAGAATAAACAGAGAAATAGCAATTGAAGAAGTTGAAAAAGCTCGTCAAGAGAAACTTTTACTTGAAGAAAGTACAAATGCACAAGAAGAGCGAAGAAGGAATCTTGAAAAACTGTCAGAAGAAGTAGCTAAGACATTAGATCAAGCTAAGGAATTTTATCCAGAGCTTTCTGATTACAGAATTTTTTTAAGACACAGTTATTCTGAAGAAGGGGTTATGGTGATTTGGGAAGTTGATACTCAAGTTGAATGGAGGGAAAGGTGAAGTGGCGAGTATGGAATGAAAACTGACTTTGGAGGATTTGAAGAAATGATATCTCATAATTCTTTCGCATTTGTTCTAGAACTTGATAACCTAGGAAACTTACACTACTTTGATGGAAAAACGTATGAAGAGACAGTTGGAAATTCAATACATACTAAGATTAGAAAAACCACGGAATGCATATTATTAGGTAATTTCAATATTCTTCCGCAAATTATAGAGTTATTTCAAGAGATACTTGCACGCAGGATAGTTAGAAAAAACTTTCCTAGACTTAGGTGGGGACGCATTGGACGAAGGGTTGAAGATCTTTCTAGTGGTCCAGAGGTAGCAAGGCAACTCCCCCCCGTGATTTTAAAAAATGTGGCTTTAGAACAATCTATTCAAGACAATTTTATTATATTTTTCCCCAATTATAGAAAAGTGGTGGGCGTTGCCGAGTATTTCAACGAGCAGTAGTTATTCAACTAATTATTTATATAAAAGTAGTACCCAAAATAGTCCACTAGTGTGATCATGCACCACGTAGGGTGCATGATCCTGTATTCAATGTAGTACTGGATCAGATACTAAAAAATCTCTATTGATTTTTATAACTTACTATAAATACATCTCTTCACACACAAATCGTCTCTACTCACGACCATCTTTTGGTGGTAGTATTACTTTTGTTCAACCATTAATTATCAATTATTATTTAGATCAACTATGCATAAATCCAAAAACCTTTTTGTTATTTTATCCTTTTTAACCTTTTTGATTGTTGTCTCACCTCCTCCTGCTCAAGCCTACCTAGACCCTGGCACTGGCAGTTATTTTATGCAAGTACTTATAGCTGGAGGATTAAGCATTGGCTTAATATACAAAACACTTTGGAGTCACATCAAAAATTTTATTAATTCAATAAAGAACAAATCTACAGACCAAGATGATAAAAAAGACACAGAATAGTCAAGAGGATAGCTCTTTTAGAGATCCTGATGGTTTTATTTTTTACAAGAATAATAAATTGTATCGTCAAGTTAATTCTTCATACAAACAAACTTATGACGATTTCATGAGGTCCGGCCTATACGAGAAGCTGGTTTCACAAAAATTTCTTGTATCTCACAAGGAAGTTAGAAGCTCCAAAAAAAATAGCAAAATACACAAAATTATTGCTCCTCAAATAATTCCATTCATTTCCTACCCTTACGAATGGAGTTTTGGCATGCTTAAGCAGGCGGCTCTTCTAACTTTAAAGATTCAAAAATTGTTACTTCAACACAATATGACTCTTAAAGACGCTAGTGCCTATAACGTGCAGTTCATTGGCTCTAAACCCATATTTATCGACACTTTATCTGTTGATAGCTATGTCACAGGCTCACCCTGGATAGCCTACAGACAGTTTTGCCAACACTTTTTAGCCCCTCTATCTCTAATGAAGTATAAAAGCTTACATCTTAACCAACTTCTTAAGAATCATATTGATGGCATTCCTTTATCACTCGCCAGCAGTCTCCTTCCACCTGAAACAAGACTCAATCTGGGCCTGCTAACTCATATTCACTTACACGCCAAGTCTCAGAGCTATTTTTCCAGTAAAAACACTTCTCAAAAATCTTACAAGATGGATAAGAAGCTACAGATACAGTTAATTGATAATCTGTCTCAAATTATCAAAGGCTTGAACTTAAAAAAAGAAAAGACTGTTTGGTCCGACTACTACACAGAAACCAACTACTCAAAATCTGCCTTTTTATCAAAAAAAACTATTTTGAAGAAATTCGTTAAACAAGTAAAGCCAAAAGTTGTGCTTGATCTAGGAGCAAACACGGGTGAGTTCTCGGAGATCTCTGCCCTAACTGGAGCATATACTATCTCGGCAGACTTTGATCCAATGGCTGTAGAGCGTCTTTTTGTTTCAAATAAAAAATACCAAGATAGTATCCTGCCATTAGTTATAGATCTAGTTAATCCATCCCCTGCCATTGGATGGGATAATCTGGAGAGAAAGTCATTTTTGGACAGAGCACAAGCCGACATGACTTTTGCCCTTGCCCTTATCCATCATCTAACTATCTTTGAAAACATTCCTCTTCACAAAACAGCTAAGTTTTTTGCCCAGATGGGAAAATATCTAGTGATTGAGTTTATTCCCAAAGAAGATTCCCAAGCTCAAAGACTTCTTAGAAATCGTGAAGATATATTTGTAGACTATGAAGAAGAAATGTTTGAGAAAATATATTCTAAATATTTTACAATTCAAAAAAAAGTTCGCGTCAAGAACTGTCAAAGGGTCATGTATTTAATGAAAAGAAAACGTGCCTAAAATATTTTCTAAACTCGTTATCTACCCAATTTTGTTTGCTATTTATCCCATCTTTTTTCTCTTTTCAAATAATCAGAATGAGTTGCGACTTGATGTTATCTGGATACCTATCCTCATCTCTTTAATCTTAGTAGTAGTTATCTGGCTGTTAAGCTGGGTGGTTTTTAGAAATTTGAGAAAGGCCGCACTCTTTACTACCTTGATAACCGTCTTGTTTTTATCATATGGTCACTTGATCAAGCTTATTTCCAAGTTTGAGCCATATATAAGCACAATGGCTTACATAAAGAATGATAAAGTTTTATTTTCTCTAATATTCTCTACAGTTGCTTTGGCGGCTCTTTGCCTTCTTAATTCAAAGCGAAAATTGACATCACTCCATCTATATCTCAATGTATTCACTGTTGTCTTTTCATTGCTCCAAGTTGTTAAGATTGTGCAAACAGAAAACAATATCCAAAAAGACCTAAAGAGACTAGATATAAAACAAAGTATGAATGAAAGTGTTGCAACAGATACACCGGATATTTACTACATAGTTTTGGATATGTATGGCAGAAAGGATGTGCTCCAAAACACATTTGATTATGATAACTCGGAGTTTGAAAGAGAGCTTAGCTCTTTGGGATTTAATGTTTTGGAAAATGCCAACAGTAACTATGCTCACACATACCTATCTCTCACATCTAGTCTTAATATGGAACACGTCAACACTCTAGAGGAAACTCTGGGCAAGAGTGGCTGGAGCGATGGAGTGATTTATGAATGGATGCACAATAGTAAAGCTATGGCTTTTGCCAGAGACAACGGATATAAATTGATAAATTTTCAATCTGGTTTTGGTCCCACAGATGATTTAAAAATAGCAGATATCAACTACAGAATAGGCAACATTCTGCCTCTACTGCAATTATTCAATAAGGACATCACTCTTACTGCATTCGACCTTCAATACCTAAGATCTACAATGCTGTCACCAGTCCTTGAAAAGCATTTTTTAAGATCTATTAGATCGCAGTTTCTCTATACCTTCAAGATGATGTCCGAAGATATACCTCGCGACAGAGAAAAAACCTTTACTCTTGCCCATATGGTTCTGCCTCATCCCCCATATATGTTTGATGAGTTTGGAAATGAAATACCTAAGGCGGAGCTGGAGGCAGCTGGAGAGCCATTTTTGGATAAGAAAAACTATATTAGACAGTTGAGGTTTACCTCAGACAAAACTCTTGAAACTGTCAAAAATATTCTTAAACGTTCTAAAACTCCCCCTATCATCATTATTCAATCTGATCATGGTCCATGCACAATTCTAGGACACCCTCATGGATGGCCTAGACCTGCACCAGAAGAAGGTATCGCGGAAAGAATGGCCATTATCAACGCCATTTATCTTCCAGATTCACCAGATATACTCTATGAAGGTATTACCCCTGTCAACACTTTTAAAGTTATTTATAACCACTACTTTGATGCAGATTTCAAACTTGATGAAGATACTATTTACTACACAGATTTTGTTAACATGCTTGAATTTTTTGATGTGACGGATCAAGTGAAGTAACACACCTCATTTTTTGTTATACTTGCATGGTATATAAACACTCTATGCTAGAAAGATTTAAAAGTGCCAGATTAAAAGACGAAGAAACACCCAAAGAACCAGATTTGAGTGGTAAAATGAGCTATAGAAGACCAGCCAATTATCTTAGTCGGTTAAGTAGTAAGTTGCGAGAAATCCGTAGAGAAGAAAGTGTTTATAACATTCTAATAAGAGTCTTCGGTTATGATCCAAGAAACACCGGTGTTCAATCAGAAATAAGAAGAATAAAACAAGAGAAAGAGTCGGCAGAAAAGTATAGAGATATGTATGGAAAATAATAGACTAATTATATTTGCTACTCCCTACCTAACATACTTTCAAATTCATCCATAAACCCTTCAATTAACTCCGGGTATTTAACATTAGTGTAATATGGTTTTTCTCCATCAAATCTATCATAGCTAACGTCATCCAAGCGAGCATGAGTTCTATATCCAATACTTATGTTTACTAACTGATTGTTTGTTTGATCAAATGTTATGTAGTTTCTGTGCCAACTTGCTGCAGGATTGAAGTGAGTATCATAAATCAAGTATTTTCTATCTCCAAAATATACTACTCTAACTTTTGCTTGCTGTTTTCCTCCTACTTCTGTAAATACATCTGCAACTTGTTTTCCATCAAGTAAATCATTAAATACTTTTACATCTTCATCTAGTATTCTTTCCCACTCTATACTTTCATAAAGATCTACAAATTTAGCTCCTTCAAAATATTTATAACTTCTGATATTTATCGATAACCAAGCGTTATTCAACATATCAAACTCAAAATTATTATTTGCATATTCTACTTCATCTTTTTTCTGATCGTAAATAACATTTCCCGAAAACAATTCTACAAGATATTTTTCTATTTTTTCTTCTTGTTGATCAAATATTTCGCCTGAATTAATAACTATTTCTTCTGGAGTATTTGTTGGGGTTGCTGTGACTTTGACAGTTGGAGTTGGAGTAGTTGTGACCGGTACAGCGGTTGGTTTTGCAGTTGGCTTAACCTCTGCTATAACTTCATTATTTTCCAAAGCTCCATATTTAATTAACATAGAGTTTTTTTGCATTAAATAGGCATTGAAACAAAACACTCCAATTACTAGATTGGTTAAAAAGACCATTGTCCAGGGCTTAACATACTTTATTTTCTTCTTTGGCGAGGTACAGCCAGATTCTAATGCCATCTGCTCTTCCAAAGATAATTCTTCTTTAGTACGCTTTATTTTCATTTTGACATTATAACTGCATTTCACCTGTATAACAATCAATATCTTTCTCTAACATTCTCTATTCCCTCTTCCTCCCCAATACTTCTGGATCTATGCCATACCTAGACAACCAATAAACTACTTTTTGAGCAGCTAACTTGTGTGGCAAGATTACTAGATCAGCACCCCTCTCATAGAGAGTATCTGCCTGAGAGTCGTCATGACTAAATACTACAACGCTAGTTTTGCTTGACCTATTTTTAAGATGGGAAACCAACAATAAATTATTTTCTAAACTGGGAATTGTAGATACAACTAGCTTCACTTTCTCCAGCGGAAGTTCGCTTAAAAAGTCTGCGTCACTAGCATCACCAAAATGAAAATGAACATTGTCTTCTTCCAGTTTTTCTGTCACCTCTGGGTTGTAATCTACCACAGAAACTTTGAGCTTTTGTCGCTCTAAGCCATTGATAAACTGCTTGCCCACCCGGTTATATCCAAAGACAAGCACGTCGGGAGTATGTCGTTTTTCTTTTTTAATTCTTGATGATCTTGTTTTGAGCCGATCAACCCAAGGCTTAAGCAAAAGATACAGGCTATCTAACCTAGAAATAGCTATGGTTGATATAGTAATGGTAATTAGGGCAACAAAACCCAAAATACTATACTCATTCTGAGAGACCACTCCCAGTTCTAAACCCAACGCCATCATAATTAACGAAAACTCACTTATCTGTCCCATGCTCACTCCAGTTTTAAAGCTCACCTGTGGCTGAAACTTAAGTAACTTCATTAACAACATGACAATTAATGGTTTCCACAGAAGAACTAGTAAACTCAAAGATATGACTGGTATTAACAAAGAGCCAAAGCTCCCCAAACTTATGCCGGCACCCAACTCCACAAAAAACAAAAGTAAAAAGAAATCACGAAGAGGTCTCAGTCTAGCAGCCACTTCTTCGGCGTAAACTGTGCTGGCCAAAATTACTCCAGCCACCAATGCCCCGATCTCCATAGAAAAACCCATCATCTCAAAGATTAATGCCCAGCCCACCCCCCAAGCCAATGAGAATACAAACAGCATTTCTTGATCGTTAGCAACTTTTTTTAGTACTGGGTTTATCAGCCATTTTGTAATTACGACTAACACCAAACCTATTGCACTAGCCTTCAATAATAAACCAAGAACTAAACTGGAAACTGCCATCTCTCCAGCTCCTGCCCAAGCAGCCAAACCAATCAATACAAAACTAACAATCACATCTTGTATCAAGAGTAAGCCTACAGACATCTTGCCATGAAGTTGATGCACTTCATTTTTATCGGAAAGAAGTTTTAAGATCACGATCGTACTACTAAAAGAAACAGCTAAACCCACAAATAGTGCTGTCCAGAAGGAGAAGTTGAGAACCAACAATAACAAAGAGCTGACTCCTGCTGTAATGAACACTTGGAGTAAACCTAGAATCAAGACCTGTTTGCCCAAGTTTTTAATGGCTCTGGGAGATAGATGCAAACCGATTGAAAATAAAAGTGTGGTGATGCCTAAGCTAGAAAATAGCTCCAAAGTTTGGTTGGCATGAAGAGTATCTAAAAAATATGGACCTGCCAATAACCCTGTTAATAAATATCCAATTATCAAAGGAAGTTTGAGTCGTTTTAGTACCAAACCTACTATGGCTACTATGGTGAGAATTATACCTAGTTCTGGTAACATTTTAAACTTAAAGCAAGAGTAATAAGGCAGCTCCCACACCCAAAGTAGCTAGTCCCACCTTAAGCCAATTTATCCAGTCTTCTGGACCTGTGCTGGGTAGTTCTACTGGCAACTCTGGTTGAGTTTGAACTACAACTTGGGATGGTTGACAATTTGAGTCAGTTAGATTTGACTGCAACCTGCACCTATTCTTACCATCGCTAGTTGTGAAACAAATATGAGTTGAGTTAGAACAGTCGGCGTTACTTACACACTCATCATCGCAGTTTAGTGCCGTAACTTGATTGGGAGTTGAAGTTGGATTGGGAGTAGTTGTCACAGTTGAAGTAGGGCCTATAGGAGTGGGAGTAGTTGTCACAGGAACAATTGTTCCAGTTGGGGTAATCGTGGGAGGAGTTACTGTCACGGTAGGTGTAATAGTAGGTGTTACAACCGGCACAGGAGTCTCTGTTGGAACTGGCTCGGTTGGGATGGGAGTATCTGTGGGCTCTACCGTGCATTTTGGTGCAAAACTATGTAACCACTGTCCACACCACTCATATTCTGAATCTGGTCCCTCATGCCACCAAAAGTCAATCTGAACCTCGCCTCCACAGGGCACATCTAAAGTACCGTTAACTTCTGCTGTGGGCTTTATTACTCCTTCTTCGTTATTGATCGGCCTGCTTGAAGTAAGAAATCTACTTACACCACCAAACGCAGACTGATCATCACAGTGAACCGTGCCATCATCGTTTTCTTGTCCACTACATACAAATAGATTGGAGTGAGCAAAAGGTTCTGCTCCATCTTTTGGTTTAATTGAATACCAATATCTACCATCTTCATTAAAACCCTCACTTACCTCTATTTGGCAATCCCTACCCCTATTTTCATCATAATGGGCACTCTGTCTGATATCTGCACTCTGACTAGATAATAAGAGACCAACTACACCGCCCGTAATTAATATGCCCAGAAGCAAAACTCCCCACCATAAACCTTGAGGTAACTTCTTACCCACTTTTGGCTTTAACTCAATCATTTTTTGCCCATCTCCCACTTCTTTACTTGGATCTGGAAATTTTTGTTGATCTAGATTTGACATGTATGTCCATCTAATCACAGATGAAACCCTTGGGTCAACCCCTGGTATGACTTGCCTTGAAGAACAAAAATAGTCATGCTTTGTGAAAGTACTATCTTAGTCTCCAAACTTGAAGACATGGGCCCGAATATGGCCTGCAGTACTCTTGAATTAAACTGTCTTTATCTAGTTTGAGATAGTTGCGATGAGAGTTAACTACCAACCACACTTGGTCATAGCTAGTAGCCTGCTGCCAAAACTCGTCGGATATCTCTCTTACTGGCTGTCCTACGCCATCTACCTTGATGTTATTTACATCTTGGTTGTGCAGGTACATCAATATTCCGTCTGGCAGGGTACCAAAATATCCCTCGGTGGCCACTGCTACTTTCTGAGTCTTTGCAGTTTGTAATATCAGATCTGTAGTCTCTTTTATACCATGTCCCGAAGACCATTCTGTTAAGTATTGAACTCTATCTGATTCTGTAAAAATCAAAGAGTCTGGGCTAAACCAAGAATAATATAACTGCTGAGTGACTGGGCCCAATATATTGCTCAAAACCAAAACCGCTACTAGACTCCATAACGCTCTCTGACACAACTCTTTGTGCCTTAACACCCTTTTAATAAAGTCTGTCAAACCTATAGCTGCAGAGATCGTCAACGGCACAGCTAGTGGAAATAAATACCTGGTATACACAACTTTACCCATGATCATAATAGGCAAAGCAAAAACCAAGGCCATGACTAATAACCAGAAATGTGTTTTATTTCTAGAAGTTTTAAGGCCGGCGATGGGGAGTAGAACAATCATGGGAGTTAAATATAGCCAAATAGCAAACCCATACTTAGGCCACTGCTTCATGGCTTGCCACCAGCTACCAGTTAATAATTCATCCATACCGTACAAAAAGTCTCCTCCTCTGCCAAATAATTGCGAAAATGCTGGATGAAGCTTGAGGGATAAGAAAATAACCAAGCCACCAAAAATTGGTAAGGCTAAGTTAATGAAGTAGGGTTTAAGCTGGCTAATATTTAGCTTCAATTTTGAATTCACCAAAAATGGGGCAAAAAATAAAACTGGGACAAATAATATGGCTGGGAGTTTAGTCCATAATGCTGCACCCAAACTAACTGCCAAGATAATCTGCCAGTTAATTTTATTTTTTGCCTTCCCACTCACCTTAACACTTGCCCAAAGAGTTAAAGTCAGCCACATGGTCATCATGGCATCCATTAAAGCCATTCTGTGATGGAAAAACCAAAATGGTAATAGAGTGGTTAGCAGACCTACCACAACACTAGCTATTCTTTCTTTAGTCAGGCTGTATGTAAGTTTCATCATCAACCATACTTGAGCTAATCCCACCAAAACAGATACCAATCTGCCAGCCAATAACGGATCCTTGATAATTCTAATAAATGGCACCATTGTCCATACAAACAAGGGTGTTTTACCATCATTGAGAGGGAAAAACAAATATCTTTGCCAGTCATCCAGTATTAACTGTGACCAACGAATGTAGATAGCTTCATCGGCAAAGACAGGTAGAGAGGTAAGATTAAATAGGTGAGTCACAAGATACAAAACAACAATTCCTATCCAGACATACTTGAATTTATTTTTTAACATACTCATCATCCTATCGCACAACTCTAATTAATCCTTCTCCAGTTGGAGGATTTTCTCTTGCTTGTGATTAACCATAACAAAAAGCCAATAGGTATAGCAGACCAAGTAATCATTTTTTGCTGGAGCAATATTTCTGGAGAAAATCCTCCATATTTTAACCAGGGTAGATATCTAAACATAGAAGTCACAGAAAATATTAGTACAGTTATTACCCACCATCGTTTAAAACTAGTAACTGCTCCAAACACCGGAACTTTTTCCAGACACTGTTCTAACTTCAATCTCAATCCAGATAAATCACCCAGGTTAATTAATGGCAACCAAACCAATACCCAAACCAAGTACCAAGGATGAAACTGCTGAGCTCTAGGTAGTAGCAAAGGTACAAACATGAGAATAGAAGCAGATAAAGGTATGGATTTTAATACCCAAGATTTGATGTTTATTTTAGAAAGAAAAGCAACTGCGACCGCTGGCAATTTTTTATGGAGAGTGATGTCTAACATACTAACCAAAATAACTACCATACCTAAAGGAATTAAAACAGCGGTCGCATACTTGGTATAGATCGAGAAGCCAAGTAATACCCAGCCCAAGACCAACCACTTTTTTTGATTTTCTTTCTTGGCAAAATAGACCAAACTTAAAATAGCTGGCACCATCATCCATAGATCGTTATGCATGTTGCCTACAATTTCAATCACAAACAAAGGGTTTAAAAGTACTAACGCAACTTGGTCTAGCTTTAGCTTAAAACCAGCAACTTTGGCATACTTTAGCCATGAATAAACCAGCAGTAATATGCCTCCAAGAGACATAACTCTAAACATCAGCCAGGTGGAGATAAACTTGCCTAAACCTAGAACATAGGGAACTAAGGATAGGAGAGTGAATCCATAGGCATAAGGAGCAGGAGTATGAGTGTTATGCATGAAGCGAGTCCAGTCGTCAGCTGCAAAATCAAGAGCAACCTTAACATGAGGATCTGCCCCATAATTGACTACCATTCTGGCATTAAATATATAGTTAAATACGTCATGAGACAAAGCGTTATATGCCAACAACAATGGAGCGATAATAGCCAAATAGACACCAATTAACTTGAGCCAACCCCATTTTTTAAGTAGTTCATCAAAAGATGTCTTTTCTTTTTTAAGAAGATATATGATAGATCCATAAGTAAAAAAGGCTAAGCCAATAATAATGCCGTAAGTCCAAGTCAAAACTGTTCGATCACTACCCCACAACCAGATAGTATTTTGAAAATCTATAAACCAAGCTTGATTAATTAATGTTAGATTGGGGTCTGTTTGGGAGTAAGAAAATACTGCCCAAGCCAGCAATACTAAAAAATAGCTACCAAATACTAACCACCATTTTTTCATATCTTGTACAGACCTTTAAAGTCCGCCAAACGTATTCTTAAAATATCCCTAAACATACGCAAGGAGTCTTTGATTGGGCTAACCCGATCTGTTTTGTAATGCTTCCAGAATATGGGCACTTCTCTTACTAGATAGCCTTTTTTTATGGCTAAAAAGAGTAACTCTACGTCTACAGAACCAGTGAAAGCATCTTTTCTCAATCTCTGCTTACCATAGACTTTCAACATAGGAAATAGTTCCTGAGTAGCCCTGGCAGAAAACAGTTTAAAACCATTCTGAGTATCTAATATTCCGGGCACTGCCAAGATCTGGACTGCCAAGTTAAATACTCTGCCCATGAGATGGCGATAAAATGGCTCTGTATCCCGCTTGGCTCCTGTAATTTCTCTTGAACCAATCACTACGTCAAAGCCTTTTTCGGTGTAATACCAAAGTTTTTCCAGTTCTTGTATTGGGGTGGATTGGTCAAAATCTGTAAATAATCTCCAGTCACCCGTAGCAGTCATCATGCCAGAAGTTACAGTAGACGCCTTGCCTTTATGAGGGTTATGCAAAACCTTAATTTTTGGGCTTTTCTTGGCAAATTTATCAAGTTCTTCCACTGTACCATCTGTGGAACCATCATCGGATAAAATAAGCTCCCAGTCGTAATCTTGGGCTTTAAGATAATCGTAGATCTCTCCCAAGACGTTACGCTTTAAGTTTTTTTGCTCGTTGTATGAGGGAACTATAACTGACAGTTTTGGATTCATAATTCTTAGTATACAAGTGCTGTTCACTCCTGTCATCCTCACTAGAGTTAAACCAACTTTTATGTCAGGCTCGTTAATTCTTAAGTTGGCGGTCATTTGATTAACAACAACCATCGGAGGCATTCGCTCCAAACAAATTAATTCTTTAAGTTTAAGAGCTCATTCGACGAACTAAACTCCAGATCAAGGATTTAGTTAGAGTTGTGGTTTGTTTATTTCGTACGCTCCTCAAATTGTATTAATCAAATGACAGTGATCAAATAATTTTCTACGATTTTATTAGTTAAATTTCTCCTGGTCTTTGATATTTCCATCTCATTTTCACTAATTAAATAGATTTAATAATTTATGAATGATACATTCTGGTATACTTTATATGTATGACAGACGCGGAAAATGATAAAGTGGCACTATCTCTTTTTGAAAAATTCGATGTTCCGGATGATCCTGACGACCTCATCAGAGAAATTAATCCTGATATGAGTCTCGATGAAGCTGTTTGGAGAGTTCAGCTTTATAATCAGCGGGTAACTGATGGGACCAACACTGCTGTATTTGAAGCTATCAAAAAGATGCTCACAGATTTTGATTATAATCCTGAAGAATGGGTTTACTTCTCAAACATGCAGAGTCCTGAAGAGGCGGAGAAACACTTCGCCGAACATTTTCCAAGAGGAGTTGATTACCTAGCATTGCCGGGACAATATATTGGAGGAATAACAGGAGGGGCAGTTTCTTTTGGTTTAGCAAAACATACGTACCATAATAATGGATATACAACTTTCATTAGAGTGCGACCAAAATAGATTGCTCAATAAATAAATTTTTTAACTACAAAAATTAAGTTGGTAGTAATTTGATTACTAGACTTGAATAAATATAACAATTTGACAAATACAATTTGAAGATCGTACGAAATAAACTCTTCACATCATGCGAGATTGCTTGTTTTGGAGTTTATTTTGTCGAATGAGCTCTCTATTCTTTAAATATATTCGTGATTGGAGCGAATGCATCAAAAATTGTCATTTTCAAATTTTTATTAAGCTCTATTTTCTTATTTCCTTAAAACTGTAATCTCTGGCCCACCCGGTATGCGATAGACTTCTTCTGGAGTTTTGTTTGGAAATACCATAATTTCATTCACAGGGCTAGATTCAAGATCTAGAGGTTCATCCATCTCGTTAATCACAAATAGGGTGTCTGCTTGGGTGATATTTTCAAAAGACAGTGGCTCTCTATCTAGTGTATAGAGAAAGTATTTATAGTTCATGCCGTGCAGATCCCCACTGGGACTTATCAAAACCATGGCATACTCCTCTGCCTCTCCCACTCTAGAAGCAATAGTTTCTGCGGTAGCTTGAATATCCTTTATCTGCCATCCTGCTGGTTTTAAGTTAATAGTCGTGGCATTAAACCAAACAAACAATGACAAGAATCCAACACTCGCCAACTTGCCAATCACGGACCAGTTCCATAAACCAACTATAACTAAGCCATAAACCAAAAAGACTGCTGGAAAAAGATATGAAATATAGTGACTAAATATGCTGTGTCCATAAAAACTAGTACCGATGATGCCCACACCTAACAAAATTAATATCATCAACAAACCAGTCATCAGAGATTTACTCTGCTTGTTTTGCTCTCGCCACTTATATACCCCAAAGCCAAACACTCCAATCAAAACTGTGTTTAGCCAACGCAACTTACCTACAAATAACTCAAATAAAATGCCCATGGTTCTACCATGTATCTCCCATAAAACACGAGTTAAATATCCAAAAATGCTTTGCGTTTCTCCATGATGCATACCCTCATTACTAAAAACCAACTTACTAAATGCCTGAATATTTAAACCATTGTGTTTAAGATCAAACAAAACCAGAGGCAGAAATGACAAAAGCACAATCAGGGCAGCACCCGAAGTATATTTGAGTTGCCTGAATCTAGTTAATTTAGTTTTATTTCTATACATCAGCCATAACCAAACCAGACCTATGGCCACCACAGCCAATAATATTAGATAGTGGAGTTGAAGAATAATAGAGACCCACAGACCCAACCATAACCAATGCTTATGATCACCCTTCCAAACTCTACTTAATGAATAAATAATTAACAATCCAAACAGAGGAGCTGGATTGGGATTCCATGAAAACCTGGTTAGCTGGATGACCACGGCAGATACAGCATACAAGCTTGTCGCCACCATAGCTGGCACCTCTCCTACTAGCTCTCGCCCCAACTTATACATCAACCAAACAGTCAAAATCCCCAATACGGCCACGGCTATAGCTGGACCTATGGGACTGGGATAGCTCAACCAAAGCCAAGGAGCCATGAAATAATAGTACAAAGGACCCAGATACATGTTGCCAATGCTGGTCACGGGACCGATAAAAACCGGATCTAGTTCTTTAAAGATCTTGGCCACTATCAAGACATCTCGACCCTGATCACCCAGAAACTGCTGGGCAGATTCCAAGTTATACAACCTCAAGAAAGAAGCCAAAACTAGAACGAGACCTAACCACCAAAGTTTAAATCTTTTTTGCATGAGACTGTTTTACTTTTTCTTTTTAGACTTATCTTTCCAGATAACCCTCGTGTAAGCCAAGTAGTTCCAGACCATTCCAACCAAAATACCTACGATCATGAACAAGAACCCTGTATCAAACACAAACGGATTGCCCAGCACTAACTTGGAAAACGGCACATTAAACAAGAATACATCTGTACCTATGGTTCTAGAACCCACCTCTGCCAAAACAGTTTGGATACCCACAGAACCAAAACTTGCTACATTGAAAGTTAAAAACTTAAGAGGAACTTGTGCCATCTTGAGCTTCCTATCACTAAATGTCCAGATATTGGACAGGATAAAGTTTGAAGTGACTGCCATCTCTGCAGACAGAAAATAGGCTAAGGTATAGTAAAAAAAGTTGCGAAACATGGCTAAGGTCAAGAACTGGACAGATGCTCCAACCAAACCCACCACGGCAAACTTAAATAATCTGTGTTCGATGATGTCTTTTATTCTCATTTTAAATATATAAATAAGGTTGTTCTTGATGTATTCTGGGCCAATCTTTGATTGACCTTCTGTTCTATCTACAAATTTGTATGGCACAAACCCAACCTTAAAACCTTTCTTAAGTACATTGTGCATAAATCCAATTTGAAATGTGTAGCCATAAAATCTCTCGGAGTGTAGGTGGGGATGAACTGCTTCATAAACTTTTTTGGTAATTGCCCTAAATCCAGATGTCCAGTCACGAATCCAAAAATTTGCAAAAACTATAGAGATAATGGCATTGCCTACTCCGCTTAACAGTTTTCTATCTAAACCCCAGTCATCTGGCACACCTCCACCAGGATGATATCTAGTCCCCATCACAAAATCTTGGCCTTCATCTATCTGGCGTAAGAATTCTGGAATCTTTTCTGCCGGATGAGACATATCTGCATCAAACTCAAAAACTACATCTGCCTTTAGTTTCCCAAAAGCATGAGCCATACCGTTTAAGTAGGCAGCACCCAAACCAGCTTTTTGTTTATTTAAAAATAAATGTAGTTGGGGATATTTTTTCTGTAATTTCTTAACTACTTCGTATGTTTTGTCTGGTGAAGTATCATCTACTATTAAAATACCCATCTGCCAGTTCTTTATGCTTTCAAAAACTTTGGTTAACCTAGGCACAAGAACAGGTACGTTTTCTTTTTCGTTGTAGGTGGGAACAATAATAATGGCTTTTTTCATTTTTTGGCCTCAAATTCTAGCTCTGCTTCTACCATTAGTTTGACTAACTCTTCAAAAGAAACTGTTGGCTCCCAACCAAGTTGATCTTTTGCTTTACTGGCATCACCTACTAGCAAATCTACTTCTGCAGGTCTATCGAATTTTGGATTATGTTTATAAACAGATTTCCAGTCCTCCAACCCAGCAGCTTCACATGCTAATTGTAAAAATTCTTTGACCGAGTGTGTTTCTCCAGTAGCTATGACGTAATCTTCTGGTTTTTCTTGTTGCAACATCAGCCACATAGCTTCTACATAATCTTTGGCATAACCCCAGTCACGCTTGGAATCCAGGTTGCCCAACTCTACCTTCTTTTGCTTACCTAACTTAACTCTAGCCACTCCATTGGCAATTTTTCTGGTTACAAACTCCAGACCTCTACGCGGGGATTCATGATTAAACAACATGCCAGACACAGCAAATATATCAAACGATTCTCTATAGTTAACTGTAATCCAGTGACCATAAACTTTGGCTACACCATATGGAGAGCGAGGGTAAAATGGGGTGGTTTCTTTTTGAGGTACTTCTGCCACTTTACCGTACATCTCACTGCTACTGGCTTGATAAAACTTGGCTTTGGGACATGCTAGACGCACAGCTTCCAAAATCCTGGTTACACCTAGAGCCGTGAATTCACCAGTCAAAACTGGCTGTTCCCAACTAGCTTGAACAAATGACTGAGCAGCAAGATTGTAAACTTCATCTGGCTGAATATCTTTAATTGGGTACGTCAAAGAATGCTGATCTATAAGATCCCCAGAAATCAATTCTAAATTGGGATCATGCATGATATGTTCAATTCTGGCGTAGTTTTGAGTGCTTGTTCGGCGAGTTAATCCATAAACTTTGTAACCCTTTTCCAACAAAAACTCTGCCAAGTACGATCCATCTTGACCGGTGATACCGGTCACAAAAGCTTTTTTCATATTTTTTTCCTCCAATATTCCAGAACTTGGCTTAAACTGTCTGTCAAAGCTATCTGGGGCTTATATCCTAACTTACCAATTTTACTAATATCGGCTCTCATTTCTGGTATATCGCTTGGTCGCAACCTCTGTGGATCTTCTTTAACCACAACTTTTACTTTAGACAAACCTATTAGTTCATCTAACACAGCTTGCATAGTAACGCTTTGACCAGAGCCAATGTTATACACTTCTCCTATCTCACCCTTATCCATTAATAATTTGTAGGCTTTGACCACATCTAGCACATCAGAAAAGTCTCTCTTGGCTGTTAAGTTGCCCACCAGAATCTGTTGTTGCTTGCCTGCCTCAACTAAAGCAATCTGCCTAGCAAAATCCGAAACGGCAAAGCCCACAGTTTGTCCAGCACCAATATGATTAAAAGGTCTAGCCCTAACGATCTCTAAACCCTTGGCATTTGTGTAAGCTATAGCCAACATGTCCTGACAGATCTTAGAAACTGCATAGGGATTAACTGGACGTAAAGGGTGATTCTCACTTATGGGCAGTTCTCCCTCTTTGCTTAAGCCGTACTCATCTGCAGAACCAACAAACACAACTCTAGCTTTACTATTTAGCTCTGTCAGTGCTTGCAAAAAATTTAACTGAAGACGCACGTTGTTTAATAGTATCTTGGTCGCTTGCTCAAAACTATTACCCACTGTAGCTATTGAAGCCAAGTGATAAACTTGGTCTGGTTTAACTTTTTCCAAAAGCAACTTTGTGGCCTCGTAATCTGTTAAGTCAAGCTTGTGAATCTGTTCCGCCGGAAGCAAAGCATCTTTCCCATCATTACCAAAACTAGTGGCATGAAGTTCAATTTCCATTTCTTGAAGTAATAATCGAGTTAAGTGAGTTCCCACAAAACCTGTGCCACCAGTAATTAAAACAGTTTTCACCCTTGCCTTCCTATGCCTTGATATGTAAAACCAAGTTCTTTCATCTGCTCCAGATTAAGCCTGTTGCGGGTATCAAACAGCCACTGATCTTTACCCGCGTGTCTTAGGTTGGAGTAATCCATACCTATTAGCTCTGGCCATTCTGTAAGTAAAAATATGCAGTCTGCATCTTGGGGCAGTTTTTGCTGATCATCTACAACAATAAAGTTACCTGTCTCAAGCTCTGTGGCAAACACTTGTTTTACTGCATGGCTCTTTACCACGGGATCGTAGGCAACTACTTTGGCACCTTGAGATAATAGTTTGGGAATGAACTTGGTTGAGGGAGCTTCTCTTAAATCATCTGTGTTAGGTTTAAATGAAAGACCTAAAACTACAATTGTTTTACCACTAAATCCTCCAACTTTATGCTCATACTCTGCCAATAACAGATTAATTCTATTTTCATTAAGCATGTCTACTTTGACAAACAAGTTATCTGCCTCTCCAATTTCTTTTGAAAAATGCGCCAATTCTTTGACATCTTTGGGGAAACACGAACCTCCATAACCGGGACCTGGATACCAGTAGTGAGCTCCAATCCGTTTATCATAACCAATAGCTTTGACCACTTCTTCGATGTCTGCTCCACTTTTTTCGCAAATATCCGCCACTTGGTTAATAAATGTAATCCTAGTGGCTAGATAGGCGTTGGCTGTGTACTTAGCCATCTGAGCAGACTCTGGTCTAACTTTGACAATGGGAGCGTTGAGAGGAGTGTGAAGATCTTCCAAAACTTCAAAAGTGGGGTTGTTTTCTGCCCCAATCACCACTCTATCTGGACTCAAGGTATCTTGAACAGCTGTGCCTTCGCGTAAAAACTCTGGCAAAGAGGCCAAGTTAAACTTAACTTTTGTCTTTGATTCTATTCTTTTTCTAACTAGATCTAGAGTGCCGGGCGGGACAGTAGATTTAACAGCCACAATTGCATCTTCTTTGAGAAAAGGAGCTAGTGACTCTGCAGATGCAAATACATACTTGAGATCTACTCCACCATCTAGAGCAGATGGCGTCCCCACTGCGATAATAATTAAATCCGCATCTTCTATAGCCTTTTTATACTCTGTTGTAAAGTCAAGATTATTTTTCTGCTGAGTTTCTTTGAGCAGATCTTCCAGCTGGGGTTCATGAAAAGGTACCTGAGATTGCTTAAGCTTGGCGATCTTTTTTTCGTCTATATCCAGTCCATAAACCCTATGACCAAAAGAGGCGTAAACAGCAGCACTAACTACACCTACAAAACCTGTACCAATAACTGCAATTGTCATAGTAACCTTGAGTATATCACTCAAATCTGGGCATCGCCAAGACAAAATTAAGGGTTCAAAAAGATCGCCTCAAGCTCGCTCATAGAAAACCAGTGGTGATGCCGTATTGTCCAGTCTATAAGAGCCAGAGTATCTTCATAACGATCTTGGCTCCCCATCACTACCACAACCACATCTTCTGCAGGTAGTCTAAACTGGCTCATCAGAACTTGACCTGCCTCTTGAGTTGTGCCCGTTTTAATTCCTACTACTTCATACTCTCCACCCAATAGCTGATTAGTGGCCTGAATACTATGAATAGCCTCTCCAGAAAAATCGGAAATAGTAGTTTGACGAAGAGAAACCATCTGTCTAAGATCTTCATCTGCCATCACAGCTTGTCCGAGTACAACCAAATCATGAGCGGTAGTTTTTTGATTTCCAAAATCAAAGCCTGCCGGATCTGCAAACTTGGTTTGAGTCAATCCCAGCTCCTGGGCTTTATTATTCATAGCCAATACAAAACCTTCTTTCCCAGCTGGATAGTGATTGGCCAAGATGTATGCAGCTTGATTTGACGAAGTGACCAACATAGCTTCCAGTAGATCTTTGACTACCAACTCTTCTCCCAGTAAAAATAGTGGTTTCTCCGGCAGAGTGAGATCTGCTTGATCTACTGTGAGGAGTGTATTTAGGGTATAGGCATCTTTAACTACCAGTGCCGACATTAGCTTGGTGGTAGAAGCTGGAGACCAAGATTTATCTGCCTGCTTGTTGTATAAAACAGTTTTAGAATCTAAGGCATAAACCAAAGCGATGGGAGCTTGAACATCCAAGCCTGCTATATCATTTTTATTATCTGGTTTAACAATAGGCACTTTTATATCTGGGGGAGAAGGCAGTATTGGTAAAGCCCGAACAGGACCTAGCTTCATAATTGCTGCCAAACCCAGCAACAAAACCACCACACTGCCCAGATAGCTCTCCTGCTTTCGCGATAAAGTCATATATTCATCTTAACTCATTTGAAAGGTAAATTGTTTTATATATTCTTCTGATGATTGACTTTC
>Ga0233431_1000519_pt1 | contig 82475 bp, 107 predicted proteins | sample SI_118_April2016_FD_179867 | JGI IMG/M metagenome (GOLD analysis project Ga0233431, IMG submission 179867) | Seawater microbial communities from Saanich Inlet, British Columbia, Canada - SI_118_April2016_200_MG | ecosystem: Environmental > Aquatic > Marine > Inlet | place: Canada: British... | reverse complement strand
GCGTTGCCAGAGTATGCTCTACCAGATTGCCCTTATGCGTACTACGTCATTATATATTTGGTAGATTGGTCTGAAATGCCAGAAAAGATTCGCAATAGGCTTATCGCTACTATTTTGTATGCGATACCTGATGAAGAAGGCAAAGTAAGACCGTTCGACTTTAAGAGTTTTGGTCCCATGATTAGAACTCTAGGCGTAGATTATCTTGAGGACGAGGAAGGCCCAGACCCACTCGCTGACGATGTGGAATGGGCGCTATAAACAGGAGTGTAAAATGAAATTTCAATTAATTGAAAAAAATGAGTATAACGAGACATCTATTATATCGACTACAACAGAAATAGAAAGCATTGTAAAATTGGCTCGTGAAAAAGTCACAGAAGACAATATGGCAAATGCTTTTACTATGGATGAGAAGCTAAATGATTGGGAAACTTTCTACGTTGAAGTTCTTGACGAAGATGGCAACCCAACCAATGAGGCTGTATATGGTGGTATGGAAAGACAGAAGCATTTCCTATATTACTTCACCGATGATGGTGTCAAGAAGGTATTTCTTGATGAAGTTACAGCCCCTATGCGTTTCTATGTTGGAACTGACAACGGTGAAGATTTCTTCGCCAGTGTTCCTTCCAAGAAGCGTGTTGGACAATATGATACTGTAGATAGCCTTGGAAGCGAAGCATTGCAAACCAAGGGTGTCTATTACGTTAAAGTTCTCAAGTAATACATATCGAGGTTAACATAGTGGGAGATGAAATATGGCTGATAATGATCCGTATGCAGAGAGGAATCTAAAAGATTCGGGGGAACGTCAAGAGTTTTCTACAGGAGCAGTGAGAGATACACAAGGCGGTAAAGGGCGATATGATTTATTGCCCGCATCTGCTATTTTCGCTATTGCCAGAGTTTTCGAAGAAGGGGCTATCAAATACAAAGCCCGAAATTTCGAAAAAGGCATCCCTTTAAGTCGTTTTATTGATAGCGGGCTTAGACATATCTTTAAGCATTTAGAAGGTTATAGAGATGAACCACACATGGCTCAAGCTGCGTGGAACATATTGGCTTATATTCATACCGCTACTATGATCGAGAGGGGTCTTCTTCCGGAAGAATTAAATGATTTGCCAAACCATCTTAATGAAGGAAAAGCATCTGTTTTGTAGAGCGTCTAAGAAAGGGAAATAAAATGGGATGGTGTGGACATGGACTTTACGCTGGTGATGGAACGCAGAGTTGCCATTGCGATTTTTTAGAACAGATGGGAATTTCTGATGATTATGATGAGGTATTCGAGTGGATGAGCATGAGCAGAACAACGGTGCCAAAAGATAGAAGGCATCTACTGAGAAAAAATTATAAGCTTGCCGTAGACAAAATGCCTAAAATGAAATTTTGCTTCGGTAAACGAGTTAATGAAGATGATATGCTGGAATGGCAAATGCTTTTATCTTTATTCGTAGATAACCTGGTAAAACCACCAAAGATAATTGCAGATAATGGAATTAAAGCCACACAATATTTATTGGGCGATCACGCTTCAGATTTTGATAATCCTGGTGCTAGACGAAGTTCTCTGAAGGCTTTTTTAAAAAGAGTAGAAAAAACGATTAATAAGAAGAAATAAATGGAGTAATAATGCAATCTAAAGTTCCCCTTTCGATTAAGTATCGTCCCAAAAAATTGTCTGATATCGTTGGTCAAGATGTAGTTGTACGCATCTTGATCAATTCGTTTAAAGAGAAAAACTGGCATAGAGCCTACATTCTCGAAGGATTATTCGGTTGCGGAAAAACCTCAATTGCTAGAATCATGGCAGCAATGGAGAACTGTGTTAACGCCCCGACTACAGAACCATGTGGAGAGTGTGAACCATGTAAGGCTATCTTCGAAGGTAAATTTATTGACGTAAAAGAGTTAGATGCCGCATCAAATGGTGGTGTCGACAATATACGTTCTTTACACGATGAAATAGGTTTCTGTCCTATCCATGGCAAGATCAAATACATTATCATTGACGAGGCTCATGGGTTGACCGGCTATGCTGCGGATGCTGCATTGAAAATGATTGAAGAGCCACCAGATCATGCAAGATTTCTTCTTTGCACTACAGAGCCTGAATCATTCAAATCTACAATTCCTAGTAGATGCATCACATTGAATTTCAGAAAAATAAAATGGGACATACTATATCAGCATCTGATCAATATAGCGAATCAAGAAAAGATGGATTATGAGGAAGGGGCAATTAAAGTCGCTGCTCAATTCGCAGACGGAAGTTGTAGAAATGCATTACAGAACTTGCAGACTATTCTAAGTTATGCTGGTACAGAAAAAATCACTACAGAAATGGCTCGTGATGCTTTAGGGGCGATTGATAATACATTGTACTATCAGTTTGTGCATAACATTCTGTCAGTTAACGCACCAGAAGTTATGAAGGGTGCAAATCAATTGCTTGTGCAAGGTTCCAACGCTGGCAAGGTGATACAAGGGCTAACTAACTATTTGAGAAATTTACAGTTGTATCTTGTGGGCGGGGAAGAGTCGGTGAGTGGATGGCTGACTGACGAAGAGTTAAAGAAAATGCAAAGTCATGCACAAAAGGCTAAACCTACATTGATATACAATTTTCTTAAATTGATAGTAGAAATGAGAAAAGGTTTGGAAGTCAATATAAGTGCCCAAGCGTTGTTGGAAAGTTTCTCTGTGGGTGCAATGATGGAAGTAGTTAAAAGTAAGAAATAAGGGAGAAATCATGAAGGCAATAAATATTATTGAACAGTATATGGGACCAGCAGAAATGAGTCCTTCTACAACAATCAAATCTGATGCTAACCACACGAGAGTATTGATTGAGAAGGAAGATGGAACTGTAGAAGTCATTTTCACTGGTGGAAAATTCTGCGAAGAGACATACAAAAAACGTTGCAAGGACGCTGGAGGAAGAGAGTTTAATCTCGATGTCCCTTCTCAATCAGAAGCAGACGCAGTAATAAAAGAGTATAAAGCGTTATATGATGAAGATGACTCTCTAGAAGATTATTTAAAGAAATTTGATAAGTTTGCACAAAAGAATTTTGAAGCCGCTGATGAAGATACTCTTGAATATCGTAAACAACTCTTGAAAAGTGGATTTTCTGTAGCTTTTGGTGTTGGACTTGATAAAAGAGAGGTTTTAGATGTATTGGAAAATCCAGGTGTGCAATATTTAGTACGAAAATACTCTAAAAAATCTAGCGAATAAATATCAATAATCCGAAATAAGAGTTAGGAATATTAACCGTAAATCTAACTCTTAGATACGAAAGGGGTTATTGAAAATGGCCAGATTAAGAAAGTTTCTGGTCAAGGCGACTACGGCTAAAGAAGAAGAAAAGAAGAAAAAGCAAGTTTTACTTCTTATTAAGTTAGTTAATACAGTAAGACGATCTAGGAAAAAAGAAAGAATTAATATCGCTTTTAACCAGATTGTCGAAATAATGCAGAAAAAAATAAATCAGTTAGTATATAAGTTTCATATACCAGGATGTACAAAACAAGATATAGAGCAGGAGGCTTTATTTGCATTACGATATAAAGCAATTAAAGATTACGATTCTTCCAGAAGTGAAAGACATGAACTGTCACCATTTGATAAATTCGCAATGTTGTGTATGCGAAGGCATCTTGCCACACAGCTAAAGGCAAGTTATCAAAATAAAAGTTATACACTGAATACAGCCGCAAGCCTTGATAGAGATCGCAGTTGTGCCGCAAAGTCTGAAGAGAATTTATTTCTTTCAGATATTATTTCCACTACGGATGGGGATGTAGTGGAAGCACTTAAAAAAAGAGAATACTTTGTATTGTTTATGAATCAACTGTACAAACGTCTTTCTCCATTTGAACAGGAAGTATTAAAACTATATAGTCTAAAATATTCATATAATGAAATAGCAGACATAATGAATAGCAGAAGCAAGAAAAAAAGACCAGTAAAAAGCCTTGTTAAATCTGTAGATAACGCACTTTCGCGTATCAAAAATAAAGGCAAAGAAGTGCTGGAAAAATATGGTGATGAAATAGACAGAAAGAAATTTAAACGCAGAAACAAAAGTAAGTAGATGGTGCTAGTAATGGTCGTTAACATGGTAGAAAATACTTTTGAAAGGAGTGGCCATGAAGAGTTGTTATGAGTTAGACCCTGTATTGTTCACTAAAAAAAGCGTACTCGAATCCCTTGAAATGCCTATTGTGGTACGTGTAAAGGAATTCAAAGAAGATTCTGTAAAAGATTTTGCAGAAAATATGTCTAAAGCACATCAAACCTCACAGCCTATCATTCCAATTGTTATAGATTCGTATGGTGGCGCGGTTTACGGGCTTAACGCAATGATCTCTATTTTAGAAAATGCATCAAAACCAGTAGCGACAATTGTTGAAGGAAAAGCAATGAGTGCTGGTGCTATATTGTTTGCAATGGGAACTCCAGGATATAGATTTATGGCACAACATGCTACTCTTATGTTACATGATGTGAGTTCTTGGGCTTTTGGTAAAATCGAAGAAATGAAATCAGACACTAAAGAAGCTGATAGACTTAATAAGAAAATATTCAGAATGATTTCTAAGGCGTGTGGACATAAAGACCAAAATTATTTTCTTGATATTATACATAAAAAAGGACATGCTGAATGGTATCTAACACCTAATGAAGCTAGAAAACACAAATTAGTTGATGTAATTGGGTTGCCAGAATGCATATTGAAAGTTGATGTTAATTACATATTCAAATGTAATGGTAAGACAATTTTAGAAAGTTTAGAGAGGAACTAAAAATGAAATTTAACGTAATAGTAGAAGGTTTTATTCATGGAGTATCAGCAGCAGTAGAAGCGGCAACTCGTGGTGCAGAAAAGAATTTCTCTGGTGCCGACAAGATCAATATCAAATCGTGTGTAGATGAAATAGAAGCGTCTGCCTTTGGCGGTTTGATGAGTGTCAAAACAACATTCTCTGATCTGGTTGTAGATTCTCTTGGATATAAGTTTGAAGAAGAAGGAATAGCTACAGTTAATGCAAAAGACCTGATGACCGTGTTGAACTCTTTTGCTATAGATGAAGAAGTCATTTTCGAATTGAAAGACGGATCGAAAGATGGTAAGGCGACAAAAGAATTGTCAATAACAATGGCTTCTGATACTGACCAGTTCCAGACCCTTCCTTGTTATGACAACTCTGTGAATTTACCAGCAAAGTCGGATGCTTTTTCTAAGACATTAGAACTCAATAGGGAACTATTGTTATATGGTCTTGAAAAAGTCGCTTTTGCCATTGGCTTTGAGGGTACAAAGCAAACATATTTGTATGCCTCTTTGAGAACTGCTGAAGATAATATTAAATTCGCAGCAGGCACAGGCACAAGGCATATCGTGCTTGATATCAGCGGCAAGGATGTTGTGAAGTCTACACCGAAGGAATCGTCAGTTCTTCTTCATAAGTCTCATATCGCAGTGTTTTCTAAGATTTTACATGCACTGAAATCACAAACTGTGACTATCAAAGAATCGAAAGACGCTACTTCTTCGGCTTTCCAAGTTGTTATCGAATGTAGTCCCCACGAGATTATATTGATAGGTTCTGATCCTACTATTAAGTGGATAGATGAAAACGTAATCCTTGATATGGATTATACTACAAAGATGGTGACTAGGATTGATGATTGGGCGTATGCAGCAAAAGGAACTACGGCCACTTTCAATGATCAAGTCAAGAAAGAAAGACGGGCACACAAGGCTGTTATTGATGTAGATGTCGCCAAAAAAGAAATCGATATCAAGACAAATGAAATGATGCGTTCTAATCGTAAGGTTCCTGTCGTAGAATTGGATACGAAAGAATCTACTCTACCTTCCTTTAACTGTGTTTCATCTTATCTAAGAGAAATACCTACAGTTGGAGAAGAGGGTAGTTATGTTCAGATGGAAATGATTGGCCCCAAAAAGCCTGTAGTATTCCACTATCATGCGAATAAGAACGTTGCAGAAAGGGATACTATTGAGAAGAAAGATACGGCCACAGGTTTGACTGAAAAAATGGCCATTTTCTTTGCTACGTATTCGGCTTAATTTATGTCTGAAAAAACTAATAGATTGTTTTGGCTGAGTGGTAGTTACTACATGCGTCAGAATATCGTTGCTAAGATCAAAGAAAGTGTAAACGACTATGCTTTGAGTATATACGACGAATCTGATTCGGCAGAATATATCTATTCACAAATTACAGAGCCTTCTTTATTCGATGACAATAAGATCATCATCTTAAAAGCAATTCCTGATTTCGGCAAATCTCATGCTGCGAACAAAAAGAGATTATTGGCGATGTTTAATGAAATTCCTGAGAATTGTTTTGTCATTATTGATGGGGTGTCTACAAAGAAAACACCAGCATTATGCAAAGCAGTAAAGAAGATAGGAAAGGTAAAAGAGTTCGATCAGTTTCTTAAGCCTCGTGACGCATCGAATTGGGTTGGCAATCGTTTCAAAGAACAAGACAAAGAAATATCTAGTGAAGATATCATGTTTATAGTTGAGTCTATCGGTCAAGAGGACAAGGGAGTAAATGTAGATAAGATGTACGTCTGTGTCAAGAAGATATGTGATTATCTTGGCAAAAGCAAGAAGGTGACTAAGGAATCTGTTATTAAGGCTTCTGACAAGTACAATAGATTGTTTGTGCAGGGGATTTTCAACGCATTGGATGATAAGGATTTTGTGGCGTGTTCTTCGATGTTGTATTCAGCCTGTTGTACTGATAAGATCAAGAATGTAGCTGAAACCATTTTCGCTTTATGTTCTTGGAGATTTAGGATGTTGTGGTTTGTCAAAGAATCGATAGCAAGAAAAAAGACACTAAATGATATAACGACTGAGATTCAAAATGAATTGCCGAAATTGACCAGAAAAGGCAAAGGCCCATTTATGAATTTCACACCTGATTTGACTGCGGACGGTAAAACAAAATCGCCTTATTCTAGTTTCGTATTAAATGCATGTGTAAATGGATTTTATGGGAATACGCCATCTATCCGAAAATATAAGAGAGAAGATATATTCAAAGCTATAAAAACTCTTGAAGAATGTATGATTAAGATGAGATTCAGCCAAGACGACGCAGAAATACTGTTGCTTTTAGATAATTTTTTCATGACATTAACAAAGAGTCCTTTTAGCTATAATGAATTGGCTCAATTGAGGAGAATGGATTGATGGGAGAGAAAGATTATCAATTCGATAAAATAAACAGAGAAATCTTGATTTGTATACAAGATTTATTAAGCGTAAGTAATTCCATCGAAGAATTTATCGCAGAAGGCACACAACCGCAATTGGATGCTATTGCCGAACACGCTGAGTCTGTTGACACTGATTGGGAAAACACTAAAAAGCATTTAGTTAAATTAATTGATATTATTACTGGGAAAGAAGAAACAGTATGGCCTGAAACTATGGGAGAGGACTTCATGATTTGATGTCTAAGCAACGAAAGAAATTAAAGGTAGTTTTGGACCCCAAAACAGGCATAGTTGAAATAGAACAAATCGGGTGGGACGGGGGCGACTGTTCAGGGGCTATTGATGATCTCATTAAAGCCTATGGAAAAGAAATAAAAGTTAAAAAGAAATCAGGTTGGCATAAAAAGTCAGTTAAAAAGAAAATAAAGAAAACAATTGATAGGGAAACAAGATGAAAGACTATTATTCAATTTTAGGTGTTGAGAAAGATGCTGAAGGAGACGAAATTAAGTCGGCCTATAGAAAATTGGCTAAACAATATCATCCTGATGTATCAAAAGAAGATGGCTCAGAAGAAAAATTCAAAGAAATTACAGAGGCATACGAAGTCTTATCTGATTCTGATAAAAGACGCAATTATGACCTTGGTGATGCCAACGGAGTAAATCTTAATGATATATTCATGAATTTCCATCGAGGAGCATATGGTGGAGGTACAATGGATTTTCCACAGCAGGGTAATCATATCAAATTCCCTATGCCTCTTACTTATAAAGAGATAATCACTAAGGATTTAATCAAAGATATTACAGTCACTCGTCAAGAGGAATGTGCCGTCTGTAAAGAGCATCCTGGGCTTAAGGAAGGGGCTTCTAAGCACGAATGTAATGATTGCAGGGGTCAAGGTCGAATAAGGGAAGTATCTACGCATAAGGACGGTATGCAGATGATACGAGAGACTATTTGTTATAAATGTAATGGGACTGGTAAATATATCGATAAAGATGATGTGTGTCCTGAATGTAAAGGAACCGCAAGTGTCGAAAAGGAACGCACGTTCTCTGTAAAGATACCAAGAGGTATCCATCAAAATCAAGTTATCGCTATGCAAGGCGAGGGAAATTGCGGAAAAAATGGTGGACCGAATGGGGATATCTATGTTATAGCTGTAGAGCAACCTCATGAAATATTTGAAAGATATGGAGACGATGTTTTCCTTAAATTGCCAATCACAATATCTCAAGCGGTATTAGGCAGCGAAGTAGAATTGCCAACTGTCTATGATAATATTATCAAGGTAGAAATACCAGCCGGATCAGTTGCTGGCACTATGGTTAAAAAATCTGATTATGGTATGCCAATACGAGGACATGCAACAGCAAAAGGCAATATGGTAGTGGGTTTAAATATCATTGTCCCAGAAAATTTGACGGATAAAGAAAAAGCTTTATTTGAAAAAATTAGAAATATAGAGGACAAAAAGGCCGATAAAAGAATAGAAAAGATTGAAGAATACATTGAGAGGGTTAGAAATGTTCAAGAAAAGAATAGTAACGGGACAAGTGAAAGAGACGAGGCCGAAGTCGGAGTTTCCTAAAGGCACTCAGTATAACTGTGATGGTCATATCTGGAAAGTTGTAGAAGAAGTAGTAGACAGTTCTTGTGAATGGCGTAGAGTAATTTCAACCGATTGCGGCGATGAAGAATTACTTGAAATTGAAACATTAAAGAAAGATTTAGAATCAGGTAGTATCGAATTTATATAATGGATGGTAAAATCAAATTAATCATTGATTCAGATGGCATTTCATTTCGTAGACACGCTCCACATCTTAACAAACACATTAAAGAGATTATTTTAGGAGCGACCAGCGATACTGTCGCCCTACAGGAGTTAGACACATTCTTGAACGGTTCTGAGAAAATCACACCGATTGTTGGTGAAGATTATTGGTGTGGTTAATTTTCAAAAGATTCTTTATCTATAAATCTTACACATTTTTTGATAATTTTCTTGATTAACGCTGTGTCAGTAATGACTACTTTTGTCCCTTTTTTATCTGGTTTGAATTTGGTACGGAAGTCAGTTCCTTTATAACCAGATAAAACAGTAAACCCAGGATCACCAGCTATTTCTATCCATTCTCCGTCCCAAGAAAGCGGCACAAATGATTTACCCACAGTATATCCATCAATTATATCTTTTGGGATGATCGTCAATGTGACATTTACCTTTTTTACCGTATCCAATGATGGAGTTTTTTCTTTTATGGTGTTATCAAGTTTAGTTGCCTTGTTGTACAGACCGGGCATCATGTATTTCAGATGGAATAAGAATAACGGAACTATGTCTCTCTGATATCCTCTAATTTCTTCGAATGTAAGTTGGGTACGTGGGACGAATTTTGTTAGTGTCACAATGGCTTCTGGTGTAAAATGTTCTTTTTTCAAAAACGGAGTACCGCTTACCATAAAACCTGAGTGGCTAAGAAATGGTACTTCTTTACATACAGTTGCATAGGAATATGGGAAAAAGATGTAATCTCCGATTTCTGAAACATGTTTTTTGCCATATGCATTTGGCATTTTCGGACCGGCATTTACTTCGTCTCGTGCATCTGATAAAAAATTATAATATGATTTTGCTCTTCGACTTGGCCCTCTTAAATCTGAAGAACTAATATATGGGCATTTCGCTCCAAATACTAGGATCAAAGGACGGATGCATTCGCCCCTGGCCAAATATGGACATTTTTTCGTTGAGTCTAATGAACAAAATGATTTCTTGAGAGTCGGATGCCATTTATTATCTTTGTTAGCCTCTGCTAGATAGACTCCTATTAACTTCTTTTCTGCCATCAATTTCTCCTTATGAATTAACACCTAGTTCTTGGAACAGATTAATTGCTTCTTGTTTGTCATCAAGTAATGCTTGCATATATGCGGTGAAACCGCTGTTATCTTTTACGGTTGTATCTATTCCTTTTTTAACCAATTCTTTTATTTTCTCCAAATCGCACACATAAACTGCTCTATGCAACTCTGTCCTACCAAATTCATGACGTTCTTCTGTTGTGCCTGTTTGTTCAAAAACATACTCACCAGTAGATGCTTCAACTCCGCGATAGTATTCCATCCAATTACTGACACGATCTTCTCGTGACAATGGTTTTTGTTTTGTATAATCCGGGGGTTCAGGTTCTTTGAATAGAATATCTTTTTCATACATATTTTTGATTACAGAAAGGATGCGTTCTTTCTTTTCTGGTGAATATTCTTTTTCGTCCAAATTATTACTGATTAATTCCAAAAAGTCTTTTAGTTCTACCAAGATTGTTTCCTTATTTAGTTTCAACAAAGAATTTCTTAAACTCTTTTACTTCGTCTTTAGTTAAACGAATCGATAAATGATCATATTTATTTCTACCGAATTGTTTCACGTACATCGTTGTAACCATTTCTCCTGATTGAGATATATCAAACGAAATGTTTCGTTCATCATTTCCAATATTTTTATGCATGTTATTTTTCCTCAGATTGTATTATCTCGCCTTCTACTGTCTCTGCGACGGGAAGGGGAATGTCGGCCTCGACGAAACGAGGAGTGTTATATCCCCATCCTTCAACGACGGTGAATGCCGCGTCGTCGTCATCAGATGAGCTACTTCCATACGCAGCCCATTCTCCGTTCCTGTTTATTCCTACCGCTATTCGTACTCGTATTGTATCTTCCATATTATTTCCTTTATTTCAATTTGGGTAAAGAAGTCAAACCATAGCCTTTCATAACTTCACCATCAATAATGACCATATTCTCTAATTCATATCCTTTATATTTTTTTTTGATTTCTTCTGCTGTTAAATGAAGGATGTGTGGTGATGGAATGTCCCAATGTTCATCATACTCGAATCCGCCTTCAATTACAATGTATGTTTTATCGCTTTTCTTTTTCTTCATGCCTTTGTCCTCTGTACATTATAGAGCGTAGATAAAAAAAGAAAAGGCAACATAGTCACCTTTTCTTTTGCATGAATATAACGACTGACAACACTTGTCGTATTTATCTATCGGAATATTAGAGGTTTCCCTGAACAAAGTCGCTAATGATTCGTGGGCAGTTGGCATCGAACCCGGCAATGTCGACCATTCCGCCATCATTCGGGTCTGCAACCGTGAACTCAGTAGCAGTCATTCCGATCACGATCAACTTAGAACCAATACCCATAGCCTGACGATAGTTCCGCAACGCCTTAGCAGGCTTAACATCACCACGCCAAGTTTCGTTATCAGTGATAACAACGAAAGCGTCTACAGGAACCTTATTCTTCTGTGCCCAAATCATAGGCAACGCACAGTCGGTTCCACCGAAACTCAAGTTTCTAGTCTTGTTAAGAGCGCTGTTCAAACTGTCTCTTGCAGTAATCTTCAAATCTACTAGTTCATGACAGAAACCACGAATCTCATAGTTCTTTTCAGAACGAGCAATCGTCATAGCCATTGCTGCCGCACCTTCGCTTGGTAGCAAGTTAGGAATTCCACAGATGTCACTCCAAGTCATAGAACCACTTACATCAATACCAAGCATGTAGTTAGCACCAGTAGATTCAACATAGTTGAAACTCTTGTAGAAAGCATCTTCCAAAGCGTCCTTAACTTGAGAGATAGGATTCCAAGACAAATTACCACGGAAACCATGTCCCTTTTCGTAGGTACGCAAAGCCGCAAGCAGTGCGATAGGATGCACACGAGCAGTCTTTAGATTTTCCTCGTCTGTAAGTCTGTCAACCACTAAACGAGTCTTGTCACCCATAGAAACCAGAGTACCAGCAGCGGTCAAAGGACCAAGACTACGAATCGTAGCAGTCATAGGCATATGATTTACTAGTTCATCCAATACTGCCTTTTCCTTCATGAACTGCGTAGGAATACTTTCACGAGAAAGCTTATATTCCTTGATGATGCTAATAGCGATCTTAGCATTTTCTGCACCCTTAATCAATTCGTGACCATAGATGTAACGCAAGTCCTCATAATCGTTTAGGTTGTCGAAACTCTTATCAAACCCTTCAACTCCCTTTGTGGCATAACAGAAAGCCAAGTCGTGCGCCTTCGTTGCAGGAGTTACATGAGCCTTACGCAGAATATCACGGTGACTCCAAGGCAATTCGCCTTCTACGGAACGAGACTGGTACTTGCAAATCTGATAAGCAACAGAACTCGCGCTCTTGTCGTTATACCAATTTGCGAAAGCCTTACGCAGACCACGGCCCCAACCAGTACCTACCTTCATTTCCTTAACGAAGGAAGCGAAAGTGAACAAATGAGTACCGATACGACATACAGCATTCAGATGTGCCAAAGCATACTTACGAACAGCTTCATTTTCATGAACTGCTGCAAGAGCCAATACAAAAATAGCAGTGTCGTTCTTGGCGATACGACCTTCGTGACTCATCTTAACAACTTCGTCAATAACTGCCACATGATCCTTACCTAAGAAGCTGATAAGGAAATCGGCGTTATTACGAGAAAGCTTACGCTCCGTAACGTAGTAACTTCCGTTTGTAGTTCCAAGTGTCAGGAACCTACGAAGACGATTGATATCACTTACTTGGTAGACGAATCCACCAGCGTTATTCTTTACCTGATTCGGTTCGTCCTGAACCATTTGATGTGCGTTCCCTCTAACTGACTTTCCAGAAATTTGAGCGATGTTCTTAGCCATGATTTTCTCCCTTTCTTTTTCTCAGACCCATTCGGGTCAATTCTCACAATTGTATTATAGCAAGAGATAGTGGAAATTTTCGTGATGTGGCAAAAAAAAATACGACCAGAAGTTCAGGGCCGTTAATACACTTTTTATCCAATAAATCAGATCAGGTTGTCACCTGTTCCCAACTTTCATTTTAATTTGCCTACAGTTGTGGTCAGCAATTTTATAATTAATAATATAGCCTTTAGGGGTTTCTGGTCGCATATATTGTAACAGGCAAGGATTGCTATAGGCGTTTTACGTGTGCTACCGTTGCACCACAGCCATAAAAGGGTAAAACTTGAAATATGGCCGCTAGGAGTCGAACCCAGTTCTCGGATTTATGATATCGTTAACCTATTGGCTTCAGCCCGTATACATGCTCGTTATGAAGTTTTCAAATAATATAATAAAAATAGGCAAGTTGTTGTAAATAGGATTGGTGGTGCGGCCCGCGAAGGCCGCGATCAGAGTTAACCTATAAACTTCAGCCCATATTTAATTCTAATTTGGTCGAGTAGTTGTCGATAGCAATCGTTATCAGGTTAGGTTAAGCTATCAACTTCAGACCATTAATGCTGGGGGTTGGATTTGCACCAACTTTTGCTATCTTTTCGAAAGACCTTCGGGGGGACGAACGTATCCGAAGTAGCAAATACGCCTTTCAGCGATTTCCCAGCGGATAAGACTATATAAAACTGTATTTTATTTTCAATAATGAAGTCAAGCTGTTGTCAATACCGTTTTTGGCCTTATTTAATGTAAGTTAAGGTATCAAACTTCAGACCTCAGTATATTATAGCGCCAAGTGCGTTTTTTTAAGTAGCCGGTGAAAATTTTTTTATGAACGGTTGACATAGTTAAATCTAGACATAAACTTTTCCTTCGCTTTATATGTCTCTCTGCCAAAAAAGTCTATCGAGTTATCTGCTAAATCAATTTCTAGATTTTCCCATCTATTTTTGAGATAATTCCTTATCCATTGAAACAAAGGTTTTTCACTATTAGTATGTCCAAGTTCAATAATATGGTCAAATCTATGAGGAGTATTATCGATATTTGATGTTAATTCTCCTGTAATAAAAACATCAGCTTTAAATTCGTTCACACGCAGTGGAGTATTCTCCCAACCAGCATGAGTCAAGGCCAATCCTCCCATTCCAGAACAATACAGAACGTCGTGAATTGGTTTATTGTTTAGGTCTTTACTCCATATGCAACCGTCTACTTTAAAACCTCTTCTTTCCAATAAATCGGATAACTCGTTAAACAACAAGGGTTTAGGCAAAAAACCATGGTAATATATTCCAGCAATTTGTTTGGTATGAGTAAATCCAAATCTTTTGGCGAAGAAGCCATTATGTCCTTTGGGTTCGATATCCATTGCGATATGCATAATAACTTGTGGCACATCTACTAGGAAATCGTGATGGCCCACCAAGAGATCGTAATCGTTTTCAATGAAGTAATTCCTTACTTGGCCAGTAGGTGTGGTAGCTAATAGAATTTTTTTAACTATTTTATTAGGAGTATCACTAAATAATCCCCATCTGTCACAAAAAAGTTTCCACTCAGGCGACTCTTCTGGATATATCTTTGCCAAGTAATTAGTAATCTCTATTTGAGAGGGTAATCCCTCTTTTGGAGTTCTTACAAGGGGATTCCCCTTATATTGAGTAGAGTGTGGACTTTGTGGAAATCTCATATTCTGTGTCATCATTGTTCTTCCTTCAAACAATTATAGAAAAATTTTTATTTGTAAAAAGGAAAAACTTATAAAAACTAAAATAAAATAAATGATCTCCTTTCTCTCTTTCTGCTAGGGCGGCAACTGTTTGAGTTGTCGCCCTTTTATATAAAAGGTTTTTGGTGGCTTTGATTAAATGTATAATTATGAGTATGCAAAATATATTGGAAAGACACAAATCACTTCTTCAACGACTATAAACTGCCGTAGATTGATTGTCCCTCCGATAATTATAAATGGAAGGAGATTAGTATGCCCTACGTAATAATATCTATTGACCCAGGACTGACCGGTGGTATTGCTATTATTGATGGAAGGAAACGTCCAAAGATAACGAGAATGCCTGTTGTTTCAGTGATGAGAAATAAGAAAAAAAAGAACGAATACAATTTAGAGAAAATTGTTGAGATTTGTAAGGAATATATTGATAAGGATGTAGTCTGCGCGGTTGAAAGACAAAGTGTAAGACCTGGCGAGGGTAATGTATCAGGTTTTACGACTGGTGTGGGCTATGGATCATTAAAAGGAATAGCCGTTGCTTTAGGCTTTAAACTATTAACAATTGTTCCTGCTGTTTGGAAAAGGCACCATAAAGAGCTAGATACTGAATTGTTTCTTGAGTTACGAAAAGAAATTAAAGACATTAAACAAAAGAGCAAGGTAACAAAGGATAAAGCCCTAAAAAAACAGTATAAAACAGATATAGCTAGAGCTAATCGTAAATTAAAATATGAAGCCAAGAAGCAATCAAGGCTATTATGTCAGAAGAAATACTCTAGACTAAAGAATGAATTAAAATTAGTCAAAGACGATGGAAAATCTGATGCTTTACTAATGGGCTTATATGTGAGGGATAATATCAATGAACTGGTACCAACAAACGAGAATGAAGAAACAGAGCCAATATTGGCATCGAATGCTAATAAAGCAGCAAAAAAGACGAAAAGATAAAGTGCCGGGTGGCCTAGCTGACGATAAGTGTACTGAAGATTTTGACGAAGAACAGCTTCGTAAAGGTATGCGAGTCGAAATGGAACATACCAACAATAAAGAGTTAGCTAGAGAAATAGCGATGGATCATTTGGTAGAGCATCCCAAGTATTATGATGAGTTAGAAAAAATGGAAAAAAAGCTAGAGAAAGAAGCAGTTGCTTTTGATTCTTCTTCTTTGTCTACTCTGACAGATAGAAATCATTTGAATGAGAAAATCAGACGGTTTCAAACCGCTGCCGAAAAGTTGGCATTTTTGAGAAAGGCTATTGCTCAAAATCCACCTGAAGCACAAAAAATATTAAAAGAGATCATTGATAGTAAATTACTTTCTTCTTATCCTGAATATCAAGAGATGTTGAAAGTAGCATACTATCCAACGGCAAGAGATAACTATGACAAATTTTCAGAGATTTGTGATACCGTTTTAGAGAAAATAACAGCAGAAGTTTCGGAGATGGAAAGCATACGTAAGGATTTTACCAATAATGTTTTCCCCAAAAAAGTGAGAGAAAGGGCCAATAGGAATGGGTAAAGAAATTCAGAAAAAGTCGGATGTTGTTCCGGCTTTGCTGGTCAATTACGCAGATGGAATAAGCGACGGAACTATTTCAAAAAAGAATTGTAAGCTATGTCAGTCTCCATCTAGGGTGGAAGTGGAAGAAAAGTTTTTGGTAACAAATAGCTTTACTGCTGCTTCCAGAATTTTGGAGAAAAATGGAGAAGATATAGATTATTCTTCTGTTAGACGACATTTGATGAACCATTTGATTGTTCAGCAACAGCAGATGGCTGTAAAAGAATATGCTTCTCAGATTTCAAGTATTTTGAAGGAGCATTATAATATAAGGACGCAGATACTAGAACGTATCAAGATCATGAATCGAAAGATGTATGTTATCGAAGCCATGACCGAAGGACAGACTCTAGATGAAATGCGACGTAGTGCTGATGCCATAAAGAAATTAGTGGACACAATCGCTAGTGCAGAAAAAGATTTGCAAGCGATTGATCAGACTATGCAGCCTGTACAAATATTGATTAATAATTTCAAAAATATCATTCAAGAAGAGTTGAAGAAAACTAATAGCGATGATGTCAAAGAGGTTATTAAGACTATATGGAATAAGTTAATTCATAGTGTAGAAGAGGAAATTGTTCCAAAGGGATAAATTATGGCTAAATTCAATTTGAAACAGTTAAAAAAAGATATAAAGAAACAGGCTTTAAAGAGAAGAATTGATCAAAGGAAGCCAACTAAAAAGACAGCAAATGCATTCCCTTCTCTGCGTAAGAAACGAGGCGGATGTGGTTGCGGAGGTTAAAAATGGGAGACGCACAAGCAAAATCTGTTCACGAAAAGATAAATGAAATTCTATGTGATACTTCATTTAAATATGATCAGTCTGCCTGCTTGTGCGATTTACTTAATTCATTTCGTTATTTATCATATGAATTGATTCAAAATCCTCAGATGCTATTAGAGGATTTGATTCAGAACAAAATAGAATCGAACAAGGGATATTACCCATTGGATGTGGTAGAATTGCGGTTGGCGTTGTCACAAGACAGAATTCCGTCTATTAAGCCAATGCTATTTTCTTATAAGTTTACACAAAAGTATTTACAAGATTACCCCTTGCTTCTATGTATAGATATTTCTAAAGATGATTATAGCTGCTTTGGCGGATTGGCTATAGGAGAATATTATTCTTCATTGCATAACTCTTTAAAAAGAATCTATATTTCATCTAAATTGAGCAAGAAAACAATCGAAGATGTACAAAACATTTTAAAGGAAGAAGATATTAAGTGCGATATGATAGTTGATACTAAAGTTCCAGGTTTGTCTAATCCCAAATTGGCTGCTGCTTTAAATGCGTATATAGTCAATATATCTCAGCTAGGCATTGAAGACGAAACTATACACGCCGACACTGAAGAGGAAGCAGTTGCCGATGCTATTAACCGTAAATGGGATCGTGTACAACAAGCTAAAAATCTTAGATACAGAGAACATAAGTATAGACCGCAAACATGGCTCAAACTTCGTAATACGGAATTTTGGAGCAATATGGTTAGACATGCTCATACTGTCAAATCAATTAAAATGGCTCAATTGAATGATAATATCCAACTGTCAGAAATAGAACAAAAGATATTTAATTTCATAAAGATGGTTATAGCAGATTTGAAACAAAAAGGAATGGATGCAGAATGTAGAGTTGCTGGCGGATGGGTCCGTGATAAGCTAATGGGATATGAGAGTGACGATATTGATATCGCTACCAATATATCTGGTATACAGTTGGCAAACTATATGTCGAAATATGCTCGTGATCATAATATAGACGGCGTGGGGAATGCCCATGAAGTCAGTCTTGAAAAACTAGTAGATAAAGATGGTGATGAAGGCGAAGAGACATTAAAAGTCGGCGGCATAAATATCTTTGGGCAAAAGATTGAATTTGTGCCAATGAGAAAAGAAATATATGATTCAGAAAGCAGAAAGCCAACTATAGTTTTAACTAACAATGTAGAAGACGATGTACTCCGTCGTGATTTGACAATCAACTCATTGTATTACAATATATTGACTGGCAAAGTAGAAGATTATGTGGGCGGAAAAGAAGATTTGGAAAAGATGGTGTTGAGGACACCAGCGGGTGCATTAGAAGGATACGATGGGACATTGAAAACGTATATTGAAGACCCTCTTAGGATGTTGAGAGTATTGCGTTTCTATACTCGTTATCCTAACGCAAAAATAGATAGTAACATTATCAAGGTTATGGAGCAATCTAAAGACCCTAATTCTGAATTCTCGAAAGCGTATAAGGCGAAAGTTGCACCAAGTAGGTCTTCTAAAGAACTCAGAAAAATGATGCAATCTAAAGACCCAATTCCAGCAAGTAGACTGTTATTGGATTCTAACTTCTATAAATTAGTATTCAATGTAAGTCCTGAATGGTATAACATGGACATGGATCAACAAAGTCCTTTTCATAATCTTACATTGAAAGGGCATACTCTTCGCGTAATGGAAGAGTTAAAAAACATAGCAAACGAAATCGGATTAGAAGACAACAGTGATGAAAGAGGATTGGTTCTTTTGGCTGGTCTGTTGCACGATTTTGGAAAAATGTCACCTGATATTCGTGCCCCTAAGATTGATAAGAAAACTGGTAAGCCAGTTACATTCCAAAGGGGAGAAGAAACTGTAGAACGTATGCGTTATATACGTCACGAAGTGGAATCAGCTACATTCTTGTCTCAGACACTCAAAGACATGAATTTCAATGAAGAGGAACGAGATTTTGTTGAATTGATTGTTAGAGGTCATATGACACCTACTAATTTGAAGAAATTTGTAGAAATGTATGAAGAGAAATCAAAATCAGGTAATTCTAGAAAAGCAAAAGATACGATGAATCGTCATTTGGGACAATTTTTACAGAGTGTAGACCAAAGGCTTGATACATTGATGATGGCTATAGAAAATGTTAAAAAAGATACCAGAATCAGTGATGAAGATAAAGCCAATAGAATAAAAGACTTAGAAAAATGGATTACACCATATGGTCGTTTGTGGCAATGGATTATGTATCATCATCGTGCTGATTCAATGGGCAAAAGTGATATGACTGAGCGTGAAATAGAGGAAACTAAGGCGATTAATCAGAAACTTATAAATGTAGTAAAAAACTATAGAGATACGCTGGGAACGCTTACCAGAACGCCTGTTGGAGATAAGTTTGGTAATGTAATTCGAGAAATGATGCAAGAACTTGTACCAGACTTGCCAAGGGACGCTATGTTGAGCGATTCAAGGATTAAGCGTCCAACGCACTATATCAAGTTTATTATGATGAAAGTGATTGAACAGCAGCAGTTGGGCTATATAAAGACGCTAGACGATGCTAAAGAATTTATTCGTAAAAGTGGTCGTAACTGGGGTAATATATGGAAACAGCAAATACGGAGACAGCAAATGTCAGAATATCATGAAACGAATCTTGCTAATAATTGGTACAAAATGCAAAAGAAAGCGGATGCTTCATCTGCGTCTGAACCATCAGGGTTTGATGGCTACGAAGGGCAAAGCCCATTAGAAAGAGTCGATATGCCATATACAATGGAAGATAGAAGTTCTCCTCTTCCTTTCCAGGTTGGAGACAAGGTGAGAGTAAGGCAAGTCGGAATGATTTATGAGCAAATAGAAGGTCGTGTTGTAGACGCTCAGGAGAATTTGATTGTTATAGATTGGCAGACTGGTAGGTACGCAGGAAAAACTGAGAAGATGACTATGGATAAGGCAACTATAAAGTTGGATGTTATCAAATGATGAATTGGTTTAAAAAGGCTGATGGTGAATATAAAGTGTGGTTAGATGACTTGAGAGAAATGCCGCCAGAATACGATATTCACGTAAAAACCGCATCTGAAGCTATTGAAGTGTTAAAAACTGGTAAAGTAACACATATGTCCTTCGATCACGATTTGGGAGAAGGTAATGGAAGCGGGTATGATGTAGCAAGTTGGATTGAAAGAGCCGCTTATGATAATAGCATACAGCCTATAAAGTTTTCTTTACATACACAGAATACTGTTGGAATGGAAAATATGAGTGCCGCGTTATTAAATGCCAATAGATTTTGGCGAGAACATCAAGAAAAGGAACAAGATGTGGTATAAAACAGCTAAAATTGGGTTTACAAAAGAGCAGTTGAATCGTAAACTAAAAGAATTAGTACGTAAAGATTCTTTCTTTAAATTTATGTTTAAAGAATTTGAAGTTCCTTTTGAAGCAATGGATAACGGCGGTTTAACTTTTATGGCTAAGAAATTAAACGGAAAATTTGCTGAAAGTAATGGCAAATTCATTTTTTTGAATGAAAAATTGTTTGAAAAAGATAATTTCTTTGCAAATGGTATACATTTTGTGGTACATGAGTTATTGCACTGGTTAACAAGACAACGAGAGAAAGACTTTTATTTCACTGATCCAGAAGAAATAGATGCATTCGCTTACGGGATGGCTCACGAAATGCAGAAAGGGAAAGGAAAAGAACATATCGAAAGAGTTTTTTATCCAATTATTAAAGCCCATTTCAAGAAAAAGAAAAATGCAACAAAAATATTTAATCTAATTTTCAAGCTGGCGTTGCGAAAACAATCGAAAATGAAGAATAATTTATCTTAAAAAGGATATTAGCCGGAAAAATCAAAACTGTAAAATAGTAAGATTATAAGGTAAGTCCCTTAATTATGTGGGGTAAATATTATGGCCAAATTGAAACTAAAACGCTATCTTCAAGACCCATCGTACTGTGCTGTTGCCTCTTCAGCTTCGATAGTTAATTATTACAATTCTAAGCTGAATTATGAAAATACAAAAACTATAGCAGAAGATTTTGTTGGCGGTGAGGAAGTAATGTCAGAAGGGATGTATACTGGCGAAATAGCCCAATTATTCAATCTATTGGGTTTTAAGGACGTAACGGTAGTGAGTTCATGTATAGACTACTTAGATTATAGTTGGGCCAAACTTTCCAAATCAGCGTTGATAAAGAATCTTAAAAAAATGTCTAGAATCAGAAAAGACATGAAAGAAAATGCTAAATCGATGGTAAGATTTCTTGAAGAATCTGGATACAATAATCAGCTTATTATTGACTATAAATTTGGTGATTATATTAGAAAAAGCATTGACAAAGGCATCCCTGTATCTATTTCATTCAAATGGACAGTATTTTTGAGGTTTGAAAAGTACAATGATAAGGGAAAACCTGATGCATTTAAGGGAGATGACGAAGAACATGCCGTCGTTATAGTTGGCTATGATGATAAGGGTGTACATGTTGTAGACTCTCATAACAAATTTTACAAATACAGATTAAAGAAATATCGCAAAGGAAGATACCACATTTTATGGGAAGATTTAATGTATGTGATTAGCGATGTTGTTATACCGTCTAATTACCAAGAAGACTTATTAAAATATGAATTTTAAATATGAACTGGTACAAAACCTCACAAAGCGATATAATGCCCAAGCGATCACTGGGCAAAACTGGCTATAAGGTAAGCATTATATCTTTAGGTGGTCAAGGCTCTCTTGAAACTCAAGGCGATGATGATAACTGTATAGACATCATACGAAGAGCCTACGAATTAGGCATTAATTACTTTGACACTTCTCCTATCTATGGCCCATCAGAAGATTTCTATGGTAAAGCACTAGATGGGATTCGTAATGATATATTTTTGGCTACAAAGACAGATAAAAGAGATAGAGATGGATCACTCAAAGAGATAGAGAAGTCGCTGAAGAGGCTTAAAACGGATCATGTCGATTTGTGGCAAATACACCATTTAGACACAATGGAAGAGGTAAACGAAGTTACAGCAAAGGACGGAGCATTACAAGCACTGTTAGAGATGAAAGAACAGGGTGTAGTTAAGTATTGTGGATTTACTGGTCATCAAGACCCAAAGATACTTATAGAGATGAATAAACGCCATGATTTTGATACCGTATTATGCCCCGTGAATGCAGCAGATTGCCATATGAAACCTCCATTCATAGATACTGTTGTTAAGGCTGCAAATAGCAAGAACATTGGTGTTATTGGAATGAAAGTATTTTCACAAGGCTTCATATTCCATCCAAAAGGAATCACAACCTCTTGGGAACCATTGGCTTATTCACTTTCTCAACCTGTCAGCACTTTGATTGTAGGTCATGATAATGTGGCTCAACTTGAAGAAAATGTTGCTATTGCAAAGAACTTTAGTCCTCTGAACGAAGAAAAACAAAAGGAAATAGAAGAAAAAACCAAGAACTATATAAGAAGAGCTTCCTTTTTTAGAAGCCGATATGGAGGATATCAGTCTAGGGACAAATTGAAAGACCCGTTTGTGACTGAAAATGCTAAAGTATGAATTGGTATAAATCAAAAAATATTAAGATAGCTGGTGCTAAAGAAAAAATACAGAAGTACCGTATTATAGACTCCGCTATTATCGCTTTCATCCATAAGTATGAGAATCTTATCGATTGGAATATGATTGATTCTCATCTTGCTCTAACGGATAAAGATGCAGAATTTCACATTAATAAAGCAATTAATTCTAAACCTCTTACAGCATTATTTAACAAAATTAGATTTGGGCCTGAGTCAATTGCTCTAAAGGGAAGTAATTATTATCAAGTTGATCCTGAAAGTGAAGAAACGATTGAGATCAATAAAGAAAAACTTAGAGTTTTCCAGTTATGGTGGGACTTGATGACTCATAAGTGGAGTAACCCTGCATTCGCATTTTTGATGTTAAAGCCAATTTTTGATTCTTCTGGTCCGAACAAAAAAGCCCCGCCTCCAGAAGTGGATGCAGAGGTTGTCAATCGTACTTATAAAGAATTAATTCAAAATCCTCAAATGAATACATTCAAAATTTATATGAAGGATTTGAAAAATGCCACATTGAGGAAAAAAGAATTTTTAGATCATATAGGCTTTGAAGAGTCAATGACTGGATGGTTACGCGTTAAAAGCAAAACAAATGATCCTGATCATTTTGAATATAACTTAGAAATTCTTAAATCTTTAAGTAGGGAAAATAACTGGTGTACCGCAAGAAATGTTGCAAATAGTTATCTATCAGAAGGCGATTTTTGGTTATATATGGTGGACGGAACAGCTAAAGTAGCAATTAGATTGACCGGGAACAATTCTGTGATAGAAATTCGAGGTAAAAACAATCAAATTCCTAAAGACTATTGGGAAGAAGTTATTTCGTTTTTGCACAAAAGCAATTTTGAATATCAGCATAATATCTCCTATAAAAAATTATTAGAGACTTATGGGTTCAACCAAGATTTAAGAGAGATGGATGAAACAGGATTTGTAAATTTGATCGACACTATTGAATCTAAACCTCTCACTTATGAAAAATTAAGTGCAGAAAACAAAAAGAATTTTCCAGTATTATTAGAAGCTGCCATCAAGGGATGGACAAATCCACTCGCATTAGATATACAGAATTTTAGAACCACTCTTAAAGACAAAAGAGAAAAGGAAAAACAAAATCTGCCTGTTGATACACGCACACTAAGCAGATTAGATGATTATAAGTCAGAAGTGATTTATCGGTATAGAAGAATGCCTGTAGATATGCGGGAAAGATTATCTGATATAATTATAGAAGGCATAAAGGATGTTTATGCATATTGTCTGACAGTAGATGATCCTTCTTCGATTTGCGATGTACCTAAAGAAATTGCAGCAAAAATTAGCAAAAAAGAGTGGGTAAATGCCATTTACAGACTTTTTAAAGACTCTGGGGTATATGCTTTAGAATTTCATATTCCAGAAAATGTTATGAATATAGTTGATTCCAGAAAACTGAGAAATATAGTATTACGTTTATTTCTTAAAGACCCAACAGTTTGGGAACATGCTCAACAACAATGGATTGATATGATGGGAGATCAAGAGAGAAAAGTCATTGCTGACGAATTGATAAAGACACAAATTGAAAAAACTTATAGCACCACTGGTACTGCTCCTTTGATTCCAGAAGATTTAGAACAATATATACCATTCGAAAAAATTGTAGAAGCATGGACAAAATTCGTTAGGGATTATGCTGTTCGATATGTAGAAGCCTCGATACCAGAACATATTAAATCACAAATACCAATTGACGAGGTTGTTAGTGGATATAAAGATATGATAAAATATAATCCTGGAATTTATCTTCAAGTGCCACAAAAACTACAACCCATGATTGATCAAGGATGGCTTCGTAGAGCAGTTTATCGATATTTCAAAATCAATATTTTCTCTATTTTCCGCAACCAAAGTGTTAGCGCTTTAGAAATGATGGAGAAATTTTTCCCAAAAGAGTTTATAGGAAAAATGTATACACATTTCTTCAAAAAGAATCCAAGTAGTTATAACAAAATACCAGATCATTATAGAGAATATGTTCCAGAAGATGTTTTGATTGATTCATTTTCCGAAACGGTTTTGAGGCATAAAGATTCTTTAATGAAAGCATTAGAGGGGGATCAGAATATAAGTAATTTTGTGCGTTATATCAAACGTGATTATCGTGATATACCTGATAAAGTTAAAGAAAAAGTACCTAAAGAAGTTATAGAATTGTTACATTTTGCCATAAACAGCGAATTGGCAGCAGACCCATATTCATATAAATCTCTTTCAGCAGCACATAAGGAAGTTATTACGCCTGAAACTATGGAAAGAATTAAAGAATATTGGAGAAATTCAACCAGCAATATTACACACGCTTTTACTCAGTGTCCTCTTGAAGTCCAAAAACAACTTTTTGAAGAAAAGGGGCAATTCTATAACGATGTGGTCGCATCTTCTTTAAGAGTAGTAACAATGAGGCCGTATATTATTTTACAGACTAGCTGGATGCATGAACCTCTTAGGGGAATGATACCGCCATATGTTTATGAACATTTATTAAAAGAGCGACTGCCGGATTTGGGTGAAGCACTTGCAAAAGCTTTTTATGAATATAGAACTTACACCGAATATTACGCCAAGATGCCTGATATAGTTAGAAATGCTGTTCCAGAAAAAGTAAAAAAAGATATAATAATTCCTTTTTATCAAAGGCGTTATGATGCTTATGGAAGAAATGCTCTTATTCCAAAAGATATTGTTCCATTTATAGAGCGGGTAGAACCTAAAGCTTCTGCTAACCATTGGTATAAGTATGCTCAGAATCTACCTAATGAAATAGCAAGACTTTTATTAGAGGCAGAAAAAGGATATGTCGCACCAGAAAGATTACAAAATGTATCATCGTATTTTGCCGATGAATTTACTCTAAGACAGGCTGTGTCTAAGGGTTCTCAAATGGCTCAAATGTCTCAGAAATATGCATTGAGTCCTAAACAGCAAGAAACCATCCAGCAATTAATGCAAGCATTTTTGGGAAAGCGTCAAGAAATGAATGAAAATAGCGATTATCATATCGAACCAGAAACCAAAGAAAACATTTCAGAAATTCCTCAAGAACAACCAGTCGAATAGTCTCTAACCTTCTATAATGAATAGACGCAGGAGATATATCATGACGCAGAAATACTACAAATATCCACGAACTTTTCATTTCCTTTGGAGTGAGAATCTTCAGAATGATGATCGTCTGCTTCCGTCGATGGATGATTTTATAGGTAAAGAAATCGTTATCACGGAAAAAATGGATGGTGAGTGCCTTGACGAAAATGTTTTGATATCAACAGACCAAGGAGAAATTTCTATTGGAGAAAAATGTTTTTGTAATGATAGAGAAAGCTTTGTCAAATATATTGTTCTTAGGTTGAGATTCCACAATACAAAAGAAAAATTTAGGGAACTTCGAAAAAGAGCAGAAGATATCGTAGATGAAGTAATATTTTTGTGGAAAAAGAAGGAAAAAGAACGTAAAGAGGGAAATACTGAAAAAGCGGTTAAAGTAGGCGGATATAAACCCGGCATTAATGAAAAGCCACTTACAGAGGGTTACCAGCCAAAAGCTTCCGCTTCTCAAGAGATCATTCCTCCTTCTCCACCAAGAAAACGTATTAAAGTTAATCCGCAGATGTGTCCTCATTGCGGTAAGGAGATATAATGGACACGATGTATCAAATAGGTGATTGGGTAGAAGTGAAGTCTCGTGTTGAGTTCTATTACGACAAAGATAGGATGCGTAAAACACGAGAAGCACCCTATGATGAGCCGTGGAAAGGGCAAGTGGTTGGTGTCGCTACGAGAATGTTAGGACAATATTATCCCCCTGAGACATCATATAGCCCCAGTTATGATTCGATGACTGACTACGGAGAATATGAGCCTGCTTATCTCACTTGGGAAAAAACGGTTCGTGTTTGGCTGGTTCGCAGAGGCATGATAAATCTACCTGTAGAAGTTTCATCACAGGGACTAGAAATAACTACACCAGAAGAACAGTTACCGTGGATGTGGACTAATCCATTAAGATGTACAAAAGAATATAGAAGTATGTTAAGTAGAGAGTCGCGTGATTGGCCTAGAGACGAAAAAGGCAGATGGATTTCGTTTAAGAAAGGTAAATAATGTCAAGAAAGAAAAAGCATAGTAAAAGTCGTCGTAGACGCAAAATAGGTTCTCATAAGCGTCGTGCAGCAAAAAGACGAAGTAAGGAAAGATAATGAGTAAGCTGATTGTATTACGTGGTCTGCCAGGTTCTGGCAAATCGACCAAGGCGAAAGAAATTGTACAGCAAGACCATAACGCTGTACGAGTCAATAAAGATGCGCTTAGAGATATGCTTTTCTTCATCTCAAAAAGTGATCATTCGGAATGGTCAAATAAGAGAGAAAATATTGTTAAAAAGGCACAACTTGAACTTGTGAGAACTTTACTTGCCAAACATAAAACGGTTATTATAGATGATACTAATTTAAATCAGAACACCGTCCGAAGATGGGAAGATGTAGCATTGCAAGGCAATCACAAATTCCAAATTATTACCATTGATACTGATGTAGAGGAATGCATCAAGCGTGATGCTCTGCGTGATATTACTGTTGGTGAAGAAGTTATCCGAAAATTCGCTTCTGTTCATCATATTGGTAATAACAAAGCAGACGACCAGAAGGCTTTTGACTGTCCTGATGATAAGAAAATTGTCATTTATGACTTAGACGGTACACTTGCTGATGTTGAACATAGATTGCATTTCATTAATGGTGGAGTTCGAAAAGATTGGGCTGGATTTTTCGACGGAATGAGTAAAGACCCTCTTAGAGAAGGGGTTGCCAGTCTAATTACAGATTGCTATAAAGATCACATAACTATTATAGTAACAGGGCGTCCTTCAAATTACCGCACTAAAACAGAGAAATGGCTTAAAAAACATAACATACCATATAAGGCTCTGTATATGAGGAAAGCTGGTGATTTTAGACCTGATTATATTGTCAAACAAGAAATCCTCGATAAATTCTTGCCAAAAGACAAAATTGAGATGATCGTGGACGATAGGAAATGTGTTTTGGATATGTGGAGGTCGAATAGATTACCAGTAATCGATGTCGGCGATGGCACAGATTTTTAAAGCGGTGACAGTAAACAGAGTAAACTTAACAAGGAGTTATTATTATGAAGAGTTATTATTATGAAACAAAGTAGTGCATGGAAAAAATTAGGCAAACCAGTTGTAGTAGTTGATTTCGATGGCGTTATTATGGATTACACCAAGGGATTTCGAGGGGTTGATGTTTTCGATGAAGCCGTTGATGGAGCAGGCGAAGCATTACAAGAATTGCAAGATGCAAATTGGCATATCGTTATTTTCACCACACGGTTTGCTTCACCAGCATTGGTGGAATGGCTCAAAGATAAAAAGATTCCATATAATGCATTGAATTCTACAGATCACAATCCTCCCAATACGTCGCATAAGCCTATTGCTACTGTATATTTAGATGATAGAGCATGGCCTTGGGGTGGAAAACAGTATACAAAAGAAACATGGCAACAGATTGTCAAGGACTTGAAAAAGATGCAGAAAGAAATGTCTGCGTTTGCATAAGGAGATTTATAATGATCAGTCATGCGTTTTACACAGTTGTAGTGAAATTGGCATCGTTCAAATCCATTGAAACAAAAGGATCACCTGTTCTTACTTGTGATGCTGATGAAAATATAGTGGGCATTAATTATGTAAATTGGGCAGATGTCAAAAAGGAAGTAAAAGAATTGGAAACCAAAGGTCTTGAAGATGGCAAAGATTTTGCTATCTTCCACGCGGCAGATGGCAATTTCAAGAATAAAGACTATGAAGTTGTAGAATACCCGTGGGTATCTTTGGATACAGAAAGTGAGAATCTAGTTTATAACAATGCAGTTTAATATTCCTAAACAAGAAGTTATATATGTTTTGTCCGAGAATTGGACATTTCATGTCGATATCGATCACATCAATGGTCAATTTTGTGACTATTTTCTGAATGATGGGATTGGGGAGGGTGTTTTTAGCAGTGACAAACAAGAAGTTATTTTGCCAGCAGGTTCAAGGATACAGGCGTCTTATCTGGATAGTACGAAAATAATGTTTAATTATTTGCCTACAAAACATCCGGAAGACCATAATGTTTTCTCTTTTTGGGTTTACTATGAAGAACTAGAGAAATTTCATTATGATAATTCGTAATGTGACTTACGACGTATCTTTATCCGGATGGCTGACTTAACTTCCGCTTCGGAGATCAAAATCAAATACCCTCCCCCTCCCGCACCAGACACCTTCCATCCAAGGGCGGTGTCTGCAAACTCGTGAATTCTTTGCATTATAGCACTATCCACCATTCTTGGGAATAGTGCTATTTGTGCCTCAAATGATTTCTTGAAGAATGCTCCGAATTTTTTTATATCCTGAGACAATATAGCATCCCAACAACCATCAGCCGCATATGCTAATGCTTTTGCATTGTGTACATCCAAATAAGTATCGCTTAATACATCATAATCATTGTGTCTAGGAAACAATGGAACCAAATAAATGCATTCTTCCAGCCAATCCAATGTCGGACCATTTGTTATACTAACAATATCTGTGGGCCAATAATGATTATCATAATAAGCCTTATTCAGTCCCGGCATCACAATCCCCATGGAGTCTTGGGCACCAGAAACGCAAGTAGTCCCCGGTGGGTTATCAAAACAAAACAATGTTTTTGCTAATTTCTCAAAATTGCCAGATGGAATATCATTCTGCCACAATTCAATTGCTTTCTGTCTCGTGCTTGATGCCATACCACTTCTGTCGTTAAATTCAATCGTTGGTTCAATGCTGATCGTTAACACATTGCCAGGATGATATTTAGACACATATGGTTGATCAAGCCATGAACCAGCCAAATCAATTCTATATGGAATATTGCTATGCTGTTTGATCGCTGTACTGCTACGAGGGGTAAGCCCCTCATGTGGTTTTCGCCGCAAAATTTTATATTGGATGCCCAACGCTCCACAAAGGTTTTCTTTTTCTTTATAGTTTCCATCTTCATTGGTTATGAATATGTCAGGTTTAATTTCTCTAATTTCTTTATCGAAATCTAACACTCCTGAACCAGAAGAAATGAATGCATCCGAAACGTAACGAATTGCTTTGATTAGATAAAGACGCTCTTTTTCATCAACTACAGGTCGTCTTCCTTTTAATTCTTCAATTGTTTTATCTGAACCTATGGCTACAATTAGATCACCATATTTTGAGGCTTCCTCAAAGAAAGAAAGGTGGCCGCTATGAAATAGATCGAAACATCCGCTGACAAATACCTTTTTGTTCATACATTTAAGATCGGATTAGTATGGTAAACTTCTTAAGAAAGGTTGTACAGCAGAATCTTGCTGTTGTCTAGTTTGTTGTCCGAACTGTTCTGCTGGGCCTTCCTGTACGCTTGTAAACGGTTGTCCAGACTGGATGGCACTACCATAGTCTCTGACATGGGCGCTTTCATGTGCGGCTGTTTCTAGCAATTCTCCCAATATCCAAGAGCCTACTTGTTGGATAAGGCTGTTGACGATATCTGGGTCAGTTTCTATTCCGTCCATTTGTGCTGTAGGAGGTAGTGAATGTTTGGCATTATCAAATACCTTTTTGACATCGACATGGATTACGCCAGGTTCATGGCTGATTGCTAACCCTTGAGCAGAAGCATCGGCAATTGGGCTAGTGTCTATTTTTTTGACATTATTTTCTATAAGAATAGGTGCTATACGAGTTTTTACTTCATCTAGTAGTTGATAGGCAGAAATCGTGACTCCTGAACCTGGTATTGCGATATTCTCACTTTGACCGGTGCCAGTGATCTCGATTGCTTTGGCTTGTTCCATCAATTGTTGATATTCAAGCCCTATATTTTGTTGTGCTTTTATAAACCAGTTCATATTTCTCTGTTGGTGATAAATTTACACTTATACTAGTCCTGTATTCAGTGAAAGTATATAAAACCCTTCTATAGATAAGGAGAATTCTAATGAAAAGGAAAACCACAAAAGAACAAAAAGTAGCAACAGCATCAATTCCTAGAGAAAATATTATTGCCCCTAAAGGCACAAAAATAGTTACCCAAGAAGATATTGATATGAAACAGCAAGTGATTACTAATCATTTATATCAAGTCGGTAACTTGGTAGCAGGAATTTGTTCAGCCGATTTAGACGGAGAATATAAAGAAATGCAAAAAGCTATGTTTACTAGTGTTATTGAGAGATCGTCTGATATCATTATGGCCGTTGTTAATAATATGACGCTAGAGGACGGTACAATTGTTATAAATACTAATAGGGAAATTCCATTTTGCGAAACACCAGATTCAATTCTAGACACAGAAAAGATGCGTGATTCCGGTTTGTCTCCATTGAGCTATAAGCCAGCTAATACTCCGAATGTAATTGTTTTAGATAGGCATTCGCTTTTGGAACACAATTTGGTTGAGAGGAGCAATACTCCTATTACCAGTGAAATGTTACATAGATTAAAAAGTAAATTGAACACCATAGATGATCCTAAAAAAGCACAAGGGCCAATAAGAATCGATATGGATGAAGCGGAAAATAAAAAGCTTCCCAAAAACAAGAACAATGAAAATCAGATGTCTACAGAAGCCTCTTCTCTTCTCGATGATTATGTAGAGAAATATAATAAGCAAATTTTCGCTAACCGTTCAGAAGCCGCCAAAAAAGGTTGGGTAACTCGTAAAAATAACATAAAAAAGGCCAAAAGAAATGCAAAACGAAGAAAAAACAGATAAACAATTAAAAAAAGAAAACAAAGAACTTCTCAAAGAGAACAAAAGACTCATAAAAGAGAACGAAGCCGCTAGAGCAATAGCAGAGGAAAAAGCAAATAAACATCCTTGTGAGAATTATTGGTTTCGTAGAGCATTGTACTTAGAAAAAGAGATTGAGAAAAGAGACAAGCAAATTGAAAACATGAACGTAGGAATTTCCGTAGCAGTAATCAAATTGGATATGATAGAAAATAATATAGTTACAATCATGAAAGAAGCAAAAGCATGTTGTCCAAAGAAATGAAAAAATATGCTGTAATTCAAGTGTGGCAATGTTATGATGATATAGAAGGAGTGGAATGCATTGATTCATTTGATACCAAGAAAGAATGCAATAAGATTATCAAGTCCATGACTGATAAACGAGATGCAGAGTGGAAGAAGAGATTTGATTACATCGAAAAATATATTGATGATTTTGAAATACCAAAAATACATTACACCAATTGGAATTATGATAACTGGAAGAAATATCTTTTACAGATTCATTGGTGTTTGGCGAACGGTAGTGTTGACACAAAAAATTTTAAAGATCAATTAAAGATGTATATTAGGGGTGGAACATGTATGAATCTGAAAGATTTTAATCCGCCAGATTATTCCGAAATTGGTCAATTATTTGTAGTTAAATTAAAATAATGAAAGGTTCAAGACAATGAAAAGTATTCATATCGTAGAAAAAACACTTCCGATGGCATGGGAAAAGGCAGTTTTAGCATGTTGGAAACAAGGGGAAAGTTTTCCCACTGAATATGACAAGCCTAATGATCCAAACAGCAGAGACGTTGTCGCCCTTATTCATGTTACAGAGCCATTTTCTGAGCCTAGAATTCATAGGGCATTTCCAGGCGGGTTAGATGATTTAGAGAAATATAGAGCAGAAGTCTTATACGGTGTTCACAATCATTGGGTAGACCCTGTTGCCGGTAAATGGGAATATACATATCATCAGAGATTATTTGAATACAATGTTCCACGAAATATTGCAGATGGCTTCACTGGACAATTGCCTATGCCAGACTCTATCATTAATCAAGTAGGTAGATGCATAGAAATGCTAAAGAAATGTGGATATACCAGAAGGGCACAAGCAGTTACGTGGAAAGCATGGGAAGATTTAGGCATTCATGATCCTGCTTGTTTACAGAGATTGTGGTTCAGAGTACAAGATGGAAAACTGAACATGAATATTCACATTCGTAGCAATGACGCATATAAAGCTGGATTTATGAATATGTATGCATTTATTGAATTGCAAAAATATGTTGCCGAACAAGTCGGAGTAGAACCAGGTGAATATGTGCATATCGCTGATTCATTCCATATCTATGGAAGTTACTTTGATGAATTTAAAGGTTTCCTGAAAACAGTTAAAGATAGAAAAGAAGAAGATAGAATATATACAGAAAAATTCGCAATTCCATTCTTCATTGATGGTTGTGACACGCTTTTGGCAGAAGATGATATGCCAGAAGATAAGAGGAAATTGGTTTTGGCGAGAAAAGCAAAGCTAGAAAGTTTATCTTAAACCATATTCTTATTATACATTAAAGACATTGCCTTTAAAATGTTATGTGACATTTCTTCAGATGTGACAGTGGTATGTATACTGCCATCGCATGCACCACGACACCTATCTCCACGATATTCGAAATCACGACATTCTTGAGGTCTATTTTTATAAATTGTACAATCATGTGTTTCAGCCTCACATAATACACAATATCCATCATCGCATGTATTGAGCATTAAAACATTAATTAAATCTTCGTTAGTCCCACGGATTTGCAGTACGTCATGTCGTTGTGAGACTTCATTTACATTAATATCAGCAGCTTCTATTCGTTCAATATCAATATCAGTTAATGTCACCCGACATTTACAGCATGCTGCACACCCCCGACATAAATTTGGGATTAGATTTTTCAATATTCCTCCTTAATGCCAGAAGGTGCCAAGCAATTCAACATTTACAATGTAAATATCACCACCATAATTATCGCCAGTCGCACCACCATTTGCATCTCGTCTCAATACGAAAAATAAACCTTGCTCTGGCAATGAATCAGGTACCGAAAACTCATATCTCGATTCATATATCTCATCAGAACTATTTAATACAGTAGTGGTTACATCCGTAATGGTTGTTTCTGTATTTGTTCCATCCAAAATTGTACCCACTACCGCTTGCCCATACACGAAGTCGAGTGCCACATCCCCAGATGCTTCATCGGAATTTGGTGCCCATCGCACGACATATGTTAGCGGTAAAGATGTATCTAACCCAGAAAGCACAGGGATCGCCTGACCGAACCCATCTATGCTGCCATCTTGAAATTCATTCTTTTTCACCTTAAGATTAATAATTGCCCCAAAATCAACATTGTTGTCTTTAGGGGCGAATCCGTCAACTTCATAGGTATTTCCTAGATTAATCCCTTCAATGGTTCTCGTGTCTCTTGCGGCTCCCATATGCTCTATAAAACCATCAGCATTAATTTCAGTTCTATTTGTATGAACTTTAAATTGTTGAAAAATCGGAGCGGTAGTAATTGCGGTAGCAATTCTAAATCTAATCCAAAATCTACTGGTCCCAGTTGTTGGTGGGTCACTTTTTGCCCAATCAAATCGCGTACTATCAGTAAGATCATCAAAACGAATTTGTTCTGAACTTACTCTCTCAAATATTGCATTACCATATTGTGTATATGGGCTATTCGAGGCTGCACTCATTTGATTAAATTCAACCCATGAACCACCACCCACAGTTCCATCCCAGTATTCAGCTATAATTCCACCTGCTCCAGGAACGGTGGCAGTCGCTATAGACACTTTAATACCAAGAAACTGTTTGTAGTCTGTGGCATCCTGCAAATCAGATGACACATAAATTGCATTATCTTGAGCGACACCTGTAAACGTAAAAGTAGAGCCACTAGCACTAGCTGCTTCTGCACTTACGTCCACAAAAACATTCCCGGCGGTTTCAGTATAAACAAGCATTCCTCTTGTATAGCTGTCGCCCTCACCGAGTACCGTCTCTCTGCCCTTCTCTGGAGTACCGACTTGGACTTCCTCTAGGAATAAATGTCCTTCGTCTCCTTCTAGATCACTATTGAAGTCTATTTTTACGTTATCTGGATCGGTCATTGAAAGTTTTGTGGCCAAGAATATGCACGAAGTTAGGTGAAAATCACCTGATGCTGCTTCTTGCAAAATATGCCAAGTGCTATTATCATCTGCTGTAATACTTACTCCGTGAATAGTGTTCAAAGTTCCGTTAAGCCCAGTTCTTGCCACGTTTGTTCCGCCTAGACAATTAACAAGATGAGGATGTAGCGTTCCATCATTATCGCAATAAAGGTGGTTAGTTGCACCACTACTAAAGCTGTTGTGAATCAATAACGTGCCGCCATCAGCAAAAAAGGCATTCCCTGTAGCACTTGAGAATATATTAGATGCACCAATCCAGCCGCTATTGGTAGAATGTAAACCATTGGTGCAACTTGATTTGAATTTTGTCTCCTCAACTGTTATATTGCCATTGGCCGTGTCCGACTGAACACAAGTTTCAGCATTTTGAAAAACACAACGCACAATTTCAGCTTCATCGTCAGAATAAGCGGCGATATCTCCTGTAGGTCCGTCTACTCTTAAATTATAGAGAACCGCATCATGCCCAAGCGTAATAAACGTGGCATTATTATTAGACGCTTCAATAAATGTACATTCATCGTTTACCCCCATAATTGAAACATAATCAGGGACGGTAAACGGGGCTTCTACAAACGTGCCTGGGGTTAATTGGATTACATACCGCTTGGCAGATGAAGCATCTCCCAACGCGTTGATCTGAGCAATCGCATCGGCGATTGTTGTATATTCGGCCTCTCCATCCACCGTGGATACTGTTACGATCTGTTCGGACATGCGATTATCACCGACCATAGCCCATATGCCAGTAGCACCAGACCAATAGCTGGTAATAGTGAAGCCTTGATGGTTCTTACTTATTGTCTGCGATGTGTATCCACCTATTTCTTGCACGCCGCCCACAGTTGTGACAATAACTTGGTTTGCGTCATCTGTGTGCTTATAGAACGACATCCTATCGCCGTTATTCGTAGCAGCACTGTTGGAGATAGTAATTGTGATATCACCAGCAGTCGTATCAACAAGGAACACGCCAGTGACTGTGCCTGCGGCATCTAAATCGGTACTCACATTTATCAGCGTTACTTCCGTAGCATCAGCTACATTCTCCCATTTACCAGTTACTGAATTATATTGTAAGAATTCATGTGCGGCGACACCTGAAATGCTTACTGATTCTGCAAAATCTTTAGCGTCTTCTTTTAGATGCCAATAATTAGCAGCTTCTCCACCTTGTAGGCCACTCAAACTATTGTGGTCAGATATACCACCAGCTTTTACCCAATCGGTGCCATTAAAAATATAAGCAGAACTTTCGGAATCTATATAAGTTGAATTACCAGAGACAACTACTGTTTCATCCCATGTCGCTCCATTGTATTCATATACATTGTCTGCGGTCCAACCGTTGCCAGATACAGAACAAATATATCTATCTCCGACACCGGGGCCACCCGGCAACGCACCTGATGCATCGTGGAAATCAAGAACCGCTTCTAACCACGCACTAGCACCAGCCACGGCCCCGTCTACATATCCTTTTGTTGCAGCATCAGTATTGTCATCAATACTACCACTGATCGTGACACCAACAAAGGTGGGCTGTCCTCCGGTTAAATTAGTTTCTTGAGCAGCCGTTAAATGCTTATGATCGCCCACAGCGCCGCCCTGCAATCCTGTTAATGATTCATGATCGTAGGTCAATGCATTAATTTCAGTCTTAGTATAATAATCGTCTGGTCCATTACCAGAGTTGGTCAAATTACCCGTTCCATCTAAACCCGCAAAATCTCCGATTACAGGTGCTGATACTTTATCTGCTTTCCCATCGACATCTACAGTGATCTCTGCTATTTCTGCATCAACTTCAGTTTTTGTATATGTTTGATCTTTTGTATACACATTATCGCTTAATGCGTATGGATCAAGTTCATTTTCTTCAACAGACACAACGCCTGTTTCGGCTTTAGAAACACTTAATCTGGTTCTATCTGAATCCTTATTTTTAACCAATCTGAATTGACCACTATTTAATAATGATCGCAAATCTTCTGACTGTCCGATTTCAGATGGTGTATAATATCTCAATAAATCATGAGTATCATTTGGATTAAATGTCGGAACATATGGCAAATCGCCTATACTAATCATACTGCTAGTAGTATTAGTAACACGCCAATACTCTCTTTTACTACTATTTCTGTCTCTACCCATGTCTGTATAACTCCTTATTAATTTAATTCAATGTGTTTTTTATTTTTCCTTGTAAACTTTACGGTGATTGCTCGATATAATATAATGAGAAACTCGTGAAGAAAAAAGATAAAATTTTTGTGAAAACGACTGTATACTTAGTATACCCATATGATGAAAGTGCATCTACGCTACAAGATATGTGCAATTTATGGAGTATTAAGCTTTTAGAGTGTGATACTACAAAAAATAAAGCGACGATTGCTTTTCCTCTAAAAGTATTCAAAAAAATGTTTGAAGAAAACCCGAGAGTTCAAGAATATGAGCCATTAGAGGGCACTGAAAGGTTTATTAAGAAAATGATAGTAAAAGAAATAATAGTTGAGGAAAATAAAAAACATGGTAAACATCAAATGCCCCAACGAAATTAAATTAGCTTCACCCAAAAAGAAAAAAGAATTCATCATCTATCTCGATATGGATGGTGTCTTAACTGCATGGACAGAAAGAGCTTGTGAAATTTCTGGCCTTGATATAAAAATCCCAGAAATTCGTGATGAACTCAAAAAAGGAGCATATCTCGATGACATCAAAGGATATGGGGAAGATGTTTGGGACAATGTAATGGCAGAAGGACAAAGCTTTTGGGAATCTCTAGACCAATATCCTTGGGCTAAGAAGCTTTTTGACACAATGCAAAAGCATGGTAATGTATATATTCTTACGTCGCCAGGCGTTTGCACTGATGCACCAAGTGGCAAAATGGTGTGGATACAAAACAATTTCGGCGATATCGAGAAATTAATCATTTGCAAAGATAAATATCGCTGTGCCACCAAAAACACTATTTTGATTGATGATAGTTACAAAAAAATTGATGCTTTTAGAGAAGCTGGTGGTCACGCATTTTTGTGGCCGAATCCTTGTTCCCTAGAAGATGGTGATATTGATGTAGACGAAACAATTGACAAGTTGGTGGAAGAGATAAAATCCTACAAAAAAGATTGAATAATTTTCTCTTTACCGTCTTTAATAATGATCAACACCTTGCCGCCCGTTGATTCAAACCATCCTTTGATTTGGATTCTATCTTTATGGATTAGCGTGTGACATGAACTACAACATATTACGACATTAGACGGTATGTATGTTCCACCATCCTTGCCGGGTACAATGCGGTGATATTCTAATACATCAATATCTTTGTCGTCACAGATTGGACATTTCTTTGCTGCTGATTTATCTACTTCTCGATTGATAAGTTTTCTTTTTCTTCCCATGGTGATACCTCATACCTATATTATCGTCATACCGATTAAACAAGTGGAGCAAGGAGATTCGTATGACAAAGATTAAGAGTATCCATCTAAAAAACTATTGCGGATATCGAGATATATTTTTTGATTTTACTGGAAATAATCAAATAAACAAATTAGCAATGTTTGTAGGACCAAATGGTTCTGGTAAATCCAATTTATTAGAAGCAATCCAACTTTTGTCTGCTGCATCAAGATTTTCTCGCAGAGATATGTCATTGACATGGCGTAAATATACATACGATCCTGATTACAATCCCACAACTCAAGAGTATACGATAGCTTATGCTGACCATATCAAAAAAGACAAAAAAGGTAGAATAGTTATTGATAACACTAATAATCAGGCGAATAAGATGCCAGGATTGGAAACACACGATCCTGAATTTCTGAAAAAAGTTATTGGTGATCTTGAAGAAATGGAAATAACTGGTGTATTCTCCACTAACGACGGGGACAAAGAAGTAATAGTTACTACAAGAGGCGTAAAGAAAAATGAACTGTCAGCAGGCATGGGTGCTATTTCTTTTGACTATTTTATAGACGCAGACAATCCAAATAATATGGCCAAATTTCAGTTGCCAGTTGAGAAGGAAAAAATGTTTATTGATTTGGCTGAAACTATTTATGGATACAAATGCTCTTTAGAGAAAAAAGTAAATAATATCGATGGGGAAATTGATGAAAATGGAAATATAGTAAATGAATATTTCTTTACTGATTGCGTTTTAACAAAGCCGTGGGGAGATAGAGTTCATTTCAAACGTATGTCAGACGGAGAAAAGAAGATTGCGACATTGATTCGCCATCTTTGTGATCCTACTTATATGGAAGAATTCGATTTGATTCTTATCGATAATTCTGTAATGCATGTCTATGCAAAGAGACACAGGCAAATGATTAAAAAGATATTGGATACATTTCCTGATAAGCAATTTATTATGACTACTCACAGTAGTATTTTAATAGACAGTTTACCAAGTCGTTATCTATATGACGTAGAAGACTATAAAATCAAAGAGGCGAAGAAAATGGGAATAAAATTGATTTATCCTGATAGCCAATCCAAACAATTCACTCCATCTTTCAAGCTTTCTGGCATGAATGCTGCTGAGTTCAAGATTAAATAATCTCTGTTGGTGCTGAACAATCTTGTACAATGGTCATGTAACATCTGAGGAGAAAACAATGGTAGATTATATCCCCATCTGTGTAATTTGCGACAATACCATGATAGAGGTTGATAATGATAATGGTTATATTTGTCCAATATGTGACCCCAAAGGGTGGAAAGACTACATGGGACGAATATATGAACAATTACAAATAGATAAAAAGGAGAGACAAATGGCTAGAGAACAAGTATACAAAGCAATCGACAGCGAAAGGGAATACCAAGACTCGATGGACGGCGTAAGTGAAGCCCCGAGTGTTGCTTCTGAATTAATATTGTTAGAAGAATATGTTGGACGAGCAAGAAATACTTTTACAGAAACTTTTGGTGATCCTGAAGAGCAACCCACAATGAACGTAATTCGTAAAATTGCCGGGATTGCAACACGAGCCATGGAAAACCACGGGGCGCCAAATAGGGAGAAATAAAATGCCTACAAGAGAACAAGTATACAAAGCAATCGACAGTGAAAGAGAATATCAGAATTATTGGGACAACAAACGTCTTAATGGGAATGATAATGAAACACAGATGGACAAAGACAAACCTGTTGAATGTTGGGTTCTTTGGATGGAAGAATATATCAAAAAGGCAAGAGAAGAGGCAACTGGTGATTGCACTAAAGAACGAGCATTGCACCAAATCAGAAAAGTGGCCGCTTTAGGTGTCGCTTGTATGGAATCCCTTGGGGCACCAGAAAGAGAAAAGAAATAATATGATTACACTACAAGAAAATGCGAAATCTGGAATTGGAATCACTGTTTTATCAATTGAATTGGAAAAATATGGAGTAGAACTTCCAATTACAATGGACGAATTTTTGGAACGCGGTCTTAACATGAAGAATATGTTAGACAAAAATTTATTAAGCAGAGAAGCCTTTGAAAAAGATATACAAGGACATTCATTAAGATTAATAGATTTTATCGGTGTGAGAGAAAACATATCTACACTTCTAGAACTTGGTAAAAAAGATTTGGCCATAGAATATTTGTGCTATGCAAATTCATTGGGGTCAAAACTGAGATACATGGATACGATAGGAGACAAGTTGGATGAATAAAAGACCCAAAAAAGCCGCAGAACTTTTGCAGAATTATAGTGTAACATCTGGTCCACTGAAAACCATGGAAGATGGTAAAGATATTCCATCTAAACCAAGAAAAGGCAGATGGATTCAGACTTATGTTGGTAAGAAATATTTCCCATTAGACCCTCGACCAGAAGAAGTTGACATTAAAGATATCGCTCATGCTCTAGCGTTAAAATGTCGTTTTGGTGGGCACTGTAAACGATTTTATTCGGTTGCAGAGCATTCTGTGCGATGCGTAGAGTATTTTGATAGGCATAATCATGAGAAGATACTGAGGGCTGGTGAATATAACGTGGGAGATATCCATACTGATTGGGTCAAATTCCATGAAGATATGCATGAAATTCAAAGATGGGTTTTGATGCATGACGCAGCAGAGGCTTACTTGGCAGATGTGCCAAGACCAGTAAAAAAGTGTATGCCAGAATTTAAGGAATTGGAAGAGAAAAATCTGGAAGCAATTGCAGAAGCGTTTGAAATGTCTTACCCAATTCCTGAAAGAATCGATGAATATATCAAAGAGGCAGATAATGCTCTGTTAATGACAGAGAGACGAGACAATATGAGTAATCCGCCTGAGAAATGGGATATCGATGGAATTGGTATTGAGCCTGATTGTTATTTTGTTATACCAATGACAGCGGAAGAGGCGGAAAGAAGATTTTTAGATAAATTCGTATTTTTGTTTCACTACGATTTTTTAGATAAGGAGAAAGAATAATGTTAGATAACAATGCACCAACCACTGGTTTGGAGTGTAAACAAAGAACACTAGATACTGATCTAGATTTAGAAAAAATTAACGAATCAATTTAATGGATAAGATAAGAGCCATATCACTATACGGTGGACCAGCCTGTGGCAAATCAACAATCATGTCTAAGCTGTTTGCTGACCTGAAAATCCAAGGGCATAGTGTTGAATTAAGCCCTGAAGTCATTAAACCATTTACGTATATGGATTATAAGATACAAGGATATGATCAGATGTATATCCATGCATTACAAATGCGACAAGCAGATATCTATTTAAGAGGATGCGATTTTATTGTAACAGATTGTTCACCAACAGTTAATCTATTTTATGCGTATGATTACAAGTACCCATATGCAGATGGGCTAAAAGAAATTGTTAAAGTATATGATAAGCAGTATCCGTCTTTACATATCTTTATTGACGCACCAAGGGTGCGTGAGCATTATCAAGAAGCTGGACGTTTTCACACATTTGATGAAGCGGTGAGCATAGATAAAGCGATGTTAGAGTTTATGACAGATTTTTATGGCGAAGATGGATTTGTTATTTTGCCAAGAAATTATGATGAGATTCTGGAATTCGTAGAGGATAGGCTATGGGAGAGTGGGGATATGTCTACGTCTGCCATAACTATAGAACAAAAAGCAATAGCAAAAGAAGCGATAGCTGATGAAGATCGAAAAATATTTCGAGATTTAGAAATTGCAATGAATATAAAAGGAGAGAAGAATGACTGAAATTAAAACCGATGTAGAAGTGATGGTTCCAAAGTCTGCTGAAATATTTGATGGAATAGTAACAAGCGATTTGGACGGAATACGAAGAGCGTATAAAGCAGCAGAATTATTTTCCACTGACCCAAATACTCAAAATGGAGCGATCCTTGTTTCTAAGAGTGGAAACGTTTTGGGAGCAGAGGCTAATCATTTTCCTAATAATGTAGCAGAAAAAGATGAACGATGGGAAAGACCTCTTAAATATAAATATGTGGAACACGCCGAGCGGGGCATTATTCTTTATGCTGCCAAGATGGGTATAGCCACACTAGGTAAAACTATGTATTGCCCGTGGTACGCTTGCACCGATTGTGCTAGAGCAATTATACAAGCTGGAATCGGTCAAGTTGTTGGTCACCAGACAACAATCGATAATACACCTGATCGATGGATGGGTGAAATCGAATTAGCACTATCTATGTTAACAGAAGCTGGTGTCAATTATCGTTTTGTCAAAGGCGAACTTGGTGACGTAGAAATCCGTTTCAATGGAGAGATACTACGCCCATAAGGAGAAACAATGGCTGATGAATTTGGAAGAACAACATGGGATAATTTCAACATGGCTATTGCCATGCTGGTAACATCAAGGTCGATTGATCCGAGAACGAAACATGGTTGCTATATAATAGATAAGAATAATAAGCCTTTAAGTTTTGGATATAATGGGCCATTGAGGGGTTCAGATGACAAAAAAGTTTCATTACAACCCCCTGAAAAATATTTTGAGATGGAACATAGCGAACGTAACGCAATTTTCAATTACAATGGGTCACTGGAAGGGGCTACGGCATATATCACAGGATTCCCATGTTCTGATTGCTTTAGGGCGTTAGTGCAAAGTGGAATCAAAAAAATTGTCTATGGGCCGATCACTTCTAATATGTTAGAAACAGAAGAAGGAAGAAAAGAACTTGCGGCCATTCAAAGAATGGTCGATTACTGTAAGGGAGTAGAACTTATTGAATTTCAAGGCGATTTTTGGGAATCGTTTGAAATCATGAAACAATATTTAACGACAAAAGGTATTAAACAATCTAAGGAATCATATGAGTAAAAGTTTAGATAACCGTCGTGACAATCGTACCGAAAAACAATTTAAAAAAGACATTTCAGCGTGGGAAGCAAGAGAAGACATTTGGGCAGAAACAATGAAGGCCGAAATGGAGCAGTGCGGCCACAATGTAGAAGTTGAGCATTACGGAATAGGTGATGGCACTGGCAAGATGATTGAAAATGCGACGGTAAAAGATTTAAGTCGTCCAGATAAAAAGTTTGTTATTGATGGCGAAACTCATTTAGTGGAAATCAAAACATGTGATATGGGAAAAGATTATCCTGATCTTCCATTTATCACAATTAAAACTAATTCAATGAAAAGTGCCATTAAGGAAGAAAACGGTAAAGTTGTAATTTGTGATCGTGAATGGTGGATGATACTTCGTAAAGATGTTTTAGAAAAATTGTTAGAAGTATATCCTCATAAACTGTATCACGGTTTTTCTCCAAATAAGAAGGCGATTAGAGTGCCTGGCAAAGATTTGGCCGGATGGCTTTCTAACAAAAGAGAAGATGGGAAGATAGAAATTAGACGATGGAATAAAGACGCTGAAAAAGTTATCAAAAAACATGCTGACAAATTGTTTAGAAAAGCAAAATATACACGCAAAGGAAAATAAAATGAATAGAAGAAATTTCTTAAAAACTTTAGCAGTTGCTAGTGCGAGTGGGGCATTGCCTATCAAATTATTAGCATCTAACAACAAGCCACTTCATTTAAATCAAGAAGAAAAAGAATTTGTTGCCAATCAAGTACACCATTTTATTTGTAGACATGCTGAACATTATTGGATAACAAGAATGTGTTTACTTGTAGATGAAATTCCACCAAAGAAAAAACCTATTTATGAACGAGACTCTTATAGCAAAGGAGATTTTGCCGTTTATATGAGAACTGATTTCCCTATGTTTTTCTCACCTGTATGCCCAGCTAGGCCAAGGGAAATACAGCAACGTTGGAGATTGCCATCAAGTAATATATATCCAAGTTTTTATTGGCAAAACAGAAAATGTATTACGGTTCCCACTTATGATATCGAAGGTACTTCTTTGCAATTCACTGAAAAAGAAATTAAAGGATTCAAAAATAAAACATTCACAAAGAGTGCCAACGAAAAGGTGAAAAAACTTTCGGAGCATTTAGAGAAAACAGAACTGAATGATTTGATTTATCTGTTGGATTTTAACTGTTTATCAGAGATTGAAGATAATTATTGGATGAATCCATTAAAACATTGTAAGCGTTCTCGTAATTTACAAACACATATATTTGTTTGTGATAAAAAGGAGGATTTGCACGATGCCGTCAATGATGCTTTCGCGTTTATAGAGTGCCAAGAAGATTTGGTGGTTAATATGATTATTAATCCAAATACAATGGAAAAAATAAAGCACTTATTTACTGATGATGAACTTGAGATAAATGAATATAGGAACTCGTGGCATTTTATAAATCCTTTATACGGCTATATGTGGCTTTGCAGGATTTTAGTTCATGAGGCTGTTCCAGAAAAGTCCATATATATTATGGGTTCTCCTGATCGTTGTGGTGTATTGCCCCTAGAAAAAGATTTGCAAACACACTATAATGATGATAATACATGCACAACATCGGAGAAAATAGGAATGTCTATTGTATATCCCAATTCTGTTATGAAAATTGAACTAGATGACTCTATAATATAATAGAGGAAATAAAATGCCGAAATCACTGTTTCGCTATCCTGGCGGAAAATCAAAAAAAAGCATATTGGATAAACTCTGGGCTAAAGCGCCCAAAGAGTTTTCTGAGTATAGAGAACCATTTGTAGGCGGTGGAGGGCTGTTTTTCGATATCCCTAGCACCAAATGTAAAAAACGGTGGATTAACGATATAGACAGCAATCTAATAGCTGTCTATGATGCTTTCAGGAACCGCCCAGAAGCCTTTATATCGCTCTGTAAGGCCATCGAACCACAAAAGGCGGGCGAAACCCTAACTTCCTCTAAACCAGGCGGAAAAGAGATTTATAACGCTCGTTTAAAAGAGGTTTTCGATAAATTCGTTGCAGATAAAGACATGGATAGGGCATTGCGTTATTTCTTCCTTAATAGGACTAATTGGGGTGGTAGAGTTGATTATGACAGACCTTCACGATTATACTATTCAAATCCTCAAGGATGGAATATCGTTAAAGGCGATACACTAGAAAAAGCAGCAAAACATATAAAAGGAGCAAGAATAACCAATCATTGTGCTTCTATCTTGCTTAAAGAACCAGGTAAGGATGTTTTTATATATTGTTTTCCAAAAGATTCTAAAGTTAAAATGGCCAACAGAACTCTTAAGAAAATACAAAATATTGAAATTGGAGATAAAGTCTTAGGAGGCAGGACAGTCAAAAAAGTCTTTTGTAATCATTATAATGGCAAAATCGTAAATATTAAAATTCAAGGCTCACCGTTTATGATAAATATTACTGATGATCACCCGATGATGGCTATAAAAAAAATAAATTCTAAACAAGAAAAAAGAAACGTTGAGAAATTAGAGAAATCGATAAAACTTATTGATGCCGGAAAATTACAAATTGGGGATTATCTATGTGTCCCTGTTGGCTGCGACAACGGCAATCAATGGAACTGGGGTTTTGAGCCGTACAAAGGTGACCCATATTACGGCGATAAAAGAAAAACCAAGATAAATAAAATATCTTTTATTCAAGATGATATTAAAATTGCCAATATATTAGGGCTTTATTCCGCTGAAGGAACTGCCTCAAAATATATAGTGCATTTTTATTTTAGTGTAAAAGAAAAAGAAATAATCAAAAAGCTTTGTCAAGATATAGAAGATGTATTTAATTATAAGCCTGTTGTTTATGAAAAATCACCTAGCGATAGTGTAACAACTGTTGCCATCCACTCTGTTGTAATAAGCTCTTTTATCCGCAAATGGGTTAAAGGAAAAAGTCGCAGATGTGATATCCCTAATAAAAGATTCAGCAATAAAATATTGGAAGCTCCTCAGAAAATATTATTTCAGATTCTAAAATCGTGGCTTTTGGGAGATGGGGGATTTTGGAATCCCGGTAACGGTAAGGGTAAAGTAACTGGCACTAGTGCTTCTTATGAATTAGCTTTACAAATGTATGACATAGCTCTCCAATGTAAATTGCGACCTGGCTTCAAAAAACGTCAAAACTGTTATGATGTTTATTTTTCTATTGCCGATGAAATTAAAAAATTAGGTTATGACATCGAAAGCGGCAAAAGTAGACCACAGCGTAAAATAACAAACGATTATATTTTGTCAAGAATTACAAGAATTTCAAATATTGATTTTTTAGGCAATGTTTACAATTTACATGTTGATAAAGATAATTTGATATGTGTGGATGGTGTTATGTCGCATAATTGTGATCCGCCTTATGTCGTAAATTCTGATTTAGCTAAGAGTTCACAATTGTATGCAAATAATTTCACAGAAGAAGATCATATTAAGTTGGCAGGAATTATTAAACAATGTAAACACAATGTGTTAATTAGTTACGACGATCATAAGTTAATAAGAGAATTATATTTGCCAAAAGATGGATTCCATATTTTCGATGAGGAATGGACATATTGTGGAACGTCGAGTTCAGAAGATGCTGGCGAAGACAATAAACAGAAAAAAGTCGGCAAGGAATTATTAATTACCAATTACGAAGTCGAAAAAGAAACAGATTTATTTGAAGAATAATTAAGTTAATTTTACTGACACTATAATGAAAATGAAAGGAGACGCATTATGGGTGGTTTATTAATTTTGATTGGTTTTATTATCGTGTTTTTGCTCCCGTCTATAGCAGTTTGGAAATTGAGCGGCTGGGGCAAATTAGGCAATGTAGCAATTTATTTCATGTTGGCAGGAATATTGGTTGTTCCACTTTGTTTGGGAACCCTATATATGACTACGGGCCTTGGACCCAATTATGGAAGCGGTGAAGTTGATGTAAATATTATGCACTGCAATTATGAAGGCATAATTTGGGAAACATATGAGATAAAAGGAACTGCTGGTGAAGAGAACAGAGATTTTATCAAGTATGGTTTTTCTACCAACGATGATAAGATTGGTAAATTCTTACAAGATAACATTGGAAAGAATGTGCGTATAAAATATAAGATATGGCTTATGGCCCCAGCTTATGTTGGAAATGACACATGGCAAATTACTGATGTAAATGACGGAAATGGATGGCTTTCTGAAAGAGAATAAAAATGGATAAGACAAGTTTAGGTGACAGAATAAAAGGATACGAGGGAGTTTCTCGTAATTTCCTTGTAGGAAGAATGCCAGTAATCTGTCGCGTCGATGGACGAGCATTTCACACATTCACCAAACACTGTGAAAAGCCTTTCGATAAGAACATTATATCGGCAATGGTTCACGGTGCAAAACAGGTGGCAGATGATATGCAGGGATTCAAGGTTGGATATGTCCAATCAGATGAAGCATCGTTTGTAATCACAGATTATGATGAAATAAACACACAAGGATGGTTTAACTACAATCTTAGTAAAATGATATCTATGTCTGCATCTGTAATGACTTTGCATTTTAATAGTTATTATAGATATCTAGACGAGAATATTGTGGTCAATGGATCAGCAGTAACAAGGTTAAGACCTATTCCTAATGGTTATTTTGATTCTAGAGCATTTAATGTGCCAAGAGAAGATGTTTCAAATTACCTATTGTGGCGTTGCCAAGATTGGAAACGTAATAGTTTACAAATGTATGCTCGTTCTGTCTATTCTCACAAAGCATTAATGAACAAGAATCAGGACGACATGCACGAACTGTTGCACCAAAAGGGTAAAAATTGGGCTACAGATTTGAGTAATGTAGAGAAGAATGGAACATTTTTGGTGAAAACAGATGATGGAATAGGAACAAGATCAGACATTAGACCATCGTTTGAGGAAATCAGTGCTGTTGTGGAACCATTGGTTTATCCGTTAGAGAAATTGGAGAAATAATGAACAACAGAATAACATCATTTACTGACGAAGAAAAAATAAAATTCATTGAATTGTTTAATAAAATAGCTACAGAATATACGACAGACAAGTGGGTGGCATCACCATGTACAGATTGGGATGCCTATGAAACATTTATAGCCACAGAAGATGGTAACGATTTTGGATTTGAACATTATCTTTCGATAACCATTTATAGAAAACAGCGTTTCTGGTCTAAGCAATTTCGTTACGAAATTAGTTGTTATGCCAGCGGGCACAGTAGTATATCAGCCAAGAAAACAGTGTCTGTCCATTTGGGGATAGAAAAAAATTCAGAATTAGAGAATACAATAAAAAGTATTTTCAATAGGATAGAATCAGATTTCGTTAATAAAGAAAAAAACACTGTGAGTATCTTGGACAAATTAATGAAAGAAGGAAATCACTTGTAAGGAAATAATATGCATACGGAAGAATTGAAGTTAGATTTTGATGACGTTTTAATACGTCCCAAACGTAGTAAGGTTCCCTCCCGATCACATATCGAATTAGAAAGAACATATACTTTCAAAAATAGCGGAAAAGAATGGACTGGTTTACCAATTATTGCCGCGAATATGGACACCACCGGAACATTTGCCATGGCTCAAGCATTAGCAGAATACAAAATGCTCACGGCATTACATAAGCATTATTCAATCGAAGAACTGACAGATTTTTTTGCCGACAATCAAAACATATGGGATAATGTCTTTTACACTGTTGGCATTGGCGATGATGACTTTGAAAAATTGAAAGAAGTAGCGGTTGCACTATATGTAAAAATAAATGATTTTGACACAAGCAATCAACCTCCAATGTGGAGAACTAGATGCTATAAAGAAATGAAGAAAACATTTCCAAGAATGCTTTGTATTGATGTTGCAAACGGATATACGGAATATTTTTTGGAACGAGTTGAAAAGATAAGAAAAGAATTTCCGAATAGCACTATAATGGCTGGCAATGTAGTGACTTATGAAATGGCAGAACAATTGATCCTTTCCGGTGTAGATATCGTAAAATGCGGGATTGGATCAGGAAGTGTGTGTACGACTCGTATAAAGACGGGTTGTTTTGTTGCTGGGACTAAAGTTAATACTAAAAAAGGATTAATAAATATTGAAGATATCAAAGTGGGTAATTATGTATTAACTCACGACGGAACTTATCAAAAAGTTAAGAAAAATAATAGACTAAAAGAAAAAGAAGATTTATTAGAGATAAACGGTGTGATATGCACAAAAGATCATGAGTTTTATGTAATCGATAAAAACAAAGCTGATTTAGTTAATGAAAACAATTTACACAATTTTGCATATTGGGTAGAAGCTGTTAATTTAACTGATCATCATTTTCTCATAGAAATAGAGGAATAAATTATTTTATAGTGTATAAAATAGTATAGATTTACCTATTTTATACACTATGGAGAAATATTATGTCTAAAGCCAAATTTAATCTAGAAAAAAAAGATATTAAAAAGAAGATTAATTCAGGTCAAAAGGTCAAAAATATAGCCAAAGAATACGGTTGTTCTGTGGGTCTAATTTATACTTTTTGTAAAAACAACAACATAAAAATACCCAAGTTGGATTTAGTGGGACACCAATTTAATAAACTAAAAGTAATTAAAAAAATTGGGTCTAAAAACGGGTCTATTTACTGGCTTTGTGAATGTGAATGTGGCAAATTAAGAGAATTTCCAACAAAATCCATTAATCGAAAAGAAAATATTTCTTGTGGATGTTATTTATATTCAAAAGAAAGAAGTCGAAAAAATAAGTTTTGGAATGGTTATGAGGACATACACGGAAAATGGTGGGGCAATATAAGAAAAGGGGCAGCGAAAAGGAGCCATCAATTTAATATAAGTATAAAGTACGCATGGAAATTATTTTTAAAACAAGAAAAAAAATGTTCTTTAAGTGGAGTTGATATAAAATTCTCTCGATCTTCTCGTGGATTTCAAAGAGGAGAAACCACAGCGAGTTTAGATAGAATAGATAATTCAAAAGGTTATATTAAAGGAAATGTCCAGTGGTTACACAAAAATGTTAATCTTATGAAACAAAAAATGTCACAAGATGAATTGATCGGTTGGTGCAAACTGATAGTAGATTACAGGAAAAATAATCATGAAATTCAAACTTAAAAAAGTATTTAAAAAAAATGTAAAATCTAATCTAGAAGACGTTTATGATTTAACAGTTGAAAACAATCATTCTTATTGTGTCGAGAGCATGGTTGTTCATAATTGTGGATATCCTCAATTGTCAGCGGTGTTAGAGACAAAAAGTGCAGCACACGGATTGGATGGTCATGTCTGCTCTGATGGGGGCTGTAACGTCACAGGTGATGTCTGTAAGGCATTTGGCGCTGGTGCTGACTTCGTTATGTTGGGTGGATTCTTCGCTGGCACAAGCGAATGTGAGGGCGAATGGGAATATCACGAATTGCAAGACGAAGAACAAAAACGACACGAATATTATTCATCTTTGAATAATTATGTACGAGAAAGCATGAGAACAAGAATTGTTGACAAGGAGAATATTCCTATTACGATTTCTTCGTATGAACAGCAAAACAGTGGTGAAGGTAAAATGTTTCATTCTTGGGAAGATGCCCTTAGATATGTAGAAACAGAACTTGAAAAAACTGCTAAAAATGTTGGTAAAAAAACTTTGAAATTTTACGGTATGTCATCTAAGGATGCACAAGAAAAATACCATGATGGAGTAAAAAAATATAGAACTTCTGAGGGAAAAACTGTTTCAATTCCCTATAAAGGTAAGGCAGAAGATATTGTTCAAGACATTCTTGGTGGTTTAAGATCGGCTTGCACGTATGTTGGAGCGAGTAAGTTAAAGTATTTTAATAAATGCTGTGAATTTATTCGCGTCTCAAGAACTCATAATACGGTGTATGGAAATGGTACGTAAAGAAAAGACATTTGGGTCTTGTTTTACTGGGCTGGACATTCATAAAGCCTCACTGGAATTAGTGCGCTCTTATAGAGAATTGGAACAAACGAATGACGACCAAAAAGGATATTTCAAATTACTGAATGTTCTGAGCAACCTAATTTATGCTTTTGAAATTATGAAAGTAAATTTGGATTGGCCTCCTCCGTTTGTCGGCCAACACCATCTATTGGAATGTGAACACTATCAAAAAGAATTGAATTTAAAAATCAATACTTTTGATAACTATTTGAAATTACGTTTAGAGTCCATATTAAAGGCTCAACCCATATCAATACGAGCAGAGCAAATTAACGAATTGATACGGGTGACATTTGAAAGTGTCGAAAAAGATTCTTATATCATTGGATGGGAAAAAGAAGCTGATTGTTTAGCGACAGAGGCATCTAATTTTATGAAGAAAATTTCTGACGAATGCGAATCTCGCAATCCTATATTAATAAAATGGCTATTAAGCCAAGTGTACTGGGACACAATGGAGGAAGAGTAATGAAAATATTTGTACTAGATGACGACCATTGGCGAATTGGGTGGTTTTTAAACACTTTTGGAGCGAGAAATGTGGATTACGCCCACGGACCAATTAGGGCTATCGCAAAATTGTGTCTTAATAAGTATGATAAAATCTTTCTAGATCACGACTTAGGTGGAGCATACACCCGTGGACCCAATGGCGATGGAATTGATGTGGTAAAAGTGATGCATGAAGAAAAGCTTCATATTGATACTCCTATTGTCATTCATACAATGAACGAGGAAGCCGGGAAGAAAATGGAAAAAGTTTTATCTTATGAACATAAAAATGTTGAGGTCATTCCATTCTGGATATTGTCGAAAAATTATGAATCAGAGAAGGATTCCGAATAAAAATAGTGGAATTGTATGTAGAGAGGACTATTTTTATGAAATCCATAATCAAAAATATATCAAAAATAGCCAATTACTTTGATAAACACCATCAAGTTAAAGAGGCTAATTTTGTAGACAAAATAAACGCAAACCTTGTTTTAAGCTATCGTTCTACCACAAAATGGACTAAAATAGCCAGTATTGGCACTCAAGACAAACTCACTGTTAAACACGCAGAAGATGTTATCAGTGCATTTCTATCTTTAGAGAAACTGTCTAGCACCATTAAGGATTCTAAAGATTTAAAATTAGCATGGGCTTATAGTAGTGCTTTATATGGTTTACTTAAATATGCTAAGAAAGAAAATTTATTACCAATTGTTAAAACTAGCGGTGAACGATGGGATAAGGTAAAAGATACAATGATGGGTGTTGGAAGGGGATTAAAAGACAGTTTACTTTCTCCTTTAAATAAGCCAATTCGTAGAGAAAAATATCTTAGAAATATAAAAAGAGTAGAAAAAATGGAATTAGCAGGACAGGGTGTTGCTCAGGAAATGCATTCAAACCAAGATGACCCTCAAAAGATTCAGGAATTATTCCAGAATTTTGTTGGAAGCCTAAATGAATCATTACAATTTTTTGCAAGAGAAGCGTCTGTTTCTTCTTATGATCAAGATCAATTCAATTTCCTTTTGAGTCATGGTGTTGTAGAAACTATTCAAGAAATACAATCATTAGGCAGAACTGCCCAGACACCAGACGATTTATTTAATATAGTTATTGACGGTATTAAACAACTACAAAATACAAGAATGCAACAAGGATATGCAGCGGCTCAACAAGAAAGAGGCGGTATGCCGCAAGGACAAAGACCGCAAGGGCAAGGACAAGGACCGCAAGGACAAACTCCTATTGGCGGATATGGTCAACAGCAACAGCGTCCTTTGAATCCTCAAGACGCATATGGTAAACGAACATTTTACGTGACTCGTCAGAGAGCGGCTTCATTTTTACAAAAATACGGAGGACAAGGTAAGGAAATATTACAAATACTTACAGTTCCAGAAGATTGGGCGCAATATACAGAAGAAAATCAAAGTCAAAAATATCCCAAAGATTTGCCACCAGCACAACATCACGCCGCAAATGAAGCATTTAGAGATGGAATAGCTCGTTTGATTAATAGATATGGCAATAACGCAGAAGCCATATTAGACCATCTGGGCATCCCGATACGTCATAAGAGTTGGCCTAATGCAGCAAGGGCCGGAATGGGCGGAAACAGGAATACTGGCAGAGGGACTGGTGATCCGTATGATCTAGGCAATCAAGGTTTATTCAGTCAGCAGGGCAGTGAAGAAGTTAATAAGAGTTTATATGATATGAGAAATACTGGCACCGGTTATTAATTTTTTCAAAAATTAGATAATGCAAAACTGTCTTGACCTACCTATAATTAAGTGAAGGAAGAATAAAATGGATAATGAAGAAAGACAAAACACTCAAAATGCACCTTTGCGATATACCCCCAGAGAAGGTAGACTTCCAGATGGTAGCGGAATGTTCTATGGGTATATGTGTAAAAAACAAGCAGAACAGAATGGTTCTATGCCTATGTTCCAAGGGAAAATAGAAAGAGAACTGATCGAAGAGATGGCAAACGATGCTCGTAAGAATGAAAAAGAAAGAATTAAATTCATTCGTAGAATGCAAATAGCTGGAAATGACCAATATCTCAGAGATATGGGATATGACGTACCTCCCCTCCAAGACATCACCTGGTGGGATCGATTCAAAACTTTTCTTGGCCTATAAACCAAGACATTGAAAGGGCTAATGATGGAAGATATGTTTGATGATGCAGTCGCTGTAGCAGAAGATTCTCAAGCAGATAGAATCAAAGAGCTTGAAAAACTCATTTTCGCAGCAAGGAAACCTTATTATAATGGCAATCCTATTATGGAGGACTCCGAATACGATGCCCTTGAAGATGAATTGCGTGAATTAGCACCAGATTCTAAGGTCTTTGACGAAGTTGGAGCAGATGACGGTTCTGATGATTCCGTTAAATTCTCCAAGGAAAAGCACCAAGTTCCTATGGGAAGTCAAAGCAAGTGTGCCAATGAAGATGAATTCAGAGATTGGGACAGACTTCATAATCTCGAAAATGAATCTGTTTTGGCGACATATAAGCTGGATGGAGCATCGTTGAATGTCGTGTATGAAGATGGTAAACTCGCAAAGGCTGTGACTCGCGGCAATGGTGTCGTAGGTCGCAATATCACTTCTAATGCCAAGAATTTCATCGGTATCCCTGCAACCATTAGTATGAAAGAACGTTTGGACATTCGCGGTGAGTGCATTCTTTCTACTGAAAATTGGAAAGCAATCGATCCTAAAGCCTTGAATCCTCGCAACTTAGGAACAGGCATTATGAGCAGAGAAGATGGAAAAGACTCTGACAAACTAAGATTTATTGCATTTGATGTGGTTTGTGAGAAGAAAGAATTCAAAACAGAACATGAAAAGATGAAATTCCTTAGACATATAGGAATTGAAGTTACATGGTATAAGATTTGTAAGAATGTTGATGAGGCTATCGAATTCTATCAAAAAATAGCCAAAGGGCGAACGAATTGTGCAGTAAGATTGCATGATTACCATGTATGGATTGATGGCATTGTAATGAAATTGAATAGTGTCGCAACCCAAGAGAAATTGGGGATTAGCAGTGGTCGTCCTAAGTGGTCTACTGCTTTGAAGTTCCCCCCACCTGGGGCGATTACATACATTAAAGACGTTGAATTGGGCGTGGGACATACTGGTGCAATTACGCCTGTGGCGTGGATAGAACCAGTACAAATCGGTGGAACCACAGTTAAAAGAGCCACGCTGAATAACTGGGATTTCATCAATATGATGGACGTAGCCATTGGCGATAAGGTAAAAATCGTCAAGGGTGGTGATATCATTCCTAAATTGGTATCAGTTATAGATAGACCCAAAAACCGCACAGTCATTCCTGCTCCGACAGAGTGCCCTGAATGCGGCGGTCCTGTCGGAAGAGATACAAATGTCACTGGCGATTTGGGAGCAGTTATTCGCTGTACAAATACTGATTGTGATGCTCAAGCTGTCGGTAAGTTCAAGAGAATGGTTAAGAGGCTGGAAATTCTCGAAATCGGTGAGAGTATTATCGTTGGAATGTATGAAGCTGGCATTATTAAAACAATTGCTGATATGTTTAGAATCGAAAACCATCGTACTGAAATTTCTAAGCTAGAAGTAGGAAATGGTGTATGGGGTGAAAGTAGAACTGATAAAATGATTGATGAAGTCAATAAGAAAAAGAAAATGACTTTGGATGTCTTTTTGGGAATGCTTGGAATCAAGGGTCTTGGACAACGAAGGGCTAAGATTGTAATGGATAACGACGTAGCCCCTCAGACGCTTGATGAGTGGCGTTCTGGTCAGTTGGTTAAAGTCGCTGACAAGGTTGGTGTTCCGAATATCGCTGTTAATATCCAAAAGGCGATTGATGCGAATAGCAACTTGATTGATGACCTAGTAACAGTGATCACAATTACAGAGACTAAACAAAAGCAAGACGGCGTTCTGTCTGGCAAGTCGTTTGTTTTGACTGGCAGTTTTAGCCGCAAGAAAGCATTGATTCACGCTGATATCGAGAACGCTGGTGGAGAAATCCATAAGAGTGTTAGTAAAAATATTGATTATCTTGTGCAAGCAGACAAGAACAGCACAAGTACAAAAACTCAAAAAGCAGAGAAGTTAGGAATCGAAGTTATTGATGAAGATGATCTAGCGGAGATAATTAATGGCTAAAGACCAAATAAAGATAAGCCCGTTTGTCCATTTTGCGGAAGTCCTCATGTCGAAGTACAAACTGGCCCTATGACATTGGTTGGATATTCTGGCAAATTAGATATCAATCATCATTGGGATGGTTGTCTTTGTATAGAATGCCATAAAAGTTGGACTATGGAGTGGAAAGGCGAAGAAAAACTAAAAGGATATAATGTTTGGCATGTGGACAGTAACAACCATGTTATCGCAGGGATTCCCTCATGCTTTGAGAGTTATGTATATACATGTTCCGAATGTGGAGGGGATGTAAAAAGGCATTTTTTTGATAAAGATACGAGAAATACTGCCAAATGTTTAAGTCAAAAAATAGGCGGTGAAAGATACTACGATATCTATTTTATTTGTGAAGATTGTAAAGTCGAAGAAAAATGTTCTAATGATCATTATATATTTTATAATCCACACAAGCCAATTCGTCCTTCCAAAAACTGGTTAATTACCGGTTGGAAGATAATACAGGAGACAGGAATAGTAGTTATTAACGACTCTGGAATTAGTCGTATTGATTTGATAGAGGAAAAAAATGAGTAAAGATTACGGCAAGAAGTGCGAAAAAGTTTTCGCAAAAGAATTATCATTGATTAAAGACCAGAAGATAAGGGATTTTGTAGTTAAATGTTTTGAGGAATTGTGCCCAGATTATTTTTGGACTGTCCCAGCGTCCACCAGTGGACGTTATCATCCAGATCATTCTAATGGAAAAGGTGGGCTTGTAAGGCATGTAAAGGCGGCAATCTGGTGGGCTGAAAAGCTACTTTGTGCATTTGATAGCGATAATGGGGAAAAAGACACTACGAATAAAGATGCTGTTATCGCAGCATTAATTCTCCATGATATGAAGAAAAATGGGGACAGCCTAGACGACAAGAAAAAGAGCGGTTATCGCATTACACAGACTCATGGCGTTTCTTTGGGGCATCGTATTTTCGATATAGTTCTCAAGAAAAAAGCAAACAAAGTACAATCATTAATCATTTACGCTGTCCAAAGTCATATGGGCGTATGGACAAGGCCGAATGAATATCGTCCTGACAATATTCCATTGCCATTAGCGTACCATGTCGCTCATATCGTTCATATGGCAGATTTCTGTGCTGCTCAAAAGACAGAAACTTTACCGAAAGAAGTGGGATATAAAAAATAGATGGATGATAAATTAGAACAAAAGAATATTAAAGCCGGAGCAGAACTTGCCTATTATATTCAACGAGTGCAAAGCAGTTCGGAAAATATGTTAGAAAGTTTTCAATGTCTACAAAAAATTCTAGACGAAAAAATAGCAGAAACAATTGATGGCGACTTACAATATATGGTTCTAAATGAATATCTTTCTAATGTTGTCGATTTTCAATTTTCAATTGAAGAAATTAAAGAAAAGAATGAACGATTCTTCAAAGATTTAAGCGAAGCAGATATCAAGGGAATGAAAAAGAATAGTACGATGATGACTATTAAAGATTTTACTAAAAATTTAGCATCATTACGTAGTGATCAATCGATAGTATTTAGACCTGTTGGTAATCCACTTGAAGTGAATAGGGTTTCGTGTGATAATCCAATAACAGGCAGATGGGTTGGAGTTATTGTAAAAGATATTAATAAATTTTCAGGTCTATCTAAAGAGATTCAATCTAAAGTTGTTAAAACCACAAAAAGATATTTTGTTAATGCTATTGTTCAAAATGTAAAAGATAACTATTCTAATGCTTCTGGCCATTTTAATTCTTCTGGTTTGAAAATAGTAAAAAAACTAAAAATATTAGAATTGCCTCAAACAGCATATCGAGAGTTAAAAGACGCTGAACAACTTAAAGGAGTAACGGCTGGTGATTGGAATAATGGATTAGAACTTAAAATGACTAGAACTGGCTCTGGTATGCAAACAAGATATGCAGTGAAATTTATATCATCAGGCCCATTGGGCAAAAAAGAAAGAGAAATCATCAAAAAACAAGGGTTATTTGAATTAGAGAAATCAATTCCCTTGGTAGAGGACGAGAAAAAATTAAGAAAGAAATTGGGAATATAATGACCTATAAACCTATTTTCAAATTAGGCGAATCAGAAAACAAGAAACTGTTAGACAGTCTATCAGGATGGTTTGAGGCAACCAAATCTGCTAGTTTAAAAGCGATTTCCTTTGAACAAGCTAAAGAGAAGGGTGTCATCGAAGAAGATGGGACAGTTAATACCAAAGAAGGAAAAGTCAAGGCTAAAAAAGGGTCAATGATTTGTATGGGTATTGAAGGAGAACTGTGGGTTCAAGAAGAAAAACGCCTAGAAGATAAATATACCAAATCTAATTTTCTTTGGAAAGATGTTGTTAAAGATGTTAAATGGAGAATCTATAATCCGAAGAAAGAAGAAAATAAGGTAAGAGCCGTACAAGTCAATGACAGGGAAGAGTTTACGGTAAAAGCGTCTTGGGGAAATTTAAAAGGCAAAAAGGGCGATTACATTTTACAAGATATTGATAATCCTGATGATGTATGGATCATCGATAAAAATATATTTTCTAAGACGTACAAGTATGTCTCCTGACTATAATGTAGTGCAAGGAGATAAAAGATGTTAGATTTTATTGGCAAGATGATCGATATCGTTTTCCTATTTGGAATCCCCGTTTTGGTGGCAATCATAGGACTGGTTTCATTTTTCGCATTTTTTGGTTATATTCAAGCCGGTGACCCACAAACAGGATTTTATGCTGGCACTGTTTTCATCTGCACATTTGCATTCTTTTTTAATTGGTGGCCTGAGATTTTGAGTTACGAACAGGTCGCTGATACTAAGATGGCAGATATGATGATCTCTACTGTAGTGGCGTTTATCATTATGCTAATATGTATTAGGTTTAGTAGCTTGCTAATACGTAGATTAAAAATGCCTGCTGTACTTGTTTTCTTGCTTTACTTAGGTTTTCTTATTTTTGGTTTTTAAATGGGAGGAATACACTATGAATCCTAAACGTAAAAGACACTCACAACAAGATCACGAAATATACCCCGAAGATCAAGACAATTTTTCAATCGATGACGATTGGGAAGAAGATTGGGAAGAAGAGGATGATTTGGATGATGAATACATCGATGATGGCTATTGGCTAGAAGAAGATGATTTTGGAAGATGTTTCGATGATGACGACGAGTTGGAAGAAGATGAAGATTTTGAAGATGAAGATTAGAAAATTGTTTAAAAAAGGAATTGATATAAAAACAATATCTGAAATTACTGGAATGTCATATTCTGGTGTTTATGCGATGATACAGAGGAATAATATCAAAAAGGAGATGTAAATAATGAATAAAGGAATCAATGTCCGCAGTGAGAACACTTTTTTCACTGCGGACCCATAACTACATTTTGATCACGGCAATATTATGAAGTATTGTCTAAGGACTAAATACATGGATGACCGTGAAAAGAACATCCTCGAAACAGGCGATGAACAAGCGAAGAGACAACTGCGCATGTCTAGAGAGTCTATTGAACGAATGAATACGGATATCATTGATAATATTAATGCCGTTGTATATTCTAATGCAACTTTGTGGATTTTGGGAGATTTGGGATTCTTTAAGCATCATGATTCAGTACAAAAAACAATTGACAAAATAAATTGCAAAAACATATATTATGTGATGGGCAATCATGACAAATATGCGAATATTCATCCGTGCGTAGCAAAGACATTTGATCAAGTTTTAATTCAAGTAGAAGGTCAGTATATTGTTCTAAATCATTATCCTATGCTAAGATGGGACCATTCCCATCGCGGTTCTTGGAACCTTTTTGGGCATTGTCATTGCAACGTAAATGAATGGATTGAAAATCGTATGCCAGAGGCGAAAATGCTTGATGTCGGTGTGGATGGTCACAACTATAAGCCGTGGTCGTTTGAGGAAGTTCAAGCGTATATGGATACGAAAAAAGGCGAAGGGATATTCGAGAAAAAAGAAGCAGTTTGGACCAAGGAGACTTAATGAATTATTTGCTAGTAGGTGGCCGATTTGGATTCGACGACGGAAGAACTTCTTCCTCATATATGGGAAAACTCTTTCGATCTCTTCGTAAAAATATTGATACAGATGATGATGTAACAATGACAAACGGAGGCTCTTGGCAAGACCTTCTCGACATTTTCGAGACAGTGACTCAGTATGATGTGATTTTTTGGTTCCCAGATATTCCTAACGATAACCAAAAATTAATTCTTTCGCTTAAAAAGAAACATCAAAAATGCATTCTAATTACTTCTAAAAACAATCTTGGTGATGAATATCCTGCATTGTATCTGATTGGCAAAATGCTTAGAGTAAAAAGTAACTTGCTATTGGAATTCACAAAGAATGATAATGGTCTTTTTGAGGGAACTGTACTTGATCCTCTTGGGAATGTATTTGTCAGCAAAACGACTGACATAGACATTTTGGCTAAGACGCTGTTTGATAGAGTGGATGAATTAACAGGATTTACTCGTATTCCGAGTGCAAGACTTGGCGATGCAATTGAAGTGCCTGACAAAAAAGAGTTCTTTAAACTTGCCAAACAATATGCAGATAGATTTCATGAGTTAGTACATGCTATTGATCAAGATAGATTCTTGGGGAATATATCATTTAGGTGTGAAGCTGGTTTTCCGTCTTTTCGCCATAAAGACTTGATCTTTGTATCCAAGAGAAACATTGACAAAAGACACATAGGAACAGAAGGATTTGTAGCTGTAAATCCATTGTCATTAGACACAGTGGAATATTATGGGGATCATAAGCCTTCAATTGATACGCCAACGCAATTACGTCTATATGACTATTATGAGAATATCAATTATATGTTGCATTCTCATGTATATATCAAAGATGCTCCATTTACGGAGTGGGTAATTCCTTGTGGTGCAGTAGAAGAAACAGGTGAAATTATCTTCGTGTTTAAGGATTGGGGTTTGGATTTCTTTAGAGTAAATCTAAAAGGGCATGGCTCATTAATACTTTCTTCTGATGTAGAGAGGCTGAAAGATATTGATTATGTGACTAGGCCAATGCCAGAGATTTACAAAGACTATAAGATCAAGTTGAGATAAGGAGTAATACAATGGTTCCAGGATCATTATTAGGCGATTCACCAGCCGCCAATGAGTTAATAAAAATATTAAACAAACTTAACGATAAAAAAATGAGAAGAAAGGTGTCTTCTATTTTTCAGAGATATACATATGACATGAAGAGTATACAGAATATTGACGATAATCATACTAGAGCATTAGTGTCTGTATTATTGAGAAAACATGCTCTAGATGTCATTGAGGATACATTGTATTTTCCACAAGAAATTAAATTTTTTATGAAAAATATGGTTATAACACTTTACAAACAGTATTTACGAGGAGAAAAGTAAATGGGTGAAACAATAGCAATTGCAATTATTCTTATAGTTGCACTAGTCGCGTTGGTTGTTTTGGGCAAAAAAAATAGTTGCTCTTGTACAGGAAAAACGTTAGAAGCATTTGGAAATGGAGAAAATGAAATGAATGAAGAATACTATATCGAAACATGGGAAAGTAAAGATGGATGGCGTTGGCGTTTAATGCATGAAAATGGTAATATCCTTGCCGACAGCGAAGCATACTCTTCCAAGCAAATGATGTCAAAGACGGCAGATGGCGTAGCAGAAACATTCAAGTTGAAAATCGTTGAAGCAAAAACAGAATAAACAATGGCTAAAGAGAGAAATGACAATCAAGATATCCATTATGTAACATGGAAACAATATGATAGTATGTTGTATCAGTTATCTCATAAACTAGAAAAACTACCCACCGGCATACAATTATATGGAATTCCTCGTGGCGGTATTCACATTGCGTTGGACTTAAATTACATATTAAAAGATACGATTTTCATTATGTCAATTCCGAGCATTCCGCCAGATCAAAAGCATGATAACATATTGATACTCGATGATATCGTTGATTCTGGTGATACGATTGTGAAATACAGCAATTCATTTAAAACGGCTTCGTTGTTTTATCGTTACAATTCTGTGTATAAACCAGATTACTATGTTGAAGAAATATACAATGATGATTGGATTCAGTTTCCTTGGGAACGAGATTTAGGAGCAATTTAATTTAAAAACAAAACTTCTACGCTATAATACATTAGAGGCAAATGGGCCAGTAGCTTAATTGGGAAAGCACTACACTTGCAATGTGGAGGATATGGGTTCGATTCCCATCTGTGTCCAGTAAATTTTTGGAATAAGAATAAACAGATGGAACAAGAAAAACGCAAAAAAGTTGAGACGACAGAAGATATGCATGGAGTTTTTGATAACTATGCATTGCATTATCTTCGCACTTCATTAGATTCAATCGCAAGAAATCAACACATGAACAAATTGGGTGGCGTACAACCTTCCGCAGCAAAAGTTGGTGACAGTCTATCATCCTATATTGATCATTGTCATGCCAACGTAGACGCATGGGAGGGCAAGGTGTCTACTTCTGGTGATGTGTTAAGCGAAATGTCACGACAAGCCGTATTGCTAGAATTGAAAGATGAAGAAGATAAAGCTGTTGTCGTAGATTTTATCAATTTTGTAGGAATGTGTTGTGGCGTTGATTTTGGGTTATATACGAAGGATATCTAAAAATGGACAAGTTGAAGATACAACGAGCTACTGTTGATGACCATCTAGCCATCCAACGTTTAGCCAAAAAAGCATTTCGTGGTTTCTTTTTAGAATTAGAAGATAAAAAATGGATTTTAAATCAAATTAAAAATCATTTTTACTACATCATTAAGAACAATAACCGGCTGATTGGGATGATGTGCCTGGAAGATGATGGCACGGGTGTTATAAACATAGAAACACTCGCCATTAGTAAATCTTATCAAAAAAAGGGATTAGGAAAATTATTAATCTCTAAAGCGATTTCAGTAGTAAAAAAGATGAATAGTCTTAGAACGAAAACCCCCCGGATAGAAATCATAACTGTTGCTTCAGATGATCGGTATAAAGCAAAAGATTTTTACTTGAAAATGGGGTTTAAAATCACCCATGAATTTGTTTTGAGTAAGAAATTGTATAGATATTTTGAAATGAAAATTTGAAAGAGGATATTTAAATGGCCAAACAATATAAATCAGTTCAAAAAACACTTTTCTTTCCAATATCAGAAGATGATTTTAGTGACGCAATTGATTGGATGAAGAAACATAAAAACTCAGAATTTCGTAGGAGTTGCCCCGGCAGAGATTGGACACAAGGACACGGTGCTTCTTTGCGTGGCGAACGAGAAATGACTGCTCAAGAAATTAAAGAAGAAAAAGCAAAAGCTAAAAAAGCTAAAGAACGAGTACAAAGACAAATAGAAGTCGCAAAGAAAAAACGTGAAGAACGTTTCAAAAAAGAAGCAACAAAATTAGGTTATAAAATAACCAAGAAATAAAGGAGATAAAGATGAGTATCTTATGGCGTATAGTTATTTTGTTGATCATCATGGTGGTTGTAACTTCTGCTGGTGAATACTTGCATGGGGCGTGGTATCCACTACATGCTCAAAATGATGCTGCATTAGCACAAGTCAATGGAAGCAATGAAGCAGTGGTTGCTATCGAATCGGTTAGGCATTTATTGACGTATGTAGAAGCCTTGATTGTCTTTGTAGCAGGAGTTTTATTGATGGCAACCCCTATTGCAAAGGCATGGGCGATGTATAAGCCTAAAGAACAATTGTTGAAAGAACAGTCGTAAATCATCGATATAATAACGAAAGGAGAAAAACGATGAAGTATTTGCTAGGCGGTATTGGATTTTTGGTATTTTGTGGTATTATGTGGTTTGCAACTTGCTTGAAGCCGCATGAGGTTCCGATTTTTGAGGAAATTGAAAACTCGGAAACTGTATATGTTATCCCTCTTGAGGGTGATATCGACAAGCAAGTGAAGTTCGATTCAGAAGCACAGTTAGAAACATTGAAAGTGGCTACTAAAAGAATTCTAGTACCACAAAAATGGGTTTCAACTGGTTATCTTCCTAGAAGTGGTGTGTACAAACGCACTGTCAAGGTTATTAAAGTAGATAGAAAACCAGTAACTCGTGAATGGCTAGTAGACGAAGATAGAGGAACTAGGCAACAAGATGAAGGTATTTGGGTAGAATCAAAAGACTCTGTAAGTTTTTCGACAGGCATTACCATTTCTGGCATGGTCGAAGAGCAAAATACCTCGAAATTCCTTTATCGTTATCCTGCTGGCAGTTTGGCAGACGTAATGGATAATGAAATTCGTAGTCATGTTCAGTCTCAGTTTTCTGACTTTTCAGCGGGATTTGATATGAGCGAATTGAGAAATCAAAAAGTTGAGATTGCTATATCAATTCGTGAAAAAGTTATTCCTATTTTTGAAGAACGAGGAATTACAATTACCACAATTGGTCTTACTGGCGGATTCGAATATAAGAATGGTGATATTCAGAAAGCCATTGATGGAGTATTCGTGGCTCAACGCGAGAAAGACGTTAATGCTGCGTTATTAGAGGCTCAAAATGATAAGAATGAAAAGATTATCATGGAAGCAGATGCAAAGGCTGAAGCCTTTAAGAAAGAAGCCAATGGAGAAGCGGCGGCTCTTTTGTTGGTTGCAAATGCAGAAGTGGAAGCCAATACGATGCGTTTGGAATTGGCCAAAACTCCAGAGTATTTGATGATGCAACAGATCGAAATCAACAAAATCCAAGCAGAGAATTGGGATGGCGTATTGCCAGTTTACTTTATGGGTGGAATGGAAAAATTGCCTATGATGATGATGAAGCTGGATGTTCCTAAAACTTTGTCTAACTAATGGAGAAAATAAATGGGGGAGAGATTTTCTCTCCCCCATTTATTTTTGTTTGCAATGTATAGAGACAACATAGTAGAGAAGTATAGACTTATATATACAAATCTAAACAAAAACAACAAGCGTTTTCAGTCGAAAGAACCTTGGATGCGCCGATTAATTAGAGAGGAAGCCATTATACATATGATCCGTTATTATGGAGGAAAATAGCATGGCTAATCGAGCAACTTGCTTGGACTGTGTAAGAAAACATTTAGGACAAGCATATGTCCTTTTAAGTGAATACGCTGACGATACAGAAGCCTTTGAAGAATATTTCTACTATGCCATGGGCCATTTGGCAGAGGCTTGTGACGAATGCAAAAACGCATATCCCTTTGTAGGGCAAGTGCTTAGGGCACATCGACGCAAAATGATGGAAGATGATGATTATTGGATTGATTTCAAACCGTTGATTCGATGGATAAATCGTTTGGCATTTTTGGAGAACGATATTGAGTTCCCAGATGGCGAATTAGAACAATACATTGAAGAGTCTATAGAGCCTGTAAAGGATTTACTTGGAATTGAAGAAGAAAAACCGACGAAAACAAAAAAGAGCAGCAAGCAAAAAAATGAATTACCATGACCTATAATGTAGTAACAGAAGGAGATATTATGAATTGGGAATTACTTAGTGAGAAGCAAGGTCGTATCGAAGGACAGATTATTATTTTTTGTGCAAAAGAAGATAGAAAGACCGATTGGATTGTCAATCGTGTTAAGATGTACGAAGACGATGGGTATAAAGTTCTTGTAAAGAACGCATTTTCAAAGAAGTCTCCTCATTACACTTCTGATAGAAAGACTGAGAAAAACTAAAATGAGTAAGGAAGCGAAAAAGAAAAAGATTCGCTTTCTTTTTAATGACGCGAATCTATCAGCGGCAAAAGTTATGCAAGATTTAGCAACTATGGCGAATGAAATCCCAGTGATTATTAGCAATTCGCCATCGTCAATTCCGATCATGTGGTTAAATGACGAGTGCTATACTGGTGTGATCGCTATTAGGAAAATTGTGGAAGAACTTAAATCCCAGGAGATAACAAAACATGGACAGACTCACATCGAAGGGGTCCAAAAGTGACTATGAGTTGATTCGAGACGAGGCCGAGAAACCATACAAGCAAAGATGCAAAATGATTCAAACAAAAAACGGATTTGTAAGACCAAAGAAATACCATATGTCTTGGGCGAAAGCCAATCAATTACGTCAAGTTTATGATCAATGTAGTATCTTTGTAAATCCGTACAGAAAAGGTGGTGTATATTACGGCCTCATACAATCGCTTATATCTTTGGGCATTAACCAAAAACACCCATTTGTTAATGTAAAAAAACAGATGGAAATAGAAATGTCAAAGTTTCCATGTAAGAATAAAAGCAATGCATGGAAAAACTTTGAAAATAAACTCGCTGATAATAATCTGGTGGCCAGAGACGTTAATGGTCGTATTATGGAAACGGCAAGAATGTGCCAGAGAATTCGTGGTTTCAATCCGTATGGAGAGAAACTAAGACAAATGAAAACTTCCATAAATGTATACGTAGACAAAAATGGTCTACCTATGTATGAATTGTATACAAGATGGAAATCTTATGATGAAGTAGAACCCTTTAATGGGCTAAAAAAGAGAGGAAGAAAGAAATGAGTTTAGGAATATGGATGTTAATTATTTTGGGCGGTTATTACATTGGGGCATTTATTACCATAATGCTTGTGTCAAGCGAATTATTTGACAAAATCGATAAATGGATGTGGACTCATATACCTCCTGATCAGACCTGTAGTAACGATTATGGTGAAGAAGACCAAAGAAAAGATTTATGGATTGCGATAGGTCTTTGGTGGGTTTTCTTGCCCATATTCGCTTTGTTTATTGCTTTGGCATCAATTATAGCCTTTGTAAAATTGCTGCATATTAAAAAAGTTCTAAAATTCATTGGAAATGCATTCCTTTGTTTATGGATATGGCCTCTAAAGAAAATCGGTATTTTAGATAAAAATTTATAGTTTTTTATTATCCCGAAATTAGTCTGTGTTATAATGTAGTACCATGACTGAGACACTACAAATACATCGACTGTCCGAATTATCTGGAAATGATCCTAAGAGAATGCCTACTGGTTTCAAGGATTTAGACATCGCTTATGGCATCAATCGCGTTTGCGACGAACAAGGTAACGAAATACTATGGGAAGTTGGTATGCCTAGAGGTCGTGTGACCATCTTGGCTGGTGCTGGCGGTGTTGGGAAAAGCCGTCTTTGTATGCAAATCGGTATGCAAATGGCTAAAGGCGACCAATACCGTTCTCCTTTGACTGTTCTGTATATTCTTAATGAAGATGACCCTAACAGTCTTGCAACATGGGTTAAAAGAGCAGAAGGCGATTATGACTTCTTCGTGGTGGGGTCTGATAACAGAGAGTCCCACAAAGAGGCTCTTATCAAAACTCATGCCGATGTTGTTTTCATCGATAGTCTAACTGGTTTGGAAGGCGTGAACTCTCCAAACGTCATCAGAGAAATTATGAAAGATTATAAAGATTTGGCAATCAAGCATGATTGTCATATCGTTCTAATTTCTCATTTGAATAAGGCTGGTGCAGTAAAGGGTAATTCTGATATAACTTATTATCCTGACCATACTTGTGAATTGAGACATTTAGAGGCACAAAAAGAAGCACCTGATTTCAGCACAAGAGGAATGTTTTATTGGAAATTTACTAAGAATAGAGGTTCTGCTGACGGAAGTACCATTTGTTTCAAACACACAGCAGATGGAGTAGATTTCGTGATTTCCCATATTACTGGGTATAACGATAAGGTACGGTAAATGTCTGCAACTACACAACATAAAGCATTAAGAAAATTACAAAACGAAGGCCGAAAATTTGAAGTACGCTATGCAAAACGGCAGTCAAAATGTTGTATTTGCAAACAACCTATTAAAATCGGTGAGGTTGTGGTGTTGAGTTCTATAGATACCCAACTCTATAATGCATATGGGCCAAGATCATGGAGAATGGAAAAACCATGTCGTTTTTGTGGAAAAGATGCAATAGAATATCTGACAAAATTACGCATGGAAGTAGATGAAGCCTTTAAGCGATTAGACGCAGAAGGTCTTGATGTCGCTAAGATAGCAGAAGATTTTAAGAAAGGTCAATAAAATGAATTTATTTTGGACTATTCTAGGTTTTGTGGGGTCACTTTGTTGGGCAATTATACTCATTGGTTTTTGTCTCGGAAAAGAAATAAACAAAGCTACAATTATAGTCGCATTTGTCGTGTGCATTTTAACTTGCCTACGTGCTGGTTATGAGAGTTATATGAGATGGCAAGTTGACAAATTGTTTAAGGACAAAAATGGCTCATAGAGAATGGGACGAAGAAATCGACGGAAAAGCAGAAGCAGAGGGTAATGCTTTTCTAAAACAAAAGACCGAACAAACCGTTCGCAAGATCGGTAAAAAGATTAGAAAACAGAGATCAATGCATAGTCGCGGTAATAATACAAATGAAATGAGAGTGCTTAAACGGCACTTAACGAAATAGGAGATAAATTTGAAATTTGACAAAGAAAAAACAAGAAAACTATTGGTAGGATTAGCGACTGGCGATTGTCAAGGCATTACTACTGAGTTTTTCAAGGATAGGAACATCTATAAATTGTACAAAAAGTACAAAAAGCGAGGATGGCCCTTTACCCCTGTTGGTAGAGAACAATGGAACATGAAGGCAGGAGAGCATTCAGACGACACAGATATGGCGTGGGCTGTCGTAAAGTCTGCGTACCAAAAGCAATCGTTTGACCCAAGCGATATCGCTAACAATTTCGTTAAATGGCTTCATAGCAATCCCAAAGATATTGGGAATACCACTCATGAAGTTTTAAGCGGAATCGCCAACGGAAGCAGATGGAACGAATCTGGCAGAGCCTTTTATGAGGGGAATAAGCAAGGTGCTGCCAACGGTAGCCTTATGCGAAATGGTGTCATTAACGGATTGACAGACGATTTGGACGAAGCGTTTGAAATGTCGTTATTGCATGGCATTATCACTCACTATGCTCCGCTGCCTGTCATTTGTTGTGCAATTCATACATGGGTTATTCATAAATTGTTTGAAGGCGTAAATCCATTGGAAGATTTAATGTGGCAAAAAACATTTTTCTCTGATTGGGAGACATGGCTGAATAACAGCAAAAATGAAGATGTAATTACGTGGAAAGAAACAGTAGGAAAAGAAGATATTGAAGAAGAAAAACAAACGATCTTAAAAACAGAATTCCATCATTATGAATTCAATCCGTACATCGGTAATTTCAGTCGTTGTGCTGGCTATTGTTTGCTAACGCTACAGATCGCTTTGTGGGCATTGCAGTGGGCTTTAGATGATAAGAAATTCTTAGCCCCAATGAATTTGCCAGAAGAAGTATTTGCTAAAAATGGAGTATGGACATTGGGTTGGGTTTCCTTGATCGGTTATGATGCAGATACCTATGCCGCTGTAACTGGTCCTCTGTTCGCTGCTAAGTTTGGTGAATTGCCCAAGGAAATGACAAGTAATTTGCAGATTCATGGATGGTGGAATCAGTTAACAAAGGAGCAATAAATTGGCCGACTTTGACACAGGTGCTTTTGTAGCCGAAGATACATTAACCAAAAAATTACAGTTGTGCCTTAAGAACGATTGGAATGTATTGTTTATCGGTAGACACGGTGTTGGCAAATCCAGCATTATTAAGAGTTTATGGGACAATGAAGGGCTGAACTATCGTATGTTTTCTGCCGCCACTATGGACCCGTGGGTTGACTTTCTTGGGGTGCCAGCACGGGTTGAAGATAAAAAAACAGGCAAAGCATATTTGAAGTTGATTAAGCCACGAGAATTTGAAGATGATGAAGTAGAAGCAATTTTGTTTGATGAATTTAACAGATGTTTAACTGGTGATACTCCTATTCAATTAGCCGATGGTTATTCGATTCCTATTAAAGATTTAGTTGATAAAAAAGAGTTTTTTGTGTATAGTTATGATCTTAAAAATAAATGTATGGCTGTTGGAAGAGGTCATTCTGCCAGAAAAACTGGCAAAAAACAAAAAGTTATAAAAGTCACATTAGATAATGGGTTATCTGTACGATGTACTGGTGATCATCCTTTTCTTTTGACGACTGGTTTATATGTCAAAGCGGGTGATCTCGAACCTGATGATGCTCTAATGGCATTATACAAAAAATATAATAAAAATGGTTATGAATTAGTTTCTTCAGTACGACCAACTCGTTGGGAATTTACTTATCATTTAGCAGATAAATATAATATTTTAACTAAAATATACAAAAAAAGCACTGGTGGTTATCGTCATCATAAAGATAAAAATCGTTTTAATAATTCTCCGTTAAATATCGAGCGGCTTTCAAAAGAAGAACATATTTTTAAACACGCTTCAGATGGAGGAAAAACTGTACATGAAAAATATCCACTACATTATTTAAGAACGATAGGTAATGCCAATAGTCGTTCTAAAGCCGTCGCAGCATCTATAAAAACACGCCAATCAGACGAGCAGTACAAAAAAAATAGGTCGAAAATCTCTTTAAATTTCTGGGACAAACAAAAGAAAAACGAACAGTCTCAACGAGCAAAAAAAGCATGGGCGAATGGGCAATTTGACAACATAGATAGAGTAACTGCTAATCGTAAAGCGAGACTGTCATACACGATAAAAATTCTAAAAACACAATTAGAAGAAGGCGTATTGTTGACTCCGGAATTATATGAAACAATTCGTAGTCGAATAAAAAATTTGGCAAAAAATAGTCGTGGTAAATACCTCATGAAAATCAGCACTCTCGAAAAACACTTTGGTTCTTTTGATAATTTTGTAAATCATTTTCAAAGTGAATATTCAGAAAACAAAAATCATAGAGTGATTAAAATTGAAGATGCTGGTTATGAAGATGTTTATGACATCACTGTGGATGATTATAATAACTTCGCAGTAGGACAAGGCGTGTTCGTCCATAATAGCCCAAAAAAAATTAGAAATGCTGTGATGGAATTGATTCAATTCAAATCTATTAATGGTAGGGAATTCAAAAACTTGAAAGTAATTTGGGCGGCTATTAACCCAGATGATGATGAAGAACTAGATTTCGACGTTGAGAAATTGGACCCTGCTCAAAAAGATAGATTCCAAATCCACATCGAATTGAAATTTGAACCAAGTATGCCTTATTTCATACACAAGTATGGAAAAGACGTAGCAAATGGTTCTATCGAATGGTGGAAGAAACTAAAAAAAGAGCATCCTGATATCATCACTAAGGTATCCCCTCGTCGTTTGGATTATGCTCTTGAGATTTTCTTCAAGGGTGGAAATGTTGGCTATGCATTGCCAAAGGGTTGTAATCCGGCAGAATTGACCAAAATTATCAAAGAAAGACCAATCATAGCGAAGCTAGAATCGTTGATGGTAGGAAAAGATGATGATAAAATCAAAGAATTTCTAGAAAATGAGAATAATTTTGATTTGGCAAAACATGAGATATTAAGAGATAGAGTAAAGGTCGATCTTTTTGTCCCATTTATGCCTGCTGAAAAAATCAATATGCTTATCTCTCAAAGCAGTAGCGTAATGATGTGGGCCTTGAAAAACTATTCTAGGCATAAAACGATCAAAGAAGCTTTGAAAGAAATTGAAAAAGCAGACATGAACAAAGCCTTGGTCAGCCAAATCAGAAAGCGTTTCTCAGAAGATGGCATGAAACAAATCTCGTCTATGCCGGATTCGCCTGCCGTAAATGATAATAGGATAGACAATTATCAAGTAAAGAAAAAAGAAACAGTCTCTTTTGGCAAACAACTTGACGATAAAATCGATGGCGATTTCGATTCTACATTTTTCAGAATCGATGCATTCAATGTTATTAAGAATGGAATGCCAAATGTTATGTCTAAGGATACGTCTATTAAAGTATTAACAGTGTTGGAAAAAGTGATTAAGATGACTCACAGAGACACAGTAAAGAAATGGACTGAATTACCTGCCATGATTAATACGTGCATTGATAACCTGAAAACACATGGCTATAAATTCAGTAAATTCAAAGACTCTTTCCCCGCTGTTTTGGCATATGCGGCAGTAAAGAACGGATTCTATTTTAAGAGCAGAAAGGCATCATGACGGAAACAGTCACAGCCAAAATAGATAATGATGAATTCTTTGCTATCGCTGATAGTCTGCAAGATAAGCATGTGATTTTCCACAAATTTTGGGAAATGGGCAAACCAGGTTTTTCAGATAAAATCCCTACTGCTGGCGTGATCTTCAATAAAGAAGGCGAAGGGATGATTTTCGAATTCAATCCCAAATTTTGGAATTATCTCGATGATTATAGCCGCCGTTTTGTTATCTGCCACGAAATGCTCCATCTTATTCTGAATCATGGAGTTAGGATGAAAGGTGTCAGAAAAAGCAATAGACAAGCAGTTAATGTATGTCTAGACATTGTAGTAAATCATTTGCTTGTTAATAAATTCGGTTTTAATAGACACAAGATTAAAGGCTTCGAAAAGGATATGTTGCCAGAAGGTGCTGAACCTCATGGGGATTATCGTGACTTCTGTTGGGTAGATACTGTTTTTGATCCAAAAAGACATCCAGAAATGTTGGAGACTTTAAAGGGCAGAATTCCACCCGACAACAAAAGCTTTGAATACTATTATAATCTTCTTCCTATAACTCCTGGTGGCGGCGGTGGAGAAGGCGATAGCGGAGAAGGTCAAGGACTTGGTAGTGATTCGTTTGACGACCATGATGGATTAAAGGACACAGAGGCATTAAAAGAAATCATCGAAGAATTAAACGAAGATATGACGGAAGAAGAAAAAAGCGACCTTGAAGATATGATTGATGAACATTTTCAAGAAGAAAAATTGCCCAAGGATGGCAGCGGTCAAGGCGATCAAACTGCGGGCGTTGGGGCTGGCGGTTTTTGGTCATTTTCTAAAGTCGATAATGTACCTACAAAGAAAAAATGGGAAACCATTATTAAAAAGTGGATGCTAAAAGAAGTTAAGTTTGCTTCACGCGACTTAGAACAATGGGTACGAATAAACAGACGGTTCACCATATTACCAAATGATTTCTTTTTGCCTACTGAAATGGAAGTAGAAGATTTATACGAAGAAGAAGGCAAAATCAAAGTATGGTTCGTGATTGACAATTCTGGCAGTTGCTCTCATCTATTTGATCGTTTTGCTCATGCGGCAGCATCATTGCCTAGCGACAAGTTTGAGGTACGTCTATGGTGTTTTGATACAATGATGCATGAAGTAGTTATAACAAAAGGAAATATGAAAGCCCTTGGCGGTGGTGGTACGGCTTTTGATTGTATTGAGAGTACGATACAACGAGTTATTAAGAAAGAGAAATGCGAATACCCAAAAGCAGTGTGGGTATTAACGGATTCGTATGGGAACCATGTAAACCCTCAATATCCTAAACATTGGTTCTGGTTTTTAACTACTAATTATATGGAATACATACCAAAAGAATGTATCGACGCTAAACAAGTCTACGACTTAAGAGACTTCGAATAAATACTTATATGCCTTATCTTTTTTTCTCTCTAAAAATAATGTAGCATTATTGTACATCCAATTATAGATACGTATTTCCTGTAAACGTCCACCATATTCCAATGCATAATTATTAGCTTTTTTGTCATTCGTTTTTTTAGAGTAGATTTTGACCATTGACAATCCACAACTAGAACATAATTGTTTTTGTAATCCCAAAATGAAATCACCACTTCCACACGCTACAGAAAAATGTATTCCGTTACCATTTTTACCACTTTTTTTCCAACTGCCATCTCCATCAAAGTATCCCCTCACGAAATGATGTATAAGATGTTTTGGAATATTTTTAGTAGTTTTTTGCCAAGAGATAGTATGAGATTTCTTAGGTGTAATTCCTGATCTGTATAAGTCATTTATTATCTTATTGCTATGAATATCTATCCTCGCTATGCTAGATGGTTTACCTCTTGATATATATGTTTTGATTCTAACGGGGTAATTACCAGTAATATGTTTACTAAATTTTTCAAGGTGTTTAACATCGTTTTCATGTATACCAATGTGGAGACAATTTTTAAATACATTACCATCTGCCCCTATAAATCCTAACCAATATGCTTTTTCTTCTGTATCTATTTTTTCAAAGAAATCAAAATTGCATGTATATTTTCTCACTCCTTTAAACTTCCATACTTTGTTTTTAACCAATGTATATCTTATACCTGATGGAGTAACGTTAAAATGCCTTGCTATATCATTGACTCTTTTCCCTTTTTTATACATCTGTACTGCTTTTTTCTTCTTTTTATCAGTCCAATGTTTTGTCTTTGGGCGACGTTTGCCTATCGTATAAAGTTCCATTTCAATAAGTCTGTTTTTGATTGCTCTTTCTCCTACTTCAAAATCTTTTGCGATTTGACTGGCGGTTTCGTAATTAAGATAGCGTTGTTTAATTTCTTGGAGTTCTTCTTCTGTGAATTTCTTTCTGCCTTTAAATGCATTATGTCTCTTTAATAGGAATTGAATAGTCTTTTTGGTACATCCGTGTTCTTGTGCCAATTTGGGTGTTCCGATGCCAGATTGGTATTCTTTGACTATATGTTTCTCTTGTTCTGTAGTAAATTTGTACATTTTATCTCCTTTAAGTATCCAACGCTTCTTTCTATATAGCATGTAATCTATGGAAATTCCTTCTTCTAAAAAAGCTTTAAGCGAAAAAATAAATTACTGTTGCCTATAATGTAGTATAAGTTAAAGAATAATAAGTACTCCCCACGCGTGTGGGGGTGAACCGGACGGATGGCCACAATTTCGACATACTCTTGAAATATTCCCCACGCGTGTGGGGGTGAACCGACGATGCCGGGATTATCTGTATCTAAAGAAGAGTATTCCCCACGTATGTGGGGGTGAACCGCTTAGACAGCTTGCAGAATAGAAGGGAGTAACGTATTCCCCACGCGTGTGGGGGTGAACCGACAATGCCAGCTTGAGCAGCATAAGCAGCAATATATTCCCCACGTAAGTGGGGGTAAAAAATAGAATTTTTCAATAAAAGTAAGGTGATTGTCGTAGATTGTTGCTATAATGTGTTGAAGGAATAAAAATGAGTAAAGACAAGTTAGATTTATTATTAAAATTGCCTGGTAAAAAAAGCGGTTTAAATTTGTATCCAACACTTTTTCATTGTTTTGATACTATGTTAGTTGCAAAAGAGATTATCAATTCATACCCAGAAAATGTTAAATTATGGATATCTGAATCGCTTGGCATAAAAATCGAAGACTTAATTCCGCTTTTATCATTTATAATTGGACTACATGATATCGGAAAATTAACTCCTTCTTTTCTTCACCGTATTTTTGGAACAACAGATGACATACCGTTAAATATTAAGAAATATTTTTCTTGTGATGGGAGTAAGCCGGATTATTGGCATGCTCGTTCTAGTCAAGACATATTAAGAGAAGAAATGTGCGACGTATTTGATCAGTATGGGGAAAATATTTATGATTTTTTTAACATGATTGCCACTTTAACCGGAAATCATCATGGATCAAGTTCGCCTTTTGAGTCTGAAAAATTACAAAGAGGATCAGGTGCAGAATGGAAAGAAGTACGAAAATTATTTGTTAATTATATTCAAGATTTTTCTTGTATCGATTTTTCAACTTTTAAAGACAATTTTTCAGATGAAATACCAAGAAAAATTTTAATTTGGATATTGGGATTTATGGTCGTGTGTGATTGGGTAGCATCCGCTTCTATCAATATCAATTCAAATTCGCCGTTTGATTATCGGTCATATATACTGGACGTGCCAAAACGAAGTAAAAAAATATCAACATTTTTATGTTCCAATCATTTGATTTCAAACTATAAAATTTCTACTGTTGATTGGGAAACAATCATCGGATATCCGTTAAATGAATTGCAAAAAATAACTAAAGATTTTCTTGAGGATGGGACAATAACGGCAGATTGCGCAGTGCTGGTTAAAGGCCCAACAGGTTACGGAAAAACCGAAACTAGCCATATGATTAAATATCATTTTTTGAAATCGGGAAAAGTGATTGGATGTTATACCGCGATGCCGACTCAATCTTCTAGCAACATGTTATATAAGCGTGAGAATATTTTTTTGAATAAAATAGGTGTTCTTGATTCTAATTTAATTCATGGTCATGCTTATCTTGTAGACGATTTTACAAAAGTTGTTGCATTGTTGCCCAAAGAGGCAAGACAATGGTTAACCATGAAAAAAGTAGCGATGTTACAACCTCATGGTGTTGGCACAGTAGATCAGTTATTGTTTTCTATTTTGCCAGTAAGACATTTTTCCTTAAGGACTTTCGGTATCGCCCACAAAGTGATCACTTATGATGAGATTCACTCTTATGATTCTTTTACTGGTGCATTAAATTTAGAATCCATTTCTTGGTCTGCGAATACGGGTTGTCCTACAGTCCTATTGTCTGCTACTATGTCTGATAAATTACAATATGACATTGTTAGTTCATATTTGGGTAAACATGATATCGATAAATTTTCTACTGGTTACGGTATTACTGTAATTAACCGTATAACAGGAAAAATTACTCATAAACCTCTACGGCTCGATAAAAAAGATGAAAAGAAAATTTCAATAGATTTTATTTCAGGAAAAAAAAGTATAGATAAAATAATATCTTCTGCAAACAACGGAGGATGTGTTTGTGTATATAAAAATACTGCGAAAACCGCAATAATAACACGCAAAAAAATCAAAAAGACTCTCAAGAAAAACAATATTAATGATATAGAGGTTTATATTATTAGAAATAGATTTTCTCCACAAAAAAGACAAGAAATTGAAAATGATATTGACAAAAAGTTTGGAAAAAATGGGCAACGGCCCAAAAAAGCAATTGTTATATCTACTCAAATTCTCGAACACAGTTTAGATTTGGATTTTGATGAAATATTTACTGATTTGTGTCCGATTGATCACTTATTACAGCGTGGTGGGAGATTGCATCGATTCAATATAATTAGGCCGCTTGGAAAAGAAAAGCCACGCATGAACATAATACTAGTTTCAAAAAATCCTGTTTATTTAAAATATTTTTGCATAAAAACTGAATTAGTTTTAAAAGATAAAAATGAAATAATTATTCCCACCGATGTATCATCTCTTATAAATAAAGTTTATAATTTTTCGAATCATGATACGATAACTAATGACAAAAATCAAATTTTAGAATTAGATAAATTACAAAAAAAGGTAGAAAAAAGTGAGAAAAAAGACTCTCGTGAATCTACATTGCAAATAATTGGAAAACCGTCATCGTTGATAGATGATGCAAAAGAAATTATTTTAGAACGTAATTTATATTCTATAAACGGAAAAGACATAGAAAAAGAAATAGAGTTGGGAATTACTCAAATACCACTTACTAGAAAAAAATCTTTTTCCGCTAGTTTGATTTATATTTTCAAGATCAATGGAAAGTGTTATTACGACAATTTAGGAAAACAAGAAATTGATATTAATGATTCTGAATTGGTCAAAAATTTAATAGAAAAATGCTCCATTAGTTCTATTTTCGCTTTTGAAAAGATTTTTGAAGAAAATAAATCAATTTTTAAAAGGATTAGTAATTCTAAAAAATGGGAAACTATTTGGGACGATACCTGTCTCCAATATTACCATTTAATTGTATTAGAAAATAACGAATCTAATATCGGGTGCGGAAAAAAAGTTACCTTTGATCCGGAAGTTGGAGTAGACATCGAGTGATGCATGACTATAATGGTATACGAAGCAGGAGAAAATGATGAGCGATAAAGCTTACAATTTATTAGATGAACAATTTATTCGTTGTTGCTGTAATGATGGCGGTGTTAAAATGCATTCTCTTAAAAGCATTTTTGAAGATTCGCATTCTGTGATAGAAATCATTTGCAAAAATGAGTGGGAAAGAATATCTCTTTTGAGATTGATGCAATCCGTATTGTATTGCTCATCTTTATTTTTGACATTAAAAGACTGTAAGACATTGTGGAAGCAAACCAAATTTAACGATCAAGATGTCAAAAAAATTCATAATTATTTAGAATCGTGTCGAGAAAAATTTTATCTTATTCACCCAAAATATCCTTTTTTGCAGACTTCTGAAGATATGGATGAAAAAACTATATCTCACATTTATTGTTTGGGATATGAAGGCGAATCTTCAATGCCATTTTTTAATCATACGACTAATAATAGCGGCCCAATTGATGCTATTGATACTGTTGTACAGCTTATCTCTATGCAATTCATAGTCCCGGCGGGAGGTAGGGGATATATCACTTCGGAATTATCAGGTAAAAATATTTATTTAATTGGGGGTAACAATCTTTTTGAAATAATTTCATTAAATACTATTCCGTATAAAACATTTGCTGCATCATTTGGAGAGGATACGGTTGATTTAAGTGACGATTTACCTTCGTGGGAAAGTGAAGAAAAATCTATTGCAAAAAAAATCGGTCCCATTAATTATATGACTACGACTCATAGAAAAATAAAATTGATCCCTGATGGTGGTGACACGCTGAAATTTAAGAAAATGTATTTTTCTGCAAAGAATAGAACTGAAATAGGGTATAAACAATATGAAGATACAATTATAGAACCTTTATTTTGTTACAGCCGCAAATTAGTGACTGATAAAAAAGTCGACAAAAAAATATCGAAGTGGATTCCTTTTAACGTAGACAAAAACAAATATCGAAAACAACTTTCTTGGATTAATTGCCATTCACTAATTAATTATAAAAACCAAGATATTAAATGTCCAAAAAATATAAAACACGCCACTGAATTACTTAAAAATAGTTGTAGTTTTTCGTATCCTATTGAAGTATCAATTAGCGGCGTAAAGTCAGCTTCAATTCGCTATATATACAGGTCAAAGCTTCCGATAGAATTAACTTCAAATTTTTCTTTGGAAGATAATATGGAAATATTTTCTGATGAAATTCGATGCTTATGCGACGAATTTATAAAAGAAGAAAAATCTTTAAAAAAAGTCATAAACGATAACTTCGATTTTGTACAAGGTAAGAAGAAAGAAAAAAATGACAAGAAAAGTAGCAACAGTACAGTCACTGAAAAATATTTGTTTTCATATTGGTCTAATGTCAGCCAGAAATTTAAAAATATAATGGTTAAAGATATTGAAAAATCAATACTATTAAAAAAGATTACCGAATGTAGAGAAAAGAACATTAAAATATGTCATGGTATATCAGATCGTATCTTGAAATCTATCAGAAAAGATGTTGGAAAAAGATACTTGGAGAATTGGGTAAAAGCTTCTAACTCATTGAAGAAAAAAAGAAATTATAAAAAAGGAGTTGTAAAAAATGAACGAAACAAAACAAAAAAATGATTTAAAGGTTAATTTCATAAAACACTTAAATCAATTGCTTGTTAAAGATAATGTGGAAGCAATTAATTGCTATAGGCGCTGTTTGAAATTAGAGGATAAAAATGCTCGTCGGCAAACATGCGAGTATAAAGGGTGTACCCCTTATAAATTCATGAAAGAATTTTTCTTTATTGGTGGGTTATTTATGGAATATAAAAATAATACAGATAAAGAATATAAGAATTTTGGAGATTCTTGTCGTGAATTATATTTTGCGATGGACAAGGCTGATTTGATAAACAATTATTTTCGCAATTTATTGACTCTTGACAACATTGATACAGTTCTTATAGAAATCAAAAGATTAATTAGTCGAATGACAGAATATTCTATAAAAATTAATTATTCCAATATGTTATCTGATATAATGAATTGGCATCATAAAGATGAGTTTGTGCAAGACAAATTAGCGCTATCTTTTTGGAAGAATTAATATAACATAATTATAATAAAGGAGAACAAAATTATGACGATGGAAATCGAAAAAGATGTATTAAGAAAAAACAGAGGAAACAATTTTGGGGCACCGCACCTTGTCTTAGATATGATTTGGAACAGTCCTGGTGCTAATTTCGTTCGTGACGATATGAATCACCCCAAAAACACATTTTCGGCAGCATTGCTACGTGCAGTTCGAGAAAATTCCAGTAGCCCAGTTAGAATTACTGCCAGCAGAACTGAAGCTATTGATTTTATTAAGAATCACGTTCGTGAAATACTGAAAGATAGTGTTGAAATTGATAAAGAAACATTAGATGAAAAAACAGAAGATATCTATGGCAGATATTTTCAAGGTAAGAAGAAAGAAGAAAAAAATAACAAGAAAAGTGATAACAAGAAAAGTGATAACAAGAAAGATCAACAATTTTTAGGATTTAAGGAAGAATTGCAACATATCGGGAATCATATAGCATCGTTGTATGTCGGTAAAGACGAAAAATTGACTCAATTTATTCCTATAGATATTTGGAGAGGCAACCCGGCTTTAGTTAAGACGGAAAATGTTGATGGGACAAATCAATTACACTGTGATGGTTGTCTGCGCATGAATGGTTATAAACTTGGGTTGCCTACTGCAAAAAGCGAATTTATTGTAGCTAAAGATGACTTATGCCTTACTCAGTCTAAAGGTTCTTTTATGGGCATTCGTTACGCACACAGTGATTCACTTTACTATGTTAGTGCTTGTATAGAACTTGTACGTCCTTTTGAATTAAGTGGTTTGCACAAAAGAGATTTTGAAGATGACTTCAAAGAATTAATTACGAATATAATTTATTCCCGTCCAAACGGCATGACCGAAATTTACAATAACGATCAGATTACGACAGAATTTATAACGGCACGAATTAGACATGGTGGACAACGTACTTATGGGTGTGGTGGAGTTTATGGAAAAACCACCCCACAAGGAGCGGAGTCTACAGGAGAGGTTGTAGATCATCTAATCTCATATTTGGATTATCAGTTGGCAAATCATGGAGATTATGAGAATAATAATGTAGAATGTTTTTATGTTCCTTTATGGAATTGGAAAACACAATATCCAGATCGTTGGGAATCTTGTAAAAATCATCCTTCTTTCGTGGAAAAACTAGCGAAAACAAGTATCGAAGCAATTGATAAACATTTAGGATAATAATAATGGCAGGAATTATATTAAAGATGGAAGGACAAAGACAATCGTATGGTATTCAAAGTCATTACAGCGTTCGTGACACCGAAAAATTTCCAACGAAATCAGCAGTTGTGAACATGGTACGTGCCGCTGCTGGTATTGGTCGAACAAATGAGAAATTGATTGAATTGAATGATACAAAAATGACGGTTAGGATTGATTATCCAGGTGAATATAAAGAAGATTTTAGAACAGCACAATTTGAAGATCGCCTAACAAGAGGAGAAAAACCATCAAAAAATAAAACTATAGTTCAATATAAACACTATTTATGCGATGCGAGTTTTTTAGTGTTATTAGATTCACCTGATTCGGAATTGATAGAGTGGGTAGCTGGTGTTGTTAAGAGTCCAGAATGGTATCCATATCTTGGAAGGAGAGAATACGAACCATCTGCACCTATATATGTGAGGCATTGGTCTGATAAGTCTATCGGAAAGGATATCCTAGAAAAAGAACCGTGGTTTTATCGTGGTGATGTTAAAAAACCTGAAAAATTGGAATATATTCAAGAAATACCAAACAATGATAAAGATGGTATTTTAATCAAGGATGTAATGATTAATTCTGCCGATAGAATTTTTAGTTATCGAAAAATTAAATCAGTTGAAAAGCCATTAAATGCTGAATTGATTAAAGAAACTCCTAGTTTTACGGTATCTCATGGACATATGCCCGCTATCAAAAAAAGAAAAAACCAAATTATTTTCGAGAACAAATGTGATCAAAATGCAGATGAATACATTACTATTTTAAAATTTGAAAATGAAAATTATGTTTATCAATTCGCAAATCATCCTCATGACTTTTTTCATATAATTTGTAAGTCTCTCCCGTCTATAGATGATGGAGGAAAGGGAAGATGTTTATTCTCTGTACAAGAATCTCATATAATAGTTAAAACTGAAAAAAAACCTGATTGGTCTTTTTTAAACGAATACAATAAAGGAATTATAAAGTGTTGTATTCATCCTGTAATATATGACAAATGGGATCAATTAAATCATCTCCGTTGTTGGTTACGGTATAATCCAGTTAAAAGACTAGACGGAAAAAATGTATTATTAAAAACTGAACGAGAACGATTGGAATGGTTGAATAAAAGAAGTAAAAATTATGGTTTGAAGATTTTGAATTGTAATATATCACATACTGAAAAAGTCGAAGGTAAACAGCATAATATTATTGTCGCTGATGTAGAATTAGAAATTAAAGTTGTTGACAAAGAGTTGTTTGTTGAAGCATGTAAAAATGGTATCGGTAGAGAGAAAAATGCAGGATGTGGTTTATTGTTATTCGAAAATATGATTTTTAGGTCGTAATGTGATCAACACTTATATCTGCAAAACTACCATATATAGTGTTTTTGTTGATTATGTCATACAGGATGTTAGTGTACTCCCCACGCGTGTGGGGGTGAACCGGCCTCGTGCCCTCTGAGACACTGTTGTATAGACGTACTCCCCACGCG
>Ga0233431_1000516_pt1 | contig 82935 bp, 95 predicted proteins | sample SI_118_April2016_FD_179867 | JGI IMG/M metagenome (GOLD analysis project Ga0233431, IMG submission 179867) | Seawater microbial communities from Saanich Inlet, British Columbia, Canada - SI_118_April2016_200_MG | ecosystem: Environmental > Aquatic > Marine > Inlet | place: Canada: British... | reverse complement strand
TAGAGGAAAACCCTATTAACAATGTAGTTTTTAGTATCATTCTTTAAATCAAGGCACCAACTTTAAAGTTTTTAGAATTTAGCGTAAATGTCTACGTTCTCAGGTGGTGGACAAATTGAAACTAACAACTTTTAACCGCATATTGTTCGTTTTAATGAACTTAAAGTGTTAAAAGTTGTTAAATTTAATCAAAACGACTGGTTAATCCATTAAATACCTAACTCTCTAACAATAATATTTAAAAATAGGCTTATTCTAAGTTAAATTGTGGTAGAAAATAATCAACAGCCAGTAAGTACGAAAAGTATTCTTGATGTTGCTGAAGAGAACTTAACTCCAGGGATGAAACAGTATCGAGACATTAAGAAACAAAACCCTGACTGTTTAATCATGCTCAGAATGGGCGATTTTTTTGAAATGTTTTACGAAGATGCAGTTACTGCTGCAAAAGCTTTAGAAATTACTCTTACTGCTCGTGGTCAAGGAGAAAAACGCGCTCCTTTAGCTGGAGTACCTTATCACGCTTTAGAAACTTATATGGGCAGGTTAGTAAAGAAAGGTTACAAAGTAGCGATTGTTGAACAATTAGAAGATCCAAAAAAAGCTAAAGGTCTTGTAAAAAGAGGCTTAGTAAGAATTGTTACTCCCGGAACTGTGATTGAAAGTTCCATGCTAGAAGAAACTGAAAACAATTACATTTTAGCATTAACATCTTTCGGTGATGAGTTTGCTCTTGCTTACTGTGATTTGTCCACTGGCGAATTTATTACTACTTCTGTCCAAAACGTAACTTCGTTAATGGCAGAAATTAGCAGATTAAATCCCAGTGAATGTCTTATTCCAGAATCGTTAAAAGTAAATGTTGAACTAATGAGTTTGATCAAAAATACGGGTTCTTTTATCAATTCGTTAGAAGATTATTATTTCAAGCCTGAAAAATCTCGAGAAATTTTGCTTGATCATTTTAATCTTACCTCTTTAGACAGTTTTGGATTGGAAGAAAAGAAATTGAACTTATCTGTCTCTGGAGCGTTGATCAAGTACCTTCTTGACACGCAAAAAAATTCTTTATCACACATTAAAAAAGTTATCTTTTCTGATCGAAACAGAATGATCATTGACTCTTCCACATTAAGAAATTTGGAACTTATCAGAAATCTTCGAGATGGAACTACTAGAGGAACTTTATTATCTGTTTTAGAAAAAACAATTACTGCCATGGGTTCAAGATTATTAAAAAAATGGATTAAAGAACCGTTAATTAACAAAAAAATTATTGAAAAGAGATTGTTTGCAGTTGAAGAATTGTACAAAAATATTATTGTTCGAGAAGATTTGGTTGATTTGTTAAAAGAAGTATATGATTTAGAACGTTTAATTTCTCGAGTAAATTATGGTAATGCTAATCCTCGAGACTTGTTATCTTTGAAACAATCGTTACAAAAAATTCCTGCCATTAAAGAAAAATTAGCAGAATTTAATAGTGAATTATTAAATGAAATTGCTAACATCTCTGGCTTGGAAGATGTTGCTCAACTTATTGAAAATTCTGTCCGGGAAGATGCTCCTCTTTTAATTAGGGAAGGAAGAATTATCAAACCAAGTTATAATTCTGAACTTGCAGAATTAACAGAAATTAAACAAAACAGTAAACAGTATTTGCAAGAACTTGAAGAAAAAGAAAAAAAGAAAACTGGAATTAACACGTTAAGAATCAGTTATACCAGAGTTTTCGGATATTTTATTGAAGTAACTAAAAAGAATTTACATCTTGTTCCAAAAAATTATATCCGGAAACAAACTACTGCAAATTCTGAACGGTACATTACTGAAGAACTAAAAATTGAAGAAGAAAAAATTTTGGGTGCCGAAGAAAAAATTACTGCTTTAGAATATAATTTGTTTCAAGATTTGTTAACAAAAATTTCTGCCAGTACTGAACCGGTTCAAGATGCAGCATTAAAATTAGCAGTTCTTGACGTACTCAGTTCGTTAGCAAAAGTTGCATTAGAAAACAATTATTGTTTACCAAAATTTGTTGATGAGAAAGTTGTCCAGTTAAAAAACGGCAGGCATCCAGTAGTTGAAAAGTTAGAAGATCGGTTTGTTGCTAATAATATCATTATCAATGATGGTGAGATGATGATCATTACTGGTGCGAACATGTCAGGGAAATCAACTTTACAACGACAAGTAGCTTTAATTGTTTTAATGGCCCAAATTGGTAGTTTTGTTCCAGCAGAAGAAGCAGTTTTAGGAATTGTTGATAGAATCTTTACCAGAGTTGGCGCTTCAGATGATTTAGCTTCTGGCCAGTCAACGTTTATGGTTGAGATGAATGAAACTGCATCAATTTTAAACAACGCAACAGAGAACAGTTTAATCATCTTGGACGAGATTGGAAGAGGTACTTCAACTTTTGATGGCGTTTCAATTGCTTGGAGCGTTGCTGAACATATTTATAGTAAAATTAAAGCTAAAACGTTATTTTCAACACATTATCATGTGATGAACAAGTTGGAAGAAAAGTTTACTAAAATTAAAAATTATTACCTAGCTGCTAAAGAGTCTGGTGGTGAAATTGTTTTCTTGTATAAATTAATGCAAGGTGGAACAGATCAAAGTTTTGGTGTTCATGTTGCTAAATTAGCAGGTCTACCTTATGAAGTGATTCAACGGGCAGAAGAAATTCAACAAATTCTAGAAAAAGATGATGAAATGGTGAAGAGGATTAAAGCGAAGAAACTGGAAGAGCAACGGAGTTTAGACGGTTTCTAGATTCTGCTTAACAAATAAATTTATATATTTCATTCTTTTAGTTTTATTTTAGGTGATATTAAATGGGAAAAACATTAAAACAAATAGATAAAGACATTCTTGAAAATATTAAAAAGATTCATACATTTGTAAATCGATGGAGTATGATGACAAAAGAGGAACATGAAGAAGGTAAAATTGATGATTTTCATTTTGAACAAACCGGAAGAATTAGAATGGAAATAGAAACTGAAATTAGAAGCATATATCATGATGTTATGGAACAAGAAGCTATAGATGCTCATATTGAAAAAATTAATGCCCAGATGAAAAAAGAATTTGGATAAGTTTTTATAGATAATAATGATTTGACCTTTAAAATGGTAAAAATCAGAACTGGAACATTAGATGATATTGTTGAAGTAGTTCAACTATGGCAAGAATTTATGGATGAACATGATATTCTTGTTGTTAAAAATAATCCTGCACTTAAAGATTACGTTCCTAAAGAAGAAAATGGTAAACAATTGTTTAAAGATTATCTTATTAAACTTCTAAAAACTGGTGAAGGTAACCTTTCCCTGGCAGATTATGAAGGGAAAATTGTTGGGTATAATTTAGCCCAAATAAAAGATGAAATCCCAGTATTAAAATTGAAAAAGGTTGGCCATGTTGCAGATTTGTACGTGCAAAAAGATTTTCGTGGTCAAGGTTTAAGTACAAAATTACAAGATGCTTCTATAAGCTGGTTTAAGAAAAATAAGATTAAAGTTATTTCTATAACTGTTTATCCAGACAATCCTCATGCTTATCAAATTTACAAGAAATGGGGCTTTATGGATTATAAAGTTGAGATGAGAAAAAAGATTTAAATGAAAAAAATAATCACTTTTCTTTTAAGTACATATCTTACATTAGCACCTAGTTCTCTTAATGCAGAAGAAATAATTTCTTACCGAGCAAATAAAGATTGGGCTTGTTTAGAATTAAGAGTAGAAGACACTAAAGTAAAAATGTGTGATGGTACTAAAAGAGATAGAGATGATAAAATTGATGAAATTAGTTATGAAACAGAATACTTAGAAGGTATTTGTACTAATAAAAAGTTTGATTTTAAAGACATTAGAAATAAATTGGTTGAAAAGTATGTTACTCAGTTTAATAATATTCTTGAAGGTAAAGATGGTGAGTTATCAAGCCATGATAAAAAAAGAAAATATGTGATGGCAGAACTTGATGATAAATTCTTTTTCCTTTCTGCAGATAAAGATAATAAAACTAAAAAGTTTTATGTGATGAGAAACGGGTTTGCACTGGGATTACATCAAGATCCGTTCACTCAGAATTTGGTTGAAGATTTGTATGAAAGAGTGTTAGATTCTGTTAATCACTGATTAGTGACTAAATGACCATAACCTTTATAAACCTGTGTTGGTATAATATTAATAATGGTACCAAAAATAATCTTAAGTGAATTACTTGCTAAAGATCATAAAGTTTGTTTGCTACAAACTGAAAATCAAACTCATATCGGTTTAAGTAGAGCTCCCGAGATTAATGCTTTTAATAGAATGTTAGAAGTTGAGCCAGAAGGAATTGTTAAAAATATAATCTTGGCCAGTGGTGGAATCGCCGATAAATTTGAACACGTTATTGGAACAAGGTATGTTCATTTAGACAATATTGAATTTTCTGAAAATGCATTAGTTTATTTACATAATCCTATTAATCTTGATCATAGATTAGTTCTTTCAGTAGACGAATTAATTCAAGAACAAGCCAAAAAAGAGTATTCATGGATAGAAGGAAATACTTTAGACCAAATTAAAACTAATTTAAAAGATCAAACCATTTTAAGTAGAGATAATGATTTGGAATTAATAGCCCGATTAAGAGATTATGGGAGAAATAATGGTGTACAACTTTACTTATTAGGAAGTGCAACAGGAAGAGCTGGGCCAAGACAATTAGTTATTAAGAAAATGGTTGAACAATTTCCTGGTTCACGTCAACTTTATGGTAACATTAATCTGGCTTCCATTAGTTCAGAAAAAAGTTCTGAAGAAGTTTTTGAAGATGTGAATCAAATAATTTCTTCTGTAGATCAGATTATTAGTACACATAGAAAAGATAAATTCGTACCATTTACAGGAAGAACGGTTCCTCGGATGAGGTACATTTATGGTACTGAAAAAGGATTAATTAGAAAAGAATTTGACCATCTTCCTGGTTTTATGTTAGAGTTAACTCATGATTCCGATTCTTTTCAAAAAATTGTTCGTCCGGACATTTTTAATAATAATTGGTTTTATAGATTAAGTTAAATCCAAAAACTTTCCTTTCTCCATAACAATTTTACCATCAACAATAATGCTTGGTTTTTTAATAACACCATCGAGATGTAAAGGAATGTTATTATCTCCACCATAAGTAATATCGTTGCCTAAAGCGAAATGCACTGTGCCAAGAACTTTCTCATCTTCAATAACTCTTCCAGTTAATTGTGCTTTAGGATTAGTACCAATACCAAACTCTGCTAATTTGTAAGCTTCCTTCCCGATTTTGTCAAGAATATCTTTTAATTTTTTTGAACTATGATTCTCAGAAACTATTGTGGCATAATTATCTTTAACATCTAACTCAATTGGTTCTTCTAATAATCCGAGATAAGGGAAAGAACCGTCAATAATAAGTTTACCGTTCGCGTTTTTAATTCCGGAATCAACTTCTCCTGTAGGTAAATTACCAATTGCTCCTGGTTGATTTTTTAATAAATGTTCTGGGTAACCATGTGTTTCAGTTACAGAAAATTTTATTTTTGTTCCTAATTCGGTTGTAACTTCAATTTCTTTACTTTCTTTTATTATTGGTCTTAACCATTGATGGAATTTAATTAACTTTTCATAATCAATATCTACACATCTTTCTAAAATGTCTTTAAACATATTTGGAGATGATATTCCTCTCGTACCATTTTTAACAGCTTTTCTAGTAGCTTCTGTATGCGATAATGATTTATCTGTAAGTAAGAAGATAACTTTAGAACTCAACATCTCTTTAGCAACTTCTTTAGGCGGTTCTTGACCATGTTCTTCAAGAGATGACATTAACATAATTTTAACATTGTAACCGTTCTTTGTTGCATAAATAAAAAAATCTTCAGCTAATTCTTTTTTAACGTTGTCAGTAACAAGAAGAAACTTTTCTTCCTTCTTTAAAGCAAGAATTTTTTCTATTACTGTTTTAAGTAAAGATTCTGGTAACATTTTATTAATGCACATTAAATTAGTTTATAAATTAATTGTTTTAAAAAAAGAAAAAAAATAATGAATTTTTTTATTTAATCGCTTTACATTTTTGAAGACAACTTCCATCCTTTATGTGCATGTTCAAATAAGTTCCTTCTTGGCTTATATCATAACCAAAACTTCCATCCTTCTTAGTATGAAAAGGGTCTAAGTAACTTTTTCCATAAACTGGTGAACAAACAATTAATCTTGGCAAAAGATTACCAGGTAAATTGTAATGCAAATCTCGCATTATTTCCATACACCTTTCTAAGCTTAGTCTTTTTGCTTTTCCTGCACCAGTAGGTATCGGAACTATCAGATCTTTTGGTACAGCATTAATTTCTTCTGCAAGTTGTTGATACATATCGGTCAGTATTTTCGAGTCATCATTAATTCCCTTTAGTAAAGGATGTGTAGTCCTAAAATTAAGGTAAGTATTTTCTCTTAATGCATAACAAGCTTCTTTAAATTCTTCTGTTATCTCGTCAGGATGTAAAATGTGTAATCCAACATTTCCTGGTTTAATTTTTTCTAAAGCTTTTAGTTTTTGACCATGACACAGTTTTGGATTAACAATTGGTACTCTGGTGTTCAGGCCAATTAAAAGTTTTTTCTTCTCTCTTACCGCGGATATTTTTTCAGCTAAGTATTCTAGTAAAATTGGGTTCACCATTAATGGATCACCACCACTAAAGATAACTTCCATATAACCTTCTCCCGCATTTTCAATGTCATTAACAATCTTACTTATTTCCTCTACTGAAGCCGACTTTGGGTCATGCTGTTTTCTAAAACAATATGTACAATATTGTGCACATTTTGTTGTTAGAGTAACGATTGAATTAGGTTGATATTTCTGAATCATATATTCTGAAGCTGAAATTTTAACCTCTTCAACGGAAGTGTGCATTCCCCGTAAGACTTCTAAGTCATCAATACTGGGCAGTACCGCATTAAGTAAAATATGTTCAGGATCACCTTTTATGATCTTGCTAAGATAGAATTCAGTGATGGCAAACTGATGACCATTTCTGATTGCTTCTTTAGCTTCATCAATTCTTACAGTAAGACATTTTTCTTTTGGTAGATATTTTAATATATCATCAGGTTTAGTAATTATTTTAGTCATTTTGACCTCCGTATTATATTTTAAAAAATTTTTAACCAACTTTCTTTTCCCTTTTTTGATAAGAAGTTAAGCTTCTTAACCAAGTAGAAAATTATATTAGTTAATGGATTACCAGAGTAAGAAAAAGTTAAAACTAAAAGAATTACCCATCACATGATTGGCCATTTTAGTTTTCATTTTGGTAGGTAATGAAACAAAATATAAAAATGTTTCTATTATTTTTTCGAATTATTATCGTTTCTTTAACTTAACATTAAATATACAAAAATTTAAATAACTGTTATTTTAAATTATAAAAGTGGATAAAAACTATAAAAATCTTCAACTTGAACTATCTCCAAAACAAATCATTACTTTAAACGATTTTCCTGTACATAGTACAGAAGTTTTAAATGATTATTTTGAAAAGTGTAAATCTGGAAAAGAGATAGCGTTAGTTCCAGTTATCAGGAAAGAAATTGTAAAACAATATTTTTATGGTGAAACTCTTAAAGAATTTGAAATTTTTATAGAAAATAATCCTGCGGCAGAATATTTCATGTTAGACGGAAGTCACCGGACAACAGCATTAACTATAACAAATCGTAAAATTAAAGGTATGATCTATGAAACTGATGAAGATATTAAAAAAGCTAGAAGTTTAGTAACTACTGGCCAAATTCTTGAAAATGGTACTCTTGATTGGACCATAAAAGAAAATTGCGAATTCTTAAATGAACATTTTAGTAAAACTAAACTATTTCAAACAGTTGAACAAAAAACAATGAGAATGGTTACTGAAAAGGTTATTTCAGAGAAGATGATTGATTTTTATGTAAGATAATTTTTTTTAATTTTAACTTAATTTATCCACTCCAGAATATAAAACAATATAAAATACTATTTCTCTTTCTTTTTTATGCCAAAAATTAACCTTCTTTCAGAAGATCTTATTAACAAGATCGCTGCCGGTGAAGTTATTGAACGGCCAGCTTCTGTAGTTAAAGAGTTGGTAGAAAATTCTTTAGATGCAAAAGCTACAAAAATTAAAATTGAAATTAAAGATTCTGGTAAAAAACTGATTAAAATTTCAGATAACGGGTCTGGGATGGAAGAAGAAGATGCGAAAAAATCTATCTTACGGCACGCTACAAGTAAGATTCAAGAAGCTGATGATCTGTTTGATATCCATACTTTAGGTTTCAGAGGAGAAGCTTTAGCTAGTATTGCTGCTGTTTCCAGGATAGGGATAATTACCAAAAAGAAAGATAAGTTAGAAGGTTATAATTTAGTTCTTGAAGGTGGAAAAATTATCAGTTCTGGTATTATCGGTGCTGATTCCGGAACAACGATTGAAGTGCACGATATATTTTTTAACACCCCGGCAAGGAAAAAGTTTCTTAAAACAGATGCAGTAGAGTTAAGACATATTATTGATATTGTTATTAGGTACGCGTTAATTAACAAGAATGTTGCTTTTGAATTGGTTCATGATAATCACCAGTTATTAAATTCTCCAGCTATTGAAGATTATCGTGGTAAAATTGCTAGCATTTATGGTACAAATATGGCAAAAAATTTGTTAGAAGTTAATTTTGAAAATAACGATTTAAAAATTAGTGGGTTTATTGTCAAGCCTTTTCAAGCTAGGAACGATAAAACTCAACAACAAACTTATGTTAATAATCGTTGGGTTAGAAACAATGACATTTCTAAAGCTGTTTATGACAGTTACCATTCTTTACTTTTTGTTGGTAAACATCCAGTGTTCATTTTAAACATTGAAGTTGATCCAAAACGAATTGATGTTAATGTTCATCCAGCAAAAACTGAAATTAAAATTGAACAGAAAGATTTAGTTTACAGTTCTGTACTTGAAGCTGTTAATGGTACGTTAAAAAAACATAATTTAATCCCTGAAGTGGATTTAGATTATGAGGACCAATTAACTTTTGGAACGCCAAAGAAAGAAGTTAAATCCAACGTGCCAGAAGTGAAATATGTTTTTGATAAAAGTAACCAGGAACAGTTAGATCCGGTTGTAAATACTGAAATTTATTCTGAGGAAGAACTGTTAAATCAAAATCAAGAAAAAAATGGAGAATTTTATGCATCTCCTGAAGAAGACGTTTTTATCCGTGAAGAAAATAAAGTTGTTGAAGGAAATTATAAAATTCCGGCAATGAAATTGCTTGGCCAGATTCATAAAACTTTTTTTGTCGCTGAAGTTTCTGGTGGTTTATTGTTAATTGATCAGCATGTTGTCCAAGAACGAGTTTTTTACGAGAAATTTATGAAAGAGTTAATGAACAATAAAGTAACTGTACAGAAATTGCTTAAAGGCGGTGTTTTAGAATTTTCTCCTGCTGAAAAATTATTAGTTGAAGAAAATTTGGGGAAATTAGAGGAGTTTGGGTTCAAGTTAGAACCTTTTGGAGGAAACACTTTCCTCCTTAAAACTGTTCCTAGCTTGTTTGGTAAAGTTCAAGCAAAAGAGTTAGTATATTCAGTTCTAGCAGAACTTAAAGAAGGTAAAAGTAAACTTGAAGAAATTCAAGAAGAGATAATCACCAGGATGGCCTGTCGGGCCTCTGTAAAGGCTGGTGATACTCTTACTAATACCGAGATGGAATCAATGTTGAAAGAACTAGAACGATGTAAACTACCCTATACTTGCCCACATGGACGTGCTGTTTTGATTAAGGTTAGTGCTGATGAGCTTGAAAAAAAGTTTAAAAGAAAATGAGAAAGAAAATATATTTTGGTCATTCAAGAGAATTTGATTTTATTAATGAGTTATATCAACCAATTAGAAACAGTCATTTGAATGATAAGTATGAAATAATTTTTCCGCACGAAAATAGAGATGAACCGTTTAACTCAAAAGATCAAATGTTTGCTTGTGATTTAATGATTGCAGAAGTTTCTTATCCTGCTACGGGGTTAGGGGTAGAATTAGGCTGGGCAGATATTTATGATGTCCCAATAATTTGTGTTTATAAGAAAGGTTTTCATCCACCAAGGTCAACCCAAGTGATTACAGATAAGTTTCTAGAATATTCAGATTCTAAAGAACTAGTTTCCGGATTAGAAGAAATGATAAGTAAAATTTAAAAACCCTTCCATTTCTTAGCTTTCTATGGAAATTACATATAAAACAAAAAATGAGAGATTAAAAGTTGAAGTTGAAGCAAGTTCTGCTAAAGAAGCTTTTAAGAAACTGGCAGAGTTTCAAGAAGTTTTTGATGAATCTAACTGCGGTTTATGCAACGGTGAAGAGTTACAGTTTATTGTTCGAACTGTTGATGGTAACGATTACTACGAACTAAAATGTAAAAGTTGTGGTGCTAAATTAGCTTTTGGTCAACATAAAACTGGTGATAGTTTATTCCCTAAACGAAAAGCTGCTGATGGTAGTTATGATAATAAAACTCGTGGCTGGTTTAAATGGTCTCCACAAAGTCAGCAATGAATTGCTCACAATGTGGTGTTTGCTGTAAATTGTTTGTGATTAATCTTAACGAAGCAGAATATCGTTCAGGTAAATTTAAAACTGTTTTTCAGGAATTTGGAATGGTTGATAATTTTGAAGAAGCAGAACTTATCGGAGCTAATTTGTTAGCACAGCAAGAGCCAACAATAACTTGCATTTATCTTAAGGACAGCAAATGTTCTATTCATCAAGATCGACCCCAAGCGTGTCGAAACTTTTTCTGTGAATCAAAAGAAGAATGGTGCCAAGGAATGATTGAGAAGATAAAGAGATATAAAAATGAAACTTAAAATCCATTTACCAAAAGAACTTGAAGAAAAATATTATGAAATAGAAAGTACATTTGGTGATGTTGCTCAAGATTGGAAGAGGTATAATGATGAAATAATCCCTGAAGATGAAAAATTTGCTCAAGATATTATTAATTTTTTGATTGAAGTTGTTGATTATGTTGGAAACAATTTTGAAAAGTTAGATTTGGTTAAATATAAAGAATTTCTGGCTTATTACTATATGCATTTTTATTACGGGCCAAATGCAGATGATCGTAATTATTTAGATTTTGATGAAAGTATTAATGGTGAGGGGATTGCTGACTTTTTCTGGGAATTAAGAAATGATGAAGATTCTCTGTTAACGAGGAAACAGTTGCAAGTAATTAAAGATAAATTAATGAAATTGTTAAAAGAATTTGATTAAAATAACTACTCTAAGCCCACTATTTTTTTAAATGACTAACTTTTTTCTTTGATTATGGGAATAGAAGTTGAATTTAATCCTGATTTGGCATTAAGGAACATTGAACATTATCAGAAAGGGGATAGAAAACTGGAAGAATGTATTCCAGAACTACTGGAAGAAGGTAAAGTTTACAATTTTCTAAAAAAAGGACAACGAAACTATTGGTTTAATGGAGAAGTTCCTTTACTGCAAACAGAAGGTAATGCTAGATTGTCAAGACCACTAGCAAGTATCTTTATTCTTGAAGCTACCCATTTCTTAGATGCGGGAGAAGTTTACACTAAAGGTCAATATAAAGTCAAAGAAGTGTTTAGTTCAGATGATCCTACAGTTCAATTTGAAAGTTATGCACGTGTTAAAAAATTATAATCTTCTTTCGACTTTCTTTACCCAATCTTTTGGAGCTTCATACCTACCAGTTTGAATTCCTGTAAGAAGGTCGTACATCTTTTTAGAAACTGGCCCTACTTGTCCGTCCCCCACTATCATTTCTCTTAACCTGGTTCTTTTACGTTCTCCAATGTCAATTATTTGAGTGCCGACCGGTGCAACAGTTGCTGCAGTTCCAAGTCCGCCATTTTCAGTTATTTCGCCTAACGCAATATCAATCACAAAATCTAAAGCCAAAACTTTTTCTTGAAAAACAGGATATTCTAAACGATCACCTAACTCTAAAAAAGATCTACTGGTGATTGATTCTAAAATTGTGTCCGTAAATTCAGGAATGATTATTTCTTGATCTTTAGTAACCATATAAACGTTCATTGCACCAGTTTCTTCAATGAACCTGTCTGTTACGTCCATGTAAAGTACTTGTTTAGCACCAAGCCCTTTTGCTTTCTCAGCGGCTTCTAACGAAGCTGCATAATTTCCACCAGTTTTAGCTGTACCTACACTTTTTGGGGCGACACGTTTATGTTTATCAGTTAACATTAATTTAATAGGTTCAAATCCTCCCGGGAAATAAGATCCGCTAGGAGAAAGGAATGTACAGAAAATATAATCAACACTTGATTTTACTCCTAAAAAACCGCCAGTACCAAAAATGAACGGCCTGATATAAATTGATGCATTATCCTGTTGTGGCATCCATAATCGTTCTATGTCCAGTAAAGTATTAATTGCTTTTGACTGAACTTCTGGAGGTATTTCTTTCATACACAATTTCCTTGCTGAATGATTTAATCTTTTACAGTTTTCATCTATTCTGAAAGTGTACAATTCTCCATTAGGATGTTGAAAAGCTTTTGCACCTTCAAAAACTGTTTGACAATAATGTAATGTTGCCGTGTTCGGCATAACATGAACTCTATTTTGATAATTTTTTGTATCAACAATTTCTAAAGGACCATAAGGGACAATTCTTGGCGAGTGCCATTCTCCATTAGAATAGTCCATTAAAAACATGTGATCAGAAACTAATTCGCCGAATGGTAAAGTTCCTTTAGGTGTAAACGGACTTTGCATTTGTCTTTCAGAAAATGGAATAACTTGGTCTAAGTTTATATTTGTCATTTTATCTTAAGGAAATGGAAGAAAGATAATAAATATTATTGTTATAGAAGGTACATATTGTTTTTTTATAAGAAAGGTTTATATATTTCTACACTTCAGTGGTGAATAATAAGCAAAAAAACTTTTAATAATTAAAATGGGTAAAATAAGAAAAGCAAAAGATAAACAAAAGACTCAAGAATTGATAGGTAAAAGTAGAGATTTTTTATTGTCAAATAACCAACCTCTTGAAGAAAGGGCAAAATTATTAATTGAAAGTTATAAACATACACCCTCTAGCGGTTATAATTCTTCTCTTATTAATGAAAATCTTACATTGTTAAATACAACTCCCGAGGATGAAAAAGAATCATTTGAGGAATTACTAGAAAATCAAGAAGAATTTGAACAATTACTGGAAAATAAAAAAAATGAAGGGGGAGAAATAATTTCCAGCTTAGAAAGAACTTGGTCAGAAAACCTTCTTTATTCAACATCTTGGTTTGCTTTAAAAAATCAAACAGATTACAAACCAGTAAAATTAATGGAAACCATTGAACAATTTTTAGATTTAGAACAACCATTTCTCGCAGGAGAAACTCCCCGTAACATTGGAAATATGTTTTATGAATTGGGAAAAATAACTAAAAATAATCTTATTAAGAAAAATGATTCTCAACTTGAAAGACAAATTTATCAACTTTCTGGGAGGACATTAAGTTATGTTCACTTAGAAGAATGTGAAAAACAAGTTTTTTTGAAATTTAATAAACCTTTAATAAATAAACGCAATCAAATCTTATCTAATGAATTAGAGTTCATTTTTAATTGCTTCATCGCAGCTTATGATTTTTATGAAATTAATGATAAAGTAAAACAGGCAGATACGTTTATAGAATTAGGAAAATTAACTAAACATCGTCCGGAAATCCCTTTTTGTATAGAATTTTATCCTGAATTGAAAAATGTTAAAACCCTTCTTAAAGAAAGATTAGAGATCTCTAATTGGAAGGATTTACCTTTGGGTTTATTTAGTGAAGCACAAAAAATTCTTTATGAAACAATTGAAAGTGCCAAAGATAGTGAATTTCAAGTAAGAAATCTTCCAGAAATCAATAATAAATATAATGAAGCAAGTCAATACTTACTAAAAGTTGCTCTTGAAAAAGTTGATTTAAATGAAATGGAACAAACTATCTCTGATTGGAAGCCGCGCAATTTTCAACATATTTGTCATCCCCAGAATTATGTTTCTTTACATTTTGAGTTGGCAAAATTAAAAACAGGAGATGAACAATTAATTTATTTAACTAAAGCGGTAGAATCTGCAAACCATTCATTCAGAGATTGGCGAAAAGATACTGAAAGTTACACTGTCATTTATGCATTGTTGGCCAAAATTAAAGATTATGTTGAAGAAGAAAAAATTGATGATTGTGAACTTAAAGAATTGTTAAAAGATAAAGATAGAAAAGAATTAATAAACGTTTTTAGAGAAGAGATTTTACAATCAAAAGATTGGATTGAGCTTAAAGAGGGAGTAGCTTTTATTCCAAAAGATAAGAATGGTATGCCTTTACATGAAGTTGTTCTAAAAAAAGGTAAAGATAAAGAAGAAATCAAAAAACAATATTTTCTTGAGCAAGTAATTTACCAAAATTTAAAATCTGAATTAACAGTTGATCAAAAAAAAGTTCCTTTTGTTCGACCTTTGGATTTATGGGAAGTTGAAACTGCACAGGGTACAGAATACTTTTATTTCATGAAACATGAAGAAGGGTTTAATTTAGAAAAAATTATGAGATTTAAAACAAAAGAAAAAAAATATTTAAGTTATTTGTATAAAATTAATGGCTATAATAAAAAAGGAGTTAATCACAGGAACAATATTATCAAAGAACAAGATGAATTGATTTCTTCTTCATTGAAAATTTTAGCTTATTTTGGCGGTACTTTAGCAAACAAACTAAAAGGGGAAAAATCACTTGAAGGTGAAGTTAAAATACTTACTGATCAAGGTATTCTTGATGAAAAAGTTAGTTTACCAATAAAAAAGTTTGATTATTTAGAAAATCTTGTTGAAAGATTATTAGTAGGAAGAGATGAAAAAGTAGTTCAAGATACATTAAGTAAACTTGATTCAGGAAAAATCAATCAAATAAAAGTAAATGATAAAAGATTAGGTCTTAATGAATCTTTCCACGATTTTTTTATTGAGTATAAGAAATTTGTAAATGATTACCTTTCTGAACCATCTTTAGAAGTTATTCTTCATAATGACCCTTACTTAGGAAATATAATTGGAGGTGAAACACTAATTGATCCAAAATACATTCGTCGGGGTAATCCTTTAGTAGACTTATCATATTTTTTAGAAAATGTTTCATATTATCATAATCACTTTTATTCTTTTGATCATATTCGCAAAAGGAATGTAGATGATTATTTAAATGAGTTATCTGATTATGTTAGTTTTGACAGAAAAGAAGTTGAGAAACAATATGATGCAAATGCCATACATTCTTTAATTGGTCACATTAGTGGTTTTTCGAAACAGGGCAAAGTTAAAGATGGATTTTTTTATTGCCAACAGGCTTTAGAAATGATGGACAAACTTAAAGTTGATGATCTGAAAATTAAATTTATTGATTACATTAAAAAAACTAACTTTTATCAAGAACTTAATATCAGAGAAAAATCACTAATATAATAATTACATCTTATCAACAAGGTATACGGTTGATATGTTTTTTATTATCATCGTAATATTGATTAGATGATGTAATGTTCTAATCTCTTTTTTAGGACATTTTTCAAATAATTGATAACTTTTTTTAATAATTTCTTTACTTTTTATTGAAATTTTAAATGAATCTTTTATATCATACTTGTAAAAATAGTGATAAAATGATCGTAACAAATCATTTACTAAACTATAAATGTTAATCATATTGGCACTTAACTTTTCATTTTTTTTAAAACCCATCAGACAATCACAAATATATTTATACTCATCTGCAATTTTTTCTAGTTGTTCAATAATATAATATAAGATTGGTACTACATAATTTATATTATTATTTTGTTTTAATAATAATCTTCTACAAAAAGTTGTGAATGTATTATTAGTTTCTTCTAAATGATACATGTCTATTAAAGAAGAAAATTCTCCTTTTTTGATTATTTTTAAACTATCTTCAGAAGATGAAAGTAGTAATAAAAAAGTTCTTTTCAAGATAGAATCAAATTCTCCTTCTACTCCTGCAGAAATTTTTTTAATACGACAATAATGGTCTCCATGTTCAACAATTTCAAAACCAATAAAGAATCTCAAACTTTTTTGAATCTCTTTAATGAAGCCTGGCTCTTTGAACCGAATTTCAACAGAGTCATACCCCTTTCTATATATAGCTGCTAAATAACGAGTGATATTTTTTTCAATATTTGACGTATCTAAAATCTTTTTTCTTAAAACAGGTTTACTTTCATTTACACTGATTTTTAATAACTGATTTTCCTCAATAATATCAACTTCATCGCCTTTCTTGATATTGTTTGTTTTAGCCCATTTTGCTGGTAGAGATACCATTAAAGTACAAGGTCCGATCTGAGCAACTTTTCGTTTCATATCAGCTTAGAAATAAAGCCAATATTTAAATTTTTCTAAAAATTATAACATTATAATGCATTATTATAATATATACGTTAGATATATATATTTTCTTCCCGCCTAGTTTTTTATGGGAAAAATATATAATCGGTATTATGATGGCATTGAATCATTACTAAGTACTGATGATGTTATTTTTTTTGATAATGTTTTTCCTTTTCTAATTGACCAATTTGTACAACAAAGATTTATTGATAAAAGTGAAATCGGAGATTACTCTCTAACAGCTAATTATTTAGCCCAGAAATTTGAAGATAATAATGGTTCATTGATAATTCCATTTAAAATATATAAGCAGGCAATTAAAGGAAGGGAAGTAGAAAAAAATACTATTAGAAGAAGTTCTAAAACTAAAGCTTTAGGAAATGTAATTAAAAGTTATGAGTTCCAAAATGATCTTTTAATGGAAAGTTTAGCTAATAATGTTTATGCTCATGACCCCAATATGCATACTGAATTTAATGCTTACCTTAGTTTTGTTAAAGATACGACTAAAAAATTTGGATTGAAGAAATTTGACCATAAAGATGATAATTATGCGGATGAAACTTTAGTGGCAACAGCATTTTACCATGCAGAAAAGAATGATGAAAGTGTTGCCATATTAACTAATGATAATGATATCTGTAGGATTGTTGATGGTTGTATTAAAAGAGACAATCAGATGCATGGGGTCAATAATTTAGGTCCAGTTTCAGTTTATTTTTTGAATGATTTTGGATATGGATTACCAATAAAAAATGTTTCTTGTTTAGAAACGGTTGTGGGGGGATATCAATGAAAAAGAATAATAGTTGGGACAAAGTTAAGAAAAAATTACGTTCAGGTGCAAAAGAATTTGTTAAAGATAATGTGGATACTATTTTTGACTTATTAGAGGACCATTGTGAAGAAAAGAAACTAAAGAAACAGTATATTAACAATATTTGTGATGAATATTTTCAATTGGTAGGAAATGATCCAGATGATCAATTAACAGATTATATAACAAATTCTGTTAACGGTTATTTTTCTTTTTATAATGATCGGGGAGAAAAGAGAGCTAATTTGTATGCAATCTCTCGGTTAGATAAAGCTAAAACTGATTTTAATCTTGAAGCAAAAGTTGTTGATGCGGTTGATGCGAAGATAGAATATTTTGGAAATAAATTGTAAGGAGGAAATAAAATGGAATTAGAAAAGAGATTGAACGAAAACAAATCTGAAAGTGTGCTAAATTTTAAACAAAATTTTGATAAAAAATATAGTTCCGGGATTTTTAGCGAAGCAACTTTGATTTACCAAGAACAAAATGGAGCTTTAGATTATGGATTACAACTTTGTTCGATTACAATGTTTGAAAGTCAGGTTGATAAAAACAATAAATACAACAACGAGGTAAAATAAAAATGGAATTAGAAAAAAAATTGAATGAAACAAAATTTGAAAAATTAATGGCACAAACCCCTAGTAAAAAGTATGGCTCCGGTATTTTGGGTGAAGCTAACTTAAATTACCAAGGACCAAACCAAGCTTGTGATAGATATGGGTGTAACTGTATCAATTATGAGAGACAGTGCTGTATAATTGTTTGAATTGATTTGATGAGGATTAAAAAATGAAAAAAACTGGATTACATGCATTGTTTGACGGGTATGATGTGTTTATCATCCCTAGTAAAGAGGAGAGTACGCTTCTATACGCTCCTCTTTTGAAGAAAGTGTTTCGAGTATCTGATGACCTTGGGAAGTTAATTGCTTCTCAAGGATTTTCATTAGATAGTAAAAATGAAGGGCTACAACAAATCATAACTGCATTTGATGATGCTAAAAATGATGCAATAGATCCAGAACTGCCAAATCCTGTCGGAACAGTTAATCTTTCCTTAGAATTAACTAGAGATTGTTCTTTGAGTTGTTTATATTGTCATGCGGAAGCAGGAAAAAATAAGAACATGCCTAAAAAAATATTAGATGCGGCAATAAAACATGCTTTTGATAGAAGTAAAGAGATAAATGCAAATAAACTTTACGTGTCATATGTTGCTGGCGGAGAACCGACATTTAAGTGGAGACGCTTTAAAGAAAGTGTAGAAAAAATAAAGTCTGGAGAAGAAACATATGGAATTCCTAGTAGACTTTCAATTACGACTAACGGATATTTTGGAAGAACTAAACAAAAATTTCTTTGTGACTATTTTGATAGCATTAATTTATCTTTTGATGGTATGAAAGAAATTCAGGACAAAAATAGACCACTAGTAAAAGGGGGGAGCAGTTATGATCGTGTGATTGAAACTGCAAGATATTTTAGTGATCATGCTAAATCTTTTTCGGTTAGGTCAACAATAACTCAAGATAGTGTTAATTTAATGCCAGAAATAGTGAATTTTTTCCATGAAGAGTTAGGTACAAATTTTGATATTGCTTTTGAACCTTCCTTCCCTTTAGGAAGAGCTGCTGGTTCTACAACTATTCCTCTTCAGGAATCTTATGTGGAAAATTATATTAAAGCAATGAATGTTGGTAAAGATCTTGGAATAACAGTTGCAACCTCTGCAAATTCTAGTTTTAACAGAATAGTCACTTCTTATTGTGGTGCTTTGTCATTGTTTTCTTTTGTGGTCACTACTGATGGGATTGTTACGGCTTGTGAAGGTGATGCAGATGGTCTTAATTATGCCTATGGACAGTTTGATGGTGCAAATTTCCCTTTTGACAATGAAAAAAAAGATCGCATTACAAAGATTACAGAACTACCGAAAGATTGTTTACCTTGTTTTGCTAAATATCATTGTGCCGGCGATTGTCCAAATACTCGGCTTATTGGGTATGATCACTGCACAATTCAACAGAAATTAGTTCAATATAATCTTGAACAACTGGTTTGAAAAATGATTAAGAACAATAATTCACCATTAAAATGATATTAACAATAACCATTCCGGAAAAAGAAAAGTATTTGGTAACTCTTACTTCAAAAAACGAGATGCTGGATCAAGAGATGGTCATTAAAAGAAAATATTTAGGTGATGATTATTTTGTTAATCATCTGAGTGAAGATAAAATAAATGTTATTTATCTAAAATAAAAATGGAAAAGAAAAAATACGAACGGATTTTGGAAGGTAGAATAGAACAGACTGGCCCTTACCATGGCGATTTAGAAATAGTTATTAAAGATAAACATAATGATGTTTACTCATTTTATATTTCTGGTGATCAGTCTACTTTGGACTCATTAGCTGAGGTAATTGATAATAGCCAGGGGATCTATGGAAAACTAAGTGTAGAAATTATTAAGAAAATAGAACCCACTGAAAGACCATCTGAATTAGAAGTTTTAAGAGAAATGGTGGCAAGGTACGAAAAAGAACGTTTTATTGATAGGTTCTACGGTAGATTATTCGGTAAATTTGGAGGGGATTATTTTTAGAAAAAAATGACTTTCATAAACCAACTTGAAAAAAATTTAACCAACACCCAAAATAAAGAATTAATCAAACTCAGGAAACTATTAGCAGAACAACATTATCTCATGGATCGATGCGAAGACGGTTTTGGGGATATTTCAGAAATAGTAAATTTTATTGAATGTTCAACTCTTCCTGAAGAAGTATATCAGAGCTTAGTTGAAGAAACAATTAAAATATTGAGAAAAGAAGAAAACCCTAAAGAAGTAAGAGCATGGTTTGGTGATTCAGCTGCAAACCATTATTACAAAAGATGTCAGAAAGTTGCTGATAATTTAATTCAATATTTAGAAAAAGAGGAACAATGAAAAAACATTATCGAAGAAGGAGTGGACATGGAAGAATTCTATGAAACCACAAATAAATAAAAAAATAAAATGGCTGAACAAGAAATAAAAACAGAAACTAATTGGCTTGGAGAAAAGAAAGAGGTGATTTATGAGGGTGGAATAAAAGTTGGTGAGACCAAGCATGAAACAAACATTTGGGGAACCCCAACAGATCGAACTTATGATACTGGTGGTAATTTAGTTAGTGAAACTAAGCATGAAACAAACATTTGGGGAACACCAGTAAGTAGAACTTATGAACCTGGCGGATGCAATCCCATCAGCGAAACAAGACAAGTGGACACTCTTTTCGGCCAAAAAACAGTCATAATTGAAGATGGCCAAAGAGTCGGAGAGATTGAGAGAAATCAAACGTTAGGAGATGTTTTAGTTGGGTATAACGGCAGAAAAAAGATAAAAAGTAGTAGAGATAAGAATATCAATCCTTTAACTAGAACTACGCGGAGCGGAAATCCATCATCTTCTGAAGGAGTTGTTAAACAATCTACTTCTTCAAGTTATGGTGGATCTAACTTTACCCCTAAGACTTCTTCCTCCTCCCAAACATCTCAAAAGGTTGTAAATTATGCAATCATAATCCTGTTTGGTTTAGCAGTTTATGGAATTTCAACAACAACATTTCCCGCTAGGACATATAACATGTTTAAAAGCACGATGGGAGAATTTGTTGATAATGTCGTTTTAGGATATAATGGAATTGAGAGAATGATAACTAATAATTCTAATGAAAATAGTTCAACAATTAGACATAAAGGGATTGAAGAAAAATTAATGTGTGAGCAGAGCGGTGGTTGTCAGGTCGAGCCGGCAAATGAAAAAACCAGTTTAGATACAACAAAAGTTCTATCTAAAGACGGTGGTCTATATAGCCCAGATTGTATTGCTGATGGTGATAACCAATATGATCATCAACTTGGTGAATGGAGTGAAAATGGTGGTTATTGTAAAGGTTATGACAAAGGTTACTGGCGTGATGATAAAATTACTTTAGATTGGACTGAAAAGAATTTTGGAAAAAGAAGCCCATCTTACTTTTGCTGGAATGCCGCACCTGATGGAACATCATGTCGAGATGATAAAGTCTGTAAGGATGGTGTATGTGTAAAAAAATAAAATAAAAATGAAACAAAAATGCCAAGCGAAATGTAATAATGGAACTGATTGCTTAAACAAAGCACTTCCGGAATCGGATTATTGCTGGCTGCATGAAAGAAAGGAAAAGGAAACGAATGAACATTTTTAACAAAATTAAATTTTGTTTTAAAGATCCTCATAAACTTTTTAACATAATTAAAAGAGAAAAAATTAAACAAAGTAGTTATTTCTTCATTAGTTTATTATTACCTTGTTTAATTTTAATAATTATTGTTGGAAGATCATATTTTTCAAATGAGTTTAAATTAACTTTATCTTTAGGGTTAACAGAGATTATAATTTGGTTGTTATCAATGATTCTATTAACAATTATTGGATTTTTGTTATACTTTTCGTTAATTTACGGGTTTAATAAACTCATTAAAGGGAAAGGAAATTTTGAAGATTCCATCAAGTTAGTAATTTATTCTTTAACTCCTTACTTACTTTTTTCATGGATTCCAGTAAGAATTGTTTTAATCATTGCTTTAGTCTATTTTATTAAATTAAATTTTATTGGTGGAAAAGAATTAATGGGATTATCTAAATGGAAAAGTGTTGCTTTAACAACGTTCCATTACTTATTAATTTTATCAGTTTCAATCGTATTTAAGTTAGTTCTGGGAGAAATTTAAAATGATATTACTATTCGGAACAAAAACTAAACCTGAAAAAAAAGGAGCAATTAACTTTTATTGTCCTCAATGTTATATGGAAACAGCCGCTTCAATTATTGAAGTTACTAAATATTTTACTTTTTTTTTCATCCCCATTTTCCCTTATGATGATAAATTGTACATGCAATGTAACATTTGCGGTGTAGGTGGAGAAATTAAAGAAGAATTTAGAGAAAAAATGATTGAAAGTACAAAAAAAATGGTAGTGCAATAAAAATGGAAAAGAACTGTTATTGACTTCTACAAATACTACTCCAGTGTAAGAAAAGATTTATAAACCCTACCTCCCCCTAAATCGAAATGGGAGTGAAAATACGTAATGGTCAAGTGATTTCTAGACCAAACAGACTTAAACCTGAAGAGAAAGCTTCTAAAAGGATCGTTGTTGCTGATGATGAAAAACTTGCTAGAATGCCAGTAGTTGCAACATTAAAAAACGATGGATACGAAATTATTCACGAAGCTAAAGATTTGGAAGAGTTAGACAACATTGTTGAAATGAGCAACCCAGATTTAGTTCTTCTTGATTTAGATTGGGGTAAAGGTCCTCGGCAAGGTTTAGATGCAATGGAACGTTATGAAAAGCAGGGTATACCAACAAATTATCTTATTATAGTGGACAAGATGATGACGATATTATAGTTGAAGGAATTCAAAGTGTTGCTATTGACTTTATTGAAAAACCTGTTAACCCAAAATTTCTTAGAGCGAGAGTAGAAAAAGCATTAATTGATATTGATTACAGATTTCAAGCTACTACTGATTCAATGACAAAAATTGCTAATAAAGGTATTTTTTTGAAACAATTAGAATATTTAATTGCAGATTTTAAATTTACTAAAGATCGTTTAGATTTCTTTGAAAAAGAGGGTAAACCTGCTCCTGAAGAGTTAAACATTGATAAAAAACAGTTATCTTTAGCAATGATGGACGTTGACAATTTTAAAAGGTATAACGATCTTTATGGTCATTTAGAAGGCGATTATGCGTTGAAGAAAGTTGCTAACTATTTCCCACAAAACTTAAGAGGAACGGACATGATGGCCCGGTATGGTGGTGAAGAGTTTGTAATCTTAATGCCGAACACTAATTTTGATGGTGCTTATACTATATATCAGCGAATCGCTTACGACTTTCAGAAAATCACATTTAAACCCAAGAAAGGGATTGAAGAAAAAATAACTTTTAGTGGTGGAGTTGCTACTTTGACAGCAGACTTATTTGAACAGTCTATGAAAGAGTTTGATCAAGATTTTAATAAAGCTAGTATAGAAATTGCTAGAAGGATGATTAATGCTGCAGATGCTGGACTGTATCAAGTTAAGAAAGATGGTAAAAATAACTGTTTACCAAAAAACTGTTTAAAACATTATGATCCTGTAAAAAGTATAATTCTTTAATCAGAAAACAGAAAACTCTTTAAACCAGTAATATTTCTTATCCTATAAATGAACTATCTAAAGAGGGGTTTTAAGTATACGTTTAAAGCTATCAGAAAGAATAAAAGTATTTTCATCCTTCTCTTAATTTTGCAAATAATAATGATGTTTAGTTTAGCTTTAAGTTCTGTTAACTATCAAGTAAAAATTTTTAAAGATTTAGAAAAAATTGTTGGACCTTTAGAAAATGCTAATTATGATGCTGAAAGTATTAAAGCCGGTGAACCTTTCATGGAAAATGTTTATGAAATTTATACCAGTTACAAATCAATGATTAAAAACGTATCTGAGTTTGGATTACTTTTATTAGGACTATTTTTAATTTTGAACGGTGCAAGTTGGGTTTTAACTCATCAACTTTTAAAGACAAAAATAAAAGAAATGCCTCGACAATGGTTAAAATATATCGTTTCTACTTTAGCATTAATTATTCCGTTTATAGGAATATGTTATTTATTAATTAAAGGTCTTACGGCAATAGGAATTGGTTTAGAATCTTTCGGATTAGTAGCACAAATTTTAGTTTATTCATCTTTTGTGTTATATTATTTTATTATTGTAGCATTTGCTTTCATTGACTATAAATCATGGAAAACATTTTTGAAAAACTTTTACCTTTGCTCAATCAAGAAAATATATTTAACTTTAATCATTTTATTAATAAATCTAATTTTAGTAATAGCAAGTTCATATTTTATTTACTTGAACTTATCTGATGAATCATTCCCTTTAATGATGCTTTTCAGTTTAATTTTAGTAATAATCTTAGTGATTACAAGAATTTATTGGGTAGTATGTTTACGGTTAATCAGTCATAAAAAGTAAATAAAATAAAAGGTATAAAAAAAAAAGTTTATTCTTCTGGATCAGCTTTACCGCTATGTTGTGAATCGTGTTGCCATGTTGGCCAAGAAGCAGTTGAGTCTAAACCGGACTGTTCACAAACCGCATAAACATCTCCATTTTCAGAATTGCAAAAGTAAACTGTTCCTTCTTTACCTAACGTAACTATACCAGGTTTAATGGCTTCATTAGCATCACCCTTATCCAATTTCCATTCTAAAGTTCCATCTTCAGATTTAACGGCGTAAAGTCCATCATTTCTACTTAAAAATAATGTTCCGTCTTCAGCAAGTGTTGGAGTTTTAAAAGTTCCCAAACCGTCTTTGATCCATTTAGTTTCTCCTTCAGAATCAAGTGCATAAAGCTTGTCTGTTCCTGTAGCGAAATAAATGTCTCCCTGAGAATCAACTACAGCATCAGTTTTAATAATTCCGTTAGCTTGTTTAACCCAAAGTTCCTCACCGGTATTTGTATCTAAAGCATACAATTTACTACCTTTAGAAATTAATACTTCTCCTTCACTTCCGAAAGAAGGACTTTTTGTTAATTGACCTTCAAAATCGTGGACCCAAGCACCATCACCATCAGTAGTAAGTGCGTAAAGTTTACCATCATCAGAACCTGCATAAATTTTTCCGTCAGGTCCAATTGAAAGACCTGCTTCAGTGTTTCCGAAAGGTGCATCTTGACTCCACTTTAAAGTTCCGTTAGCGTGAACAGCTTTAATTGAACCACTCCATAAATCTGGGTCACTAGCATTATTATCAGTCAAATACAATGTCCCATCATCGCCAATTACAGGAGAACCTGCTCCTTCTCCAATGAAAATTGACCAAGCTTCTTCTCCGTCAACAATTGCTTTTAAATCACTTCCAGCAGTAACATAAACTGTTCCATCTTCACCAACAACTGGAACTTTAACAAGATTATTGCCAATTTGATGTTCACCACTCTTTTGGCCAAAGAAGTTTATCCTTTCAATTTTATTATTATTAATACTGTAAATCATTGTTCCAATTGGATTAAGGGAAACCATACTACACGAATCTCCCGAAGAGTATTTCCATACAACTTCTCCATCTTGACAGAAACTGCTTAAATCATCACAAGACATTGGATTATTGTACTGTTCAGAATTATCAAATGTCCATTCACCGTTAGAACATGTTTTATTGACTTCTATTTCCGGACAAAGATCAACAAAATCTTCTAAGCAATATGGATCACAACTTACAACTTTTGTTAAATTTTCGTCAATTTCTCCGTTACAATTGTTGTCCAAACTATCACATAGTTCCTGACTGGATTCTCCAGGAACGGCGTTACAAACAGTTTCTGTTCCATCTTCGTTACATTCAATAGTACCAGAACTTTTACATTCACCTAAACCTGAATCGCATTCTTCGCCGGTAACAAATTCATTATCAACTGCTAAATCACAATCATTGTCAACGTAGTCACAAATTTCTACGGCTTCTGGATTGATTTCTGGATTAGTATCATCACAATCCAAAGCATTATCAACTAATCCTACTTGAGGACAACTATTTACTGGTAAAGCAGGATCACCATAAGCGTCTCCATCATTATCTTCATATAAATTCTTATTAAAACCTTCATCAACAAGATTATCGCAATCGTTATCTAAATCATCACAGATTTCTGGTGCTTCGTCAATCGGAATTGCAGTACATAACGTTTGTGGATCTCCATCTCCAACCTCAACAATGTCACTTGCACAAATTATTTCTCCAGAATTTTCACACTGACCGGTTCCTTCATAACAAACGTCTCCAACATTATAACTTTCATCAATTTCACCATCACAATTGTTATCAATATGGTCACAGATTTCTGCAGCGTTAGGATTGATGCTAATCTCTGCATCATTACAATCAGAAAAGTTAGTAACATAACTAGGTGGCAAATTACAAGCAATTAAAGAATTGTCAAAATCTCCAAAACCATCAGTATCTAAATCTGCATAAAAAACGTTTTGTTCAAGACCCTCATCAATAAAATTATTACAGTTGTTATCTAGGCCATCACAAAGTTCATTAACTGGTGCATTAGGAACAGCATCACATGCAGTTGAAATTTGATCTTCTGCACATTGATAAGTACCAGCAACTTCACATTCTCCAATACCATTAGAACAATCTTCTCCAACGTTATAAATTTCATCAGTTTCTCCGTTACAATTATTGTCAAGATCATCGCAAAATTCTACAGCACTAGGAAAAACTAAATTGTTAGCATCATTACAATCAGCGTTATTAGCAACGTACCCTTCAGGCACTTCACATGCTAAAGTTGTTAAGTTAGAATCACCATAATTGTCCAAATCATTATCAGCATAAAAAGTGGACTTAACGTCCTCATCAATTTCTCCACTACAATTATCGTCAATTCCGTTACATCCTTCAATAATGTTAGGATTTATTAAGGGATTACTATCATCGCAATCTAAAGGATTACTAACATAACCAGAAGGTTCTTCACAATCAACAACAAATTCTAAAATATTTCCAAACCCATCGTTATCATTATCTAAAAAGTATAATTGTTTACATTCTTCAATTTCTTCTGTATCAAGTGTATCATAATTATCAAAACTGTCCAAATTTTCTAAAGTATCTACACCATCTTGATCAATCCAGTCGTAAGTTTCACCGTCAACTGCTAAAATGTCGTTAACATCAAAGTTTTGGTAACCATCAACTTCAAAATTATCTTGAGACTGAAGATCAAAACTTCCATCTTCTTCTAAATCGTCACCTGTTAGAGTTTCTAAAAAACTATCAGCAAAAATATTTTCCGTATCAGCAAAAGAATCTTGGTATGTTTCAGAAATAACATCTTCAGTTTTTTTTGCATCATCAGAATTGTAATAATTATTGTTAGTTATCGTATCTCCACAACCACCTAAACTTAAAAGAAACGCACTAGAGATTAAAGTGTTTTTAAACCATTTATTAAATTTATTATTTGACATTGTTAAATCCTCCATAAAAAATCATTTTACTATTCTCGAGGAGTACGAATATATAAAGTTTCTGGAATAAGTGACTTGTCCAGAATAACCTTTATATAAAATAAACATTTTACATATTATATATGAAAAAAATAATCTTGGATACTAATTCGTTGATGGCTATTGCCGAGTTTAAGATAGATTTATTTTCAGAACTGGAAAATGTTTGTGATTTTACATATGATTTGTTTGTTTTGTCTGGAACTATTAAAGAATTAAAAAAAATTATGGAAGAACAAAGACAAAAATATAAAAGAGCAGCAAAACTTGCTTTAGGTATTATTAAGGTAAAAGGAATCCAACAAATTGATTCTTCTGGATACGTTGACGATATTTTAGTAGATTTTTCCCAGCAAGGGTGTTTAATTTTAACACAAGATGCAGAATTAAAAAAAAGATTAACTAAACCTTACTTAACAATTCGTCAAAAAAAGAAAATAATCATTGTTGATTAACTTTTTTCAAAACAGTTCAACGGGCTTTTATAAGTGTTTTACGTTTTCTTTACTTGTTTGTAATCACACCATTTTTTTCAATTTTCTCCTCTTTAAAAAATGTCCCCACTTGATGACGAAATTAGCGATAATACTACTGCAAAATAACAATTTTTATAAACTGATTCTTCTCACACTAAGAAATAATATAAGATATTTGGGGTTGATAATAAATGATAGGGATTATAGCGATAATTATTAGTTTGGTTGCATTAGCATATGCAGGTTACCTTTCTTTAAAGGTTTTAAAAATTGAACCTGGTACAGAAAAGATGCAAGAAATTGCAGATGCAATCAGAGAAGGAGCGATGGCATACATGGCTCGACAATACAAAACCATTTCAATTTTTGCGGTTATCATTACGGTAATATTAGCGTTTCTTTTTGAATGGCCAATAGCTGCCGGATTTTTGTTCGGAGCAATTCTTTCCGGAGTATCTGGATATATCGGAATGAGTATTTCTGTAAGAGCAAACGTAAGAACTGCTCAATCTGCTAAAAAAGGTATAAAACAAGCATTAAAAGCAGCTTTTCAGGGCGGTGCAGTTACAGGTATGGCAGTTGTAGGATTAGCTTTACTTGCAGTTAGCGTCTTTTATACGATTTTTAAAGATCCAGCAATGTTGGTTGGATTAGGATTTGGAGCAAGTTTAATTTCGTTATTCGCTCGTGTTGGTGGTGGAATTTATACTAAAGCTGCTGATGTTGGTGCAGACTTAGTAGGGAAAATTGAAAAAGGTATTCCTGAGGACGATCCAAGAAATCCTGCTGTTATCGCTGATAACGTTGGTGATAATGTTGGAGATTGTGCTGGAATGGGTGCAGACCTTTACGAAACTTATGTTGTAACTTTACTTGCAGCAATGTTATTAGCTTTAATCCCAAGTGTTGCTCGAATTTATAATTTTGCGGTTGAATATCCGTTAATGTTAGGTTGCGTTGCAATCGTAGGTTCAATTATTGGTACTTGGTTTGTTCGTTTAGGAAAATCAAAAAACATTATGGGCGCTTTGTATAAAGGCCTTATTGCTGCCGGATTAATTTCAGCAGTAGGATTTTATCTTGTTACTTGGTTAACTAATAACCCATTAAATTTATTTTTGGTAACTTTAGTAGGATTAGTGATTACAATTTTAATTAACGTTGTAACTGAGTATTATACTAGTACTAAATACCGACCAGTAAAATCTGTGGCTGAAGCTTCTCTTACTGGCGCAGGAACAAACATTATCAAAGGCCTAGCAATTGGGATGGAATCAACAATTGTTCCCGTATTAGTAATCTGTGGTGGTATTGTTGCCGCTTACCTTTTAGCAGGAGTTTACGGAATTGCAATTGCTGCTGTATCAATGCTTTCATTAACTGGAGTAATTATCGCTTTAGATAGTTACGGCCCGATTACTGATAATGCTGGCGGTATTGCTGAAATGGCAGGGTTGGATAAAAAAGTTAGAAAAACTACTGACGCATTAGATTCTGTTGGAAACACTACAAAGGCAGTTACTAAAGGTTATGCCATTGGTTCAGCTGCTCTTGGTGCTTTAGCACTTTTCGTTGCATTTACGCAAGAAATCAAACATGTTATTAACGTACCATTAAATTTCTTGTTAACTGATCCAGCAGTTGTTGTAGGGTTAATCATTGGAGCAATGTTACCTTTCGCATTTTCAGCTGTGTTAATGACTGCAGTAGGAACTTCAGCTCATGCAATTGTTTTAGAAGTTAGAAGACAGTTTAAACAAATTAAAGGCATCATGTCTGGAAAAGCTAAACCAGATTATGCTCGGTGTGTTGACATTGTAACTAAAGCAGCTTTGAAAAATATGATTTTACCAGCAATTATTGCAATTGTTGCCCCTCTAGCAGTAGGATTATTGTTAGGGATAAAAGCTTTAGGTGGATTATTAATTGGAGTTATCTTGTCCGGATTAGTAATGGCTTTGTTCATGAGCAATTCAGGAGCAACTTGGGACAACGCTAAGAAATACATTGAAGATGGTAAACATGGCGGTAAAGGTAAAGATGCTCACAAAGCAGCTGTTGTTGGCGATACTGTAGGAGATCCGTTTAAAGACACCGCAGGACCGGCATTAAACGCTTTGATTAAAGTTATCAATACTTTAGCAATCGTTTTTGCACCATTGTTTGTATTGTACGGGTTAAATTTATTTTAATTTTTAATTTTACTTTTTATTGGAGAAATTATAAAAATAGAATTGTTAGCAAGTAAAGAATTTTTAAAATTAGTTTCTAGAGATTAAACTTACTTACGAAGTCCTCTAATCATCCTTTTAACACTTTCTAAATCTTTCATCAATTGCTGATTTTCTCGTTCAGCTTTTCTATTGATGGCATGATCATACTTAGCATCAACTCTGTCACGTTCAGTTTGCCTGTTCTGGGCCATTAAAATTATTGGCGCTTGAATTGCTGCCAGACAAGATAATGTTAAGTTAAGAAGAATGTACGGGTATGGATCGAACGGTTTTTGAATTAATACCCAGCTGTTAATTCCCATCCAGATTATTAAAAGAGAAAAGAAGATAATGATAAATGCCCAACTTCCACCAAAAGTTGCTATTTTATCAGCTGCTTTCTGCCCTAAAGATAATTCTTGATGAAAAATAGGGTGATGTTTCTGTTTATGGAGATGAAATATATCTTCAGATTCTTTTTTATTACTTTTACTACGAACTTTCTTACCTCTTTTTTTCATACTCTAATGATTATCTTCTTGTTTATATATTTTTTGTTAGAATTAACTTAAAATTTCTCAATAGTTTCCTTAAAAACTTGTTCATAAGTAACAAACAACTTTAACAACTTTTCAAGAACGTGATGAACTTGTTCATCTCCAGCTTCAAGTTGAACTTTAAGTTTTTTAATTTGGGTTTGATTTTCGTGCAATTCAAAAATATGGTCAGCTTTGATAATAAACTGTTTAATTTCATTAATTTCTTGGTGAATAATTTGAAGAACTTCTTTACCCATTTGATTCTGTTCTTCAAAAATCTTTTTTAATAAGCTTGCATATTTACTTTCAAACCCATTCTTTTCTAGGGATTTCTCTTCAGCTACTAGAAGCATTTCTTTTTTTCTCATTCCTTCCAAAATTTTGCCTAAATTAGCTGCCATCTGGCCAACTTCTGTAATGAACTCATCCAAATCGTCATATTCCCAATAATTGAAATTAATGTGCATCACTACAGTTTCAATTGCTGCTAATCGATTCTCAAAATCTCTAAGCTCTTTAATGAAATGTTTACCTAAAGAAATATCTTGATTAAGATGTTCTAAACAAAGTTGTGCTTCTTCAGCCATTTCTCCAGTAAGTTCAACCATCTCCTAAAGTAGATCAAAGATGTTTATAATAGTTTTGTTATAATTAATTATGTTCAGAAAGAAATTTTTGAACCCTTTTTTTGAGAATTAAATATTTTTGGTTATATTTTTTGTATTTTGGATTGTTTTCAATTTCATCACGGGAATGTATTGTTGGTTTAGAAATAATTTCATTTTCATCAAATTGAGATCTTGTTAAATCAATTTCTTTATTATCAACTAAGTTCCAAAAATGTCCCGTGCCATCTTCAAATTTTGTTTTTAAAATTTTACCACCAAAATAATCATTGACAATCAAAGCAGTAATGTAACATTGGCCCCATGCAGGATTTTTTGGAGTCCATTTTTCTTCCATGGGTTGATAACAAGTATCCTTACTCCAGGATTTAAATAATGCTTTCTCAAGAATTTTAATTTTCATTTAACGTTAACTAAATTTAGATTATATAAATTTTACTTAGTAAAAGTATCATAATAAAATGGATAAAATAGTAAATTCAACGAATAATTTATAAGTGAAATAGTTATTATCAAGTATATGGAAACAGCATTATTACTAATCCTAATAATAACCGGAAATTTATGTTTATACTGGTTATTCTTTGGTAAAAAGAAATTTGAAGATAAATTGTATGCACAAGAAGAGGTTAAAACATGCCGGAAAGAACAATAGTTGTTGACCATTTAAAATTTAGTTATGAAGGGATTTTCAGTGCTGCAGAACTTTACGAGATAATTTCAGGATTTTTCTTTGAAAAAGGTTGGGACTGGTACGAAAAAATTAACCAGGAACAAGTTACGTCTGATGGTAAACAAATGCATATTATTTTTGAACCATGGAAAAATGTTAGTGATTATTATATGCTAACGACACGAATAGTATTCAATCTTACAGACATTAAAGATATTGAAGTTGAGCATGATGGTAAAAAAATAAAATTGGACCATGGCCTGATAAAGATTACTTTTGACGGTTATGTAAACAGTGATCGGAAAAAGAAATGGACAAAACCAGTCTATTGGTTACTGGCAATAATTATGGAAAAATATTTTTTCAGACAACATTTCACTAAATTTGAAGATTGGATAAAGAGTGATTTAGACGATTTATTAAATAAAATAAAAACTTATCTTAACACTTGTAAATATAGTTACAAAACATAAAAATGAAAAATGTCCATTTTGAAAAGGAACTTGTAGTTAACAACCGTGAACTAAATTATAAGGGGATATTTCGACCAGATGAATTATTTAGAGTAGTTAATAAAGCGATAGAAGCTCGCGGTTACGAAAAAAGGGAAAAAAGAACTGAAGAAACTGTTTCTGAAAGTGGTAAAATGAATTTAATTGAATTAAGGCCGTTTAAAGAAAAAACTCAATATGCTACATTAATGATAAATATTAAAATTATTTTAAGTAATTTAACAGAAGTAGCAGAAGAAGTAAAAGGTGAAAAGAGACTTTTTCAACAGGGAGATGTTTCTATAGTTTTTGACGCTTGGTCATTAACAGATTACCAAGGTCGATGGGGATTAAAACCGTGGGTCTTTTTTGCTAAAGCGATAATTAACAAGTTTCTCTACAAAATTCCTCTTGAAAGTGGCTTTAAAGGGGAAGTAGCTATGGATACTGCTTACATTTATGCTCATCTTAAAAAATTATTAAATTCTTATAAAGAAGAAATTGGTGTTGTTGTAAACGAAGAAGAAGTTAAACAAAAAATGCAAGAAGAAATGAAAAAAGAAATGATTGAACTTGAGATTAATAAACAAGATTCAACTGATAACTTCTCCCCTTAAATCCCAACTAGTAATTTTTACAACTTTGATTTTAATAATGTCGCCTAATTTATAATTGCCTTCTACAATTACTGGCTTATAAGATTTGTTACGGCCGATCCATTGACCGGCATTTTTACCCTTTTCGTCAATAATAATTTCTCCTTCCCAGTCAAGCCAACGTTCATTACGCATTCTGAAAATGTTGACACAAATGTCTCTAATAACTTTTGAACGAAGTTTAACAACTTCTGTTGGTAATTGTTTCATTTTTGCTGCTGGCGTTTTTGGTCTTGGCCAGAATTTAGAAATGTTAACAATGTCAGGATGAATATTTCTTATTAAGTTAAGTGTCTCCCAATGTTCTTCTTCAGTTTCTCCAGGAAATCCAGTAATAATGTCAGTTGCAAAATTTATTCGAGGAAATTTTTCTTTAATTTCGTTAACTAACCCTAAAAAATCTTTAACTATATATTTTCTGTTCATTGTTTGTAAAACTTTATCACTGCCCGATTGAACAGGTAAATGTAAAAATTTAAATATTTTTTTATCTGCAAAAACATCAAAAAATTCATCTTTAAATTTCAATAAATGGTCTGGATTCATCATCCCTATTCGGATTTTGAACCGGCCAGGAATTTTTACCAGTTCATGAAGAAGTTTTGCTAAATTAGTGTCAAGATCAAATCCGTAACAACCAGTATCTTGTGATGTTATCCAGATTTCTTTAACTTCTTCACTTACTGCTTTTTTAGCTTCATTAACAATGTCTTCAATTGGGTATGAAATTAAATTTCCCCGTGCAGCTTTAGTTTTACAAAATGTACATGCACCTAAACAACCTCTAGAAATCGGAATAATTTCAATGATCGGATTTTTTCTTACTTTAGGTAAATTTAATGGTGGCATCTCACCAGTTTCTAATGCTTTGACAATATTGTCGTTAAGCGCTTCCTCGACAATTTCTACAATGTTATGAATTTGTTTAGTTCCAATTAAAGTATACTTTTTAAGTTTGTCCGGAGCAGTTTGCGCAATACAACCAGCAATAATAATTATCTTGTAAGGGTGTTCAGCTTTAACTTCTTTCAACTTTTTAAAAAAAGCAATTTCACTAGGACTCTTAACAGAACAAGAATTGAGTATTACAATGTCTGCATCATCTAAACTTTCAATGACTTCAAATTTTGCTTCTTGAAGTAATCCCTTCATCTGCTCAGTATCAGCTTGATTTGCTGAACATCCCCATGTTATAAAATATACACTTGTCATTTTGAATTATAATAATGTTCCAAAAGATATTTTAATCTTTGGTTTTTCTCCGTTCCTTCAAAATTTTTACTTTTAGAACAGATCTTTACTCCTTCAATAAACCCCCCCATTTTTAAAAATTTCTCTGCTAAATTCACACTTCTTGTTCTTATTCTGTTCCCATTCAATTTCATATTTAGTCCAATCATCTCAGAAATTTTCATCCATTCTTTCACTAAAGTAGGATGAAAACAGACAAGATATAATGCTGGTCTTTTTTTACCTCTTGCATTGGATTCAGTCACACAACCATCTAGAGATAATCCAATTCTAAAACAAAGTTCAATTAATTCTTTTGGCCTATTGAATAAAAAAGAAAGAGAGGGTTGTTTTTGTTTTGAGTAAATCTCCCAATTTTCAGTTCCTCTTTGTGGCTGATGTTTAGTAGTGGGTGTCCTAGTATAAACCTCATCTAAAACTGTTCTTACTTTTTCATTTCTGGAGAATATTATTTTAATAGTGTTTCTAGAATCTTTTGTTTCTCTTGGATTAAGGCTCAATTCGTTAAGTAAATCTGTGAAAATCTCTCTTAATGTTTGATCAGAACTTGCTAATCTTACCATTCCATAACCATAATCCGCAGAACCGTCAGTAAGAAGAATCGTTGTAAGGATATCAATTAATCCTTCTCTTCCAAATTGAGCTTTCCATATTTTAACACGATTGTTCTTTTCACCTGCTGGAAAAGTTCTTTTTTTAGATAATGTGGTCAATAATGTTTCTGATCTTGACCTAAACTTCATGAAATTTAGTTTTTCATATTTCTTTAGAATCATCCACAAACTAATACTATTGATTTCGAATAATCTTGCGATGGTTGTAGTTGGAACTCTAGTTTGGTATATAGAAATCATTTCTAAGATTTGTTCAATTTTAAAATCATATTTTTTTTGCATCGTTTTGAAATGTGTAAAAAAATTAATGAGGAATTAACCTCTTTTTAATAGTCCTGCCATTTGTTCTGAATCAGCAAAATTGTGGCTACATCCAGCAGTTTCAAAGTAAACTTTTGTCATTAAGATGCTGGGAGAGAAGTGGGTTTAAAAACGTTGTGGATAAATTGAACTTATTTAAGATTACTTTAACTAAACATATTTTGAATACTAATAATCCTTATAAATTAATAAGAATAAACTAACCTTATGAAAGTAATTGACCATTTATCGGAAGCTACAGAAACTTTAGTCAGTTTTGAAATTATTCCTCCAAAAAGAGGTGGGAAATTAGAAAATTTGTTAGCTGTAGTTAAAGATTTAACAAAATATAAACCTCCCTTTATTGATGTTACTAGCCATGCAGCAGAAGCAGATTATGAAGAAACTTCTCAAGGTTTACAACGAAGAGTTAAACGTAAACGGCCAGGAACTGCTGCCATTTGCGTTTTAATTCAAGAACATTATAAAGTTGATGCTGTAATGCACCTTCTTTGTAACGGTTTTACGCGTGAAGAAACAGAAGATTTAGCTATTGAATTACAATATTTTGGAATTGAAAATGTTCTGGCTTTAAGGGGTGATGAACCTAATTATAAAAAACCTGTCCAAGAAGGTAAAACCATTAACCATCATGCAGTAGATTTAGTAAAACAGTTGCAAGATCTTAACAAAGGAATCTATTTAGGTGAGTTGCTTGATGCTGAACCCATGAACTTTTGTGTAGGGATTGCTGGGTATCCAGAAAAACATTTTGAAGCGCCAAATTTACAGACAGATATTGATTATCTTAAAGAAAAAGTTGCTAAGGGAGCAGAATATATTGTTACACAAATGTTTTTTGATAATAAAGTATATTTTGATTACGTTGATAGATGTAAAGAGGCAGGAATTACAATCCCTATCATTCCAGGAATAAAAATATTAACTTCTAAAAGTCAACTTACCAGTTTACCAAAAAATTTTCACCTTAACATTCCTTATGAATTATCTGAAGAAATTAAAACCGCAAAGAAAAAAAACGTTTTAGAGATTGGTACGCGTTGGGCAGCAAAACAAGCGGAAGAATTGATCAATAATAATGTCCCTGCAGTTCATTTTTATGTTATGACCAACTCTAATCCAATTATTAATGTGATGAAAAAGTTAGGAAGATAAAAAAATTATTTTTAAAACTTTATCTCGACTTTTCTCGCCAGATTTAATTTCTACTTTTAATTTGTATTCTTTTTTAAAAAATTTAATCACTGCTTGGTTAGCTTTACCTTTTTCAGGCACTGCTTTAAGAAATAGTTTCAATTTTCCTTCTTCTTCAACCAATTCTGTTCGACTAGAATTAGGAGTAACCCTAATTTTTAACAAATTGTCTTTAATATGCTTATTTAATTCCATGAAATAGAAATTACTTCATCTAGGTATATAAATATTTGTTGAAAACTATATGACCATCAACATAAATATTTAAAAGAGATTTAGTCTATTAGTAATTGCTGATAGATGTTTAGGGAGTATTGCAGGGACTTGTTCCTGCTTTACTCCTCAGCAACCTTTAAATTTCTTCTTTCAACTGTTCTAAAAACACATAAAGGAAATCTCCACGACTTTTTGCAATATCAATCCCAGTTTTAGTGTTCATTTTTTCACTGATATTTAATAATCGGTCATAAAAGAAGTCAATTGCATACCCATTTCTATTTGGTTCTCTGAGACTACAAAATGAATCATCATTATTATAAAAAGTCCTTTTCATTTGCCCACTAGAACAAAAAGTACGCATGATCGCAATTGCTCCGGTACATTCTAATCGATCAGCATCTTGAATAATTTTTGATTCTAAACTACTCGGTTTAAATCCATTAGATTGTGAATGTTCAACAATAACTGTCATTACAGTTGATATTTTTTCTTGCGGATAAAAATTTAATTCACGCAATATTTTTTCAGTAACCACCGCACTATCCCGAGAAGAATATTTAGATTTCGGACTATTTTTAGGATGATTAACAATATCATGAAATAATGCTGCAGGCCAAATAATTTCTAAATCGCCGCCTTCTTTATCAACAATTCTTTCTGCATTATTTAATACCCGTAAAGCATGATAAATATCATGCGATGGGTCGTCATTACTAATGTATTTTTCTGCCAAATTGATTAATTTTTGTTTCATTTATATTTTCCTCCAGATGAACTTTGTCCCCAGTCAGAAAAGTAGTAAGGATCTATTTCATCACGTTCAAGCCTGGGGTGATAATGTGAGAAACTCTTTGAATATTCTACCTTATGTGAAAAATCAGGGGTGTCCCTAACAAAATCAATCCATGCATTCATTCTAACACCGTACTTCCAAACACTTCGAGACTCTTCAAAATCCATAAAGATCTTAACATCATACCTCCAAACACTTAAATGCACATCCGTATCTACAAAAGGAGACATACTCGGATCTGCAAAAGGACTACTTTCTTTATCATCATCCATCGACGTCAAATCAACGCAACGATTAACTAACTTGCCTATGCCAACTTTAGATTTATTAAACGCCTTAGAATAACCTAAACCCTCATCAACAATCAAACGACCATACTCATACCTTGCGAAGTTATAAAACATATCAAAAAACAAGTCATTATTGTCATCAATTAAACCCAACATTGGCTGATACTCTTCCTCTGGAAAATATGTAGCCTTAAGATGATAAGGACACAGATATTTGTAGTCCAGATGGATATTCCGATACAAAGCCAAACAAAAATCTTTCAAATTATTCTTGAAAAAATCTTGTTCAAGTATGCCCGTGGCATTAAGTCTCTGAGCAAAATCTTCACCATAAGACTTTATGTCAGCATTACGCTTCAAAGCAAGATCGTACTCTCTTTGCTTTGTTTTCATTTTTTTAATTGCTTTTTCGATTTGGTCCATTTTCATTCCTCCAATTTACCTCATCCACATTAACCAATAATCAGTAATCTACTTTAACTTTCTTACAAATAAAGTTGAGATTATTACATAATTTGGAATAAATACGTAAATAAACGGAACATTTATATAAAAACAGTTATTTTAAACAATTATGAAAAAACTTAACCAATCTGAAAAAAAAGTATTGACTTTGCTAGAAGAAAATGCGCGGATGCCAGCTTCTAAAATCGCTAAAAAAACAAGATTGTCCCCAGAGGGAGTTATTAAAATAATTAACCGACTTCAAGAACAAAAGATAATTTACAAGTTTAACACTAAAACTAATTATAGTTTAATGGGGCAAGAAATTTATCCAGTCCACATAAAACTTAACCAAATTAATTCTGAAATCATCGAGAAGATTAACAAATTAATAAAAAAACATAACAGTTGTGCCTGGCACATTTTTACCGAGGGAGAATATGATTTAATGATGAGTTTTAAAGTAAAATCAAAACAAGATAAAGAAAACATGATTCAGTTGTTACAAAAATTAGGCAATTATATTCTCGATAAAGAAGTTTCTTTAGCTCTTGATTCGTTTGAAATAAGTAAATCTTTTGTTAAGAAGAAAAGGCAAATATTCCTAACTACTAATCATTTAGCATCACAATTAGAATTAAGTAAAGAGGAATTTCAACTACTTGACCTCTTGAAAAAAAATTCTCGTCAAACTGTGTTAGAACTTGCTAAAAAAATGAATTCCACTGCAAGAATTGTTGCGGGAATGATTAAAAAGATGGAAAAAAGTGGTGTGATTAGCGGTTTTAAAATTAAGATTAACACTGCGTTGTTAGGTTATCAACCTTGTACTGCTTTAATTTCGCTGGCCTCATATACGAAAGAAGAGTTACGTAAATTCATCACTTATTGTAAATATAAAGAAGGGATTTATTACGTTATCCATCAAATGGGGAAGTATGACTTTGATATTAAGATTGATGCTAAAGATGTTAATGAGTTCTATCAACTAGTTAGCGAAATTAGAAACGAATTTTCTTTTATCAAAAAGATAACCACTTTGATTTCTAAGTACTGATTGCTTAACGAAATATTTAATATAAACTTAAAGGTTTTAGATTTCCTATTAATTGGATTTGATTAAATATTTCTATTTTTTAAGATTTAATCATCGCTTAATATCTCATTTGTTTTTCGCGCTTAAATATTGCAGTTTATTAAAAATAAAACATTTAAGCAAGTCTTGAAAGTTTTAGAACGAGATATACGCTAAAGAAAACATTTTTAAAACCTAACATATTAGTTAAATTTATGATCAAAAAGTGGTTGATAAGAATTGCAATAATAGTAGGGATACTTATTTTCCTAGGAATTTTAACTTATGGCCAAGTGTTTAACTTTGTGTTAAAACCTTTTTCAGAAGAGTGCGGGGTTTCTTCCGGAATCAATTCCGAACAAGTTTGTGATTGTGATGGATTCAGTTTTAATGAAAATAGATTTGGTGGGTCAACAACATATTGCTTAAGTGATTGTGGAGATTGCACTTGTTACGAATTTGTAAATGATACTAGAAACGAAGTTGCTTGTGAACCAGTAATTGAGAAATAAAACTTTTAAGCATCTCTTAAATTTTCCGTCGTTGAATATCTGTTGATTTTTAAGCAAAAAAACGAAGCCCTTATTTCTTTCAAAAGGCCGGCTTTTTTTAACAAAAAGTACTAAAAGTCGCTAAACGTCATACTTTATACAGAATGTTACCTAAAAAGCCACAAAAAACACCCAAAACGTAACATTTAAATAATACGTTACCTTTTCTAAGGGGATGAATCAAAAAGTGGTGAAGAAAGGGCATAGTAGGAGTCAGTTTCATCTTTCTGAAGAACAAATCAAACAATTGATAAAACACACAGATAAATTAAGGGACAAAGTAATTATCAAACTTTTGGCATATTGTGGATTAAGACGTTTCGAATTGGCAAAAATTAAAATTTCTGATGTAAATCTAGAAACTAACAAAATTAGCATTCGCGGGAAAAAAAATATTGATCGACTCGCGACAATGTTTTCTGATCAACTGATTGAAGACTTAAAAATTTACATGCAATATATATTAAACAATGCTAAACAAGGTTACTTGTTCCCTGCAGTTTCTAGCCTTAATGATAAAGAACATATCACTCCAACGCAAATTAATAGAATCGTTGCCAAAGCAGGCCATCGGGCGCAATTAAATAACCCCATTCCTGAACTTAAGAACATTAATCCCCATATCTTACGCCATAGTTGTGCCAGAATTCTTAAAGACAGAGGCCTTAGTTTAGAAGTAGTTCAGCGAGTTTTAGGTCATTTATCATTTAAAACCACCATGGATCTCTACGGAACAAAAAGTATTTCTGAAATGGATGATGAATTGAAAGAAAAAGCTGGCAATTTGTTTGATTAATATCAGGTCTCAATAGTTCAATATTTGATTGAATTCTTTAAGTTTAGAATATTTAGTGAAAACTTAAATATTTTGTGGCATTAAAGTTTTAACGGTTTAAATCATTAAAATATTTAAGCATAAAACTTTTAAGTAATTATTGAAAATAAAGCATTAAAACTATTAAGAAAAAAATGAAAAAATATTGAAAAAATTAACCAACATAACTTAACTTCTTCTTAGCTTGGGTATCTTCAGCTTTTTGGCCTTTTTCAATGATTCCTTTCAATTTACTTTCAAACAAAGTTGCTTGTTTAAGTAAAGGCTTTGGGTCGACTTTTAAGCCAGTATAAGCGTCTAACGCGCGAATAATTTCAGCAGCAGCCTTACTGTCAGGCATGCCAGATTTCGCTTCTGCAAACAATGCTAAAACTGGTATTTTAATATCTTTAGCAAGTAATGCACCAGTAGCACCAACAATAATTCCTTCCATTAAAGGACTAGCTGCACCTTCAAGTTTTTGGGTCACTTTATGATTTTTATTTGAATAAAAGAATACCCGGTTCGCATCAGGATTAGGACTACCAACACCTTCCAAAGAAATAATCTCTTTTGCGTTAAGTTCCTTAGATAAAGTTGTTATCACCTCTGCTAATTTCCAGCCAAGATTTTTTCCAATATTAATTGCATGAATCAAAACAAGGTTATATTCTTTGTTATAATGAATAGAAATTGGTTCAACAACTTTGTTTTGATGAATAGCAATCATTGCTGGAATTTCTTCCATTTCAACCACACCAATTTTTTCTGTAGTTAAATGGTCCATTAAAAATTCAATCGCAATTGTCCCAATTAATCCAAAACCGGGAAAACCTTCTATAATAGTAACATTTTTTGGTTTTTTAGTTAAACTTAATTTCATTTAATATCACCTACATTTTTGTTATAAATAAGATAATTGTCTAATGTATTTAAACATTTCTAATCTAGCCCATAAATCTTTTTATATTTCAAAATTATTATGCTCAAATATGATTAAAATCACTAAAACACAGCGATTAATATTATATTCCCTTGGACAATTCTATCAGTCGTTAAATCAACCACTTTCTGAGAAACCTTTACGCATTAGAACTTCAAAAATTGCATTCATAGAATTGCTTTTAGCGTCGAAAATTGTTAGCAATCAAGAACGAGCGTTGTATAAGAATCTGGAAACTTTAGAACATAAAAAACTAATTGAATATTATGACAGGAAAATCAAATTCACAGTAAAAGGGATTAAAATCATGGATAGGATAAACAAAGAAGTCGAACAATTTATCGACGTGAAAGATTATTTCCGAGAGATTAAAAAACCGAAAAGGAAGTTACAAACTACTATATCTTGATTTATTAAATATAATATAAAAATACTTAAAGTAGTAATATAATCTCGGAAATGATGGAAAAATACACGTTTAACGAATATGATAATGAGTATAAAGATTTATTTACAAGAGAAAGAGATAATCTCTCTATTTTTTTGCAAGGATCTAAAATAGAACATGTTGGCAGTACAGCAATTCCTGGTTTGGGAGGTAAAAAGATTATTGATATTATGCTTGGATCTCATCATGAACACTTAAGACCATATATTAAAATCTTGAAATATAGAAATTACGAATTTAGAGAAAAAGGTTCAACAAAAGAAAGATTATTTTTCAGAAAGATTTATAGAACAAAAAATTCAGTTACAATTTATCATTTACATATAACAAAGATAGGTAGTAAAGATTGGAATCAAATAATTAAGTTTAGAGATTATTTATTAACTCATCCAGATGCAGTCAAGGAATATGCAAAATTAAAGATAAAAGCTGTTGAAACTGCTAAAGGAAATGGCGAAGTTTATAAAGAAATAAAAAGAAAATATTTTGAAAAGATATTAAAAATAATTTGATTAAACATTAACAGTATACTCAAAGAAATCGTCCCAGGGGTTCTCTAAATGCATCATCTGTTCCTGAGATAGCTTCTCAAAATATCGTCTGAAAGGACGCATACTATTGCCGTGCGCGGAAATAGCAACGTTAATCTTTTCTTTTTTCATTTTTTTCAAAAGGTCTTTAATAAATAATTTAACCCGTTTCTCAACTATCTTGACAGACTCACCCCCAGGAGGAGGAACATTGTAAGAACGATGCCAGATGTCAAACTGTTTTTCCCCAACTTTTTCAATAATTTTTTTATGATATTTACCTTGCAATTCTCCATAACAACGTTCAATCATCCGGTCATCAGTAATGATTTTTTGACATTCAGGATGAAATTTCAAAACATGTTTTAAAGTATCTTTAGAACGAGATAATCTTGTTTTGTAAGCAACTTGAAACTTTTTATTTTTCAGTTTATGAGCCACTTTTTTTGCATCTTTAATTCCCTGCGGAGTAAGTTTAGAATCTTTCCAGCCCGTAAAAACATGTTTCTTGTTATAATACGTTTGCCCGTGCCGGAATAAGTATATTTTAAGTTTCATTTTATATATTTAGTCAATAATTCTTCAATTAATTTTTTTACTTCTTTTACGTTCTCTTTAACTTCTTCTACAGAAATATCTTCACCATAATAATTTATTTGATTTCTGATTTTTCTTAATCTATCAAATTTTTTAGAAATTAAATCTTCATTTTTTTCTTTCAAATAATATGTAAAAGCTTCATGAGAATAAATTTTATATCCATCTAATGCAGAAATTGCTTCTAAAATACTTCTTAAAACATCATAATAATTACTCATTATTTTTCTTGCAGAAATCTCATTAATTTCTAAAGAATCCAGGAAATTCAAATCATTCTTTGCTGTTTTAATTAAAGATTTAGCAAGTGTAATATCTTTAGAAGATTTTTTTACTTGTCCTCTTTTAATAAAATCAGATAGCTTCATTGAAACACCTCTAAGTAACCAGATAAGATAATACCATTTATAAAATTATTGAGAAGTTCAGGATTACTCTTTTTCATTTGTTCCATTTTACTAGGATTAATCATAAACAATTGAATACTATGCCCTATTTTATTCTCAAACTTTGTCAAATTTAATTCTTTCTTCGAAGATGTAACTATCATTAAATCAATATCACTACTAAGAATATTTTCTGCTTTTGCAAAAGATCCAAAAAGAACAATTGCTTTAGGATAATTTAATTCACTCTCTAAATAATCAATTAACCCTGATTTTCTTATCAAATCAATATTATGAAAAAGCTTTTTACTTTTAAATTCTTGACTTTCATTATTAGCTTTAAACAATAGATGACCTAATTCTCTTCTAGATAAAAGAAGATTCTCTTTTTTCATCTGAGTTAAGTATTTAGAAATAGTGGTAGGAGACTTCTTTATAATTTTAGCTAATTCTCTAACATGAAACTCTCTTTCTGGTTCATTAATGAAATATTTTAATAAGTTGTCCATTTTTATGAATACTCGTTCATTTTATTGGACACCTGTCCACTTATTTAAATGTTTCGGTAAAAAGAAGGAATTTATTTAAAGAAAGAACAAAAATGATTCATTATATGCAAAGTATTGATGGAATAACACAGGAAGAGAGAGAATATTTAAATAATTATTTTAAGAAAGAAACTGACCAAATAGAAGATTATACTACTTTTCATGATTTATTGGTTAGAGATAGAAGTACTTTAAACATTTATGATGATTTCTTAGCCGAGGCAGGCTTAACAATGGAACAAATTTCTAATTGGGAAAATTACATTAGATCAACTGGCTTTGAAGTTTTTGATGGCGTAAATCTTAAAGGTGCAAAGGTCCCAGGAGCAGAATTTAAATTTTATAAGCATTTAGCATTCTCAGAAAAAAAAGATCATTATCTTCTTGTTACAGATAATACCATTAACGAAGAAAGACAAAGAATATATGGAGATATTGAAGCTGGTAGCTATGCTTGGATGTTATGTAAAGGAGAGAATCTTTTAGTTTTAACAGGAGTTAATACGCCACATAAAAGCCATCTTTTTTCTGAAGATGATAAACCTGTTGGGCCAGTTTGGAGCGATGAAGCAATTGCAGGATTAATTGAGTCTAATATGTACAAAGCAATGATTTCTGATATTAAATTAGAGAATCCAGTTACATTATATTGCTTAGATAAAGAGTTTCTTCCAGCAGCTAATTACTTGGCTGAAACTTGGGAATAATTTGGCGTTACTAAACAGTGACAAACTACCAAAAAGTTTATAAATCATGCTTGTTTTTAGGTTAAATATGGTTAAAGATGACGATAAATTTGGTGAGTACAATAATATCATCATAGATTACAAACTAAAGAAAAATAAGAAGAAAAAACTTTTATTTGGAGAAGACGATAATGATCTTTACGGTGGATTATTACAAGATTTAGTGTTTCCAAAATTAAATAATGACTTAATTCTTAAAAAAAATATAAAAAATGAATATTTCACTACTACATTTGATGATAATAAAATTAATTATTTAATAAAAAAGAATGAAATTAAAGAATATAACAACTTAGAATATATTATTCAAAACAATTATGAATTTAATGAAAATATAAATGAATATAATATTAACAATTTGAATCAAAATTATCTCGACATTCTTAATGATGAACATAACAATTATATAAATATTTTTGGAAAGAATTTAGATCACGATATTACATTAACTCCAACTGAACATCAAGAACAATCTGCGGAGTATGCAGCAAAAATAAGAGAAATACAAAAATATATTACTCCTGAAGAAATGAATGCGGTTATTTCAATGTTAAGAGTCGGAGCGTTAATTACTGCTTCTAGTGGATTAGCTAGTGTATTAGCAGATAAAGCTCAACAGGTATCACCAAAGTTAAGAAAACAAACTGAAAGATTAATTGGAGTTTATCAAAATACTCTATCAACAGAAAGTCCGGTTGGACAAGTCTTAGAAAGAGACGTGTCAAGAACTAAAAGTGCTAAATTATATGCTCCTGAAAGTGATGATTTAAGAGAACTTAATAGAATGCTTGTTGCTGGCGGAGCTTGTACCAGAACAACAGGCGAACCAACTAATGACAAATTAGAGAAGAGACCAGTAAAATGTTATGCTGAAGATTCTAAAGCTGGTGGTTCAGTACACTTCTTATTTAGTGGAAACCCAAACTGTTCAGCATATAACAGAATGTATTTAGCAACTGGTGAAGAAGGTAAACCTTTTGCTTTCTTAGATTGTATTGAATCGGGAAACATGGGTAGAAGTTCAATGCAAGCTTACTTAGATAACGGTTTATCTGAAGAATTACTTGGTTCATTTGCATCTAGTATAATTATTGCTAACAGATTAGGATTAGAAAAATTAGCTTTTGGTGATTTAGAATTTGTAGACTTAGCTAGAGGATTAGGTTTTGGAGAAAGAAAAGTTTTCAATAATGGTGACTCACCTTATGATGCTAAATTAGGTTACAAAGGCGGAACTGGCCATACTAACGGACCTTACTTATGGACAATGGGAAGAACTGGCGGTAGTAATTATCGAACAATTGATCCTAGACAATTTAATCCAAACGTATTAGAAATGATTGCAGAAAGTACTGAATCCGTAATTGATAGGTTAGAAAATAGTAAACGTAAAGCTATTAAAAATTTAAAATCTGACTTTGAAGATTATTTTAGTATGGTTAGACAAATTTATTCAGATTCAAGAAACATTCTTGGAGAATGTGCGGATTTAGCATTAGAAAGAATAGATTCAGTAGCCAATAAGCACGGATTTGAATTAAACGGATTAAGAACCCCTGCAGTTTCTGAAGAAGAATTTGTTGAACCAGACAGAATAGCATCAGGATTTTAATTATTAATTTTTTTCCCATTCTGTTGTAGATTCCACAACACAAATGTTTATATTCTTTCAATTTGAAAAACAAATAAAATGCAATATCAAAAAATAACTACAATCGAAGAACTAGTTGATTTAGGAACTGGAATAGCTTGCGATTTAGATGAAACTTGCTCCTGGACAGTTTATCATTATATTGATATTTTAAAAAACAAGTTTGGTAACCCTGAAAATTTATCAACTTTAGATATGGTAGAAAAGTATCAATATGTACAAAGTGTCCCTTACTATCGGACTCCTGAAATCAATGAGTGGATAGAAGAAATGATCCATTCTAATGAATTGCAACCAGAATTACCTTTAATCCCAAATATTCAGGATTATATCCATAAAGTTAACAAAACAATGCCCATAAAATGCTATTTAACTCTTAGACCAGAATCGGTTGTTGACGGGACAAGAGAATGGTTAAAACAACATCAATTTCCAGATGCTACAGTATTTGCAAAACCAGACCATATTGACAGACTTGAAGGAAACAAATGGAAAGCTAACATTTTAAAACAAGCATACCCAACAATTAAAGGAATCATTGATGATAATCAGGGAATAATTGAAGAATTAGGAAAAGATTATCAAGGAAAACTGTTTCTTTTCGGACACAAATCCTCACCAAACGGAGCTAGTTTCGTAGTACCATGCCAAGATTGGAATAAAGTCTATGGAGAAATAAAAGATATTTACAACAAATCTTAAATAATTCTTAACGTAAACCTTATAAAGAAAACACCCATTTTATGTAAAGTTACGCATTATAATTACAAAAGGTGAATCAAACACCTAACACAAGGAGGGAAAGTATTATCATATCATGATGCATGACTTTGTGGGTAAGCAAAGCGCACCCCACAGTCTTTGAATGATAAACTTTGTAAAGTTTATATGGCAAAACAAACTGTAGAAGCATTAATTGAAGGTGGAAAAGCAACTGCTGCTCCACCATTAGGACCAGCTTTAGGTCCAACAGGACTAAATATCGGCGAAGTAGTAGCAGAAATTAACAAAAAAACTGCTGATATGAAAGGAATGCAAGTTCCGATCAAAGTTATTTTAGACGATGAAACTAAAGAGTTTACGATTGAAGTTGGTACACCACCAGCAGCTGCTTTAATTAGAAAAGAAGCTGGAATTGATAAAGGAGCAAGTAACCCTTTAACTGATAAAGTTGCAGATTTAAAGATTGAACAGATTATCAAAATTGCTAAAATCAAAGAAAGTGCATTACTTGGCGCAGATAATAAAGGTAGAGTTAAAGAAATTGTTGGTACTTGTCAAAGTATGGGCGTGCTTGTAGAAGGAATGATTGCACCAGAAGCTTTGAAAGCTATTAATGAAGGCCAATTTGATGAAAAAATTATTTCTGGTAAAACTGAATTAACTGAAGAAGAACTTAAAATACAAGAAGAAGAGCAGAAAAAGATGCAAGAAGAACTTGAACAAAAACGTGCAGAATTTGAAACTCGGGCTAAAGATATTTTAAGCAAATTTAAAGACAATCGGAAAGCAAGGAAAGTTATGGAAGAGTCAGGAATTCCAATGATAATCATTAACGAACTTGCGCCAGAAGAGAAGAAAGAAGCTGCAGCAGGAGCACCTGCTAAGTAACTTTTTTTTATTAATTTTTTTATTTTATCTTTTTATTTTCATCAGAAAATATAGATTAAAAATTTGTTAAGAAATTTTTATCTTTTTCTTATTCTAATTTTGTCCAATTCTTCAATTTCTTTCTTTTTGATTTCAAGCAAAGTAGTAGAAAGATTTTGTAAAAGTTGTGACAAGTTTTTGTTCTGGTTCATTTGTTTAACCAGTAAAGAAATAATCACTAAAGCTTCAACAAGAAGGATAAACATAATAATAGCAAAAACTAATATAATTTCAATTAATGGTATATCAACGCCAAAAGCTAACATTTAATCATCCTCCTTTTTTTGTAGAATATTTTTTTCTCTTTTAAATCTTTCTCTTTTTGTTACTGTTAACCATGTTAAATCATTACTTTTTTCCAAAATGAGCTTTAAATTGATTTTCAGCAACTACTTTTCCGTTCAAGTAAATTTTTGTTAGAACATTATAATCTCCATTATAAATTAAAGGGTCATATTTAATCTGTTGAGCAAAAATTAAACTTTGCTCTTCAAGGGTTTTATAAGGACCATAAACATCACCAAACAATGTTCCGCCAGACTCTTTATTTATGTTAAATTCAACCATATAATTATTTCCAGTAACAAGGGTAGGCATAATACTAGCGATAGTATTTGTAATAGTATTCCTAAAAGTACCTGTAATATTATCGGGAACAAGATCAGATATAGCTGCTCCAGTAAGGGAATTGGATTGAGATTGTTGTGATTCCAAGAATATTTGTTGAGGTACAATAACAATGTACAGATCTAAAAGATTATTTTCATTATCTAAATCTATGGCTGAACCGGTTACAGCTTGTTTTTCAACAATAATTTCCTTCTCAATTACAGTCTCACCAAAAGTAGAAAATTTAATTTTCATTTGTCTCGGGATTGTTAAACCTTCTTTAATTTGGATTGTTCTTTCAATTTTTTCTCCAGGTAAAATAATTATCTCTTCAGAATTAACAAGTTCTGCTCTCAATAGTCTTCCAGAGATAGGATTTTTTGAATATGAAAGGGAAGCAATTTTATTAAAATAAGACCCTTCAAACCCTAAAGTTTTCCTGGTAACAATATAAAACGGATCATCAATCTCTTGAAAGATGTTTGGAAATAAGCGCATGGTTTTATTACCAGTATTTTCTAAAGATACACTTATCGAGGAGGTATCACGGTCTACTCTTGAAGTTTGGGTCAATTCCGATTTTAAGAATTTCTTAGTTTCTTCAAGATCATAAAACTCACTACTAGGAACCGCTTCTTTATTTTTGGTTGACTTCTTAGAAACTTCTGAAGTTTTGGTTATAACCACATCTCCGCCAGCACTAGGACTAGTTGAAGAACTTCTACCGCCACGTGAACCAGCAGGAGTAGAAACTGGACAACTAATAACTTTAGGACCATAATCATTAACATTCCCAAATACATTACCCCCATTGGTAGAATTGTAAGGGTAACTACTACCCGCATCAGCATAAGTATCACCATTGCTATCACTGAAAGTTAAACTGCAATAATCATCCCAAGAATTACCTTGTGCAGACATTGTTCCCGAAACATTTACAGAAGTGTTAAATTCATTCCCAGTACTTAAAACATAAGCATGATAAAAAGTTGCATCCTCAAAAGTATTGTAATAGATTTGGTTATCTGTTCCCGCACCAATATAGATACCATATCCAGAATTACTAAAAGTATTATTTCTAATTGAAAAATTGTTCCCTTCAAGAGTAATTCCTCTCTTAAGATTATCAAAAATAACATCAGTAATGGTAAAATTACTGGCATTATTAATAACAAATCTTATCCCTTCTGAATTAGACCCAGAAAAAGTCCCGTTAGAAATAAAACTGTTACTGGGTCCAGCATTTGAAAATATACCATAGGTTCCAATACCAGTAAAACTAAAATTTGTAAGATTGAAGTTAGTTAAATTGTGATCAATTTCAATAGCTTGACTGGTACCACTAATTGTTAATCCCGATGCAGTAAAGTTATCACCAGAAAGGCTGGATTTCGTTATACTAATTCCTTTAAGATAATCTTCAATTTGACAATCTATGATAGTAACATTTTCTGCATCATTAAGATAAATTCCAATACCTGAATCAGTGCCAGTACCTTTAATGATTGTATCACTACACGTTACAGTAAGATTACTGTTTAAAACCCTTATAACTCCTGAAGAACTTAAATCTGAAATTTCATAAGTACCAGGACAAAGACTAATACTTTCATTTATTTCCAAATCATCATAAGGAGCAGTACAACTAAGATTGAGATTAAAATTTACTTGAGTGTTATTTGTAAGGGTCAAATTTAAACTGGTTTCATTTTCAGAAAATCCAAATGAACTGTTAAAGAATGAACTAATATTATGTGGTGTTAAATAAGTAACACCGCTAGAATTCTTTTTTAATTCGCTTAATTCTAAGTTAATTAGGCCATCACTATTAGTAAGCCCACTATAATCAGTAGTGTTAGTGTTGTTATAATAACCAGTAACATTAGCATTTTGTAAAGGGTAATTTAAACTATCAAAAGTAACATTTGTAAGAACATACCATTTTAAGAAAACTGTTGCTGTCCCACTAACATTGATTTCATCAATATTGATGGTTGTATTAAGTAAAGTGTTATTAGTTCCACCGTCATTAATTGCAAAAACACTAGAATGAGTATTATTTTCAATAATGCTACTAGACACCAGGTTATTATTGGAAACATTAAAAATAACCCCATACGTATTGTTGTAAAGTTCTACATTACTAATTATCGTATCATTAGATTGAAACAAATCAATACCCTGAGAAAAGTTAGTGATTTTAATATTATTAATTATTACACCACTCCTATTACTAACATCAAACGCTATCCCAGACCCATTCCCAGTAATAATATTATTATCGCCATTGATAGTAATGTCATCAGCACCAATTATAAAAAAAGTACCATTAGAAGACATATTATTTGAAAGCGTTGCGTTAGAAGTTAAATTCATTCCAGAAACAATTTCTTCTAAGGTATAATTTAAGTTAGTGTTATTGGTTTCGTCTAAATAAAGAATGCTTGAATTTTCTAAATAACCAGCTTTAAAAATATTAATTGTATGCGGAGTTACATAAGTGTAGCCATATTCATCTTTTACAAATTCGGACAACAATAATTGTGACGTTCCTAAAGCAGAAGTTAATTTTGATTCTTCAATTGTACCATCGGCTTTGTATGCAGTAATGTTTACATTTGACAAGGAATTACTATTTGTATCATTAACTTGTACATCCGCGTACCATTTCATTGTTAAAGTTGCATCAGTCCCAGCATAGATGCTACTTTTATCAATACTAAAATTGGTTAAGTAATTATCTTGATCACGGTGACCGTACATTGAAATGGCATCATCTAAATAAAGATCATAGCTAGAACTATTAAAGATGTAACCGTTCGTAAAATTATTTTCTGTTGAAGTGGCATAAAAATATACACCGTAAGAGATACTATCATGGATATAAAAATCATTAAATGTATTATTGCTAGATCCCGTTAAATAAATTCCTGTACTAAAATTACTAAGATTAAAACCAGTAATGGTAACGTTATTTTTTTCACTAAGATAAAAACTGTACCCAGCACCATTACCGATAATTAAAGAATTATTACCGTCAATGACAATATTACCTGCACCAATCGTAAAACAAGTTCCAGAAGCGTTAATTGTTGAAGTTTGAAAAACTATACTTTCATTTATAGTACCACAACTAGCATTTCCAAAAAAGTCAATTGTAATAGAAGTACTATTGGTGCTTGTTAAATTAACATTTTCTGTGGCATCAATATAACCAGACTTGGAAATGGTAATGTTATGCGGAGTCAAATAAGTTTTTCCTGAACTAGTTTCAACAAAATCTGTTAATAGTAAACGAGAAAGCCCATTTTCAGTAGTGTTACTATATTCTAAATCGCCAGTAATGTTATACCCAGAAACATTAGAATTATTGATTAAGTAACCAGAATTATTTACGGTAACGTCAACATACCATTTTACAAAAATATTACTATTAACGCCTACAGAGATATTATCAACATTAAAAGTCATGTTGACAAAAGTATTATTATAACCTGCATTAGCCATAGCAAGAATATCACTTGCTCCCGAATTGATGATTGTTGAATCGTAAAAATAACTATCATTAGTTGAAGTTAAATTAATTCCGTTACTAAAATTATTTAGAATGATATTACTAATGGTAAAATTATTATACCCATTGATATTTATACCATCACCGCTAGTGTTACCAATAACATTTAACCCGTTAGCATCAACAACTAAATCATCTGCCCCTACAGTGAAACAAGTTCCATTAGAATTATATGTTGTTGGTGAAAAAGATACATCTTCAGTAATTTCACCACATCCAAAATTTATTACAAGAACAAAATTAGTATTATTGGTAGTTGTTAAATTAATATTTTTTGTACCTTCGCTGTAAAGGGATTTTGTTACGTTAATGGTATGATTAGTATGATAATTTTTTCCTGAAGATGTTTCTTCATATTCAATTAAAGATAAGTTTGAAATCCCATCAGATCCAGTGAGTAATGACGTTTCAAATCCTCCTGAATTGTTATAGGCAGAAAAATTAGCAGATTCTAGTACATTCAAATCAGAATCAGCAACCTGGGCCGAAACATACCATTTAACAAAGAAATTTGAATTAGCCCCAACAGAAATAAAACTTTGGTTAAAAGTTACGTTAGTTAAAATATTATCAACCCCCCCATTAGCCACAATAATCAAATCATTATTGGTATTATTTAATAATGATGAACTGATTAAATTATTATTGTTAGCACTATTCTCAAGATTGATTGCATTAGTAAAACCGTTTAAATTAATGTTTTGGACGGTAACATTTTCAACATTAGATAAGTTTATACCAGTACCAGAACTATTTCCATAAACAGTATAACCATTACCATCAATAAGAATGTTAGACGCGTTAATGGTAAAACAATCACCATTAGCATTGATATCCTGGTTTAATGTTAAATTCTCATTAATAACATTACAAGTAATTTTGCTTTGAATTAAATATATTTCTCCAGCAGAAGAAACGCCATTAGGGCCAGCACCATAGGCACCGATTAATAAGTCTGGAAAACCATCGTTATTAGTGTCGCCTGTAGTTAAATGATAACCGGCATAATCACTGGCATTAACTCCATTATAAGTGATGTTGGCATCAGACATATTGATTTCAGTTGCAAGATTATTAGACCCGTAAAACACATAAACTTGTCCGGAATCAGTATTAGAACTAGCATTGTTCAAATATGCACTAATGATAATATCTGAATAACCGTCTAAATTTAAATCCGCAAGAGAAGTTGAATATCCAGCATAATCACTTTCTGCAATTCCATTAAAAGTTACATTAGCATCATCTAATTCAATCGTACCCGATAAAGAAGTGCTACCATAAACAAGGTAAGCTTGACCAGCATCCGTGTTTCCATTAGCATCAGCTTGGTTAGCACCAATAACCAGGTCATCAATTTGGTCGTTATTTATGTCTCCAGTAGATATAGAAGAACCACTAAAATCGTTGCTGGTAACACCATCAATGGTAACATTAGCATCAGATAAATTTATTTCTGAATCTAAATTTGAATTTCCAAAAACAACGTACGTTTGTCCTTCATTGTTATGTCCATTATCACCATATTCAGCAACAATAATAATATCCGAAACACCATCACCATTAATATCTCCTGAAGAAACTTCTGAACCACTGAAATCACCACTATTAACACCATTAATAGTAACGTTGGCATAAGTTAAGTTGAAGATACTATCTAACGAACTTCCACCATAAATAACATAAGTTTCACCACTATCAGCATTACCATTAGCATCACCTTTTTCTGCACCAATAATGATATCATCAAAACTATCATTATTTACGTCCGCAGAAGATAAAATCTGGTTTATATTAGAAATATCAAAATCTTGTTCATCTATGCCACGAAAAGTAACATTAGCAGTAGTTAAATTTAAAGTTCCCGTACTTGTTAATGGTCCGTAAAATAAATAAAATTCTCCAAAGGTGGTCACATCAGAAGGGGTGTATGGTATTGCCCCAACAGCACTAACAATTAAATCATTATATCCATCATTGTTTATATCTCCTGAAGTTAAAGATCCACCAGCATCATAAGTACCATATTCACCGTGAAGTTCTAAATCTGCTGAACTAAGATTATATTCAGAAGAACTTAATGAACCATAATAAATGTAAACTTTACCCGCAGAACTATAAGAATTTGCAGTAGCATCAGGTACGCCAATAATAATATCACTAAGATTATCTCCATTAATATCTTTGATTAAAAGAGACTTCCCAACATCGTCATTAGCAGTAATTCCATTAAATTTTATGTCCGCGGAGGTAAGGTTAATTTCTCCATTATAAGTTCCATCACCAATAGTTTGAATATTAATATCAGAATTGACAGCACTAGCTAGAATTAATACCGTAATCACTACAAAAGTTACTATTTCCCCTTTTTTACTAAAGTACATTAACATTAAAAAGAACAAGTTTTACTATATAAACCTAACTATATTATTAGATTGCGCATAATCATATTTTATTTAAACGTCCTTACCCATAACTGTTTTTCTACTGTTTTCTTTAGCCCGTTTAGTTGCATCAACAATTAATTGTTTAACTTTTTCATCTAAACGATCAATAAAATCTGCAGAAATATTGTCTACTCCTAAATCCAAATCTTTAATAATTTCTTTAATTTGTGTCCTTACAGTAAGCATGTATTAAGATAATTATATTTTATATTTAAACTTTGTTATTATAAAACTTAAAATTTAGTTATAATTAACAAAATTTATAAAATAACCATTATTTCATAAGAATATGAAATATATACATTTAGGTAGCGGAGATTACTTAGTAACAGTGGACCCAAGTAAAATCGAAAAAGTTATAGAAGTTATGGCAGAAAAATCTTACCAAACTGCAACTTTAAAACGGGATTTTATGTCTCAAGATGGATTAATATTAGAAGATTTTATCACATATTCTAGTGATCGGGAAAAAATCACAGGATTAAATATGGGTTTAATTAACCAACGTCAATGCTATACTAGATTACAAAAAATGTTTGGTACTGAAGAGTTCATTTTTCGTGGTCAATATTTTGAAAAAAGTGGTCGTGACCCAGAAACATTTCTAGAAAGTGTTGTAAAAGAGATAGAAAATAATAAATAAGATTTCTTTTTTCTTTACTTTTATGACTGACTGTATCTTTTGTAAAATAACAAAGAAAGAAATCCCAAGCAATAAGATTTACGAAGATAACGATTTTCTAGCTTTTTTAGATGTCTATCCGCACGCTAAGGGACATACTGTAATAATCCCAAAAGAACATGTAAACTTAATTTCTGAATTAGATGACGAGAAAAGTAAAAATATGATGCTTATTGTCAAAAAAGTAATGAACATTATCAAAAAAAAACTTAACCCGGATGGTTTTAATGTTGGTTGGAATTCTGGAGAAACAGCAGGACAAGTTGTACCTCATTTGCACATTCATATAATTCCCAGATATTCCGGTGATGGTGGTGGAAGTATCCATTCTATTATTAAAAATCCTGGAGATTTATCAGTTGAAGAAGTAGCTAAGTTGTTTAATTAAAATGATTAATAATAATTCTTTAGAAAAAAAATTTTCTGAACATTATTTTATTCAAGGGTTAGGCGATGGTATAATTATTGGTTTTGATTTTGTGGGTTCATTATATGCGAAAATTGCACAACAATCAGATTTAACCAGAGGTGGAATCAGTCTTCAAAGAAATTATGATCATTCTATAGGTTATAATCTATCTAAAAGCATTGGTTTTTCATTAGGAATAACAACAAATTTTATTGCAAATGGCTTACCACAAGTTGCAATGGCGATTGCTAATTTAGAATACATTTTATCTTCTAATCCTAAAAAAGAGAATTAATGCATAATAATTAAATAAATCAACTTCTTTCAACTAATAAATTGAGTTCTTTAGCAGAAAAAACAAAATCTAGTTTTTACCAGTTTAAACATCACACGTTAGAAGATATTGTAGGAATAGTTGAGAGTAATATCCTTAGTTATGGGGAAGGTACGGAAATTATTATTGAGTTATTAAGTAACAGATATCCTGGGGTAGTAAATTATAATGATGTAGAAGAATTTCTTCACAATAATTCTCATGATTATAAAGATCAATTCTATATGACTTTTGATTTTGGTAAAGCTTTAGAGAAATTAGTTTGATTTTTCCAAAATATTTATATAGGGCCTTTATTCTTTTGAGATTAAATGGCGAAGTAGCTTAACCTGGTTATAGCGCCACATGCTTTTATTAGCAGGCGATGCTCATATGTGTTTGAGCTATGAGAACTTAGGTTCAATGACTAACACACATTATAACTGAGTTACGTGGAGGTTGGGGGCTCAAATATCTTTCAAGGAAACAATCTTGAGGATTTGAGTGTCCCCCCTTCGCCATTTTTTTTAACCCACTACCCACTGGTCAAGTGCGGACAAAATATATAAAGCATTTTCTTATTTCTATTTAATAAACTCCAAGCTTTTGAATAAATGTAAAACTTGAAGGTGATTAAAAAATGGATAATATAAAGAATAAACGCAAATTTATTGATGTGCAAAAATCTAAATTCCTAAAAGACATTCCTTCTATGATGCTAAGAAGTGCTTTATGTGGTTTTCTTGCAGGAGATGGTAGTGTTCAGGTTAGAAAAGTAAAAACATATTATGTCCATCAAATTGACTTTTTTCCCGATGATGAATTAATGTTAATGACATATTACAATCAAGTAAGAAAGTTGTATGACAAAGAACCTTCAGTGAGAATCCGAGATAATGTTTATCATGTGAGAATGACTTCTCGTGCGATTGTAGAAGACTTATTGGAAAATGCTCAATTTGGAATAAAAGAATGGTCCGTTCCTTATGATTTATTTTCAATTCAAGGAGCAAAAGAAGTATGGTTAAAGGCATTTTTTTCAGCAGAAGCATATGTTGGTGACAACGTCATTAGAATTCAGACTGTTAATGAAAAAGGGATGTTACAAATTTCCAAAATGTTATTTGATCTTGGTATTGATAATAGAATTTATAATTATCAACCAAAGAATAAAAATTGGTCATTAGTAACGATTGTAAGCATTAATAAGAAAGAAGCTAGAAAAAAATTTTTTGAGAAAATTGGTTTTTGGCATTCTAAAAAAACTAAATCTCTAAAAAAATCACTAAATTTATAAATGGGCGTATTAACACCAAAAATTAAGCCAACGTGGCACAATCTGGTACTGCGCAATCTAAATTATAACATGATTTGGGCGTTAGCCTGGAATACAGGATTGTATCAGCGAGCTTGTTTCCTCACGGATTTCCCGGTTCAAATATCCCTCAGGGAGTCTACAAATCTTCCTGAAGATTTGAAAGTCCGGGCGTTGGCGCTTTACTCTTCTGACGCACTTCCACAAATACGGATACGCGTCAAAAAATTGGTTCAAATATAATAAATCTTATATAATCCACTAATTTACCTATGTGTAATGAAAAAAGGGATGGATATACTTTTAATAATTTTAATACTTAGCTTGATTATCTTTCTAACTGCCTGTGATAATTTGGTAGGAGAAGCATCCAGGCAAAAAATTCTTCCCGCTTACCAAGAAAAATGTTCTGATTCTGATGGGGGGATAAATCTAGAAGAGAAAGGTACCACCAAAGGCTTGATGTTAATTAGAGATGGAAGTAAAACGCCAACAGCGAAAACCGATGAATGTAAAGATAACCAATTAGTTGAGTATTATTGTAGTAGAGGTTTAATTAGCAGCAAGATTGAAACCTGTCCTGAAAACTATCTTTGTAAAAGAGGAAGTTGTGTATCTGATCATTGTTCTGACGGGATTTATAATTTTGGAGAAGAAGGTTTAGATTGTGGTTGGACTTGTCCTAATGAATGTGTGTTTACAGAAAAATCCGGGGTGTTAATAGAAGATGAAACTTGGTTAGGGAATGTTTATGTTAATGATTATGTTAAAGTTCTAGAAGGCGTTACTTTGACAATCCTACCTGGAACGATTGTTAAGTTTAAACATAGTAGAGATTATAAAACATTTGACAGAGGAAACTTAGTGGTCGACGGTGGTAATATTCAAGCGATTGGAACTCCAGATGAAATGATTTGGTTTACTTCTGATGCACCTGATCCAATTAATGGAGATTGGGGTGGCATTACTTTGGAAAATAATATGGTCTCAAAGTTTGATTATGTAGTAGTTGAATATGGAGAAATGGGGATTGAACAATTTGATTCTACAGTGCCCGTAACAAATTCCATTGTAAGATGGTCAAACGCTGAAGGATTATATGCAGAAAGGTCTTCACCAACTTTTCGAAACAATATACTTTATTCTAATGCATACCACGAAATTGCGTTGGAACAGCATAATAAGAATGTCATAATTGAAGATAACATTTTTCATGATGGTATAGGAGCAGTACATAATCAAAAAACTGAAACTCATATTGAAGGTAACTATTTTTATAATTATGAATGGGACGTTATTACTGGAGGAATTGATGCTGAAATTGAGATAATTGGAAATAAATTTGAAGATATTTCTTCTGATTCACCAAACTGGGTTTATGATTCAGTTGAAGCTGTTGAAGGCATAATAATACAACTTCAAGGAGGTGCGATAGCTTTTATTCAAGGTAATGATTTTGGTGACAGTAGTGTTTCAGTACCTAACTTAAACTTTGAAGATATGAAGAATTTTGAATTAGGTTACATTCCTGGAGATCCTGAAGATCAGTATCCTTATATTTATGATGAAGAAGATGAAACTAGAAAAGTTATTAGTAAAATTGGTGAAGGTTTAGGGTTTGGCTGGACTTTAGAATCTGTTGAGGGTTATTTGTACAGATTTATAGGTAGTGGTGGAGAAAGTGGAGAGTATATGGATTTCATTGAGATTAACCCAGAGACTGGAGAGTATACTAATTATGGTTATTATGAAGAGATTATTAACCCAAGGGGATTAACTTGGGATGGAGAGTATTTTTATGCAAATGATGCTAGTAATTTAAAGATATTTAAATTTAGAATTGAAGATGACAATTTAATCATTTATGATTCATTTGATGTTCCCCATAAAGACTCAGAAGTTGGAACAAATGGGTTAACTACCAATGGTGAATTTTTATACCTTCGTTCTCCACAAGAAACTGTGTACAAACTTACCAAAAATGGAGAATTAGTTGATGAATTAGATATTCCTGGTGTTAGTCTAGTTTGGACAGGAGAACATTTTTGGACTGTCGGTGGTTGTGGAAAAGATATCTGTAAATTTGATGAATATGGAAATTTAATTGGTGAGATTTATCCTGCAGCAAATGGAGCTTTGGGGATTACTTGGGATGGAGAATACTTATGGACCCTTCAGAGAACTTGTGAAACATGGAATGATCCTAAGATTTATAAGATTGAAATATTAAATGATTCCTTATCAGAACCAGAAGACCCACCCCCAATTATTGAAGGATGCTTCTTTGATACATCATTGGAATGTTTGTCCTACCAAATAAATAACAATGCCCTTATTTTTAATATCAAGAATACTAATTCTCCTTTAACTATTATCCAAGTCAATCAGTATTTCATGGATGAAGTAAGTGGCCAAGCTGCGGATTGTCCAGCTTTATCAAGCTTAAGTATTCAGATAAACAAAGATGAAGAAGTGGAAATAAATATGCCTTGCCAAATCTTAAACAATTATGTGGGATTAGAAATTGAAACTTGGGTCCAAATAGTTGCTGAGCAAAATGGAGAAGAAAAAATAATTGATGGTACTATTGTAGGAGTTGTTGGAGAAAACTAACTTCTCAAAGCCACCAAAAACGGCACCCACAAATACTGGCTGATTAACAGGATTATTAAAACTGCTACAATTACCCAAAACCACCATTTTCTAACCATCAAATTCCAATCAACCGGGATTTCTTCTACTTTCTTAATTTTCCTTATAATCAATTCAACAACTCCAGCATAGACATAATACTGTAACAACATCGAAGGTATGTCAAATAGATTTCTAGTAAACCCACGTAATAACAATGTCCCTAATAAACTTCCTTCTCTAAACCTTAACACATTGCTATCAAAAAAAGGTACTTGCGAAGCAATACTTATCCCAGCAAATAATGCTAATAATGTTAATTTAAAAGCAGTTGGTTTTAAGAATTCGTTAACTTGTCTTATTAAACACAGGCCACAAGATATTAAATATGCTACAATTAACATCCCAAATAATACATAAACATGCAAGTTTGAATATATTCCAGTAGCAAAATCTCTAAATATTATCACAGATGGAATATAAAACAGTATCAAAAATAAGATTAATTTTTCTTTTGTAAAACCAAAAAATTCTTTCATTTCCATTTTTAAGTACCTCTTTTTTTCTTTAATTTTATTAAATCAACTTATAAGACGAGATTTAATTATCTACCATCCCTCCCCATTCTACAACTGTAAAACCAATTCTGTTGGGAGTTTTGATAAGTGGTTCTTTAATGTCAACATAATTCTCAACTGGTTTAAAGTAAAAATTAAGTCGAATGAGTGTATCTGGTTTTGGATTAATTAATAGACCCATGTTTTGTTCTAGAAATTTTTCTTCAAAAATCTTAATTTCATAATAATTTGATTTTGGTAATCTTTCTAACCAATATTCTTTAAATTGACTTTTCTCTTTTTCGTTTAATCCTAACTTTGGAAGATTATCATTAAACCAAACTTCTAAATCATTATATCTGAGTATCCAGCCAGTTTTTGGCAACTCCAATGAATTTAAATCTGCTTCATAAAAGAGGTAATCATATTGGTTATCAATTAATCCTTCTTTTGTTACAAAAACAGACCATTCGTCATTATAAGTTGGAATGGTTTCAGTTATTATACCATTAATGTTTAATTTTACTAAGATCGTAGAATCTTCTTCAGGGTATAAGTAGATTACTGGTTTTTCAAATGTTGCAGTGCTTGCAAATATAAAAAGGCTTCCTAAAACAACCATCAAAACCCCTATAACAATCAGAATCCACATTAATATTTTGTTCATGAAATGATTAGTTTTTATTTTTATTTAAATGTTCTCATAACTTTAAATGAAATTAAAGTTGTATTAAAACGCCTAGACACAGCATTGCACCATTTTGTAACGAATCCCATACTTTTCAGAAATGTCTCAGGAAGTGCACTGCAATGGTGATGTAGCGGGCGTTGGCGCTTTTTATTTTTATTTTAAGAATTATTAATTATCTTACTTGATAACTAGCATTAGAAGAAGGTCCACTCAAAACTTTATTGATATATTCTATCCTGCCTGGATCAGGTGCTTTACCTAAAACTTGTCTAATAGCCACATCTATATCTTGAGTTTTTTGATATTGTTGAGAAATTAAATCTGCAAGTCTTTCAGCTGTAACATTAAGACTTAATCTTTCATCATTTTCAGAAGTAATTTTATTTTTAGCACTTGTTGAAAATAGAATCTCAAAAATTTTTTTTTTCACAACATTTAGACCAATTCTTTTTGCAGTCTTCCTATCAAGTCCAAAAAATCCTACTGTTCCAGTATAATCATTTATTAGATCTTCTTTTGGAAATTCAAATCCTCTCGGTGCAGCTACCGCCGCTAATGTTCCCAGAGGTAATTCATATTGTTTTTCAAGATCAGTAAATAATTCCACTTGTGGTGGAAGCCACCGATAATCTTCTTGTACTTCTTCCCAATGTGTTGCCAGATATTCTTCATCAGTACAAAAAAGATAGATGTCTTTTGTTGTCTGTTGAAGTAAGTAAAAAGAACCGCCACAAAAATCGGATGCTTTATCATCATCAGAACATACTTCAAATTGCCATCCGCCCATTCCCACAGGAATCATGGTCTCCCCTTCACATTCGTCATATTTTTCCTGACTTTCAAACACAACTGTTGGATCTCGTAATCGATAAGGTTCTAAATCATTTGGAGGCTGCGAATCTGAACATGTTTCTTCAACTTGAACTGGTTTATCTTCTATTTCAGTTCCTCCGCCAAACATTAATGTACTTACCAAAGTACAAAGAGTAATAATTCCAGTCATATGCTTAAAAAGAGAATTCTCTTTATAAATGTTCTGGTTGTTATTACTTGATAATGACAAGTGAGGTAGTTATCTCTAAGAATCAGTAATCTTTAGTGACTTCATAGAAATATTTTGCCCGGCCAGGAAATTTAACAATTTCTTCTAAGACAGTATCTGCACCGTCTTTAAGCACTTCTTTAGTTTTCTCAGCAACTTCTTTACCGGTTTTGCCTAAAACTTCTTCTTCACAAATATAATGATGGGCCGCGTAACAAATAAAAAGTCCTACGGTTGCGTATAAAGCCCCTTTTAATATTACCATATATTAACTAAAATATTTTATTTACTAATAAACTCACGTAGTATACTAAACTGCAACAAATTATTGAAAAAAAACGTTACTTGTAATCAAAAAGATAAAAGTTTATTAACTTTCTTTCATTATTAAAAAATAATGTTAAAAAAACTTCTTGCTGGAGCAACATTTCTAGCAGTAACTTTATCTTCATGTTATTCTCCTCTATATCAAAAGTATAAAAGTAACATCATGAATTATAATACTTGTTATCTAGCAGAAGATGCATACCAAGACCATGCAGTAAAAGATGATATCCTACCAGATTTTTGGAAAATTAGAGCAAACTTAGCGGAATGTTATTTAGATTCTGCCTGGTTAGAATTATCTGCAATGAATGATAGTAATAACAATTATATTTCAATTGATCAAGATTGTGAGAATTCAAGAAGGAACTTACTTTCAATTCCAGAAAAACATCAACAAAGACAAGAAATTTCTGATTTAATTGAAAGATATTATTTTATTTGCAATACCATTTTAGAAAACAAGAAAAATCAATCAAAAATGGATTAAGATTTAATTGGTTGATTAATTTTTAAGCTGTAAATAAAGTGTTATCCTTTATTTACAACAAAAAAAATTAAGAACCAGAAAGTAGACCTTTACCAGGAGAAGTTCCATATTTAAATTATTAATCACGTTTTAAATTTTCTACTAACTCTTTAGTCCTTATCATATCTACGTTTCTAAGCAAGTCTAAATATTTTTTACCCAGTTCCATGCTCGGTTCACAATCTGAATGGCAAGGGAAATGAGAAATAATTACCAAATCTTGATCTCTTTTACTAATGTTAGTAAAAAGGTTTGTTGGTAAATGAACCGGGTTAGGAGTTTTTTGGTTAAAATTCTTAAGGAAAAATTTAACACAACATTTTGGATAACCTAACAAGATTCCCAAATCATGCTCATTTCCAACAAGTTCATAATAGGCAGCTAGCCAAGCTTTCTGTTCATCTTTTGATAAATATACAAAAAACATCCCTGGCCGTTTATCAGTTTCTTTAATCCTGATTCCTTTATTTGAATAACTTGCTTCTCCTGCAAGTAAAACTTTAAATTTTGATTTTATTAAAAATAAATCATGTTCTTGACAAAACCTTTCTACAGCAAGTAATTCTTCATCATAAAAACCTTGCCTAACAACTTCTTTAGCATCGTTTAGTAGAAGGACCATCTCTTGTGCTTTAGTTTTACTACCAAACTTCATGGAAAGTTTTTTTATCATTAATATGAATAGAGAGAGAATGAGTTTATAATCTTTTTCAATCTAAAAACTAAATTGGTCAAGATCTACGTTTAAAAGTTTATTCACCAATCCTAAATAAACGTCCCAAACGTTCTTTCCAGTTTGGACTAACTTATGAACAAAATTAAAAGCAACATTATGCAGGCCATTATCAGCAGGATTTTCAGTAATTATTGCTTCTCCTAAATTAGCAATATCGTTTTCTTTGATAATTCTCATCCATTCTAATGAAAATGCGTATGCTTTAGCTTCTTCGTCATGCGGATTGTCAAGTGTTTCTGTTAAAACGTGACCTAACTCATGACCAATAGTCAACATTACTCTAGCAAGAGAATCGTTAAGAATAAATATTTCTGATAATAAACCTTGGTTCATCCTGTTAATTGATAATCCAATAGTTCCTGGAGATGTAGTTAGTTTACTAAATTTTTTCTTATTAACTACACTAACTTTAATGTTATCTGGAAAAGGCTTGTCAAACATTTTTTCAAAAGCCTCTTCAACATATTCTTGTACATCTTCAGCTTCACCAACAAATTTACTACCTTTGCCAGGTTTAAGAAAACTTTCTGGGTGAAAATGATAATTTTGTTCAACTTTTATAATGTTATAATTATGGTTAGGGTCATAAACTTGTGATGTTAAAAACTCTGTGCTACTACTGTAAATAGGAGCAGGAACAAACATATCATCGTGCATCGGAGATGAGGTTGAATAAAAAGTATTACCACTAGAAGAGTATTGGTGAGTATCATTACCAGAATAAGAAGGAGAGCTAGCAATGTATTCCAATTGGCTACCTCCGCCACTACAATATCCTCCACCACATTGAGACGTTTGGTACATAGTATTTAGCAGATATTTTACAAGAATATAAGTGTATAGATTAAAAGTGAGACATTAAAGTCATCATTATTTTTGTACAACATTCAACTTTTCAAAGAAATCATTTAAATAGTTAATTATATTTATCAAATTGTGGAAAAAATACTTTTTATTTGTAAAGGAAATGTTGCAAGAAGCCAAATGGCAGAGGCTTATTATAACAATTTTACTAAAACAAAAAATGCTTCCAGCGCTGGAACATTAGATTTCACTCCAAAAAAGTATGGTACTCCAATAAAAGAAGTTATTCAAGTTATGAAAGAAGAAAAAATTGACCTCTCTGAACATTTTGTTAAAACTATTACAGAAGAAATGATTAACAACAATGATCAAATTTTTGTTCTATGTAAAAAAGAAGAATGTCCATCATTTTTAAAAAATTCTAAAAAAGTCATTTACTGGGATGTTAAAGATCCTTTTGAAACAAAATTAGAAAATTTTAGAAGAATTAGGGATTTAATCAAAAAAAAAGTATTATTAATCACTTCACCAAATTAATTTTTCTGCCTTTCTTAAACCCGTTAATACTTTTAATAGTAGTTTCTATAATTCGCATCAAAGCTTCATTAGTATTAAACGCATTATGCGGAGTTACAATAACATTTTTCATTTTAAGTAAAACGTGATTCTCAACAATTTTGTGCAAATCGCATCGACCGCCAAACTCTTTCTTCAACAATTGCGTTTCTTCAATAATTTCACATTCATCTTCTAAAACGTCAAGTCCCGCGCCAGCAATTTGTTTTTTCTTTAAAGCTCTAACTAACGCTTTCGTATCAACAACCCCACCACGCGAAGTATTGATCAACAAAGCACTTTTTTTCATTAAAGCTAACTTATCTTTATTCATTAAATGATGAGTGTGTTTGTTGTAAGGGACATGTAACGTTACGATATCAGAATCTTTCAGCAATTTATCTATACTAGCATATTTAAAACCCATTTTTTTGGCATATTTTTTATCTTGATACAAATCAAACACCAAAACTTTCATTTCAAATCCGAGTGCCATTCGAATAACGTGTTTACCAATGTTTCCGCCACCAACAACACCAAGAGTTTTGTCCATTAAATCAAAACCTCTTAATCCATCAAGTCTAAAACTACCAATTTTTGTTCTGTTAACGCAATCAACAATTTTTCTACTTAAAGCCAGGATTAAAGCAAATGTATGTTCAGCAACAGTATTTTCACCATAAGTGGGTACGTTACAAACAGCAATTTTTCTTCTTTTACATTCTTCTAAGTCAATATGATCAAAACCAGTACTCATGGTAGAGATTAATTTTAGTTTAGGAAGTTTGTTTAAAACATTTTTATTAATCTCAGAATGAACAAAAACAGTTAATGCATCTAAATCTTTATACTTGTTAGCTTTCCTTAACGTTAATCTTTTTTTTGAAAAGTAAAGTTTATCCTTAGGGAAAGATTTCTTTAAAATGTCCTTTTCCCAGGGTTCAATTTCAAAAAATCCGATTTTCATTTTTGTTCCTGAAGTAATGTTGGTTCAACAACTTCTTCTTGACAACCAACTAAAAAAAGAAATGAAAATACAAATATTAAAACTAAAATAATCTCTTTAAATTTCAACATTTACACCTCTTTTTTGTTAGTTAATCTTTATTTTACAATAACTTTCATTGATTGAGTAGTGAAAATTCCACCGACAACTGTACAAGACATTGCTTCATCAAATTTCCATGAATACGATTCTTCATAATGAAAAATTTTACTTCTTAAATCTCGACATTTATTAATACCAATTAATAAAGCAGTTTTTGCTTTACCGGTACGTAAATTTACAAAATTAACGGTATCACCAACAGAAATGGTAATGTCGTCAACCTCAAAACCAGTATCATCTAATTTAACAGTATGAGTTTTTGGGCCTGCTTTTTTAACAACTTTCTTTGCAACTTTTTTTACAACCGGTTCAACTTTAGCTTCAGTTACAGCATTCCCAGTAAGAACTTCATCACTAACAGGATCTTTTTCTTCTTCTGTTTCTTTTTCTTCTAGTTCTTCTGTTTCTTTAGTTTCTTTTACTTCAACAACTTCTTCCGGGCCATCATCTCCAAACCAACCAGAAACTTTCATAAAAACAGAAATGAATGCAAACTTAACTTTGTTTTTGAATCCAACTGCCTCATAAGAAATTGTACCCTGACTATACGCTAATTTAAGTGTTGATGCAGGATCTGAAGAAGATTCAATATCTTTAACAACTTTTTCAGTAGTATAAACGTTTAATGAAGGTTCATCAACACCGCCAGCAACTAAACCTTTAAATTTATCATTTTCTGTTATTAAACCAACGATAAGAACAGTGCCATCGTTCATTTTAAAATTCACATTAATTTTTTCATCGCCAAAAATTTTGTTTAATGGTGAAGGAATAACTTTACCTTCCAATTCTTTATTTAACGCATCAATACTACCATCAATTTCATTAGCAGCAAAAACAGTTGTACTTAACAATAAGCTTAATGTTAGTAAAATTAAAATAATTCTTTTCATTTTTTCATACCTCATTAATAATTATAGGTATAAATAAATAAGAAGTAATATTAAAGCTTTTCGTATAAATTAAGCTACCTAAATAACGAGTGACTATTTTCTACATTTAACTTTTAAGCTGAGCATGGCGACAAACGCCATAATAGGCGAAGCGCAGTAGGCCGATTGTTCTGGTAGCTTAATTCATAATGACTTTTCCTTATCAGAAGCTCAAAATTACGTTTATAAGTATTATGGAACAATTTCACTACTCCAAAATACTAAAATGACCGAAACATTTAAATATGAATGTCTATTCTCAAGTAGTAAACATCTATCACCTCTTTTTCCCCAGCAAGCCTTTTCGGAGGTTTGCCAGGGGTTTTATAATTTCTTACTAATTTTACGCTTAATATGCAAATATTAAGCTTATATTGAATAACAATAATACTTTTAAACTATATGACCCAAATATATTTTGAATGGTTTGTATTGAAAAAATTTATAGTGTTTCTGCTCTGGTTGGAAATGGAGCTTGTAATGCAAAATGTGATTTCTGTGCTGGAGAATATTTAAGACCAGAAGCAAAAGAGAATAAACTTTATGATAAAAATCTTGAAGCGGCAATTAAATTATCTGCTCGCTACGGAGGGTGGTCACTTTCCTTAACTTCTAGTGGAGAACCTACTTGTGATCCTGATGCTTTAACTAAAGCTTTAGAGATATACCAAAAATGTGAACAGCAAGGCGCATATTTTCCTAACGTAAATCTTTTTACTAACGGAATTCTTTTTGGTGATTCAGTTTTTTGTAATAAATATTTAGATACTTGGAAAGAATTAGGATTAACTAACATTGCAGTATCAATTCATGCAGTTGATGAAAAAGAAAACGCTAAAGTTTATGGAGTTAAAGATTATCCCCAATTAGAAAGAATTGTTAATAATATTGAAGAACATGGCTTAGGAGTAAGAGCAACATTATTACTTAGAAAAAATGGAATTGATAACTCTAAAAATTATGAAAAAGCAGTGAAAGATCTAATTGATAAAGGAATTGATAATATTACATCTTGGCCTGTAGGTAACCCAAATGGAACCAGAACAAAAGATACTCCTTCCCGATTAGGTTTATTAGGAATCAGAACTTGGTTACGTCTTAATTCAAAGATGTGTCATGGTCATGTTTGGGGTGGAGGAGTTTTTGATTATAAAGGAAACATTCTTAGATATACTGATTACGTTACGAAACATAACAGAAAAAAGATTTTGTCAGACAATTAGTTGTTTTTCAAGATGGAACCGTTGCCTATTCTTGGATAAAAGAAGGTGCTTTATGTCTGAAGTAATCTTTCAAATCTTTGGTGTCACAATTAACTTTACTTCTTTCTGACAAATTTCAATCTTGGCGGTTTCTCGAATTCGTGATTAACGATTAAAATAATAATCACCAACAATATTCCAATTACAAGTCCAGCAATAAAAAAAAGCCATTGATTAATTTTAGAATTACTAATATTAAACTTTGAAGCATTAGAATTAACATTTTCAAAAAATTCTTTTTCTTCAGGGAAATATATTCCTAAATCGCTAATTTCTAAAGCATATTCAAGATAAATTAAAGCTGATGCCGGTTCTTGATCTTTTAATGATAAAGCATACTGGTAATGTGAATAACCCAAAATTGGAAAAATGTTTTCTTTACTATTTTCAAAGATAACTTTCTCAACAGCTTTACTTTTACTTTCAATATATTCAGGGAATGTTTCGTCAGTTAACCCTAACGAACTTAAAACTGCATTAGCACTAGCTTTTGCTTGCGATGCTTTAATTAAACAAAGTTCCATCTCCCGAATAGCAAACGATGCTTCAGCAATGTCAATTTTTTCTTGAATATCGGAGATGATAATTGGAGGTAAAAATAAATTTGCGTACTGATAACGTTCTTTTGCTTCAGAAATTTTTTGCTGGCATGAATCTGCAAGGACCTTCTGATTAAATGAATATTTTTTTCCTGGCATTGAAAAAAACTTTTTCCATGATAAAGCAGAAAAGTACCTCTCTTCTGCATAAGCAAGGGTTGAATACAAATCTTCTGGAAGAGTTACTTTATTTTCTTTAACTTTTTTTAACTGCTGTTCAACGTCGTTCAACCTTTCTTTAACTACCATTAAAGTTTGTAAATCAGAAATAGTTTCAATTTTTTCAGATTTCAATTCTTTTTGTAAGTTACGAATTTTACTTTCCAATACAGAAAAAAGACTATTTATTACTTCCAAAGAAGGTTCTTGCTGTTGATAATAATAATCTTTAAGTTTAATATTATTACCAAAACAAAAACTTGCCGCAGAATAATAATCGCCAACTTTAGTTGCATTTTCAGCTTTTTCATTTTTTTCTAATGATGAATCTTTAATTGTTTGATTAAAATAAACATTATTGTTATCAAACTCTTGTTCAATTTTTTCCGATCTCTCGCATAATAATTCTTTCAAACTTTTCATAATTTCTTGATACTGTAAATTTTCTTCAACTTCCATATCTTTAGCACGAAGATTTCTACCAGTAAGTTCAAAAATTAAATCGTCAAGGTCCATCGCTTCAACAACTTCTAAACTCAAATTATTTTTTCCATAATCTACTAAATCAAGTCCGTTTTTAGTTCCCTCATTAGTAATCTCAGTGTCATTACTGCCATTAACCAGAATTTCAGGGTTTAACATAATTGGAAACTCTTTCCTTGCTCCTTTAGCGATTAGAACTTTTTTTAACCCAATATTGGCAGCGGCTTCCAACTTTTCTTTTACTCCGCCAACTGGACCAACAATACCACCAGAATTAATTGTTCCGGTAATAGAAACTTTTTCATTATGGTCAAGGTCCAAAATTGCAATTGTTGTTAAAGCAGCAACTGCTGCTCCTGCAGAAGGGCCGCCTATAATACTTGAACGAGACTTAATTGTAAAAATGAAATCGTACTGGTCGCAATTTAATTTATAATAATTGCAAGCAATTTCTTTAGCAAACCGAGTAGAGATTTGTGTATCCATCTTCGTTAACGGATAAGTATCCAAGAAAACTCTACCTGAACCTTCCTTAAGTTCAAGGAATAAATCTGCATCACTGCCTGTATAATTGAACGGAACACCTTGCACTGCAAGAAGTTTAAGATGGTATGGTTCTGTATTAATAGCTAAGGCTGTGCTTGTTAGAATGATTAGCATTAATAAGTAAAATATTGCTTTTTTCATATCTTGCTCAAAGAACGAGGTTACTATTAAAGATTATTGTTTTGTAGATAGAGATTAAAGAAAGTTTTCTTTGTACCGAAACTAATATATAGCTAAATGATATCCTTTTAATTTAAATATTATAAAAAGCAGGTGATAATAATGGTTAAAAAATCTAAAAAAGTTTCAAAAAAGAAAAACACTTTACAACATGCACACAAAATACACTTAATTTATGGAGTAGCAATAATTGCAGTTTTATTAATACTTGTTTTTGCATTCGTTATTTATGGTACTGCTACTGGTGAAGCGTACAAAACAGCATCTCGAGCAAGAGCAGCTTATTATGGTGATAATACTGTAGAATCTAGTTCAAGCGAAACTTCAATCAGTTCACGAAAAGTTCAACCAAAAATCCCATTAATCAAAAATTTAGATGTAGCCAAGAATCAATTAGTAACTTTAGATTCAAAAGATATGCAAACTGTTTCTGAAATTAAACAGAAGTTTAAAAGTTTAGGTGGATTAGGAAAAGTTATGGTCAAAGAAGAAATATGCGATAAATGTGCAACTTGTTTCGAAAACGATGAAGGGATAAATTATTTGGTTGGTAGTCCCATTGTTGAAATTAAAAACGCTCAAGTTATTGGTACTGGCCAAGACCTATGTATTCCTGGTAGTGGTAGTAGCGGTGCAATGTATAAAGAATATTATTGCGAAAACGGAAAAATGACGATGAAGATGGGCAAATGTGCAGATACCGGTGCAGGAACAAGTTGTAATGCTGAAAAAACTGCCTGTGCCCCAGAATGTACTACAAAAACTGATTGCGGGATGTATGAAGTTTGTATTACTAATCAATGTGCTAACATTTATACTGATTTAAAATGTAACGGTGGAAACGTTATCGAGCCAGGAGCACCAATAACTGTTGATAATACTGTCCGAGGAGAAGTAACCTTAACTTTTGGTGGCTATCAATTAACTAAAAACGATGTTAAAAGTCTTAGTGCATATTATAATATGCAAGTAACCAAGTTTGACTATCCATTCAAAGATACATGTGTTGATGGCCAAATCTCTGAGTTATTATGTAGTAATTATTGGGGCAAAGCTTTTATCAAACAGAATTTAAATAAAGATTTACCATACAATTCGGGGATGTTTGTTTTAGATGAGAAATATAACTGTCCTGATGGAACTTCTTGCTTTGAAGGTACATGTAAAAGTTCTTTAGCATCTACAATAAGTAAAATACCTAAAATCAATAAAAATGTTCCAATAATGATTAAATAATTTTTTATTTTTTTATTTTTCATCATGGTAAAGAAAAGAAGAAAAAAGAAACTGAAATTAGGATTAGCTTTAGGTGGTGGTTCAGCAAGAGGATTATCGCATATTGGAGTTTTAAAAGCTTTACATAAACATAGAATTTATCCAGATTACATTGCTGGAACTTCTATGGGTGCTGTTATTGGAGCTTTATATTCCGCCGACCATACGCCAGAAGAAATTGAAGAGATAGCTAAATCTACCAAATGGAAAAAAATTGTCGATTTTAAAATACCTAAAGCAGGTTTCATTGAAGGTGATTTAGTAGAAAACAAAATTAAAAAGTTAATTAATAACAAAAAATTTTCAGATTTAAGTATTCCTTTAAGGGTTGTTGCATATAACATGGACAAACACGAAGAAGCAATATTTTCTACTGGAAATGTTTCTAAAGCTATTCGAGCATCAATATCCATTCCCGGAATTTTTACTCCAACTAGAATTAGTGGACATAACTATATTGATGGCGGTGTTATTAATCCCACCCCTTTTGAAGTAGTTAAAGAAATGGGGGCAGATGTAGTTATTGCGGTTGATTTATTTTCTCAAAGAAAAAGAAAAGTTGAAGGGCCGGTTGCAAAAGAAAGTAATTTTATGATGGAATTAAAAGAAAAATTTATTTTTCAAGAATTGCTCAATATTAAAAATTACCTTATTCCAACGCGATGGCCAAGATTTATTAAAAAAATTTTATACTGGATCTTTGACAAATTACTTTATCCAGCAAGAATATTAAAAATGATTGCAGGTAAAGAAATGTTTCCAATTGTAGAAATTATGAACGAAACTATGGGGGTCCTCATTAGCAATTTAGCTCAAGAAAAAATAAAATCCAACAAAATTGATGTTAGGGTAATTCCTCATTTTAAAGGATTAGGTTGGGCAGACCTTAACCGCGTAAATGAATTTGTAAAAGTTGGTGAAAAAGCAATGGAACTGAAAATTCCAAAGTTGAAGAAAAAGTTAAAAATTAATTAGTTTTCTTTTAATTTAATTCGGTCCATATTATCGTACTTTATATGAACTTTTTTACCAGTATTAACTTCTTGCATAAAAATATCTTTCTTTAAAGAAACAATTTTGTATTCTTCCCCGTCATAAATCACAATATCTTTCTTTTTGAAAGGCACTCCCCTAAAAAGAACAGTTACCCGATACACTTCTCGATCTTTTTTTACGCCCCACAAACTAGCGGTTTCTTTATTATTCCCACCAAACCGTTCTTTTAATCTTTTTCCCAACGCTCTTGTTAAAGAATTATTAGAAAGGTAATAATCAGTACCGTTTTTTACTTTCACTGTTTTAGCAACTTTTAACTTTACCCGATGAATTTCATCTTCTGCATAATCAATTACTTTTTGGGAAACATCTCTAAGTTGAAGTATCGCTTCAAAGTACATGGAATGTTGTTGTTCAGGATTATGTGCCATTTTATATAGAAAAAGGGTTGGTTATTTTAAACTTAACTGCACAACTGTACTTGGTTCATGTTCTTCAGTAATCTTATAACCGGTTAATTCCGCCAGTTCTTTTGAGAAATCTTTAACTTCTTGCCATTCAGGGACGTTCTCTTCTTTTAATCGTTTCCGAGAATAGCCAAGAAAACCGTATCCTTTAATTTCGATATGAGTTGGTTTCATCATTTCAATATATTTGACAAATTCTCTAGTTTTGTCCATATTGAAATTCTTTACAGCAGTAATTCGCAGAATTGTTTTTGTGTTGTCTTTAACGGTTGATAAATACTTCAAACTCTCTTCAATCTTGTTCCATGTTTCTGGGTCTACTGGATTATTAAATTTCTGATAAGAATCTTGATCAAACGCTTCTAAAGACAAATAAAGATTAGTCGGGAAATGTTTACTTTCAGTTCCAAACTTTTTAATCATTGAGGGAACCGTACCATTAGTTACTAAAAAAACTGTTCTGAAATTAAAATCGTCAAAGAATGAATCTATCAACAAATGTAATTTCGGATACAAGCAAGGTTCTCCAGTAAGAGAAATAGCAGCATGGTCCGGATTTAAATAATTTTCAAACTTTTTTAAATCCACATTCTCGTTACCTTTGAAACCCATCATTAACTTTTTTCTGGCTTCAATACAACCTTGAATGATTTCTTTAGGATCATCAACTTCCCCTTCCCAGGAAGAAGAAAAAACAGAAGTGTCTCGCCAGCAATGTAAACATCTTTGATTACAGGTAATTGCGGGAGACATTTCTAAGCAGTTTCCGCAATGGATATCATAAAAATGTTCTTTGTAACAAACTTTATTCTTCTCTCGAACACATTCCTTTGTCCAGAAACATATTTTTACCGCCGAATGGTTTCCTACCAATCTGTACTGCTGTTTATACAAGCGTTCTTTTTGTTGTTCTGTAAGCATAAAGATACATTTTTAGAAGTAGTTTAAAAAAGTTACTTAAATTATTCCTTGATCATTTCTTTTATTTCTTCTTAAGCGATCATGACCATGAGGGATATTTATCTTAATTAGCTTATTTTCATTAATGTAATCTTTTGTCAAAATTTCATTAGGATTTTCTCCCCTTTCAATTGCTTTTGCCGCTTCTGCCATAATAAAATTTACCCAAATATGTTGAGTTTTATGTCTTAAACTCCCCATTTTTTTAATCCCTCTTGGATCCGCGTTGGTGATTACCACATCATTTATTGCAGGAGATAATAAAACGTCAATTGAACCGCCAGCAAAATTTGTCCTTGTTGAATAAATTGCAACTTTTCTAGGAATTCCTTTAATTCTTGGGTCTCTAACAATACCTTCAACTTTCATCCCCATTAAAGCTTCAGTATTTTTTCGCATTGTCCCTCCACTTCTAATAACATCATCAAGAATAATTACATCTTTACCCTCAATTCCTTCTTCTTCATTTAAATTATAAGAATCCTCTAACACTAAAGTTTCAACATTACTTCCATCAGTCCCTCTAACTTTATGCATTTTAGCAAAAGCAGAATTAGTCAAACCTGAAGCTTTTCTAACGCCCTGAACAAATTCACCAGCATTAATGTCGGGAGCCATAAACAAAACGTTTTTACCGTTATCAGAAAGATCAAATCCTAAGTTCTGTTGACCATAATCTGAAACTAATAAACCTAACACGGGAGATAAATCAATATTATAAAAATCAAGATGATATCTTAACGTAGAATTCATCTCCTTTGATCTTCTTGCCATAACCTCCAATTCTTCATTAACACCATCACAAAGGTCTTTTGTTTCAATAGGACAATGATTATGAAGGGTAATTATTTTATCAACACCAGCAGTTGCATACTGCATTAACTGTAACTGTGATAATGGTGCCTGGCCGTCAAACTTTTCTTTTGCACCAGGTTTTTCCATCCTTGGATGGGGATGATGAACTCCTCGTTCTTGACAACTATGAGCGAGCGTATAAGCAAGCAAAACAACATTCTCTGCCCCATTATATTTTGCCGTCCAAGCAATAAATTCTGTCATTTTATCTAACGCCTGAATATCAAATTGGTTACTAAAAGTATGAGTAATATAAACTGTTCTTCCTTTAAGACCTTCACCCCACTTTAAACTACCATCAGAATTTTTGTAATTTCCTAGATAGTTCTCAAACTCAGTTTTTGCTAAACATCCTTTAGTAGTAAACGTTAACAAGTATTCGCCATCCATCCAAATACGGTGATCAATAATTTTTTTTGGCTGATTTGGTGATAATCCTAAATGGTCGGCTATCCTACTAGGTTCTTCTGGACCGTGTCTTGTAGAAACAACAATTCTTTCTTCGGGATTTAATTCTTTTTCACCCAAAGAGTAACTTGCTTGATGGTGTTTGTAAACCATAATTTCTAGAATTAATTACCCTTTTTTATATATTTCTAGTTATGAGAGTATACATTAATACTAATTTTACCATAAATCTTATATAAAAGATAACTTATTTGTGCTCTTATGACACTAACAAATAAAGATACAAAAATTTTAAAGATACTGGTAGAAAAGGAACTTGAAGAAATTAAGAAAGAAGGTAAGAAACTTATGATTGTTAACTCACCGTTTTTTAACAAAGTTGCTAGAGACGATGAAGATTTACCTTTTTTAAGTTCTGAAGTTAAATATGAACAATATTTAGAACAGCTTATCAAAAGATTATAAAAAAATGGCAAAAGACGAACAAGTACAACAGAAGTATATGCAATTCCAGATGATTCAACAGCAGTTGGAACAAATTTCACAACATTTAGAAATGCTTAACCAACAATTTTCAGAGTTGGACATTTCTATTGGTGCAGTTAAAGAACTTGAAAAAACTAAAGTAAATAATGAGCTATTAGCACCTATTGCTAATGGAATTTTCTTGAAAGCAGAACTTAAAGATAATCAAAAACTTATTGTTAACGTGGGTTCAAATACTACCGTTGAAAAAACTATCCCTGAAGTTGTTAAATTATTAGAAGATCAAAAAGAAGACTTAGGTAAAAGAATGGTAGAAGCTGATACATTATTGCAAGAAATGAGTGCGCAAGCAATGAAGTTGTACCAAGAAGTTGAAGAAGAGGTAAAGTAAATGTTCGGCAAACTTAAAGATAAGTTAAAAGGAGCGTTGAACGTTTTTTCTAAAAAAGCTGAAGAAGTTGCTGAAGAGAAAGAGATTGAACAAGAAGTTGAAGAACCGGTTGAAGAAATTTCTGAAGAGAAAGAAATAGTTGAGGAAAAAGAAAAAACTGAAGAACCTGTTGTTGAAGATAAAGAAGAAGTTTCTGCTCAAGATTTAATTGATAACGTTGATGAAGTAGAAGAACCTAAAAAAGAAGAAGTTATTGAAAAGGAAGAAAAGGAAGAAACTAAAGAGGAATCAGAACCAGTTGAAGAAGTTATTGAAGAGAGTGTAGAATCAAAAGATGAAGAAGAAGATATTTCTGAAGAAGAGCTTGAAAGAGCAGATCAACTTATTGAAGAAACTAATAAAGAAGAGAAAGTTGAAGAGGTTCCTACTAAGTTCACAGTAGGCAAAAATAAATTCGAACCAGATTTAGAAGAAATTAAAGATGTAAAAGAAGAGGAAGTAAAAGAAGATAAAATTGTTCCGTTACCAGAAGAACCTAAAGATGATAGAGAAATCCCTTCTGCGGAATCACTAATTGAAGAAACTAAAGAAAAGTATGCTGTTGAAGAATTACCTCAAGAAGAACAAGACAGAATTAAAGAGGCCGAGAGACAACCAACTGCAGAAGAATTATTAGAAGAAGTTGCTGAAGAATCAGAAGATTCTGAATCCTCGGACAAACCTGCGGAACCAGTAAAAGAAAAAAAGTTATTTGGCTTATTTAAGAAAAAAGAAAAGAAAGAAGAAGTTATTGAAGAAAAAAAGCCTGAAGTAAAAGAAGAACCAGAAGAAAAAATTATAGAAAAAGAAGAAAAACCTAGTGAAGAACTAAAAATCGAAGAGAAACCAGTAGAAGAAGAAAAGAAAGGGTTCTTTGGTAAAGTTAAACAATCATTGACAACAAAAACAATCTCTGCAGATAAGTTTGAAACTTTATTTTGGGAATTGGAAATAGCATTATTAGAGAGTAACGTTTCAGTGGAAGTTATTGAAAAAATTAAAATTGATCTTCAAGAAGAGTTAGTGGATAAGCCACTTCCAAGAGATGTACCAAGCAAAATTGAAGAAACTTTGAAAAAGACATTAACAGAAATTCTTACCTTTGACAAAATTGACATTTTGGAAAAAGCTAAAAATAAAAAACCGTTAGTAATTGCTTTCTTTGGAATTAACGGTTCAGGGAAAACAACTTCAATTGCCAAATTAGCTAATTACTTTAAAGAAAACAATTTGTCTGTAGTTCTTGCAGCGTGTGATACTTTTCGGGCAGCAGCAATTCAACAGTTAGAAGAACATGCTAACAAGTTAGAAGTAAAAATGATCAAACATGATTACGGTTCTGATGCAGCAGCAGTAGCTTTTGATGCTGTTAAATATGCTGAAAAGAACAATATTGATGTTGTATTAATTGATACTGCTGGACGATTACATAGTAACACTAATTTAATGGCAGAATTGGAAAAAATCATTAGAATTACAACTCCGGATTTAAAAGTTTTTATTGGCGAATCAATTACTGGAAATGATTGTATTGAACAAGCAAAGAAATTTAATGAACTGGTTGAGATGGATGGCGCAATCTTAACAAAGGCAGACATTGACGAAAAAGGTGGCGCTCCACTAAGTATCGCTTATACGATTAAAAAACCAATTTTATTTTTAGGGATGGGCCAAGAGTATAAAGATTTTGAAGCGTTTGATAAAGATTTAATTCTTAAAAGATTAGGGTTTTAGAAATTTTAACTAAAAACTGAAAATCGATAAAAAAATTCTTAAGTATCTTTATATATCACTAAATCAACTTTTTTTATGTGCGCAAGAAGATAATTACACTATGCGCTTTGTTGGCGTTAAGTATTGGAATTGGGAAGCCAGCTCAAAACCTCGCTAAAGAAGTTAGAGCTGGAGATGTTTATAGTTTAATTAACAAAGGAATAAAAAATAATTCTTTATATCTTACGGGAGAAATTTGTAATAACGGAAATTTAGAAGCAACCATAGAAATCCATCATAGTATTTGTTTAGAATATTATTGTCTTGCAGGAAATGTTCAAAAGATGGAAGCTCCAAAGCCAGGATATTGTCAAGAATATAAAAGTAAAATTACTCTCCGTGATAAAGAATGGACAAATCAAAAAGGATTAAAGTTATCAGTAAAAATTTATTCAGGAGATATTAGTGAAGAACATCAATATTCTCTTTAAACCCATTTAGTAGCAATCGTTGCTGGCCCTCTTCTTCCAACAATTGGCCCTTCGTCCCAGAACAAGTTAGCTTCTTTCATATTGTCTCGAATATGTCTTGCACACGAATAAGTTGCCAAAATTCCAGATTCTTTCAAAACCCTGTACATTTGTTTAAAAAGTTTTACTGTCCACATTTCTGGGGCGGTTTTCGGACTGAATGGATCAAAGAAAATTGCATCAAAATGATTTTCAGGAAGATTTTTTACTGATTCTTTTGCATCACCAAGAATAATTTTCACTGTAACATTTTTATGTTTAAATTCTAAATTTGTAGGTGTTAAATTTTTATAATGTTCAAAGAATTTTATTGCTGGGTTAACTTCTTGAATTTTTTCAACAATCTCGGGATCGTATTCCAAACCAACAACTTCAATCTCGCAATCAGGATTTTCTGCTAAAGCAACATCAACAGCCATTGCTGAATTATAACCCATACCAAAACAAACGTCAAGAATTTTTAATTTACCAGTTTTTGCTATCTCTTTAATTTTGCACGGTTCTGCATATTTTTTTAAAGCTTCTTCTACTGCCCCTGTATGAGAATGATAAGATTCACCTACTTCTTCATTATGAAAAGATTCTGAATTATCGTTAGTTAATATTTTTTTAAGTTTCATTCTTCTGCAAATCTCTGATCAACTTTCTTAATCTTTTTCCGTAAAGCTTCTTCAATATCAATACCCATATTTTCTGCCAAATTGCAAGTGGTTAAAATTACGTCAGCAAACTCTTCTTGAAGATTTCCCATATCTTTATTTTCAAGTTTTTCTTTTCTTTGAATACCTGAATGAGCGAGAACATCATCACATAGTTCGCCAAGTTCTTCCATGATTTTTACGGTCATTGGTAAATTTAACTTTCTAGGATCATCAAAGTTGTAATAACTTTCCAACTTTTTGTGCATTCGTTTCGAAAAATCTTTAATTTCTTGTATTTCCATATTTATTCTAAAAATGCAGGTATTATAAATAGTTTTTCATAAGTTTTAAAAAAAACTAAACATCCTAGATAAATTATGGGTGGCTTAACAAAAACAGTAGGAAGTGCTTTATTCTCTCTTTTATTTGTAGGAACAATAGCTCTAGCTGCTCATTACATTCCAAAAAATCTTGAAGGGCCAAAACCTATTCCTCCAAAACCAGAACAAGTAGAATTTATTGGTCCTAATTATTGTACTCCCGGAATTGAAGCTGACCATTATCGAATTAGAGACCAAGATACAACTTACAGATTAATTGTTAAATATGATTTAGAAATGGAAGATATTGAAAAATATAATTCTAAACGGAATGACTTTACTGGAATTGTAGCTGGCGGCACGTTATGTTTACCTCCAGGAACATTAGAAAATTATCTTAAATAAATCTAAACTTTAACTGCTCTACCTTTTCTAACAAGTAATTCTGCCACTTCAGCAAAAATATCTATCTCTTCATCTTGTTTAAAAGGACCGTAAACTTTCATATCTTTCCAAACAAAACTGGGCATAGGATGAGTAAATTTAACCTTAATTTTTTCCAGGACTGGCTTTTCAGGTTCTTTAGCAGGTTCTTCTTGATTTGATTCCTCTTGCTGTTCTGGTTCTGATTTAGATTCAACCGGTTCTTTTTGTTCATCTTCTTCAGTTTCATCAATTTCAGCAGCTATTGGAGGAGAACCTTCAAATTTTGTAAAAGTACTAGGTTTAGAGGGATCAGGTTCTGAAGTTATTTCCGGTTTTACTTCTGCTTTAGTTTGAGGTTCAGTTTGTTCCTCTTTTGCTGTAAAACAAACTTTATCTTTTTCTTGAGCATCAATAAATGGCAATTCAGCATTGAACAAGTTCATCAGAACACCTCTTCGGTAAGAATCTAAAGTGTTTAAAACACGGTTATAAAATTCTTTTTCTTCTTTTAACATTGAACTAGTATCAATTATTTCCGATCCTGTCCTACTTCTGTTTAAAGCAATGTCCAAGATTTTCTTTTCACGTTTTTCATAAATTTCTTTCAGAATTCGTTTAATACTTCTAAGTTCATATTCAAGCTTTTCCTTTTCACCATTTGAAAAAAAATCTTTATTATCATCCTTTGCATCAAGGAAAGTCTTCTTTTCTTTTAGATAACTAATTACGTCAATGAAAAAACTGTTCTCTAATTTCTGTAAATCTTCCCTCTTTTTCTCATTTCTGAGAATATCGTACAAAGTTTCCAGAGTAATCTTTATTATATCGCTCATAACACTTTATATTGTTCATAACACCCCCATAAATCTAGAAGAACCACTGCTTTTAAAGTTTATCTTTACTTGAGAAGATAGGTTACTTCACTACCATTTGATTACATCCTAACAATAAGTTTATAAAAACAATCTGGAAATTAATAGTAATGACAAAATTAAGTTTCGAAACACTTTCATTCCAGCTTAGGAATGAAAATGATCCAGAAAAAGAAACAGAATTACAAGTTAACCTACTTAGAATATTCACTACCAAAATCCCAGTAAAAGAATTAGAATTAATCGGCCCATTTAAGCTTATTGATGAACATACTGTTGAGTTTATTGATACTTATCAACATAAAGCAGAACTGAAATTTTCATTCATTTTAAACAAATATTTTGATCAACTTATTAACACAATTAACGGAAACAAAGCTGTTTACATTCATCGAAATTCACAAATTCCTTTAATTGGAAATGTTTCTTTTGGAATAGTTTACCGAAACAGTTCATTAATTGAAATCAAACCAATAACTTCTTGCAACTTAAATTGTATTTATTGTTCAGTTGGTGAGGGGCAAAGTTCAAACAAAGTTGATTTTGTAGTTGAAAAAGATTATTTAGTTGAAGAACTGCAAAAATTGATAGAGTTTGTTAACGAACCAGTAGAGGTACATATCGGTGTCCAGGGTGAACCTTTTCTGTACGCAGACTTAATTCCGTTGATTGAAGATTTACATCAGAATAAACAAATTACAATAGTTTCCATGGATACCAACTTTACTTTAGTAACAAAATCGCAGTTAGACCATCTAGCAAAATTTGATAAGTTAAGGTTCAACGTTTCTTTAGACTCAATGGATCCTAAAATGGCAGAAAAGTTAGCAGGATGTCCTTATAATTTGGATTACGTTTTAAAAATGATTCAGTACGCAGTTGATAAAGGGATTAAAATTCTTATCGCTCCAGTTTACATCCCTGGCCATAACAATGAAGAGTTAGAAAAGATTGTTGAATTTGTTAAAAAGTTAGGGGTTAAAGCTCAGGCTAAACACCCCTTACTAGGAATTCAAAATTTCTTAAATTATAAAACCGGGAGAAATCCTGTAAAAGCTAATAATTGGCAAGAATTTTATGAAATGATTAAAACATTGGAACAAAAAACTGGGTTAAAACAAAAATTGTCTGCTGAAGATTTTGGGATTAGGAAAACTAAAAATTTACCGAAACCGTTCAAGTTAGGAGATACCACAAGAGCAATAATTAAAGCCCCGGACCGGTTCAAAGATACATGTTTAGCAGTTTCTAAAGAAAGAGTGATTTCTGTCCAAAATTGTCAGTTTAAAAAAGGTAAAAAAATTAGGGTTAAAATTGGCCGTGATAAACATAACATTTTTAGTGGTAAGATGATTTGATTGTTTTAAAAAAGAAAAAAAATTAATCATCTTCCCAATCATCAGGTGAACATTCCATCGCTCTGTCCCATTCTTTATCTTCTTCAGTGTACATCTCTTTACTGAAATGTTTTTGGACCAATGCTTTATTTGCCAGATGCATTTTCCCATGTTTACTTAAATCAATTATTTCTCCAAACTGGTCATAAAGAACTAAGCCGGGAGATTTAACTTCAGCAAGATAAGTAAAACCTTTTGGACCTAATAAATAATTACTACCTTTTTTAATAAAAGTCCAATTTTCTTTTTCTGCAACATTTCTTAAAGAGTTCTCAATATCTTCATTACTTAACTCAGAAATATCATCACAATTTCCGGGACTTGGATCAAGCCACCATGATTCAATACTCATTTCAGATTCATATCCAATAAATTCTTTTGATATTGCATCGTAAACATCTTTTTTAACACGCTTGATTAAATCAACAATCTTAGAAGCGTAAGCAAACTCAT